>Ga0316204_10000135_pt1 | contig 304230 bp, 288 predicted proteins | sample 6monrhotite_MG_2_FD_205661 | JGI IMG/M metagenome (GOLD analysis project Ga0316204, IMG submission 205661) | Microbial mat bacterial communities from mineral coupon in-situ incubated in ocean water Damariscotta River, Maine, United States -... | ecosystem: Environmental > Aquatic > Marine >... | reverse complement strand
ACCGTGCGGACTATGTCGATCCGGGATTGTGTTGGACTGGGTGCAAAGGCACGGGTCGTGGCGGCGCGTTGTCCGTCATCGGCTATCACAACCTCACCCGTCCGAAATCGTATCACCTGAAGAAAGCTTAAGCGCCATGAGCACCACTGCAAATTGGAACTATCCAACCCCGATCCGTTTCGGCGCGGGACGCATTAAAGAAATCGCCGACGCGTGCGCCGCCGTGGGTATGAAACGCCCGTTGCTGGTGACCGACAAAGGCCTCGCCAACTTGCCGATCACGCAAAGCACACTGGATCTGATGGATCAAGCCGGTCTCGGGCGCGGCTTGTTCGCGGACGTTGATCCCAACCCCAGCGAAATTAATCTGGCCGCTGGCGTCAAAGTCTATAACGACGGCAACCATGACGGCGTGATTGCGTTCGGCGGCGGTTCGGGCTTGGATTTGGGCAAAGTGATTGCTTTTCAGGCCAAACAGACTCGTCCGGTGTGGGATTTTGAAGATGTCGGCGACTGGTGGACGCGCGCCGATGTGGACGCCATCGCGCCGATCATCGCCGTGCCGACCACGGCGGGCACCGGTTCGGAAGTGGGCCGTGCAGGCATCATCACCAATTCAGAAACGCACGTGAAGAAGATCATCTTCCACCCGAAAATTATGCCGTCGATCGTGATCTGCGATCCTGAACTCACCGTCGGCATGCCCCAGGTGATCACCGTGGGCACGGGCTTGGATGCATTCATTCATTGCTTGGAAGCCTACAGCTCGCCGTTCTATCACCCCATGAGCCAGGGCATCGCCTTGGAAGGCATGCGTTTGGTCAAAGAAAATCTGCCCAAGGTCTATGCCAATCCGAACGACATCGAAGCACGTGGACATATGATGAGCGCGGCGGCGATGGGTGCCACGGCGTTTCAAAAAGGTCTCGGCGCGATGCATGCGATGGCGCACCCGGTGGGCGCGGTGTTCAACACGCATCACGGCATGACCAACGCCGTGGTGATGCCGGCGGTTTTGAAATTCAACCGCCCGGCCATCGAAGACCGCATTGCCGCCGCCGCCGCCTATCTGGGTATCGATGGTGGGTTCGACGGCTTTTATGACTATGTGATGCAAACCCGCGCCGATCATGGTGTGCCCGACAAGCTCAGCGACTTGGGGGTCAGTGTGGACAGTATCGATACGTTGGCGGCGATGGCGGTCGAAGATCCCAGCGCGGGCGGCAATCCGGTTGAATTGACGCTTGATGCGGCCAAGGCGCTGTTCAAGGCTTGTATTTAAGTTCCCTGGACCTCCCCATTTCGTTCAGTCTCAAGGCCCGCTTGGTGGTATCCTTATGGGTTTCGTCTTGCGGGTCTTGTATTTTTCAAGTGATGAGGCCATGTAGTCAGCCATGTGTAATGCTCTAAGTCCTGAAAAAGCCGTGATTTGGTCGATCCTGCACGATCTTGCGCCCACCGATTTGCGCGCCACGTACTTTACTCACCCCGCTTATCGAGTGTGGTTCGAGGCGGTCAGCGCCTTGCGCCTTGACCGGGTTGAGATCAGTGCAGAAACGATCCATGCCACCGCCGCGGCTCTAGGCTATGTCGTGCGCGAAATCGACCGTCGCGCCTTGCAGCGTATGGTGCGGATCGCGCCACCCGCGCGCATCGTTGATAACGCTCAATTGTTAAGCCAGGCGCTGATCGATCGCCACCATGGCAGGGCCGTGCATATTGAGGGGTTGATCAACTGAACCGGCCAAAAAGGTGCGGTTATTGAGCAAAAAAAGACGCCGATGAGAGAGAACTCTCACCGGCGCAAGATTTTAACCCCTTGCTCTCCAAAATGGAGATGTCATTGGCGCGCGAATGGGGACGCACACCAATGAACACACACGTTCATAGTCTACTCATTAGAGAAGAATGGTGTATTCCACGGATAGACGACGCTGATAATCTAATTGTATTATTTAAATGAAGCTACACTTTGTGTTTCAAGATGAATCCGTTATTGTGCAAGATGATAGCGGTTTAAGGGGCGAGTGGAGAGGCGGTCATGGCAACTGTGGCGGCATGCTCGTTCGAAGGGAAAAAAATGAAAATCCTGTTGGTTGACGATCATAAGCTTGTTCGCGCAGGACTCGTTTTGGTGCTGAAGCAAATGCAAGATGGCATTGAGCTGCTTGAAGCAGGCACAGGCCGAGAGGCGATCGAGGTGGCAAGCGGCGCACCGGACATCGACTTGATCTTGATGGACCTGGATTTGCCGGAAGGCAGCGGCCTGGAAGCGCTCACGGCCATCAATGCAAAAAATCCGGCTATGCCTGTGGTGATTTTGTCGGCAATGGAAGATCAAGCCATGGTGTCGCGCGCGATGGAGCTGGGCGCGCGGGGCTTTATTCCCAAATCGGCGAGCGGCGATGTGATGCTCAACTCGTTGCGTTTGGTGCTGTCGGGTGGGATTTGTCTGCCGCCTGGCTACGGCGATACGGCCCGCGGCGACAATCCCGAACTGCCCAATTTGACCCAGCGTCAGTTGGAAGTGTTGCGGTATATGGCGCAAGGCAATTCAAACAAGGAAATCGCACGGGAATTGGGTATTTCTGAAAACACCGTGCGGGTTCATATCTCAGCCATCATCAGCGCGCTGGACGCCACCAACCGGACAGAAGCGGCGTATTCGGCAATGCGTTTGGGGCTTATCCCGCGCGCCGCACTCAGCATGGTGTGATTCCCATTTTCTAGTGTGGCGATGGCGGCGGCGGTTCCGGGTTGCTCTTTTGCGAGAGTATTTCATGCACTTTGGCCATCAGCTCTTCGGGTTGCACGGGCTTGTGAAGGATTGGGAAACCGCTCTTTTTGGCTTCGCGCAATCGTTCCGGCGCGGTGTCACCGGTGATGATGATGGCGGGAATGTCGGTGGCCAAGGTCTTGCGGATCATGTCGATGGCGTCCCGCCCGGTCATTTCGGCATCCAGACGGTAATCAGCAATGATCAGATCGGGGATACGGCTTGCGCTGATAAATGCGCCGCGGATGGTGTTGGTGTGTGCACTGTGGAACGTCTGGGTGGTATAGCCCGTACTTTCCAATAGAGACTTCAGCCCCAACAGGACCTGTTCATCGTCTTCAATGATGACGATATGTTCGTCGCCGTGCGTCATTGATCTGGGGAGAAGCTCTTCTTCTTCATCGATTTGTTCGTCCGACAACGGTGCCTCGACCCAGAATATGGAGCCTTTGCCCGGTGTAGATGTACAGCCCATTTGACAGCCCAACAAGTTCGACATGCGCCGCACGATCGAAAGCCCAAGCCCCAAACCTTGCGCACGTTGACGCGCTTCATTATCGACTTGGTAGAAGTCCTGGAAAATCAATTCCAGCTTGTCTTCGGCAATGCCGGGGCCGGTGTCGAATACTTCGATGCGCAGGTACCCATCGCGTCGCCGACACCCGATGAGAACCCGTCCGCGATCAGTGTACTTGATGGCGTTGTCGACCAAGTTGCGCACAATGGTTTCCAGCAATGAGGGGTCGGAATATATGTATGTGGAGCTGTCAACGGTGCGCAGTTCTAGGTCGTTTGCCCACGCAACGGCCGTCAGTTCACTTTTGATACGCGCGATCATCGATCCGACGCTGAAATCCTTGAAGGCTGGTTGCACGACGCCGGCTTCCAACTTGGAAATATCCAACAAGGTGTTGAGCAACTCTTTCAAAGAGTCGAGCGAGTTGCGGATCAGCTTGATGATATCGCGTTTTTCGGCATCGACTTCTTTGCTTTCCAGGGCATAGACAAACAGATTTAGCGCTTGCAGGGGCTGGCGCAAATCGTGACTGGCGGCAGCCAGAAAACGGGTCTTGGCGACGGATGCTTTTTCGGCCTCGTCGCGGGCATCCATCAGCCCGGCTTCGCGTGAATGCAAGGTGTCTACAAGGTATTGCAGAGATTGCGCCATGTCGGTGATTTCGTCATCGCCCGAGGTGTTGATTTTAACGTACTCGCCATCCGCATGCGCCAGCATGGAAACGCGTAGCTGAACCAGTCGGCGCAACACCGTGCGGCTGACGTAAAGGAACGTTGCAATCGCGACCAAAGCTGACACCAGGATGAACCCGATCATGGCTTGCAGCGTGATGTCCATCGACCGGCTGGTTTCTTTGTTGGTTTTGGTGATGGCGGTGCGGATGTCTTGGGTGGCGAGGTTGGATGCGGAAATAAATTGTTCGGCAATGGTGCGGGCGGAGCGCAGCGAGGCTTGAACTTGATTGAGCGTGTCCAGGTCGAGGCTCTTGACATGAAACAGCCCGGTGCGCCCAAACATGACGGCCTCCAAGCGGTCCAGGGTGTCTTGAGCATCGATTTTTAGCTCGTTGGGCAGGTAGGCGTATTGGCCGTGTACGTCATTGAATTTGCGGGTCGCACGTTTTTCGAAATCGATCAGTGGAGCGGTGTGTTCCAGACGCGTTGCCGTCATCAACAAAAAAATCACGGAATGAATGGACTCATTCCACTGATGTAGCGCCCCCGATGGTGCAATGGTGCCGTCGGGGAGGTTGGTGCCAAATTGCACCGACACCATATCTTCTTGCAGCTGAATCATCTCCAGATCGATTTCCGACAGCCGCTCTGCGTAGATGATGCGGTTTTCCGTGAGGGTGTTGAGGGTGTTGTAGGTGGTGAATAACTGTTCTTTGAGATCCAGCAGCTCTTGCTTGCGGTTTCCCGATAGGGCCTCTTTGGAAATACGATTGACGATTTCTTCCAGCCACGCAGCGTCGTCTTCGACTTGGGCGATTAAGTTGACGCGGGTCCATGTGGTCGGAGAAATGATCAGGCTGGCGCCGCGCCCTGCAACGCTGATGGATAACTGGCTGATGTTGGCGGTGTCTTCAAGCGTTGGCAGTTCGGCATTGATCAGCGTGTCGTAATTATCTTGGAAACGGTTCAGCGCCACAATCGAAGCCACGCCAGCCACAATTGCTGTAATGGTGATGAAGCCAAGTGCCAGAAAGAGCTTGGTTGAAATCGCAGACTGAGCTTTTGCGACGAAAAGACCGTTCTGTTCAGGGGGGGGTGCGTTCGGCGCGCCCATGGCGTCCATACTCATTGATCCTTGAAACCCGTAGCGTTTGGAGCGTATCACTCATCTGTGCACGACAATATATGAAACTCTCTGTGTTCGGGAGTATACATGAGCAAGGTGGACAACGGGTAGGCGGAGTGGATTAGTGAAACAGACAATAGTATTGATAGCCCTAGCGCTTGTGTTGGTGGCCTTGAAGGCCGAAGTCGCAAGCGCGGCCTCGACCATAGAGACGGTTAAAAATCGTGGTTATGTCGAATGTGGGGTCACGGACCGGGTGCCCGGCTTTTCCTTTCACCAGGCGGATGGTGAATGGTCGGGCTTTTATGTGGATTTCTGCCGCTCTTTAGGCGCAGCCGTCATCGGAGACGCCAAGGCGGTGCGGATCGACACGTACTGGCTGGATGCCCTGGAAGGTCTCGAAATCGATGTTTTGCACGCGGGCTCCACATGGACGTTCGTGCGCGACACCACCCGTGATATCGAGTTTCCCGGCATTTATTTTTTTGACGGCCAAGGCTTTATCGCTCACGCTCAATTGGGCGTTAAATCTCTTAAGGAAGCGATGGCCCTGACAGATGTTAAAGTTTGCGCCATCGGCCCGACATCGACGGCGCGCAGCAATCTGACCGATTTCATCACCAAAAACAAACTGCAGTGGACGTTGGTTCCAATCAAAACCATGGACGGGATGTGGCGGGCCTTTTTCGGCAGTCGTTGCGATATGGCGATCCATGACCGTTCCTCCCTGGCCGCTGTGCATGCGGGGCGCTTGCATGACAGCGATGAATTCATCGTTCTGCCGGAAGTGATCACGAAAGAACCTTTAGCGCCTGCCGTGCGCGCTGACGATGTGCAATGGCGCGATCTCGTCGCGTGGAGCTTTTTCGTGATGGTTGCGGCGGAAGAATTTGGCGTGACCAGCGCCAACGTCGATGAGATGAAAGCAAACTCTCCATCGTCCGAAGTGCGCCGTTTGTTGGGTGTTGAGCCGGGCCTCGGTCAAGGCTTCGGCCTGGATGATGAGTGGGCTTACCGCATCATCAAGCAGGTCGGTAACTACGGCGAAGTGTTCGCCCGCAATCTTGGCCCCAAGACCCGATTTCGGATGTCGCGCGGCCTCAACAATTTGTGGCGCGATGGCGGCTTGCTGTATGCGCCGCCCATTCGTTGATGTGCGTTGTGCAATAAAAACCCGCCAGTTGACGCTGGCGGGTTTTTCTTTGTCTCGGCTGTCTCTCGGCTTCTCATGCGGACGATTTATCTGTAACTTGCGTGCATGAGCATGGTGGCAGATTGGAAATTTTGGATTGATCGCGGCGGCACCTTCACCGATGTGGCGGCGCGCCGTCCCGATGGCACCATTGCAACCTTAAAGTTGCTCAGCGAAAACCCCGAACAATACCCCGATGCGGCGGTCGAAGGCATTCGCCGCCTGCTGGGGCTGGCGGCGGGTGAAGCCATTCCCAGCGGTGTTATCCGTCACATCAAGATGGGCACTACAGTCGCCACCAACGCGCTGTTGGAACGCAAAGGTGAACGCACCGCGTTGGTGATCACCCGGGGGTTTGCAGACGCATTGCGCATTGGCTATCAAAACCGACCGCGATTGTTCGAACGCAACATCCAGCTGCCTGATTTATTGCACGAACGTGTGATCGAAGCGCATGAGCGCATTGATGCCCATGGTGCGGTGATCGCAAAACTCGATGAGCAAGCGTTGCGCCGACAGTTGCAAGAGGTCTATGACGCAGGCCTGCGCTCACTGGCCATTGTATTTATGCACGGCTACCGGTACCCGGATCATGAACGGCGTGCAGCCGAGATCGCCACAGAAATCGGCTTTGCGCAAATTTCAAACAGTTATGAGACCAGCCCGTTGATGAAGTTGGTGTCACGCGGCGACACCACAGTGGTGGACGCGTACCTGTCACCGATCTTGCGCCGCTATGTCGATCAAGTCAGCGCCCAGGTTTCCGATACCCGCTTGATGTTCATGCAATCGAACGGCGGTTTGACCGATGCACGGTTATTTCAGGGCAAGGACAGCATCTTGTCCGGCCCAGCAGGCGGGGTGGTCGGTATGGCGCGCACGGCGGGCATGGCGGGGTTCGATCAGGTGATCGGTTTCGACATGGGGGGGACCTCCACCGACGTCAGCCATTTCGACGGCCAGTTTGAACGGGTGTTTGAAACTCACGTCGCGGGCGTGCGGTTGCGCGCGCCGATGATGCACATTCACACTGTGGCGGCGGGTGGTGGTTCGGTCTTGCATTTCGATGGGGCGCGCTTTCGCGTTGGGCCAGACAGCGCCGGGGCCAACCCCGGACCGACGTGTTACCGCCGCGGCGGGCCGTTGGCGGTGACCGACTGCAATGTTATGCTGGGCAAAATTCAGCCTGCGCATTTCCCCCATGTGTTTGGGCCTAAGGCCGACCAGCCGCTGGATGAGTCGGCGGTGCGTGATGGGTTTGAAGCCCTGGCCGCCGATATCGCGCGCGCCACCGGCGAAGCCATCAGCCCCGAACAGGTCGCCGAAGGCTTCTTGAGCATCGCGGTCCAAAATATGGCCAACGCGATCAAGAAAATTTCGGTGGAACGCGGCTACGACATCACCACATACGCCCTCAACTGCTTTGGCGGCGCGGGCGGTCAGCATGCGTGCATGGTGGCCGATGCTTTGGGGATGGAGACGGTATTCCTTCATCCTTACGCGGGTATTTTGTCCGCTTACGGCATGGGCTTGGCGGATTTTACCGCGATGCGCGAACGTGCGCTGGAATGCGTGATGAACGCGGAGAATTTCGCCTCATTGCGTATGGTTTTGGATGAATTGGCTGTTGAGACGCGCGCCGAGCTGCGCGCGCAAGACATTGCCGACGATTTGATCGAAGTGCGCGAAACGCTGTTGTTGCGATATGCGGGTGCCGATACGGCGCTGGACATTCCTTTTGCGGCCTTGGGCGATGTTATGAGTGCGTTCGAAGAGGCTCATCAACGGCGCTTTGGTTTCATTCAGCCGGGTAAGGACGTGATCGTCGAAGCCGCAGCGGTCGAAGCGGTGGGCCGCGATGATGATGATTCCGTTGTAGCGAAGCTGTGTTTTGACCGCGTCGGTGAGGCGGTTCCCATTGATATCGTGCACATGACATCCGGCGGCGCAGGCCATGATGCGCCGGTGTGGGACATCGCGCACTTGCGTGCGGGCGACGTGCTCAAAGGACCGGCGATCATCCGTGACGACAATTCCACCGTGGTGGTCGAACCGGGCTGGCAAGCCGCCTTTACCGACCAGGGTAATCTGGTGCTGGCGCGCTTCGTCCCACGCCCCAAAGGTCAAAGCATCGGCACCGATGCGGATCCGGTGATGCTGGAAATATTCAACAACCTGTTCATGTCCATCGCCGAACAGATGGGCGCGACCTTGGCCAACACCGCGCATTCGGTGAACATCAAAGAACGGTTGGATTTTTCCTGCGCGCTGTTCGACGGTGACGGCAATTTGGTCGCCAACGCGCCTCACATGCCGGTGCATTTGGGCTCCATGGGCGAAAGCGTCAAAAGCGTGCTCGACGCTCATGCTGCGTCCATGCAACCCGGCGACGTGTTCGCTGTAAATGCGCCGTACAATGGCGGCACTCACCTTCCTGACGTTACCGTGGTGACGCCGGTGTTTGAAGATGGTGAGGTGTTGTTTTACGTGGCGTCGCGCGGCCACCATGCCGATATCGGCGGCATCACGCCGGGATCGATGCCGCCGCATTCCAAAACGGTCGAAGACGAAGGCGTGCTCATCGACAACGTCAAGATCGTCACGGCGGGACGTTTTATGGATGACGAGGTCCGCGCTTTGCTGGCGTCCGGCGCGTGGCCTGCGCGCAATATCGAACAAAACATCTCCGATCTGGGCGCACAGATCGCGGCCAATGAAAAAGGCATTGTGGAACTATCTCGCATGGTTACACACTTTGGTTTGGACGTGGTGCGCGCCTATATGGGCCACGTGCAAGACAATGCCGAAGAAAGCGTGCGCCGGGTCTTGGATGTTCTGAGCGATGGCGCGTTTACGTATGAGCTGGACGATGGCGCAAAGATCCAGGTTGCGATCCGCATCGACAAGGCGGCGCGCAAGGCAGTGGTTGACTTTACCGGCACATCCGCGCAGCAACCCACCAACTTCAACGCCCCGTTCCCGGTGTGCCGGGCGGCGGTGCTTTATGTGTTTCGCACCTTGGTGGATGACGACATCCCGCTCAACGCCGGGTGCTTGAAGCCCATCGATATCATCGCACCCGTGGGCTGCATGCTCAACCCGCGCTATCCGGCTGCGGTGGTGGCGGGCAACGTGGAAACCAGCCAGTGCGTCACCGATGCGCTGTATGGCGCGTTGGGTGTGTTGGCGGCGTCGCAAGGCACCATGAACAATTTCACTTTTGGCAACGACACCTACCAATATTACGAAACCATCTGCGGCGGCGCAGGCGCGGGGCCCGATTTCGACGGCCAAAGCGCTGTGCAAACCCACATGACCAATTCACGCCTGACTGACCCGGAAGTTTTGGAATGGCGGTTCCCGGTACGCGTGGATGGTTTTTCCATTCGCCGGGGTTCAGGCGGTGCAGGGGCGCACACGGGTGGCGATGGGGTGGTTCGGCGAATTCGGTTCTTGGCTGCGATGAGCGCCGGCATCTTGTCCAATCACCGCCGCATCGCTCCGTTTGGCCTGAACGGCGGCGGTGCGGGCCAAGTTGGCGATAACCGAATTGAGCGTGCGGATGGACGTATTGAACCGTTAGGCCCCACGGCGGCGGTTGAGCTGCAACCCGGCGACGTGTTCGTGATTGAAACGCCGGGTGGCGGCGGGTATGGAGAACGCTCATGAGCAAACGAAACCGCATCATCTCGGCAACCCACCTCGCCTAGCCGAGGGCGGAAGGGCTCAGCGAATTCGAGTATGGGCTGATCGTCGCTAGCGCCGCCTTTCAACGTTGGACCGTGTGCCAAGTACGCACAGCTGCGCGAGGCGCGCCTGTTGCAGGCGCTTGACGCCGAGGCCCCGAATCCGGCGCAATTGAAGAAGTTGTGGGGCGTTTGCGGGCCTTATCGGGGCTCTACGATCAGGGCACCCGCACCGCTGCATCCTTGTGGATGGATTAAGTCTTTTACTACATATTTAAAAAGTTAAATATGTCTGTGCCACATTTTTATTTGTGGGCAAGATGTTGTTCAACCCTTTATATCGATTGTAATGAGTATATAAGCAGTAAGGATTATAAGGCCATAAAAAATTCATTGATATCAGAGGTCTATTGGTCATATGAAGGAGCTCGAAGTACTCTTTGAAAGAGGAATACTTGCGTCAAGCAGTTGCTGGGGGGGGGCAGCTCAAAGGGGATGACGGCACCAAAATGGGGGTCATAGCACTCATATTTCGTATAGGCCTTGTGATCTTTGTGGTTGAGGCCTTGATTATGGTTGGTTTCTCGGTGCTGCCGTTTCAGATGGGGCTGGGCCAGCAGGTGTTTTTTGACGCCATTTTACTGACCGTGTTCAGTTCGCCGCTGTTGCTCTACGGGGTCATTCGCCCGTATGAGCGCACCCAAAAAGCCATTGAAGAGGCGGCGGTGATGGCCCGACAGCGCAGCGAAAGTCAACTGGCGCAGATTCTTTCGGCCGTTGTTGATGGAATTGTGACCTCTGATGAGCGCGGGATAATTCAGGTCTTCAACCCCGCAGCGGAAAAAATATTTGGCTACAAAGCCAAAGACATTATCGGAAAAAGTCTCAACATGCTGATGCCGCCGGGCCAAGCGCATCATCACGACCGATACCTGGACACCTACGCCGCCACGGGAAAAGCTTCCATCATCGGTTATGGCCGCGAAGTTGTGGGACGACGCCGAGACGGGACGGAGTTTCCCATCGACTTGGCCATCAGTGAGCTGACAATTGACGGCAAGCAGATGTACACCGGCGTGGTGCGTGACATCACTAAGCGCAAAGATGGGGAACGCATACTGATCAACGCCAAAAATCAGGCCGAAAAGGCGAGCCGAGTTAAATCCGAATTCATGGCCAATATGTCTCATGAACTGCGTACTCCCTTGAACGCCATCATTGGTTTTTCCGAAGTTGCGCGTTGCGAAATGTTCGGTCCCCTGGGCCATCCCAAATACATTGAATATGCCGGCGACATATTGGGTAGCGCCCAGCACCTTTTGGATCTGATCAACGATATCTTGGATATGGCGCGCATCGAAGCCGACAAGTTCGAATTGCATGACGAAGCCATCGACCTTGCAAAGGTCGCGGCGACCCCCATTCACTTCGTCAATTTCGATCAGGTTAAACTGAGAAACAACATCTCCGCCACGATGGCGTTGCTGCGTGCGGATAAGCGCAGGGTGAAACAGATATTGCTCAATTTGTTGTCCAATGCGGTGAAATTTACGCCCGATGGCGGCAAGGTCGATCTAGACGCTTTCGTGGCTCCCGATGGCGGCATCGTGTTGCAAATCAGCGATACGGGAATCGGTATGGATGCGCAGGAAATCGATCGTGCGCTCAAACCTTTTGAGCAAATCGATTCCGGTCTCAATCGCCGCTATGAAGGCACCGGCCTTGGTCTGCCATTGGTTGATCGTATGGTCCGTCTGAACGGTGGGGAGCTGCGAATCGAAAGTGAAAAAGGCAAGGGGACCGTGGTTTCTGTACACTTTCCACCTGAGCGCACCGTCGATCGCACAGGCGTGCAAGTGGGCGAGCACGCGTAAAGCCAGGCGGCAAGCTCTTAACGAAGCCCTGCGGGGGGTGGGGAGATATGAGCGGGGATGACAAAAACCCCGAAACCTACCATTAAAGCGGTTGACAGGGCGGCTCTCACACCTTATTTTCCGCCTCCACAGGGGCCATGTCGGCTCCACTTGTTTTTGAGGATAGACGCCATGAAGGTTCGCAACTCGCTTAAGTCCGCGAAGACTCGCGACAAGAACTGCGTCGTCGTGCGTCGTAAAGGCCGCGTCTACGTGATCAACAAACGCAACCCGCGTTTCAAAGCGCGCCAAGGCTGATCCCGATTTCGGGCGGCTGCACTTCGGTGCGGCCCCTTTGGCAGAGCGCTTAAAGAAAACCGCGCCATCCCTTTGTTGGGACGGCGCGGTTTTCTTCGTTATAGAGATTGCCCTGTTCGGGGTTGTTGGGGCCACAAACGGACCACCTTAGTGCGTGGGGCTTTGGGGCGCTTAGCCGCGCGTCGGGGTGCGCCATTTGAGCTTACCGGTCCGGCAAGCCACGCCTGCGTATATACGCGTATCGCTTTGGCGGGTCAGGTACTGCTTGTAGGTGCGGCAAAACAGGCCGTTTTTGGCGCGGTACGTGGCCAAAGGCTCAATTTGAGTCGATGTCCCGGTTTTTTTATCCGTCCAACTGCGAATTTCACCGCGTTTGGCGTTTTCAAGTGCATCCTGCCATGTCCGGATGATGCCGACGCGGACCTTTTTGGGCTCGTCGGTCAGGGACGGGCGCACCGCCGTCAGTTCGCGCACAGTTTCGCCTCTGGTTTTATGAAAGCTTCGGCGCAGCACATAGCTGTTGATCTGTGGGGCGTAGTACCACGTGTAGGACTGCCACCATTTATTGCTCGCGGATCGACGTTCGCATTTGAGGCGAAAGGTATCGAATTCGCCGGCCAGAACGCGCACACGCTCGACCCCCTCAACTGAGCAAGACCATTTTTGTGAAAACTGGCTGACGCGCTGCGTGGCTTTGCTCACGGAGCGACCTTCGGTTGAAAAGGTCGCCGAGTTGCCGACGCGTAGTGGCCACAAGGCGTTGGTTGGCACGCGGGATTCTTTAAAATACTCCGCCGTTGAACCTTCTAGGTAAGGGGACGGAATGACGAAATTGCGGAAATTTACGAGCTTGCGTTTCCTTTTATTGATCAGATCAATTGTTTCGCCGTTGGTGCTGAGGATCTGTTCCATCCAGCCGTTGGCATAATAGTACTTGTCGCCGGCATTCAGTGTGGGCAGTGATGCAGGGGGCAGGTTTATGTCTGCAGAGGCCAGCGAAGAGAAGTACTTCGATTGCGGCGCAGCGCCTGGAATGCAAGCGCTTACGCCCAAACCGATTGACCCGGCAAGACTTAATTTGAGAACGTTAATCTTGAGTTTTTTAGCCTGAAGCATGCTCTGCCTACGTGTTTAGTGTTTGTGATGCTGTATCGCATTTTTCGCAAATCCCAGCGGTGACCAAAATCACACAATCTTGCAATGGGGCAATTGTACCAAGCAAGCCTGAATTCAACCTGAATTGCCGCAAAACGCCAGAAACCAAGTGCCGGGAAGCGGTCCCCGGCACTTGGTGATAAATGGTGCGCAATCCAATTATAGTGGCTTTCCAACGCCGTCTTCCAAGATCAGATAACGGGTTTTCCAGGTGCCATCGTCCGTGCGGCACGCGAGTCCGTAGGTGGTTTCGGTTTGGCCGGTGGCGGTGACGTCTTTGCGGTATTCGCGACAGTATTTACCGGATTTGTCTTGGTACGTGCGCACCGGGGTGAACAGCGCAGAACGGTTGCTGTCGGGATTTTGCCAAGCCAATTCGTTGCCGCTGAGATTAACCTCAAGGGCCTTGTTGAGCGCCGCATCCATGGCGGTTTGATCTTGCATCATGGACATGGACGCCAGCTGCATGGCTTTTTGCGTGCTGGTTTCAGAATACTGGAAACCGCCGCCAAGACCCAACAGCAGGCCGGCAAACGCTGCGGCCAAGGGAAGGGCCGTGCGCCAATGCGCGGGTGGGTGTGGCGAAAAGGCAACCACGTTACCCTCACCAGCGGAACCCTCAACAGCAGGTGGGGCTTGGGCTAACGTGGCTGAGATGGCGTCCCGCAAATGCTGAGGCACGGGTTCGTGCAGGGTGTCGTTGAAAGCCACCCGGCTCAACGCCGCGATTTCACGCAACTGCTCGACGAATTTCTGAGCTTCGGGCTCAGTACTCAATTTCGCTTCGACTTCTCGCGCGGTTTGGGAGTCTAACTCGCCATCCACGTATGCGATGAGTGTGCTTTCATCAAGGTTCATCATGGCTGTGCACCTCGTTCCAGTGGGGATATTTTATGGGCAGTCATGGCGCCGTCGCCACGACCTGGTTGTTCCAGTATGCGGGCCAGCGCGGTTCGGGCGCGGACCAATCGGCTTGTGAGCGTACCCATGGGGATTTCCAAAGCTTCGGAAGCCTCTTTGTAAGACAGGCCCTCGACCGACACCAACATGACCACGGCGCGTTGCTCTTCGGGCAGGGTGTAGATAGCTCGTCGTACACTGTCCAGGGTCAAGCTGGCCTCCACGGCATTTTCTCCATCAAACGATTGCTCACCTTGGTTTTCGATCACTTCAAGATGCGCGTTGCGCCGCTTCTGACTGCGGATTTGATCGATGTGGGTGGTCTGAATGATGCGAAACATCCAACTGTCCAGGCGGGTGCCTTGCTCCCATTGGTCTATGCGGGTAATGGCCTTTTCGCATGCGGCTTGAACAAGATCGTCGGCTTCCGCCCCGTTACGGGTGAGACCGAGGGCAAATCGCCTCAATCGAGGCAAGATGGCAATCAGTTCCTGCTGTGTGCGTGCATCCAAGGTCTATAAAACCACTTCAATCTAAATCCACGTGAGGACGCTATTATATATATATGTGCGAAGAAGTCTTTGTTGTGAAAGGCTTGTCGATAGAATGTCTTCGCGCATTCTATAGAGACAACGACGTGGATCGCACTTTGATCCCACAAAAATTGTTTTTTTACTTTTTTTTTACATCGCGGGATGAAATAAGCGTTTTGTGACGTTATCCGGGCAAGAACGCTGATGAGCGCTTCTATCAGTTTCGATTTGGAAGGATACTAAAACAATGGCGAAGACATGGATCAAACCGGAAAAACAAGGTGATGAAATGCCCCGTTTCAACCTTGTCGATGTTGATTTCAATGATGCTGTTAAAGGTATCGTGCGCAAGTTTGTGCTTGCGGCATCTGTAAGCGTGTTGGCCATGGCCTTTGCAATGAGCCCGGTGCACACCAGTCCCGACGGTCTTTCGTTTGGCTTCACAAAAGCTTTCGCCGATGAGGATGGCGGCGGTGATGGCGGCGATAAAGGCGACAGTGGTGATAGCGGTGACGACGGCGGTGACGACGGCGGTGACGACGGCGGTGACGACGGCGGTGAGGACGGCGGTGGCGACAGCGGTGATGATGGCGGTGATGATGGCGGTGATGATGGCGGCGATGACGGCGGCGATGACGGCGGTGACGACAGCGAAGATGCTGGCGATGACGCGGGTGACGATGTTGGCGACGATGTTGGCGACGATGCAAATGATGATGCAAATGACGATGCCGGTGATGATGGTGCAGGTGCTGGCGGCGGCGGTGGAGCCGGAGCCGGAGCCGGTGGTGCCGGAGCAGGCGCGGGCGGTGCAGCCGGCGCAGGAACTGGCGGTGGCACCACGGGTGGTGTTGGCGCACCTGGTGGAACGCCGGTCGGCAACCTTGGTGGTTTGACAGGGGTTGGCGCTGGCGCAGAGGCTGGCCTCGTTGGTAACTGGGGTGGTGGTGCTACAGGTGGTGCTACAGGTGGCGCAGCAGGCGGTGCTACAGGCGGCGCAGCAGGCGGTGCTACAGGCGGCGCAGCAGGCGGTGCTACAGGTGGTGCTACAGGTGGCGCAGCAGGCGGTGCTACAGGTGGCGCAGCAGGCGGTGCTACAGGCGGCGCAGCAGGTGGTGCTACAGGTGGCGCAGCAGGCGGTGCTACAGGCGGCGCAGCAGGTGGTGCTACAGGTGGCGCAGCAGGTGGTGCTACAGGTGGCGCAGCAGGTGGTGCTACAGGTGGCGCAGCAGGTGGTGCTACAGGCGGTGCAGCAGGTGGCGTAATCTAAGACACGCGTCTGAGCTTTTGATCAGTCAAAATATCGGTGAAGCCCCCCGGCCTTGTGGTCGGGGGGCTTTTTTTGGCCGAATTGTCCATGTAGGCTGTTCTTTTGTATGGTCCTTAAAGGCGATGGGCGACTACACTGGTTACTTAGTCGTGGTGGACGTGTCCGCCGTTGTTTTTCACCTTATTGGGTAGAGTGTTTCAGCTTTGGCGAAGAATATCTTCATTGGTGTCGCGGTTGTTCTGGCTTTGTTGGGCGCGGTTGTGATTGTTGGGCCCAGTTTTATCGATTCAAACGCACTCAAGCGTGAAATCACCGCCCAGGCCCGCAGCGCCACGGGGCGTGACCTGACCATCGGTGGAAATCTGGATATTCGATTTTTCCCCGCACCGGCTTTGACGGCCAATAACGTCAGCCTGTCCAACGCCGCAGGGACTGAAACTGCCGATATGGTGAGCCTGAAGGCGGTCGAAGTACGCGTCGCATTGATGCCGTTGCTGTCCGGTCAAGTGCAGGTGGAACGCATCCGCCTGCTCAGCCCGGTGGTGAACATCGAAAGGTTTGCCGATGGTCGCACCAACCTGGAACTCAAACCTGAAGGCCAAGCCGAGCCCCCTGCGGACGCGCCGGATGTCGGTGCGCCATCACAAAATGCGCCTGCTCAAGCTCAAAGTGCAGGTTTAGACATCCGTCTCGACAATTTTGAAGTGGTCGGTGGCCTGCTGGTCTATCGCGAGGCGATGACGGGCACGGTGGAACGGGTTGAAGACATCGACGCAACTTTGCGCGCGGGCTCCCTGAACGGTCCGTTTGAGGTTCAAGGACAAGCGCGTGTCCGGGGCGTCCCGTTGGCGTTCGAAGTGTCTCTCGGTCAAATCATCGAACAGCGCACGGTTCCCGTAAATGCCGTTGTGAACGCACCGGGTGGCGCGCGTATCCAAGTCACCGGCGCGGTGCTGGGGTTGGAGGCAGAGCCACATTTCAAAGGTAAGATCAAAGCCGCCGGCGAAAACCTGGCGCAGCTTATCGATGCGGTCTCAGCCCCAGGATCAGCCCCGAATTTTCTAGATCAAGACTTTGCCTTGGACAGTGATATTGATGTGTCGGCCACATCCGCCGCCATGAACGATCTTGAAGTGCAACTGGGCAAAGCGCGCACAACGGGCGATGTTGCGGTTGCGCTGGGCGATGGCGTTGAATTTGATGTGCAATTGAAAGCGGCGCGCATCAATGTCGATGCCATGCTGGAAGCTGCGGGTAAACGGCCCCAACGCGCAGTGAGTGCGCAACAGGGCGCGGGGACTGTTGCTGCGGGGGTGGCGGCAAGCATCGCCCCCACGCCACCCCAAAACGGTGTTAACGCGACCGATCCGTCGCAAGCGTTCGCGTTTCCCAAAGGTGTGCGCGGAACCGTTCAGCTGACGGTTGACGCCGTGACCATCAATGGTGGTCTGGTCAGCGACGTGCGCTTGGCCGCCGAACTGGCCGATGGCGAGCTGGCGCTGAGCCAACTGCAAGCCATGGCGCCGGGGGTCACGGACGTGGCGCTGTTCGGATTTTTGCGCCCCAAAGATGGCGTGCCGAGCTTTGAAGGCAATGTGGAGGTTATCAGCGCCGATCCGTCCACGCTGACCGATTGGATCGGCGTGAAACTGCCCGCCGGTGTCGCCGGGCGGGTCAAACGCGTCACCTACAAAAGCAAAGTGGTCGCCGACGTCAATCAAGTGGTGGTCAGCGCCTTGGAAATCACCGCCGATAAATCGAAATTGACCGGCGGCGTGACGTTGGCGTTGCGCAAGCGTTTGTCGTTCGGCGCGGACCTTGCGCTCGACACCATCAATTTGGACACTTATGTGAACGGCAATGGGGCAACGCCTGTTACGACAGGTGCAGGTGCCCCCGCGGCTGTCGCTGACAATAAACCGACCGAGGCTCCTACGGCGCTTGAGGCCGCTCAGGCATGGGCGGGACTTTCCGTGCTCAATGATTTCGACGCCAATCTGAAAGTCCGTGTCGGGGCGTTGACCCAGGGTGGCAAGACGCTCAAAAACCTGCTGTTTGACGGTACGCTGTACGCGGGTGCGTTGCAGCTGCGCAGCCTTCAGCTCGGCGATTATCAGGGCGCCAATGCGACGCTTTCGGGCGCCTTCAACGGCTTTGGCGCGATTCCGGAAATGTCCAAGGTCAAGGTTGACGCCAAGATTAAGGACGCAGCCAAGTTTGCGGCAAGTTTAGGGGCGGTCGGCGCGCCCAAGGGCCTTAAAGCCGTGGCGCTGAACGTTACGGCGGAAGGCTCGTTGCTGAAACCGCGTTTCGACGCCAAGCTCAGCGCGCTCAAAGGCCAGTTCGCCGCCAAAGGCAGCTTCTCTTTGTTGCCCTTCGGGTTTGGTTACAGCGGCACAGTGAACGCCCAGCACGGCGATATGGTGGCGCTGCTGAATGCGTTGGATGTCGGGTATAGGCCCGCCGGGCCGCTGGGCGCGTTGGATCTCAGCGCCCAATTGAACACCGACGGCAAAACCCACAAAATCACCGGACTGAAAAGCACCATCGGCGACACCGCCATCAATGGCGACGTCACCGCGCGCACGGGTGGTGCGAAGCCGCACGTGACGGCGAACTTGCAAACCGGCACGTTGATTGTGGATCGATTTTTGGCCAAGGCGCAAAAGACCGCGTCGCTTGAGCGGCCCGCGTCCAAGTGGGGCAAAGCGCCTAAGTCCTCGAACATCATTTATGCCGCGTTCGGCCAAGATGAGGTGGCGCAGTCTGCTGTGAAGGCGGACAAACGCTGGTCGCGTGAACGCTTCGACCTCAGCGCCCTCAACATGGTCGATGGCGAGATGACGTTGAAATCCGACGCCATTCAATTCGGCACTTATAAGCTTGAGAACGCCGACATTCACGCCACCGTGCAGGACGGCGTTATGAAGGCCGACAAGGTCGCTGGTAACCTGTTCGGCGGCCCGGTTAGCGGTTCCGCCATCGTGCGCGCCAACGGAGCACCGACCATCGAAACGGACATCAAGCTGGATGCGTTGAAAGTTGCTCAAGCGGTGCAGGCCGTAGCGGGCAAGGATTTGGCGTCGGGTATTTTGTCTTTGAGCTTGGGCTTTAACGCCACCGGTTTCAGTCCCGCCGACTTGGTGACTTCGTTGAACGGCGGGGGCAATCTCTCCATCGATGAACTGGACGTCAAAAAAGGCGGCAAAGGGACCGCGCTTTCGGGCGTGATCGGTTTGGTCGAAGCGATGAACCAACTGTCGTTGGGCGGGGGCAAAAAAGGCAAGGGCTTGGCCGATTTGGCGCTGGCGTTCGACATCCAAGACGGCGTCGCCAACGCCAAAAAGATGACGCTCAATTCCGCCATGGGCAATGGCACGGGCGCAGGTAAAGTCGACATTGCCGGTTGGGGCATAGATTTCGCAGGTAACATGACGGTGGAGCCGAACTTGCTCACCAGTTTGCTCTCCAAGGGCCGCATTGGCCGTCAAGAGGTGCCGTTTTCGGTCCGCGGTGCGTTGGACAACCCGGGCATCGATTTGGGTGTGCGCAAAGCGTCTACGGGTGGTGCCACAGGTGGGGTGCAGCAAAAGATCGACCCGTTTAGAAGCTTGATCGAAAAGGCGCTTCCCGGTGTTAAGCTGCCGCAAAAGCCAGCCGCACAGCCAAGCCAGCCCGTTCAGCCCCAACAGCAAAACGGCGCCCTTTTGCCGCCGCCGCCGCAAAGCGGCTCAGCGCCGCCGCCGACGCAAAAACCCGGAAAGCCGTCGGCGGAAGACATCATCAAGCAGTTGATGCAGGGCTTATAAAAAGGTCAGGCTTTGAGTTGGCTGAGCACAAACACGCGAATGGCGCTGGACAGATTGGTGGCGCGCTCGTGGTCGATTTCGGTGATCAATTTGTTAACCGACTGGCCGCGTTTTTTTGCGATGGCATTCAGCCCATCCCAAAAGGCGTCTTCCAAAGACACACTGGTTTGGTGGCCGTTGAGCAGGACCGAATGCTTGCGCATCTTGTAGTCTTGCTGGGATAGGTCGTCATCCATTACCGGGGCTCACCTCAAAACAGATTGTCGTAAACCATCAACGCCGCGACTGTGATCATCAAAATCCCAGTCGAATGCGTGATCAGTTTATAGGTGCGCTCATTTTTCAGCCAGCGCCGCACCGCTTCAGCGGCAAATGCAATCGGCGCTTGCCACAAGGTGTTGATGGTCATCAATCCGATCGACAGCGCGATCAGCTGATACGGCACGTCGTCGCGGCTGTTATCGACAAAATTGGGAAACAGCGCCAAAAACAGCAAGATCACTTTGGGGTTGAGCAGGTTGCACAGCATCGCGTCGCGAAAGGCTTTGTGACCGGATACCGGCGGCTTGCCGCTCGCGCCGACGTGCAAAAGGCCATGTTCGCGAAAGCTCTGTATGCCGATCCATGCAATGTAGGCCGCACCCAGCAACGCGACGGTCTTGAACACCATGGGGTTGGACGCGATCAGCACCGAAATGCCGAAAATGGCCAGCAAGGTGTGTCCGACCAAACCCATCTGCACGCCCATCACTGTCAGCAAACCGACGTTGCGCCCGGAACTCAGTGAATAGCGCAAGATGATCAGCGTGTCCGGCCCGGGCGTCAGCACGATGGCGGATGCGGTCAGCAAAAATGCGCCGTAGGTGGCGAGATCGACAGGAAAGTCCATGGTTAAAGCTCCAGCGAAAAGGCATGTATGGCGTCGATGGCCTCATGCCAATTCTGTTCTTCCGTGCGCCCGGATTTTTTGCGCGGCTTAAAACCGTGATCGCCGTCTTCCAACCACTGTACGCGGATGGCATCGGAAAGCGGAAAGTCGGGAACCTGATCAATGGTGCCAAAGGTATCGCGCGTGCCTTGCAATATCAGTGTCGGGGTTTTGATGTCCAACAGGTGCGCCATGCGGCCTTCAGCCTTTTCCGGTTTGCCCGGCGGGTGGAACGGATAGCCCAGACACACCAGCCCTTTGACCGGCGCATCTTCGTCTTCCAGTTCACGCGCCACCATCGACGCCATGCGCCCACCCATGGACTTGCCGCCGATGACCAGATTTCTAGGACCCAGATGGTCGATCACCGCGCGCCAAGTCTCCAATAAAATCGGCGCACGGTTGGGCGGGCGCTTTTTGCCATCCACCCGACGCTCATGCATGTAGGGAAACTCAAAGCGAACGCAGCGCAGTCCCCGCGCCGCCAAGCCTTGGGCAAACGCGATCATGAACTCGCTGTCCATCGGCGCACCCGCGCCGTGGGCCAAGGCAACGGTGACGGGCGCATCAGCAGGGCCGTCAATGAGCAGATCGGGCAGGGACATCAGCCGGAATCCTGGCCGTTGATGAGTTTAGCGTTGAAATCGTTGCCGCTCTTTTTGATTTCTTCGAAGAAATCATTTCCTTTGTCATCGACGATGATGAAGGCGGGGAAGTTTTCGATTTCGATCTTCCAGATGGCTTCCATGCCCAGCTCCGGATACTCGATGCATTCGACGTGCTTGATCGACTTGTCGGCCAATTCCGCCGCCGCGCCACCGATGGAGCCCAAATAAAATCCACCGTGTTTTTTGCAGGCCTCTGTGACCGCTTGGCTGCGATTGCCTTTGGCGAGCATGACCATCGAACCACCGGCCTCTTGGAACTGATCGACGTAGCTGTCCATGCGTCCGGCCGTGGTTGGGCCAAACGAACCGGACGCGTAGCCTTCCGGCGTTTTTGCCGGACCGGCGTAATAGACCGGGTGGTTTTTGATGTAGTCGGGCAGGCCTTGACCGGCGTCCAGGCGTTCTTTGAGTTTGGCGTGGGCCAAATCGCGCCCGACGATCAGCGAACCGCTGAGGCTGACGCGGGTCTTGATCGAGTGCTTGGAAAGTTCCGCACGGATGTCGGCCATGGGCTGGTTGAGGTCGATGTTGACGACTTCGGGTGACAGCGCCTTTTCACCGACATCGGGCATGTATTTGGCCGGATCCGTTTCCAGCTGTTCCAAAAAGATGCCTTCGGATGTGATCTTGCCGAGCACTTGACGATCGGCCGAACACGACACCCCGATGCCCACCGGGCACGATGCGCCGTGGCGCGGCAAGCGGATCACGCGCACGTCGTGGCAGAAATACTTGCCGCCGAACTGCGCGCCGATGCCCAGATTCTGGGTCATCGCCAAAATCTCGGCTTCCATTTCGACATCGCGGAACGCTTGGCCGTATGCGTTGCCTTGGGTCGGCAAGCCATCCAGATAATGCGCCGAAGCCATTTTTACGGTCTTGAGGTTCATTTCCGCCGACAGCCCGCCGATCACCACCGCAAGGTGATAAGGCGGGCAGGCCGCCGTGCCCAGCGTGGCGATTTGCGTGCGCAGGAACTCAGCCATCGATTTGGGGTTGAGCAACGCCGCGGTCTGTTGATGCAAGAAGGTTTTGTTGGCCGAACCGCCGCCCTTGGCCATGAACATGAATTTGTAGGTGTCGCCGGGCACCGCGCCGATGTCGATCTGCGCGGGTAAATTATTGCCGGTGCCGACTTCCTTGTACATTGAAAGCGGCGCCATCTGGCTGTAACGCAGGTTGTTTTCGGCGTAAGCCTTCATCACGCCTTCGGACAGCGCTTGTTCGTCGCGCCCGCCGGTCCAGACGTTTTCGCCCTTTTTGCCCATGATGATGGCGGTGCCGGTGTCTTGGCACATAGGCAGGATGCCGCCTGCGGAAATGTTGGCGTTTTTCAACAGCTCCATGGCGACGAAACGGTCGTTGGCGGAGGCTTCGTCATCATCGAGAATCGACGCCAGCTGCTTGAGATGCGCCGGGCGCAGCAGGTGCGAGGTGTCGCGCATTGCGGCCGAGGCCAGCAGACTCAAGCCCTCGGGCTCGATCTCCAAGATGGTGCGTCCGGCCACATTGTGGGTCGAGACGTGATCGCTGGTCAGCAGACGGTATTCGGTCCCATCGGGACCGAAGGCGAAAAGTTCGTGAAAGGCTGGATCGCTCGCCGGATCGTTGGCAGGTTTACTCATGGAAAAAGTCTCTCAACTGGGGAGGCTGAAAAGGACTTAATTTGTAACGCGCCCAGCGATTGGGAACCAGATCGAATTTGCAGGGACTGGAATTCTTATTTTTTGCGAAACGCATCCAGGGTGATGACTTCACCGGTTTTGTGGTCGTCATCGTCCGCAGAGCTGTTGCGATCGTCTTGGTTGGAGCGACTGCGCGATTCTTCAAAATAATCGAGATGACGGGCGTCGTAATCTTCGACGTCGTCATCGTCATAGTCGCCCTCGTCCTCTTCGCCGAGCGGCAGCATCTTAAGCTGTAAGGCGAAGTTTACAGACGGGTCGGCGAATGAGATCACCGATGCATAAGGCACAACGAGGTTTTCTTTCTGCCCGCCGAAGCTGAGCGTGATCGAAAACGCATCATCGCCAGCAGCCAGGTTTTCGAACTGATGCTGCATTACGATGGTCATGTCGTTGGGGTGCTGAGCGCGCAGACGCGCCGGAATCACGACTCCGTCGTCCTGGGTCAGGAACGAAATATAAAAGTGATGGTCGCCGGGCAGGCCATTGTCCGCGACATGGGCGATCGTCTTTTGGATGACGCTGCGCAGCGCCTCCTCCACCCAAATGTCGTAACGAAGTGTCTCTTCGGTCATATGATCCTGCGTCTTTCCGTGTACTGCTCTATATAGGCGCGCCAAATCCGGCGTTGTGATTTAAGTGGGGGGCTTCTGTTGCCAGGTGCCCCCCGAACCCCGTGGTTGCTTAGCTGTTAAGCGGCAACCGCAAATGCTACGTCATTATCGTTGGCATTTGTAAAAGTAGCCCGATACGGTGGTACTATGCCGGGCGAAAGTCAGACCTTTACCACGCTCGTCGATCCTGTTTCGCCCCCATACCGTCCAACGCGCCTGAAGTTTCAAGCTCGCCGGAAAGATTTGGTGGAGGCGCCGGGTACCGCCCCCGGGTCCGAAACGCTTATTCCGAAAAACGTTTATCGCCATAGTCGGTTGCCCGACAGTTCAAATATAGGCTGCTCGGCGTGTGATTGCAAAGGCTGCTGTGCACAATCGTTGAATAATACAAAATGATGATCTTTTTGGATTTTTCCACAACATATAGTGTGTGGTGCGGTTGAGGGCGGCAAATTTATGCTAAGATGCCGCGGTCGAATCGCGCATCGTTCCAATGATCAGCCCGTTGGGGGACGTTGCGCGAACGATACAACCTTAGGGGCACAGTTCGGGGGACCGCATTCAGATGGCGGACATCTTCATCGTTGATGATCAAGGGCCGGAAGCCACGGCCATGCTGCAAGCGCTGTATTCGCGCTCTGACGAAAGCGCGCGTACGCACTTGGATATGGTCAAGGAACGCGGTTCGGCCAAGTTCATGGAAAGCTATTATGTGGGCTATGGCCATGCCTCCATCGGCGATTGCGGCACCACCACGTTGTTTGTCGAAGGTCTGTCGATATTGGCCTGCAAGGCGGTGCAAGACAATCCGCTCTACAGTGGTCAAGAAAGCTCGACCCGTTATATCGATTTTTCCAAGCAACCGATCATTGACCCCATTGGCACGCACGCCAGCAAAGCCATCTTGGACAAATGGATGGACTTTTATCTGAGTGCGCTGGAACCGCTGGAAGCCTATTTGAAAGAACAATTCCCCATCGGCGAAGGCGAAAAAGAGCGCGTGTGGCAAAATGCCATCAAAGCGCGCAGCTTCGATATCTTGCGTGGTTTTTTGCCCGCCGGCATCACGTCGCAATTGGCGTGGACCACAAATTTGCGCCAAGCCGCCGACAAGCTGCACCTGATGCGCCACCACCCCTTGGCCGAAGTGCGCGATATCGCTGACGGCTGCTTGGCCGAATTGCGCACAAACTACCCCAGCAGCTTTGGCCACAAAGATTACCCCGAGACCGAGGCGTATCTGGCGCGCACCGCGTCCAAAACCAATTACCTGGACGCCGACTTTTTCGACGCCGATCAGCCCGATTTGAGCTTTTCCACCACCGTCGACAACGCGGTGTTGGAAGACAAAGAGCTGGATGTGATCGAAGGCCGTCCGCCGCGCACCAATTTGCCGCGTTATCTGGACGGTTTCGGCCAGTACACCTGCACCTTTGATCTTGATTATGGCTCGTACCGTGATTTGCAGCGTCACCGCAACGGCGTGTGCCGGATTCCGCTGTTGACCGGAGAACGGGGCTTTCACCCGTGGTACTTGGACGAACTTCCCGATACCTTACGCCCCCAGGCCGAAGCCTTGGTCGTTGAGCAGTATGGCGCCATAGATGGCTTGGACGCGCGTGCCGAGGACAAACAATACCTCTACCCTTTGGGGGCGAAGGTGCGCTGTCAAACGGTCTATAGCTTGGCGCAAATGATCTACGTTATTGAGCTGCGGTCGCAAAATACGGTGCATTCAACACTTCGTGAAGTCATGCACTGGATGCACGGCGAAATGCTCAGCCATCATCCGCGCTTGACCTTACACACCGACTTAGAATCGTCTAAATTCGACGTAAAGCGCGGAACCCAGACCATTTTTAAACGCGAACAGATGGACACCTGAGCGTTCGTCTAAGCCCAATAAGGTGCTCTAACTTTGAGCCTTATCGCATTGGGGATTGCGTTTTTTTGCGGATAGGTTCAGTTTTATTTGGTCGATACAGGTCATATGAGGCGCGGTTTAACGCGTCCATATACGTGCGAAAGGGCCAATATCCGTGAATTCTCAGAAAAAACTGTTTTCCGCTGAACGCCGCTTGATGAAAGAGCGTGGCGAGACTGTGCCGGCTCACGCACCCGCGCCAGCACCCGCGATCCATACCGAAGAAGTACTGAGCGCTATCGCCGAGGTCAAGAAAATGATTGAGGGCTTGGGCGCGCAAACCACGGCGGCAGTCAATGAACCGGGGCCGGAAATGTCCGTTTTGCGTGGTCAATTGCACGATTTGAAGGCCTCCATCGACAAAACCAAAGCCGAAATCGCCGCCATTCACAAACCTGGTGAAAACGAAGATAAATTCGTCACCGCCGCCATGGAATTGGGCGCAATCGTCGAAGCCACAGAGGTCGCGACCAATAACATTTTGGGCGCCGCCGAAGATATTCAAGACCATGCGCAAAGCATTCGTGAACGCATCACTGAGACGAAATCGCACGATCATCTCAAAGCCATCGATGACCTGGTCATCAAGATTTTTGAGAACTGCAACTTCCAAGACATCACCGGTCAGCGCACCGGCAAGGTGGTCAAGACCATCAACTACCTAGAAGAACGCATCCTCACCATGATCAACATCTGGGGCGAGGAAGATTTTGAAGGGATCGAGCTGTCCGAAGATTTGCGTTCGGAGGATGAAAAACTGCTCGAAGGCCCACAACTCGAAGGCTCAGGCATCTCCCAAGACGACATCGACTCGCTTTTCGACTGATCTAAATTGGCGCTTATTTGTCCTTAGGGCAGGACGATTTCCACGCGGCGGTTTTGCGGCTCATACTTGCCGTCGTCAGTGGGAACCAAAAGGGTGGTTTCGCCCTTTGCTTTCACGGCGATTTCTTGGGGCTGGAAGCCCAGTGCGACAAATGCGGCTTTGACCGCTTCGGCGCGACGTTTCGATAAAACCTCATTGTAAGCTTCATCGCCGGAACGATCCGTATGTCCGGTCAAGATCAGGCGCGTGACGCTCATGGCGCGTGCGTTCGCGGCGGCTTTTTCAATGATCGCAACGCCTTCGCGCGTCACGTCGGCCTTGTTCAACACAAAATGCACCATGTAGGTGTCCGGCAATGTCCGTGAGGGCAGGGCGGCCTGTTGTTCATCCTGGGGCGTTTCAGATTGTGATGGCCCTGCGGCTGCGGTGTTGAGCGATTGCATTTCTTCGTCCATGGCGACCGCGCCTTGTTGTTCAACGGGGCCTTGTTCATTCGATAGGCCAAAATTAAAGCGCAGCCCAGCCAAAACGCTGTGGGTTGAGAGCTTCATCGACGTCGTGGTTCCGGCGGCGGTGGTGAAGTCGGCGTCGCGTGTGGTGAAGTAGCGGTAATCGGTAAACAGATCGACCTGTTCGTTCAAGCGGTAGCTGGCCCCAGCGAGAAGCTGAAGCGCGCCGACGGTATCTGATCCGTTGACGGTCGTTCCGCCAAACGGTGATGCGCCGTCCAGCTCAACCTTGGCCAAGCCGACGCCTGCGCCGATGTAGGGCTGCACGGGGCCGACCATGTCCAGATCGACAAACGCGTTGCCCATCAAACTGGTGGCCAGCGCTTCGCCCTGCGCGGCGGCACCTGAAACGGTGGAAAGATCGAGCGCGCGCCGCGCGACTTCCGCTTCGCCGCGCCAATGGATGTCGTTGCTTTGAAAGCGACCGCCGAAGAACGCTGATCCCATGTTGCCGGCATCGAACTTGACCGTGCCGCCGCTGGTCCCGCTGGCGGTGCTGTTTAGGCCTTTGACGAGGCCTAGCGCTGCGCCTGCGTAGAGATCGTCTGCGGCGATGGCGGGCAGACTTATGCTCATGGCGTTCAGGGCGGTGAGGACGGCGAAGGTGGGGAGAAAGCGGGGCATGGAGGTGCTCTTGTTGCCGAATAAACCTGTGCGCGAAGAGAGACTTTGCCGCGATATTTTGAATATTTTATTAAAGGTTGCCGACGTTTGCGCGCGGACCCTCGGCGGGTCGAGATCAATCAAGATTGTCGACAGAGAGAGGGCGGGGGAAATAACGCAAGATTTTTGCCCCTGTTTGTGTCTATTATGTGCCAGAAGTTGGGAGCTTTTATGCGCAAACATACTTTTCGCGCCAGTCTGGGTGGGCTTGCAAAGCAGGTGATCTGTGCAAGCGTGGTCTCAGGCATTATCTTGGGGGCAACCTCGGTCAGGGCCGAGGTTTGCGCCGATACGGCTGCGCGCAGAGCGTTGGAAATGCGCGTTTTGCAAAGTGAATTGATGGTTTCCGCGCTGACATGCGGGCAAAAATCTCAATACAATTCCTTCGTCACCACCTTCAAACCTTATCTCAAAAAGCAAGGTACGCAGTTGCGTGCTTTCTTTGCCGCCGCCTACGGTCCCAAGCTTGGGACCCAAAAACTCAACAAAACCGTAACGCGTCTGGCCAATGTGGCCTCGCAGAACAGCTTGAGCGGCGGGACAGAGGCTTATTGCAAGGCCGCCGAGTCGCGTTTTGTGGTGGCGTTGAAAAGCACCCACAAAGATCTGGCGTTGATGGCCCGCGTCAATCCTCACGCCAATGCGCATGGTTATAAAACCTGCGTCGAAGTGGCGACCTCTCAGGGCGTGAACTGACGCTTCTTTCCCATTTAATCAGGCTTTAGGCCACAAAAAGAGCCACGACCTAAAAAGGCCGCAGCTCAAATGTTGGCGTAAACGCTGGCTCTTAAGCGCGAAGGCTTATGGTAGAACGATTTCCACGCGGCGGTTTTGCGGTTCACGCACGCCGTCGTCGGTGGGCACCAGCGGGTCAGTCTCGCCTTTGGCGATGACGTCGATTTCCCCAGCGCTAAAGCCCAAGGCTTCAAACTGGGCGCGCACGGCGTCGCCGCGGCGTTTGGACAGTTTGAGGTTGTAGGCGTTGGTGCCGGAACGATCAGCGTGGCCGGTCAGGACCATGCGCACTTGGCCCATCTGGTTGGCGTTGGCGGCGGCGGTTTTGATGATCGCCGCAGCTTCCGCGGTGATGATGGCCTTGTCCCAATCGAAGAATACGATGTAGTTGCGCGACAATTGCGGCGCAGCGACGGGGTCAGGCATCGGCGCTGGAGTCGGCACCGGTTCAGCTACGGGTTGCGCCATCGCCACCGGTTCAGGCTTGGCCGGGACTTTGGGGGCGCCAAAGCTGAAACGTAGGCCGACCATCACCGAATGGGCGTCGGCATCGAACGACGCGCTGTTGCCAGCCACGGTGCGCATGTCGAGATTGCGGGTGGTGAAGTAGCGATAATCGGCGAACAGGTCGAGGTTGGTGTCCAGCTCATAGCTGGCGCCAGCGATGGCTTGCATCGCCAATCCGGTGTCGCTGTCGTCGATGGACGATGCGCCAAATGGCGAGGCGTTGTCGAAGCTGACCCGTCCAGCGCCCACACCGACGCCCAAATAAGGGGTGAAGCGGGTGTCGATGTTAAAATCGTAAAGCACATTGCCCATCAGGCTGGTGGCGCTGAGATCGCCGCTGGCGTTCGCGCCCGCAACACGGTCCAGGCCCACCGCTCGGCGCGCCAGCTCGATTTCCGTGCGCCAGGGGCTGGCGTAATCGTAACCCAGCGCCAAAGCGCCCGCGTAACCGTTGTCGAACTTGACCTTGCGGCTGGTGGTGTCGCTGACGGTGGTCGATGGTGCGTCAACCAGACCTACAGCGCCGCTGACGTAAAGGCCTGCGTCCTGCGCGAGTGCAGGCGTGAACGTTGTCGCCAATACGGCGACGGCGAACGAGGCGAGTATCGACTTATATGAAACGGACATTATTTTTCCCGGTTGGCGCTAAATCTTCAGGAGATTTGGATAGCTCATGTAAGAATATGCAAACGTATAATGCGCCCGATTCTTAAGAGTTCATAGGGGGTTTATAGGCGTATTCGTAAAAAAAAGGCGCTCCCGATGGAGCGCCTTTTTAAGAGCTGTTTTTTCAGCTGATCTACTGGACGATTTTCGGCATTTTCGCCGCTCTGGCTTCCAGCTTTTCGCAGGCTTTGGTCCACACGGCGGCGGCAATGGTTTTGTATGCCTTGGCGTGTTCGCCGTCGGGTGTGTGATCGACGATTGGGTGGCCGCTGTCGGACGTTTCGCGAATGGTGATGTCGAGCGGAATTTCGCCCAAGAAGTCCATCTGCAACAGATCGGCTTCGTCCTTTGCGCCGCCATGGCTGAACACGTCGGTGCGTTCGCCGCAGTGTGGGCACTTGAAGTAGCTCATGTTTTCGACGATGCCCAAAACCGGCACATCAACCTGACGGAACATGTTCAGGCCCTTGCGAGCATCCAAAAGTGCGATGTCTTGCGGGGTTGATACGATCACGGCGCCGGTCAGCGGAACCTGCTGGGAAATGGTCAGCTGCACGTCGCCGGTGCCCGGCGGCATGTCGATCATCAACACGTCAAGTTCGCCCCACTTCACATCGCGCATCATCTGCACCAGTGCGGTTTGCGCCATTGGGCCGCGCCAGATAACCGGGGTTTCTTCTTCGACCAAGAAGCCCATGGACATACATTTGATGCCGTGGCCTTCCATCGGGTCGAGGTGGGTGCCGTCGGACGAAGAAGGCTCGCCGGTGATGCCGAGCATACGCGGCATCGACGGGCCATAGATGTCGGCATCCAAAAGACCGACCTTGAGGCCCTGATCACGCAGCGCCAGCGCCAAGTTGACGGTGGTGGTGGATTTGCCCACGCCGCCCTTGCCCGATGCAACGGCGATTATGGTCTTCACGCCCGGCAGAAGAGGACCCTCAGCCGGTTGCGGGGTTTTTTGCCCGGATGCACCGCCCTGGGGCGCGCCGGCTGCTTGGCCACCTTCGTTTTCAGCGGTCAAAACGACCGTTGCGGACAGCACGCCATCCAAGGCGTGAACCTTTTCTTCGGCTTCTTTGCGGATCGGTTCGGCGGAAGCGCCAACCGAAGGGGGAACCACAATAGCGAAAATGACATGGCCGTCTTGGACTTGAAGGCCCTGGACCATACCTTTTTCAACAATATTTTGATCACCGTCCATAATGGCGGCGAGAGTTTCGAGAATTTTTTCTTCATTAATCTGCGACATGGTTGAAATCTCCGAAAACGAGCAGATATCCCTGTTCAGGTTGCCTCGCGGCTGCGTTATTGCCTGTTGGCGTTGCGTGGCCCCGCGGGCTAGCCTATAAGCGTTACGATCCCTGATATAGGGTGTCGTATTAGAAAATCAAAATATAATTGACCCGTGCGGGTGAATCTTATCCGCATTTGTCAGTTTCATAACGGACCTGAAGGAAACATAGCGTATGGCTTGGAAACCTCAAGGTGGAGGCGGACCATGGGGCAACGGCGGCGGCAACGGCGGCGGACCCTGGGGTAGCGGCGGCGGATCCGCTGGTGGCGGCAATCAGCCCCCTGACATCGAAGAAATGCTGCGCCGTTCGCAGGATAATTTTAAGAATTTCATGCCCGGCGGGTTTGGATCGGGCCGCGCGATCGCGTTGGCCGTTCTGGCTGCGTTGGTGCTTTGGCTGCTCAGCGGCACGTTCCGCGTCGATGCAGGTCACCAAGGCGTGGTGATGTTGTTTGGCAAGCACGTACCAGGTGAGAATGCTACGCCGGGGCTGCATTGGTACTTCCCGGCGCCCATCGGCAAGGTTTTGACGCCCAACGTCGAAGCTGTGCGCCGCATTGACGTCGGCTTTCGCGCCGCCGGTGACACCGCAGCCGCATTTGGCCGCGGGGCCAGCGTTGGTCGCGACGTTCTTGAAGAAAGCCTGATGCTGACCCAAGATCAAAACATCATCGATGTGGATTTCACGGTGCAGTGGAAGGTTAAGGATGCCGGACAGTACCTGTTCAATATTCGCGACCCGGAAGTGACCGTGAAGTTGGCTGCTGAAAGCGCCATGCGCGAAGTCATCGGCCAGACTGACCTGGAACAAGCCCTGACCAGCGATCGTGAACTAGTTGCGGATAAAAGCCGAAACCTGTTGCAAGACATTCTCGACAAATACAAGTCGGGCATCACGGTTATTCAGGTGCAGTTGCTGAAGGGCGATCCGCCGGCGCAGGTTATTGACGCGTTCAACGATGTACAGTCTGCACGTCAGGATTTGGACCGCTTAAAGAACGAAGCGCAGGCTTATTCCAACAAAATCGTTCCCACAGCCGAAGGTCAAGCGGCCAAGATGGTGCAGCAGGCCGAAGCTTATAAAGAGCAGGTCACCAAAGAAGCCGAAGGTGAAGCCAAGCGCTTCTTGTCGGTTTACGAAAGCTACAAAGTGGCCAAGGACGTCACCACCCAGCGCCTGTATCTCGAGGCGATGGAGGAGATCATGTCGAACTCCAACAAGGTGATCTTGGATCAAAACGGTGGCGGGGTAGTGCCTTACCTGGCATTGCCTGAGCTGCAGAAAAAGTCGGGAGGCCAGAAATGAGCAAGACATTCACAGTGGTTCTCGGCATCCTGGTTTTGGCCATCGGCATCGTAGGTTCGTCCGCGTTGTATACGGTGTCCCAAACCGAACAAGCCTTGGTCATGCAGTTTGGTGATCCCAAAGGCGTGATCCGTGAACCGGGTTTGCACGTCAAAACGCCGTTCCTCCAGAACGTGGTTTATTTTGACAACCGGGTTTTGGATCTAGATCCGCCTGCGGGTCAAGTGATCTTGTCGGACCAAAAGCGTATCAATGTGGACGCGTTCGCGCGGTATCGCATCACCGATCCGCTGCGGTTCTTCCAGGCTTTGCGCACCGAAGCGGCGTTTCGTGATCAAGTGGGGCGTATCCTGAATTCCAGTGTACGTAACTCCATGGCGCGTAACTCGCTCAGCGAATTGCTGTCCGATAAACGTGACGACATCATGAAAGAAATCCAAACGCGCTTGGCGTCGGAAACAAAGGACTATGGCATTGAAATCGTCGATGTCCGCATCGGTCGCACCGATCTGCCGCCGGAAATTTCGCAAAATGTCTACAACCGTATGCGTTCCGAGCGTGTCAAAGAAGCCAACCAGCTGCGCGCCGATGGCGGTAAAGCGAAGTTGACCATCGAGTCCCAGGCCGATCGCAAAAAGACCGTGATCATCGCCGAAGCCCAACGTCAGTCGCAAATTTTGCGCGGTGAAGGCGACGCGGCGCGCAACACCTTGTTGGGTGCGGCGTACGGTCAGGACCCGGAATTCTTTGCCTTCTATCGCTCAATGACGGCGTATCGTTCGTCTTTGGCTGGTGGCGACACCAACTTGGTGCTGTCGCCAGACAGCGACTTCTTCCGCTTCTTCGGTGATCAAACCGGTAAGCAGAAGTAGGCGCACAGGCGCTACACACTCAACTTTTGGCAACGGCCCGTTCCTGTTTGAGGGCGGGCCGTTCGCTTTTTGGGAATAACCTTTATGAATAATCTGCTTGCGGCCTTTGGCTTGGTGCTGGTGATCGAAGGGGCGCTTTACGCCTTGTTTCCCGATTTTATGCGCCGTGCCATGGCGATGATGTTGAGCATGGAAGAAATGCAAATTCGCATCAGTGCGGTGGTTTCCGCCGTGGTGGGCTTGGTGCTGGTGTGGCTGGCATTGGGCTAAGAGGAAAGCCTCCACGCTAAATAATCATGTTATCAACAGGGTTTCGCCATACTTCTTCCCAAATTGGTCGCTATATGTTGATCTAGTCTCTCAGGATGCCTCATTGAGTCCTCAACCCTTATTGATCGATAACACAGATGAAAAGCCACATGATGACACATCGTTCCCAAGCCCAAGGTTCCCACGTGTTGGCTCCTGTTGGGGCCTCACGTTTTTTTATGCTTCTGTTCGCTTCGTTGGCGGCGGCTGTGCTGTTGCTTCAGCCGATTTCCGCAAACGCAAAGGGCGCACCGGAAAGCTTTGCTGACCTGGCCGATAAACTGCTGCCCGCCGTGGTCAACGTTTCGACCACCCAGGTGATTGAGGGCAAGGCATCCATGCCCGACATGCCGCAGTTCCCGCCGGGTTCGCCGTTCGAGGATTTCTTTAAAGATTTCTTCGACAAAAACGGCGGGGGCCAGCATCCGCAAAAACGCAAAGCGACCTCGCTGGGGTCTGGTTTCATCATCGATTATTTGAAAAACGGCGATGCTTACGTGGTGACCAACAACCATGTGGTCGAGGGCGCGGATGAAGTGTCCGTGATCTTGCAAGATGACACGCGCTTGAAAGCCGAAATCGTCGGTCGCGACGCCAAATCGGATTTGGCGGTCTTGAAAGTTCACACGGATCGCAAGCTGCCTTCCGTTGGTTTCGGCGACAGTTCCACATCGCGTGTCGGCGATTGGGTGGTGGCCATTGGTAACCCGTTCGGACTTGGTGGCACCGTCACGGCGGGCATCATTTCGGCGCGTGGTCGTGATATCAACGCCGGCCCTTACGACGACTTCATTCAGACCGATGCATCGATCAACCGGGGCAATTCCGGTGGACCCATGTTCAACATGGCTGGTGATGTCATCGGCATCAACACCGCGATCTATTCACCGTCGGGTGGCAGCGTCGGCATTGGTTTCGCCATTCCGTCCAACGCCGCCCAAGAAGTGATCAAGCAACTGATTAAGCACGGTCAAGTGAGCCGCGGCTGGTTGGGTGTACACATCCAGGTGGTTACCGAATCCATCGCCGAAACATTGGGCCTGAAAAAGGCCGAAGGCGCGCTGGTCGCCAGTGTGATCGAAGACGGTCCCGCCGCCAAAGCAGGCATCAAGGCGCGTGACGTGATCTTGGAATTCGACGGCAAGCACGTCAACGAAATGCGCAAATTGCCGCGTATCGTCGCATCGACGCCGGTGGAAAAAGCCGTCAGCGTCAAAGTCTGGCGCGACGGAAAGATCAAAATGCTCAGCGTGATGATCGGGCGTCTTGACGATAAAGAAATCGTCGCCAGCGCTGAAGGTGCGCCTCAGTCTAAATCGGCAGAGCATGTCTTGAGCGAATTGGGCCTGACGGTTTCGCCCGCAACCCCGGACGTGCTGCAACGCTTTGACTTGGCCGACGGTGTGGACAGTCTGGTGATCACCGATGTCGTCGCCGACAGCGCCGCCTACGAAGAAGGCATCCGCGCAGGTGATCTGCTCACCGAAGTGAACCAGAAAAAAGTCACCTCGCCGAAAGAGGCTGAGAAGCTGATCAAAGAAGCCAAGAAAGACGGCAAGCGTTCAGTCTTGTTGTTGATCGAAGGCCAGTCTGGGTTCCGTTTCGTCGCGGTGAAGCTGCGCTAAACGAACGCGATAAACGCAAAATGCAAAAAGCCCCGTCTATAGCGGCGGGGCTTTTTGTGTGCGGTGTCGGGTTTACTGCGTTGCTTTTGACGTGGTCGCGAACGCATAATTGTTTTTGCCGTTGCCTTTGACATCATACATGGCGTTGTCGGCATGTTTTAAGATGGTTTCGGCATTGAGACCGTGATCGGGAAATAGCGCAATGCCGATGCTCGCCCCGACATGGGCGGTGTGGCCATTCAGATCGAACGGTTCGCTCAAGGCGCTTAGGACCTTGTTGACGACCGTGATGCTGTCTTCGGCAGAATTTAGATCGCTGAGCACCAAGACAAACTCATCGCCGCCAAAGCGCGCGGCGGTGTCGGCGTCGCGGATGCAGTCAGTTAGGCGCACGGCGGATTCTCTGAGCACCAAGTCGCCGTTGTCGTGCCCCAAAGTGTCATTGATGGGCTTGAAGCCATCCAGGTCCATGAACAACACCGCACATTTCGTTTTATTGCGTTTGGCCCGCGCGATGGCATTATCCAGGCGATCCATCATCAAAGAACGATTGGGCAGGTCGGTCAGGCCGTCGTGGGTGGCGACGTGGCGCAGCATGTCTTCGGCGCGGCGGCGCTCAGATACTTCGTCTTGTAGGGCGCGGGTTCGTTCTTGGACGCGGTGTTCCAAGTTTTCGATGGACTGGCGCAGTGCGGTGACGGCGCGGTTGTGCGCGGTGATGTCGCGGGCTTCGATCATGAAGTTTTCGCCGCGGCCACCATCGAGGATGGTGATGCCGATCTCCGCATCGATCTGGTTTTGGCTGATGTCGACGAAGCGCACCGGAATCAACATGTCCTCAGCCACCAGTTCGCGGATGTCGCCATCAAAAATGTCTTTGTAATTGGCGTGCAGGAAGGTTTCCAGGCGCTGCCCCACGACCTCGTCGCTGTATGCGGCTTTGAGCATCTTCATGCCCGCGTCGTTGATGTAGGTGATCACTCCGTCGTTCATCACGCAGATGAGGTCCAGTGCGCTGTCGACCAATTTGCGAAAGCGCGCTTGGCTTTCGTGGATTGCATCGGTCAATTCCACTTGGCGGGTGATGTTTTCGCCCATAATGATGTGCGCATTATGGCCCAGATCGGGCATGCTCACCACTTTGATCCGTAGGCTCATCAATTTACCGGTTGCGCCTTTGATGCGCATCGGGGTGGCTTCGGGTTCATCGGCCATGACGGCGATGATGTCTTCGATGGTGGCGGCGAAGTCGTCGCAAATCAAATTTTGAAAGGGCAACCCGATCAGCGCATCGGGGCTGTCCGCATCGAGAATGGCGAGGCCGGGGGTGTTCACGTGACGGATTATTCCGTCGATGCACACGCACACCAGATCCGAGAGCGAATCCAGCATGCCGGACATGGCAATAGGCGACATCTCCTGCAAGATATTCGGAGTCTGGGAAACGATCTGGGCCGTGGCGCGTTTGTCGCGCACGGGCGGTATAGGGGCATTGTTCATAGCTACAGGGTTATCCCTTTGTGAGCACATGTATTTTTTTGTTTTATCTGCCGCACAAAGCGCCCGCCCCCAGGCGCCTTTGCGGTGAAGAGGATTTTCTACACCTTATTTATGTTTGAAACAAGCCGGTAACCATGTCGCCGTTAGGGGTACGATTTAGGCAGTGGAAAAATGCGCCGGAGAAGTCGATAATGCCTCCCGAAATGCTCCATGATATTGAAAGAGGGGAAATTGATGTCCGATAGCATTAAATATTTGCTTACCGAAGACCGCATGCCGAAGCGCTGGTACAACCTGATGGCCGATCTGCCCGAAGCGCCGCCCGCCGTGTTGCATCCCGGCACCGGCCAGCCCGTTGGACCGGACGATTTGGCGCCGCTGTTTCCGATGGCATTGATCGCCCAGGAAGTCACCCAAGAACGTGAAGTCGAAATCCCCGAGCCGGTGCGCGACATTTATCGCCAGTGGCGACCATCGCCGTTGTTTCGCGCGCGCAAGCTGGAAAAGGCTTTGGATACCCCGGCAAAGATTTACTACAAGTACGAAGGCGTCAGCCCAACCGGCAGCCACAAACCAAACACCGCTGTGCCACAGGCCTTTTACAACAAAGAAGAAGGCACCAAACGCCTCACCACGGAAACTGGTGCGGGCCAATGGGGCTCGTCGATTGCTTATGCAGGGCAGTACTTCGGCCTCGAAGTCGATGTCTACATGGTCAAGGTCAGCTATGAGCAAAAGCCCTATCGCCGCGCCTTGATGCAGACGTTCGGCGCGCGTTGCGTGCCCAGCCCGTCCGTTGAGACCAATTCCGGTCGCGCGGTGCTGGCCGAACATCCCGACAGCACCGGATCGCTGGGCATCGCCATTTCCGAAGCGGTGGAAATGGCCGCCGGGCGTGACGATACCAAGTATGCGCTGGGCAGCGTGCTCAACCACGTGCTGTTGCACCAGAGTGTGATCGGCTTGGAAGCGATGGAACAGATGGACATGGCGGGCGACGATCCCGACATCGTCATCGGCTGCGCGGGCGGTGGTTCCAACCTCGCCGGGTTGGCGTTCCCCTACATCGGGCGCAATCTGCGCGAAGGCAAAAAGACCCGCATCATCGCCGCCGAACCGGCGTCGTGCCCGACCCTGACGCGCGGCAAGTTCGCTTATGATTTCGGCGACACCGCCAGCCTCACGCCGTTGGTGAAGATGTACACGCTGGGCTCCCACTTCGTGCCGTCGCCGATCCACGCAGGCGGCTTGCGCTATCACGGCATGGGCCCGCTGGTCAGCCACGCGTATGAGCTGGGCTTGATGGAGGCCCGCGCCTACGCTCAGACCGAATGCTTCGTCGCCGGGGTGACGTTCGCCAAAGCCGAAGGCATCGTGCCCGCGCCCGAAAGCACCCACGCGGTCAAAGCCGCCATCGACGAAGCGCTCAAGTGCAAGGAAAGCGGCGAGAGCAAGACCATCTTGTTCAACCTGTCCGGCCACGGCTACTTCGACATGCAAGCCTACACCGACTTCTTCGACGGCAAACTCACCGACGAACCTTACGACGAAGCAATGCTGGCGAAGTCGCTCGAAGGCCTGCCGGAGGTTGCGGCGGAGTAGTTTTGAGCGGTCCAAGCCCTGAACCGTATGTGAGGGAGTCGACGCATCAAGCGTCGGCTCCCTTTGCATTGGGCAACACTTTAGGAACTCTCGTAGTCACGCTGTATGTGAAGTTGCTTTGGCCCAGTAAGCAGACATAAGAGCATTCACGACAGAGTGTCCGCTAATAGCCAGGAACGGAAATAATGCATTAGGTTAACACTCACTCCTGTTTTCGACTAAACTTGCCCTTACCATGACATGGACACCAATCTGGGCTTTGCCGAACATAAAACTAGACGAGCCGGTTGAGAGCGAATTCTTCGCCCTGGCTCCCAACGACGATAAGCGCGTGAGGCGGCTCACACGCCGACACCCTGAGTTTCGCAAGTTCCTTCAGCGGTTTACCGACGTTCATAAAAACCGCATTCATCCGGCCTTGATTCTTCGCCGTGAGGATGCCCCGAAGCGGCTTGAATCGCTTGATGCGGCGGTAAGTTTTCGAGACATTCTTGTTGCATCCATCGTTCCCAGTGCCTCGTCACGCAATCTCATTTACGCCAATCTTCGAAACCGGGCGTCATTATCAACTTTTTTTTGGGTCTATCCTTGGATGATTGATCGCAATTTTGAGTATGCTATCGCTCAGACCCCGACGACTATGTCTCTTCATGATGCATCCGCCATCAACGGGCAGTCGTCGCCCGAATTAATCCCCATCAATGTGAGCCGACAAGATTTTGACGAGACCCTTTTGCAGTCACTTTTGGAGCGTTGGACTGCCCGGTACATCAACACCATGCCAACATGGGAGAACATCGCTCTTTTTAGGTCGTTAAACATTGCTAATCAGGCTTGCCAAATTCCTGGTGATGCGGACGCTACGATTTTTGATTTTGGACGGATTATCAGTTTGTGGGTCTCAGCTTTCGAGACTCTAGTTCATCCAGGCGAAAATGGTCGAGCGACACTCAATGAAGTGTACGCTCTCTTGGAACGGGTTCCATGGCTCGACAAGCGATGTGGTCATCGTCGTTTCATGACGCGTGCCCACAAGAAACAAACCCGAAGAAATATCGCTTGTTGGATATACAACCATATATACGACTGCCGGAACGATTTTCTTCATGGAAACCCAGTAAACAATTCAAATCTCATAATTCGGCGCTCTGGTCGTCCTCTTATCAACTTTGCGCCACCGCTCTACCGCCTCGGACTGACTTCATTTCTTGAACTATCAATTAACAAACTCCCACCACCGATGACCGACACAGAAGCGTTCGCCACATTTTGTTCCGAGTCTTTGATTTTTGAAGAACCACAAAGAGACGCGGAAAATGCTATTCGATGGGCGCTAACCTCAGTTGAGGAGCAGGAGCGATGGAAGCAAGATCGGATCGCCGAGAGCCGCGAACGGACAAGACAAATCAAAGATAGTCTAAATGCGCCAGGCTCATAGCACCCGTGGTTCGATGGCAGTCTGCCACCTCAATAGATTCCGCTTCGGGTCAAAAGCGGACCTAGGTTGAAAGAGTGTAAGCCTGCTGCTTTGTATCGCGAAGCAGACATCAAAAGAAATTCTGTATCAGTTCAATGTTGATGCGGTTTCATCTACATACGGTTTATGTTTTGCTGGCGTCCCCGCGTTATTGTCGTCACCACACCACCTCCGTCGCCCGCTTCTTGGTTTTGTCCATGGCTTTGGAGTACAGCTCCCATTCGTCGCGGGGGAGGTAGCGTTGGGCGAGGAAGTGGTAGAGTTCGTCGAGCAAGCGTTCGGCTTTGGTGGAACGGTGCGGCGCAACGTCGCGCCAGTCTTCGATGATGCCTTCCCAGGCCCACAAGCGGCGGTGCAGATCGTCGCGGTTTTGGCGGATGAAGCGGCTGACTTGGGCGATGTTGGTCAGCGCGGACAAAATTTCCCCGGTTTGCGCGTCGAGCTGTAAGAACGAGTCATTGAAGCTGTCGATGACGATTTTCATCAAGCGTTTGAGTGGGGTGATGGTGTCGAGCACGCTGCGCTCGTGTTTGTAAGCTTTTTCTATGCTTTGCACGGTTTGGCGGATGCGCAGAATTTCGTGGAACTCGTCCCGTAGCGATTCGATGTAGGACAGTTCGCCCGCAAGGTTGGCGATCAGGGCGAGCACGTCTTCGCGGCGTTCCTCTTCGATGCCCAAGGCTTTGGCGGCGGCGCTGAACGCTTGGCTGATTTTTTCCTTGGTTTTGGGATCGTCGACCACTTGCGCCAATTGGGCGGGGTCGGTGATGAGCATCTCTTCGCCCGACATCCACGACACCAACTGCATGGTCACGCGGTTATGCGCGATGGCGCGGTGTTCGTCGGTGACGGCCCACGAGGCGCGCCCGCTGGTCATCTCGCTCGGCACTTTGTCGCCGATGCGCAGTTCGCGCACGTACTTGAGCCCCTCCGCCACGATATCGAGCATCTTGGCGTCGCAACTGCCGGCGTCGAGGTTCAGCTCCGTCTTGATGCCGGAAAATTTCAAAGAAACGTCATGCTCGTCGAGAACCGTAATCATCACCGGCTCGCGAGTGTCTTCCAGGGTGCGGAACGAGGTCGCTTCTATGGTGTGAAAAAACGCGTGTTCGAAGGCGATGTGCGACGGCGCCTCGCTTTCATCAGCAGATGCGTCATATTCAGCCTTTTTGATGGGTTCATCATTCATCGGGTTTAGCCAAAGTAGTGGTTGTTTACTTAAAGCTAGAGTATCTCAGCAGCTGTGAAGATCAATACCCGGCGTGATGGATCGATTAAGCCACAAATTCATCGCGGCGGTAGCCCTGGATAAAAAGCGCGCCGTTTAGGTTCGTGTGGTCGAGCCGAGCGCGGGCATTTTCGCGCGCCACCGGATGGCCGTGATAAGCAACGCCCATACCTGCAGCTTTCAGCATCGGCACGTCGTTGGCACCGTCGCCGATCGCAAAGGTGTCGGTCATGCCCAATTCTTGTTGCGCAGCCATGTCGATGAGCATTTCGAGCTTGGTGTCTTTGTCGACCACCGGCGGGGTCACTTTGCCGGTGAGCTGGCCGTCGATGATTTCGAGCTTGTTGCCCAGCGACATGTGAAAGCCGACCTGTTCGCGGATGCGGTCGGTGAAAAACGAAAATCCGCCGGAAATCAGCGCGGTGAAGGCACCGTGTTGGCGCATGGTGCAGATCAGCTCTTTTGCGCCGAGGTTCAGATGCACGCCGTTCATGGTCTCATCCAGAAAACTCTCGCTGAGGCCTTCAAGCATGGCGACGCGGGTGCTGAGCGCTTCGCGAAAGCCGATTTCGCCGTTCATGGCGCGCTTGGTCAGGGCGGCGATTTGGTCTTTGAGGCCTGCAAACTCGGCCAGCTCGTCCAAGGTTTCACCTTCGACGATGGTGCTGTCCATATCGGCAATGATCAGCTTTTTCTTGCGCCGGAGCGCGCTTTGCGCGATCACATCAATGGGCTGGTCGGTGAGGGCTTGGCGCACGGCGGCTTCCGCGTCTTTATGGTGGACGTCATCGAACGCGATATCCACCGCTTCATCGGGTGAGAGCCAGTCCGCAGCGGCGCTATGCCCGCCGACGCCATCGAGCGCCCGGCGCGCAACATCCACCCGATCGGCGTTTAGCGCGCCATCAGCGGAATTTGAAATCAAGGTGAGAACGTTGTCCATGCCGACTAAACAGGCCATACCGAAAAAGGGGCTGCGCTCAGTTCTGATCATCGCCGGTCCGACCGCCAGTGGCAAGTCGGCGATGGCGATGGACGTCGCCGAGCACTTTTCAGGTACCGTGATAAACGCTGACTCCATGCAGGTCTACAAGGAATTGCGCATTGTCACGGCGCGCCCATCAATTGAGGACGAAGGCGTTGTTCCGCATAAGTTGTTTGGCGTGCTTTCCGGGCGGGAAATGTGCTCTGTCGGACGGTGGTGCGCGATGGCGGTGGCCGAAATCGAAGCGTGCTTTGACGCCGGTCGCTTGCCGGTTTTGGTTGGCGGCACAGGGATGTATCTCAAAAGTCTGGTCGAGGGACTGTCGCCGATTCCCGATATCGATGCGAAATTTCGCGCCCAGGCGACGGCTTTGCATGCCGCGTTGGGCGCTGAACAATTTCGGGCCGAGGTCAAAAAGATCGATCCGGTGAGCGCAGCGCGCTTGCCCGCAGGCGATACCCAGCGTCTGTTGCGGGCTTGGGAAGTCACCACGGCGACCGGTCGTGCGTTATCCGCATGGCAGGACGAGCCCCGCGTTGCGCCGCTGCCCGACGTCAATTTTGCCCACATCGCCGTGGCGCCACCCCGCGATGTGCTCTACGCGGGCATCGACGCGCGCTTTTCCCATATGATGGAAGGGGGGGCGCTGGACGAGGTGCGGGCCTTGATGGCGTTGGATGTTGATCCCCGATTGCCGTTGATGAAGGCGTTGGGCGTGCCGGAATTGATGGCTTTCTTGCAGGGCGAGATGAGCCGCGAAGATGCAATTTCTCAGGCCCAAAAGGTCAGTCGCAACTACGCTAAGCGCCAATTGACGTGGGTGCGGTCGCAACTGCCGGATGCATATATTCTCCCTGCGCAATATTCGAAAAGCTTTCGCGATAAAATCTTTTCATTTGTTCATGAGTTTCTGTTGACCGGGCGTACGTGAACGTCTAGTTTCCCTTCTCTTGCGGCTGGGCCCGCCCTGGGGGATAACCCAAGGGGCGGCCCATATGCGTTCGGGCAGAGTTTTCACCTCATTTAAAATCTGGTGGTGACGCCTGTTTGGGTGATGCCGCGAACAATGATTTGGTGAAGTATAAACGCCGTCTTAGGGCAACGAGGACATCATGGCAAACGTCGAAATGAACGGTTCCGCAATTGTGATCAAAGCCTTGCACGATCAAGGCGTTGATGTCGTATTCGGTTATCCCGGCGGTGCTGTCCTTCCGATTTATGACGAAATTTTTAAGCAAAACAAGCTTCGTCACGTGCTGGTCCGCCAAGAAGGCGGCGCCGTGCATGCGGCCGAAGGCTATGCGCGTTCCACCGGCAAAGTGGGCTGCGTGCTGGTGACGTCGGGTCCCGGCGCGACCAACGCGGTGACCGGCTTGTTGGATGCGATGCTCGATTCCATTCCGCTGGTGTGCTTGTGCGGCCAGGTGCCGACCCACCTGATCGGCAACGACGCGTTTCAAGAAGCCGACACCACCGGCATCACGCGTCCGTGCACCAAGCACAACTATCTGGTCAAATCCATCGAAGACCTGCCGCGCATCATGCACGAGGCGTTCTATGTCGCGCGCACCGGTCGTCCCGGTCCGGTGGTGGTTGATCTGCCCAAGGACATCTTGATGGATATGGGCCTGTACTCCCCGCCGACCAAGGTCAAGCACAAGAGCTACAACCCGCAGGTCAAGGGCGACACCGGCGCGATCAAAGAAGCGGTGAAATTGCTCGCCAAGGCCAAAAAGCCGATCATCTACGCCGGTGGCGGTGTGATCAATTCCGGCCCCGGCGCTTCGCAGTTGTTGAAGCAGTTCACCCAGTTGACTGGTTTTCCCATCACCTTGACGTTGATGGGGCTGGGCGCGTACCCGGCGTCGGACAAACAGTATCTGGGCATGCTGGGCATGCACGGCACCTATGAAGCCAACATGACGATGCACGATTGCGACGTGATGGTGTGCATCGGCGCGCGCTTTGATGATCGCATCACCGGGCGTCTGGACGCGTTTAGCCCGAACTCGAAAAAAATCCACATTGATATCGATCCCAGCTCCATCAACAAGAGCGTTGCGGTCGATGTGCCGATCATCGGCGATGTTGGTCACATTTTGGAAGATATGATCAAGGTGTGGCGTACAAGCCAAGCCAAGGTTGACCAGAAAGCGCTGAAGAACTGGTGGAAACAGATTGACGATTGGCGCGCGAAAGATTGTTTGGCGTATCAAAAAGACGCCAAGATCATCAAGCCGCAGTTGGCCGTTCAGCGTTTGTATGAACTGACCAAGTCGCGCAAGGACGTCTACATTTCGACCGAAGTGGGCCAACACCAGATGTGGGCGGCGCAGCACTTCAAGTTCGAAAAGCCCAACCATTGGATGACATCCGGCGGCTTGGGCACCATGGGTTACGGCCTGCCCGCCGCGATGGGTGTGCAGATGGCGCACCCGGACGCCCTGGTCATCGACATCGCGGGCGAAGCTTCGATCTTGATGAACATCCAAGAAATGGCGGCGATTCGTCAATATAACTTGCCGGTCAAGGTGTTCATCTTGAACAACCAATATATGGGCATGGTGCGCCAGTGGCAGGAACTGCTGCACGGTTCGCGCTATTCGGAAAGCTACATGAATGCGTTGCCGGACTTCGTCAAACTGGCCGAAAGCTTCGGCGCGGTGGGCTTGCGGGCGACCAAACCCAGCGAGCTCGACGACGTGATCATGGAAATGATCGAAACCGACAATTCGGTCATTTGCGATATTTCCGTGGCTCAGGAAGAAAACTGCTTCCCGATGATCCCGTCGGGCGCGGCGCACAATGAAATGATCTTTGGTCCTGACGTTGATACCGAAAACGCCATTTCCGAAGACGGCATGGTGCTGGTTTAAGAGTGAGCTGAGGAGATTTAGACATGGCGACGACCAGCATTTACGGCGAAAACCCGATCAAAGAAGACATCCACACGCACACCATCTCGGTTCTGGTGGATAATGAGCCGGGTGTGCTCGCGCGCGTGATCGGCCTGTTCGCCGGGCGCGGCTACAACATCGAAAGCCTCACGGTGGCCGAAACCCGCCACCGCCAAGGGCTGTCGCGCATCACCATCGTAACGTCCGGAACGGCCATGATCATCGAACAGATCAAAGCTCAACTTGGTCGTTTGGTGCCGGTGCACAGTGTTTCGGATTTGACCATCGAAGGCCCCTCGGTCGAGCGTGAGCTGGCCTTGGTTAAAGTTGATGGCGTCGGTGAAAAACGCGTCGAAGCGCTGCGCATCGCCGATATCTTTCGCGCCCGCCCGGTGGACGCGACGACAGAATCGTTTGTGTTTGAAATCGTCGGCGATACCGAAAAGCTGGACGCTTTCATTGAACTTATGAAGCCACTGGGCCTTGTGGATTTATCCCGCACAGGCGTGGTGGCGATTGCTCGCGGGCCGGAAGGCATGCAAGGGCAGGACTAATCTTAATCTGGCCCCCCCAGGGGCTTTGTTTGGCATTCCAGATTTGATCTGAAGGAAAAATAAAATGCGTGTCTATTACGATCGTGACGCCGACGTGAACCTGATCAAGGGTAAAAAAGTCGCAGTTGTTGGTTATGGCTCTCAGGGCCACGCCCATGTGTTGAACATGCGCGACAGCGGCGTCACCGACGTCGTCGTGGCGCTGCGTGAAGATTCTTCAAGCCGCAAAAAAGCCGAAGGCGAAGGCCTCAAATGCATGACCGTGGCCGAAGCCTCCGCTTGGGCCGACGTCATGATGATGTTGACGCCTGATGAGCTGCAGGCGGAAATTTATTACGCCGACATGCACAAGAACATGAAAGAGGGCGCAGCCCTGGTGTTCGCCCACGGCCTCAACGTTCACTTCAACTTGATCGAGCCGCGCGCCGATCTTGACGTGTTCATGATCGCGCCTAAAGGCCCCGGTCACACCGTGCGCGGCGAATACCTCAAAGGCGGCGGCGTGCCGTGCTTGGTCGCCGTTCATCAGAACGCCACCGGCAACGCGCTTGAAGTTGCGCTGTCGTACGCATCCGCCGTTGGCGGCGGTCGTTCCGGCATCATCGAAACCACCTTCAAAGAAGAATGCGAAACCGATCTGTTCGGCGAGCAAGTGGTTCTGTGCGGCGGCTTGATGGAACTGATCAAGAACGGCTTCGAAACTCTGGTCGAAGGCGGCTACGCCCCGGAAATGGCTTACTTCGAGTGCTTGCACGAAGTGAAACTGATCGTCGATCTGATGTACGAAGGCGGCATGGCCAACATGCGTTACTCGATCTCCAACACGGCGGAATACGGCGACTACGTCACTGGCCCGCGGATCATCACGTCCGACACCAAAGCGGAAATGAAGCGCGTTCTGGACGACATTCAGTCCGGCCGTTTCACCCGCGATTGGATGCTGGAATGCAAAGCCGGTCAGCCGTCCTTTAAGGCCACCCGTCGTCGCAACGCCGAACACGAAATCGAAGAAGTCGGCCAACGCCTGCGCGCCATGATGCCCTGGATCGGCGCCAACCAGCTGGTGGACAAAGAAAAGAACTAAGCTTCTTTTCAGTACCAAATATGAGAAGGGCGGAGCCACATGGCTCCGCCCTTTTTGCGTATAGACGTTTGCGTCACCGCAGCTTACGGTCTTTTCCTGATTTTGGGGCATCATTTCTGGAGGGGGCTTTATGACGCGCAAGAGCATCACGCGGCGGGATTTTTTGAATGGTACGCTCATCGGCACGGGGGGGCTCACGGGGGCGCTGATGATGGGCGGGACGGCTTTGAACGCGCTGTTGCGCGCCGCTGAGGCTGAGGCCGCTGAAGTTGAAGCCACACCGATGACCACGACGGGGCCCTATTATCCGCCCAAGTGGACCGGCATGCGCGGTTCGCACCCCGGCGCGTTCGAACGCGCCCATGAACTGGCCCGCGAAGGCCGTGAAGATTGGGGTGGGGTGACGGAAACCGGCGAAGACTACGACTTGATCGTGGTCGGCGGCGGCGCCAGCGGTTTGGCGGCGGCTTATTTCTTTCAACAAAACCATAAAGGCAACGCCAAGGTTCTGGTGCTCGACAATCATGATGATTTCGGCGGCCACGCCAAGCGCAATGAGTTTGAAAGCGCGGGCAAGATGCGCATGACCTATGGCGGCTCGCAAGGCTTCGACAACATCGCCAATTGGCCGGATGAAATGTGGACCTTGCTCGATGACTTGGGCATTGATCTCGATAAGTTTGAATCTGAGTATTATGACCACAGTTGGTACAAGCGCCACGGCTTGAACGGCGGCGTGTATCTCGACGCCGCGACGTGGGGACGCGATCACATGATGGCGGGCGATCTTGGCGGCATGGCCCCGGTGATGCCGGGGCTGGGCGAGGGTTCGAAAGACTTCAAAGCGCTGTTCGACGCCGCACCCATTCCCGATGCGGCCAAAAAAGAATTGGTGATGCTGTACAACGAGTCCAACGCGCAAAGCGTGATCGCCGAAATCGATGAAAAAGATCCCGACTACGACACCTATGCCTATGAGACGTTCCTCAAAGACTACTGGCACATCAAAGACCCGGCGACGTTCCAGTTCTTGCGCAAGCTGCCGACCGATGAAAACGGCGTCGGCGCGGATAGCCTGTCGTTGTCCGAAGCCATTGACGCCGGGATGCCGGGGGTTGTCAAAATCGGCAAAAAATACGGCATGATCAAGGACGATGAGCCGGGCGATCCCGGATATGCTCATCACTTCCCGGATGGCAATGCAGGTTTTTGCCGCACCATCGTGCGCGCCATGATTCCCGCCCTTGCCCCCGATGTCGATGAGGACGAGGACGCAGAAGCTTTGGTCCTGGCCCGGTTCGATTACAGCGCCCTGGACGACGCTGAAAACAACACCCGCATCCGTCTGAATTCCACCGCCATCGAAGTCAAACACGAAGGCCCGGCGGACACCGCCGAAGAGGTCGCCGTGACCTATATCCGTGACGGCCAGCCGCACCGCGCACGGGGCAAAAACGTCATTATGGCGTGTTGGAACATGGTCATCCCGCACATCTGCCGCGAACTGCCCGACCCGCAGAAAGAGGCCTTGGCGCTGAACGTCAAAATCCCCTATGTGTTTGCCAACGTGATGGTGAAAAACTGGCAGGCGATCAAAAAATCTGGGGTCGCTGCGGTGTATTGCCCGACCAGCTATTACCATCTGATGCAGTGCGAATACCCGGTCACCATGGGCGGCTATGAGGCCACCGAAGATGCCAGCGAGCCGATGCCGATCACGCTGATCCGCGTGCCGGTGCCAGAAGAACGCGGTATGGAGCCGCGCGACCAGTTCCGCGAGGGACGCGGCGAGATTTTCGTGACCGAGTTCGAAGAATTTGAAACTGCTGTGTACGACCAGTTGAACGGTATGTACGGCGCGTTCGGTTTCGACGCCAAGCGCGACATCGAAAGCCTTTCGATCAACCGTTGGTCCCATGGTTACAGCTACACCTACTTCACCATGTTCGACAAAGGGGCAACCTTAGAGGACGGCCCGCACATCACGGCGCGCCAGCGTCACGGCCGGATCGCTATCGCCAATTCGGATGCAGGAGCGAATTCGTGGTTGGATGTGGGTATCGTGCAGGGGCTACGTGCGGTGCGGGAGTTGGCTGAAGCTTAAGGCAAATGCGCGATCACGAATGCCTTGGCGCACCAGATCTGATCGCCGTTGTTGACGATCAGTTTTGGCACGTCGCCAAGGGTTTCGATACGTCCGTCCATCAGGCGGATTTGCACCTCGGCGCGCATCATGCCACACGGCTCTAGCGTGCCGTAGCCGATGTAAAGATAGACCGCGAGACCGCCTGACGCGGTGATGAGGGCGAGGGTGGTGAGGCTTTTCCGCACGCCGCCTGGCCTTAGGCTTCGATCATGGCTTTGAAGGTCTCGAAAGAGCCGACCCAGAACCATGCGACCTTGCCGTCGGAAGTTTCTACACCCACGGTGCGGTGCTTCAAGCCGACGCGAAACGAATACACGGGCAGGCTGGAATGAATTTGTTTGAAACGCAATCCGGCGTTTTTGGGATTGTCTTTCCACAGCAGGTAATTTTTTTCCGCCAGTTTACGCACATCATTGGGCAGATCGTCGAAGGTTTCCCAGTACGACCCTTCGCGCAGCAGGTTGTCGAGGCCGAGGGAGACGAACTTCATCGACAGTTTTTTGGCGATTTTGTCGTAAATCTTGAGCGCTTTTTTCGCGGACTGTTCCATCCACGCCTGCGCTTGCGGCGTTGCGATCAAGCGATCCCACTCGGTTTTGTCTTCGACCCGTTCAAGGATCTCATAAGCGATGCGTTCGCGGTCTTCGGCGGGTAGGGATTTTAAAGCCTCAAAGGCTTTGGTCAGCAACTCAACCATGGCAGGGCTCCTTCGCGCGTGCGATGCCCTTCTGTTGTAGCGCACCTGCGCGAAAGGTCCAAGTCCGATGCGCGCACCGACTTAGCTGACGGCGTCCATGCACGGCACCGCTTCGATGGCGTCGATGGTGCGTTCTTTGGGGAAATGCACGGTGATGCGGGTGCCTTGGCCTTTTTCGCTTTCGATTTCCATATGCCCATCGTGCAGTTCGACCAACCCCTTGGTCAGCGGTAGGCCCAAACCGGTGCCTTCTTCGGTGCGCGAAAAGACGTTGTCCACCTGCCCGAACTGGGACATGGCTTTGGCCACGTCATCTTCATTCATGCCAATGCCAGTGTCGCTGACGGACAGCGAAATTGTGCGCGCGCCGTTGCGGTTGGTATGGCACTGTGCGATGAGCAGGACCTCGCCGCCATTGGGCGTAAACTTGATGGCGTTGGTCAGCAAGTTCAGCAAAATCTGTTTGACCCGGCGTTCATCGGCGTGAAGCCACGACAACGTGCTTGGCACGTTTTGACGCAGCTGAACGCCCTTGTCTTCGGCCCGTGTGCCGACGAGGCGCCATGTCAGTTCAATCACGGCGCACAAATCCAAGGGTTCTTCGTTGAGCTGCAGCTTGCCCGCTTCCAGCGCGGACACGTCGAGGATGTCGTTGATCAGCTCCAAAAGGTGCTCGCCGGAATGGTGAATGTCTTCGATGTATTCGTGCTGCTTGGCATTGGCCATGGGGCCAAACATTTCCGTGCGCAGGATGTTGGAAAAGCCGATGATGGCGTTCAGCGGGGTGCGAAGCTCATGGCTCATGTTGGCGAGAAAATCGCTTTTGGTGCGGTTGGCGCATTCTTCTTCGCGCTTTGAGGCGCGCAATCGGGCCTCGGTGCGTTCATGGCGTTCCAACTCGCGGCTCAATTCGCGGGTGCGCATTTCGACGCGCTCTTCAAGGTGGCGGTTGAGCTGATCGAGATTGTCGCGTGTGATTTCCGCTTCGCGCCGCGCGGCCTTAACTTCGTCCAGGTGCCCCGTCAAATCGGCGTTGCTGTCCGTTAAGCGCGTGAGCGATTTGCGCAAATGGCGTTCCAGGGGGCGGAAAATAAACAGCACTTCTGCGCTCAAGATCACAAGCGCGGCAAGCCACAATACGGTTTCAAGCTGCTTGATCCATTCAATGGCGTTTTGACTGGCCATTTCGTATTCGTCGGTGGCGGCCCGGAACATGGCTTCCAGAACGTAAGGTCCGTACTGCAGCACAAAGACGTAAGATGCCGAATTCCAGTTCAGCTTATCCCTCGGCAAGCTGTAGATGGCGCGCGCGTGGGTCAAGTACCGTGAAATGGCACCGTCCAATCCGACCGTGGGGTCGAAATAGATGGTTTGCAGAGCGGGGGTCATGACGAAAGGAATTTCGCTGTCAGGAGCGCCGTTCAGTAGGATGCGATGGGCGGATTCCATATCCGATATGGCGCGCCCCAGTTGCGCTTTGGCGACGCTGAAGTCTTCATTGTCGCGCGCCACAAGCATTTGGGTGGCGAAGTGGGCGGTGCGCTCCGACAGACCGCTTTGCTGTCCGGCGATGCTGATCAGCTTTGAGAAATTGCGTTGCTGATCGACGGTGATGCGCATGCCCAGCCACGTACCCGTGACCAAAATGGCGATGGCGCTCAGCGCAATGATATAACGTCGGCGTAAGCTTTGAACGTCGCTAAATTCAGGCATGACGCATATTGTCCATCGTTGCTGGTTCGCGCACTGTGTCCACCGGGCGTTCACCGGGTGGGGACTGGAATAAGCTTAGAAGGATCGTGTTGCAGTTCTATGTCGGGAGCTTTTTGGGCTGTTCTTGAACCGGGTGCTACCTATATAGAAGGTGTTGAAACCTGTTGACGGCGGACCGCGTGCGAGGTTAAATCTTAAATCTTGGCATTGTGCCGGGCTGTAGATATAAGGGCTTAAGTTGATGACGGCATTCGCCGCCAGCTTTGAAATGTTGAACGGAACTGCATTGCAGTCGCCGTTGAACGCGCTTGATCTGCTGCTGCCCACGCTGATCCTAGACGGGACCCTGCTTCTTAGGTGCCCCTGACGCCTGCGGCTACATTTCATGCTGATGGTGTTTAGGGGAAACGTAACGCGTTGCGCCCATTCGAAAATTGCGGCGCACACCCTAAGAATTTACCCGAAGGACAAAACCTATGAGCACACCTGACAACACCCGCGTCGATAACCGCGCCGATAATCGCGTCGTTATTTTCGACACCACTTTGCGCGATGGCGAGCAATCGCCCGGCGCATCGATGAACCTGGACGAAAAAATCCGTATCGCCACCGTTTTGGAAGAAATGGGCGTCGATGTGATCGAAGCCGGCTTTCCGATTGCGTCCGAAGGTGATTTCGAAGCCGTCAACGAGATCGCGAAGATCGTCAAGAATTCCACCGTCTGCGGTTTGGCGCGCGCCACCAAAGGCGATATCGAACGCTGCGCTCAGGCCATCAAGCCGGCAGACCGCAAGCGTATCCACACCTTTATTTCCACCAGCCCGCTGCACATGAAATACAAATTGCAGATGGAACCGGATGCGGTGTTCGAAAAGGTCAAGGAAAGCGTGAGCTATGCGCGCAACTTCACCGACGACGTCGAATGGTCGGCGGAAGACGGCACCCGCACCGAGCATGACTTCCTGTGCCGCTGCGTCGAAGCCGCCATCAAGGCTGGGGCGACCACCATCAATATTCCCGATACCGTCGGTTACACTATGCCGCACGAATATTCGGCGTTGTTTGACATGATTTTTGCGCGCGTGCCCAATGCCGACAAGGCGATCTTTTCGGTCCATTGTCACAACGATTTGGGTTTGGGTGTGGCCAATTCGTTGGCGGCGGTCGCTGCGGGTGCGCGCCAAGTCGAATGCACCATCAATGGCTTGGGCGAACGTGCGGGTAACGCGGCGTTGGAAGAAGTCGTCATGGCGTTGAAAACCCGCCACGACTTGATGCCCTATGACACCGGCGTTGTGACAGAAGACATCATGAAGGCTTCGCGCTTGGTTTCAGCCGTCACAGGTTTCAATGTGCAGCCCAACAAGGCCATCGTCGGTAAAAACGCGTTCGCGCATGAAAGTGGCATCCATCAAGATGGAATGTTGAAGAATGCGGAAACCTACGAAATCATGTCCCCGGAATCTGTCGGCTTGACGGAATCGAAATTGGTTCTCGGCAAGCATTCGGGTCGTCATGCCTTCAAGGAAAAACTGAAAGACCTGGGCTACGACATGGGCGACAACGCCATCGAGGTTGCGTTCAAGGGCTTTAAGGATCTGGCCGATAAGAAAAAGGATGTGTTCGACGAGGACATCATGGCCTTGATCGACGATCAGATCCTGCGCGTCAATGATCGCATCCAGTTGGTCAGCTTGGAGATCTTGTGCGGCACCAAGCACCAGCCGCCGAAGTCTGAATTGGAACTGTCCGTCGATGGCGAGGTCAAATCGTGCAAATCGACCGGCGACGGCCCGGTGGACGCGGCATTCAATGCGATCAAGGAATTGTGCCCCCATGAGGCCCGCTTGCAGCTCTATCAGGTGCATGCTGTGACCCATGGCACAGACGCTCAAGCCGAGGTTACGGTACGTCTGGAAGAGGACGGCCGCACGGTCAACGGCCAAGCTGCGGACACCGATACCATGGTGGCGAGCACAAAAGCGTACATCAACGCTTTGAACAAGTTGCTGGTGAAGCGTGAAAAAACCGCGCCGTCTGCGCTTTCGGCCTAGCTTTCCTAGGCAGGGGTTGAGTATAAATAGAGTGCTGGGGGCGATTCGCTTGTCGTTACTCCGGCACTCTTTCTATCACGTTTCCGAAAACGACCCGCTATTTGGCCGCTCATAGGCCACGCATCAGGGGGGGGGCGAAGCGGAAACCGGCACATTCGCGGGGTTTGACAACCAATGCTTTCGAAACTTTTTGGCTTCCTGTCGGCCGATATGGCCATCGATCTTGGAACAGCCAACACGCTTGTTTACGTCAAGGGCAAGGGCATCGTACTGAACGAGCCCTCCGTGGTGGCCATCACAGAATTTAAAGGCAAGAAGCAAGTGCTCGCCGTGGGCAACGAGGCCAAGCAAATGCTGGGCCGCACCCCGGGCGACATTCACGCTATCCGGCCACTGCGCGACGGTGTCATCGCCGACTTCGAAGTCGCCGAGCAGATGATCAAATACTTTATCCGCAAAGTGCATAATCGCCGTACCTTCGCCAGTCCCATGGTGGTGGTTTGCGTGCCGTCCGGCTCCACAGCCGTTGAACGCCGCGCCATCCAAGAAAGTGCTGAAAGCGCTGGCGCGCGCAAGGTGTTCTTGATCGAAGAGCCGATGGCGGCGGCGATCGGCGCAGGCCTTCCCGTGACAGAGCCCACCGGTTCGATGGTCGTCGATATCGGCGGTGGCACCACCGAAGTCGCCGTGTTGTCGCTGGGCGGCATTGTTTACGCGCGTTCGGTTCGCGTCGGCGGCGATAAAATGGATGAAGCCATCATCGCCTACATCCGCCGAAATCATAACCTGTTGGTGGGTGAAGCTTCGGCTGCGCGCATCAAAGAAACCATCGGTTCCGCCTGTCCGCCGGAAGACGGCGAAGGCCGCACCATGGACATCAAGGGCCGCGACCTGATGAACGGCGTGCCCAAAGAAATCGTCATTTCCGAACGCCAAATCGCGGAAAGCCTGGCGGAACCTGTCGGCGCGATCATAGAGGCCGTGAAAGTCGCCCTAGAACACACCGCACCCGAACTGGCTGCCGATATCGTCGACAAGGGCATTGTTCTGACCGGCGGCGGTGGTTTGCTCGGCAACATCGATCATGTTTTGCGTCACGCCACCGGCTTGCCGGTTTCCATCGCTGACGATCCGTTGTCGTGCGTGGTGATGGGCACGGGGCGCGCTTTGGAAGAAATGAAGAAGCTGCGCAACGTGTTGACCACCATGTATTAAGCGTCATGCGCATTTTAATTTTACCAACACCCGTGCATTCGATGCGCGGGTGTTGTTGTTTTTGCGGTGTATAGCCTATATTAACTATGTCTTCCCATACTGTTGGTCGGTATGGGGCAATCAGTAGGGAATTGATGCGGTGAAGAACCGCCAACATCTTGGACACCATCTGACGCATCCTGAAAAAGGGATGGCAGGCCGCTTCGGTTATCTGGGGCTGGTCTTGGCTGCGTTTGCGCTGATGCTGTTGGGTAAAGCCGATGTCTTGGTGATGGAACGGGTACGCGCGTCGGTGTCCGATGCGGTTTCCCCGGTTCTCGAAGTTTTATCGCGCCCGGTGGCGACGATGGACCGCGTCGTGGATGAGCTGACCGCTTTATCGACTGTACGCGCTGAAAACGCCCGCCTGCGCGAAGAAAACCAGCGCTTAATCGAATGGCAATCGGCGGCGCGCAAGTTGTCTTCGGAAAACCAGCAATTGAAGGGCCTGCTCAATTTTGCGCCGGGGGCAGAACCTGGCTTTATTTCAGGGCGCGTGATTGCGGATTCAGGCGGTGCGTTCGTACATTCGGTTCTGCTCAGCGCTGGCGCCCGCGACAGTGTCGCCAAGGGCCAAGCGGTGATCACCGGCGACGGTCTGGTGGGCCGTGTGCATGGCGTTGGTACGCGATCAAGCCGCGTTTTGCTGATCACCGATTTGAACTCACGCATTCCGGTGGTGGTCGAAGCCACCCGGACGCGCGCGATTCTCGCTGGCGACAACTCGGATCGACCGCGTTTGATCCATATGGCGCCGGGCGTGATCGTCAGCGCAGGCGACCGCATCGTAACCTCAGGCCATGGCGGCGCGTTCCCTCCGGGTATTCCCGTGGGTGTGGTCGCGCATGTGAGTGAAGGTGGCGTGATGGTGAAGCCCTACGTACACCGTGATCGCTTGGAATTCGTGCGCGTGGTCGATTACGGCCTGCAAGGTATTCTCGATTCGTCTTCCGCTGCCGAGGGTGCGGGTGTTTCCAAATGAATCTGACGTTCTGGCAACGCCTGGACCTGATTGCGCGGAGCATAACGCCGTTTTTTTTGACCTTGTTGCTGGTGGTCTTAGGCCAAGTTCCGTTGCACATTCCGGGTTTTGCAGAAGTGGCGCCGTTGTTGCCTTTGATGGCGGTCTATCATTGGGCCATTTACCGCCCGGATCTCTTACCCGCGCTTGCGGTGTTCGTCGCAGGCTTGTTGCAAGATGCGCTCAGCGGTATGCCGTTCGGTGTCAACACGGTGGTTTTCGTGGTGGTGCATATGGCGGTGATGAGCCAGCAAGTGTTTTTCATGGGCAAGTCGTTTCTCATCATCTGGCTGGGCTTTTCGATGGTGGCGGCGGGCGCGACAATATTGACGTGGCTTCTGACGGCGCTGTTCTTTTCCGCCTTTTCAACGCCCGAAGCTGCGTTCGTACAATACTTGGTGACCGTCGGCGTGTTCCCCGTTTTGGCGTGGCTACAAGTGCGATGGCAGCAATCTGTTTTGGCCCAGGTGTAGGGGGCGTGGAAAGGCATGCATAGGGATTCAGAGCGCCACAAACTCTTTTCCCGCCGCGCCTTGATGTTGGGCGGTGGTCAGGCCGCGCTGTTGTCGGTTTTGGCCGGACGCATGTATTACCTGCAAGTGATTGAGTCTCAACGTTACGTCACTCTGGCCGATGAAAACCGCATCAACTTTCGTTTGTTGCCGCCGCCGCGCGGTCGAATCGTCGACCGCGATGGTGAACCGATGGCGGACAATCAGCAAAATTACCGTGTTGTGATCATCCCCGAACAGGCGGGTAATGTTGAGCGCACGCTCGATCTATTGTCGCTGATCGTTCCATTGAGCGGGGGAGAACGTCGCCGCATTCGTCGCGAGGTCAAACGCAAGCGCGCCTTTGTGCCCATCACAGTGCGTGAAAACTTAGATTGGTCAGAGGTCGCGCGCATTGAAGTCAATACGCCCGACCTGCCGGGCATATTGATCGACGTTGGACAAAGCCGTAATTACGCCAAAGGGGCGGAAACGGCACATGTGTTGGGCTATGTGGCGTCGGTATCGGAAAAAGACCTCACCGGCGATCCTTTGTTGGAACTGCCTGGGTTTCGTATCGGCAAGGCTGGGATTGAAAAAGTTTACGACCTGTCTTTGCGTGGGTCGGGCGGAAGTTCACAAGTTGAAGTCAATGCGCTTGGCCGCGTCATCCGCGAGCTGAACCGCCAAGAAGGCCAACCCGGAAACGAAGTGCGGCTGACCATCGATTCCCAATTGCAACATTTCATTAACCAGCGTTTGGGCAATGAAAGCGCCACCGTGGTGGTAATCGATGTGCACACCGGCGAGGTGCTGTCGCTGGTCTCGTCACCGTCGTTTGATCCCAATTCGTTTAACACCGGGCTCAGCCAGGCCGAATGGGAATCGCTGATCAGCAACCCCAAAGCGCCGCTGACCAACAAAGCCATTGTCGGGCAGTACGCGCCGGGCTCGACCTTCAAACCTGTGGTGGCGCTGGCGGCCCTTGAAAAAGGCGTGATCACGGCGGACACCAAAATCCACTGTTCGGGTTCCACCAAACTTGGCACTTCCGAATTTCATTGCTGGAAAAAGGGTGGTCATGGGACTTTGGATCTGCAGGGCGCCATTGAGCATTCGTGCGATGTCTATTTTTACGATGTGGCGCGCCGCACCGGGATTGATCGCATCGGTGCGATGGCTCGTCGTTTCGGCTTGGGCACGCGTCTGGGGCTCGACCTACCGGGAGAAAAGACCGGCTTGGTTCCATCGAACAAATGGAAATTGGGCGCTATCGGCACGCCGTGGCAATTGGGCGAAACGCTGATCGCCGGGATTGGGCAGGGCTATATCCTCACCACGCCATTGCAGTTGGCGGTGATGACCGCGCGTTTGGCCAACGGCGGCTTTGCTGTGACGCCGCGTCTGACCATGGAAAAGGTTACCGAAACGGGGAACGAACCTTATCCCGACGAGGAAGGCATGCCGTTGGGGATCACGCCGGAGCATCTTGCCCTGGTCATGCAAGGCATGGATGACGTGGTCAACTCGCCCACTGGAACTGCGCGGCGTTCGCGCATCAAAGAGCCCGAGTGGCGTATGGCGGGCAAAACCGGCACCGTCCAGGTGCGCCGCATCACCAAAGCTGAACGCGAAACTGGGGTGCTGAAAAATGACGAGCTGCCATGGAAAGAGCGCGATCATGCGCTGTTCGTCGGGTATGCTCCGGTCGATAACCCGCGTTTTGCTGTGTCCGTTGTGGTGGAACACGGCGGCGGTGGTTCATCGACGGCTGCGCCGATCGCGCGCGATGTCTTGCATGAGACCCAGCGCCTCGCTGCGCTGCGTTCGGCGCAGGGGCGTCAAGAAGCCCAGCACGATGACCCTAAAGGCGAGAAGACGTAATTATGCTTTACCATGACGGCTTGCTGTCCCATCCCAAAGTAAGCATCGGTCAGAAGCTTTTGCACCTGCATTGGCTGTTTGTGATTTTGTTGACTCTGACCGCCAGCATCGGATTCGCTATGCTGTACAGCGCCGCGGGCGGCGACTTCGATCCTTGGGCGTCGCGCCAGATGGTGCGTTTTGGTGTCGGGATGTTGGGTATGGTGGTGATCGCGGTAACCGACATTCGCCTGTGGCTGCGCTATGCCTATGCTTTTTATTTCCTGGTTTTGGCCCTTTTGATCGGCGTGGAAGTGGCAGGCTTCGTCGGCATGGGCGCGCAGCGCTGGATCAGTTTGGGCTTCTTTAACGTCCAACCGTCTGAATTGATGAAAGTCGCAATGGTGTTGGCGTTGGCGCGCTACTTCCACGGCGGCAGCATCGAAGACGTTGGTCGGATGATGTTTCTGGTGCCTCCGGCGATCATGGTGGCGATACCCGCCGTGTTGATCATTCGTCAGCCCGATTTGGGCACCACCTTGATGTTGGGACTCGCCAGCGTCGCGATGTTTTTTGCCGCGGGCGTGCGCATGTGGAAATTCATTTTGGCGGGAATTTTGGGGCTGATCAGTGCGCCGGTAGCGTGGTTTACGATTTTGCGCGACTATCAAAAACAGCGTATCTTGACCTTCCTCAACCCTGAAACCGATACGCTCGGTTCAGGTTATCACATCATTCAGTCTAAAATTGCGCTGGGATCGGGCGGAATGTTCGGCAAGGGTTTCATGCAAGGTACGCAGAGTCACCTGAATTTTCTGCCGGAAAAACAGACAGATTTCATTTTCACCATGTTGGCCGAAGAATTTGGTTTGGTCGGCGGATTGACGCTTATTGCGCTATATATCTTGCTGTTGGCCTACGGATTTGTGATCGCTATGTCGTCGCGCAATCATTTTGGCCGTATGGTGGGCATTGGGGTGACGGTAACATTCTTCCTCTACATCTTCATCAACATCGCCATGGTCATGGGCTTGATCCCCGTGGTCGGCGTGCCGTTGCCGCTGGTGTCATACGGCGGTACGGCGATGTTGACGCTGTTGTTCGGGTTCGGGTTACTGATGTGCGTGCACATTCACCAAGACTTGACCATCGGGCGGCGTGACAGCGGTGATGAATACTAGCCCAAGCGCTTGGCGTGAAATACGCACTTGCGCCGCCCCCAATGGGGCTTTATATGAAACCATTCCATATGGACGTTAGGTTACGTCCACATATGGGCGCATAGCTCAGTTGGTAGAGCAGCTGACTCTTAATCAGCGGGTCGTAGGTTCGAGCCCTACTGCGCCCACCAATAAGCCCTTGTTTTCATTCGTGAAATCGAGGGCTTATTTATGGCCTGATTTTTTTTCCGAACCTTGTGCTGTCCTGTTCTTAAAGCGTAATATTGCGTATCAGTTGGGCTTATAGAGCTTTCAGTTTGATTTTGAGATCAGCTTCAACGGGCATGATTTTTTCAAGGTTGTTCTCTAAGGCGCGCTTCAGCCTTTGAACGGCGTCGGCAACTCTATTCGTATCGTTTAGCAAAACAATTCCGGAAAACCAAAGTCCTACCGGGTCGTTCGGATTGGTCGCCAGCATCTGTTCTGATATTTGTAGAATGCGAGGCTCGTCGCCTTTGGCCAGCAACCACGACAGGTACGGCGCCCCCAAGTCTGTGCGTGAGGGCGCGCGAGATAGAACCCACATCAAATTTTTGTCCCACCCGGTGAAGAGCCTTTTTTCAAAGGCTCCATGGGTGAGAGGGAGCGGCGCAAAAGCAAAGTCGGAGCGTATGGTTAAGCCTCTGACTCCGACGCTGAGAGGGCCGTTTTGCGCCATCAGCTCGTCTGCGCGACAGAGGTAATCGTCCATGCGCGCATATCGCCACGTTTCGAGCTGCTTCCCTTTGCGCAGCGTTTCGATATTTCCCATGACGAAGACTTTCATGAGTTCCGTAAATTGCGTCAAACTAGGACCCAAGACAGGACTGTTTGGTCCGCAAAGCGGCGGCGCAGATGCCGGAGCGGGGATGAAATTGCGCTCAACCTGTTTGGCGGATGCGGTGCCGTATTTAAAAGCCATGACTGATGCGCCAGCCAAGATCACGAAAGCAGCCGCGGGAAGGGCGAGGCTTAGTTTCGAAAGCATTGATACGTTAAGGGAAGGTTTGAAGGCGCTTGGCTTGCCCGCGCTCAATCCGGCGACGGCCATCGCCATTAGCACCAGGCCGCCGGGCATTTGGAACCACATGGAACTGAGCAGGACATAGCCCACGGAAAAGCCAACCGCGGCGCGCAGGTTGCCCTTTGCGGCCGTGAGCGGCAAAAGGACCAGATAGCCAAGCCACAGCGCCGCAGAAGGAATGCCGCCCGAATAAAGATGTTCGGCCAGTTCATTGTGGGTGTGAAAATGCCCCATCCAAAGGCCGTCCCAAAAGAACAGGTCACGGCTCTGCGTCGATTCTGGGGACATGACCGTCGTTTGATCCAGGGGGATCTGCATATAGATGGATTCTGAAAGCGAACCCCAGCCGTACCCCGTGAGCAAGTTCTCTGGGGCGCGCATGATGGTGCTGAGGACCGTGTCCAAGAGCAAGGAGCGGGACTTAAAGGTCGCGACCGTCTCGAACGACACGAAATCGGGAAAGCCTATGCGATGGGCGTAATAGATTCCCACCGGCGTCAAAATGGCGACCGCGCCAATACCCAAGGCCGTCACTCGGCGCAGGGTTGTTTCGGCCCAAAAGCGCTCAAGAAACATAATCGTTAAAATGGAAAGGATGGCGGCGAAAAACGCTATGGAAGCGGTAAGGTTTTTCGAAATCAGAATGATGCTCACGCCAATTACTAAGCCACCCCAGCGAAGCCATTTGATCTGAGGCAGCCAGCACGCTGCGATGATCCATATGTACAGTCCATGGAAGGCTAGGTAATCGCCGAAGTTATAAGGACGCCAGTCTCCCAAAGCCAAGGAGTCCGAGATCACGATGCAGATCGTGATGGCGACCATGGTTATGACAAAGCCGGTTAAACGCCTTGTTTGGTTGGGCAGGGACAGCAAGCACCTTGCGCCAGCCGTCATGATGGCGAGTGACAGGAACCACGCTCCCCCCAAACCCAATTGCGGCGTGCCAAAAAATGGCAAATCCGTACCGCCTAGCGCCGTTGGGGCGGCCCAAGACCACAAAGACACAAGGACGGGGATCACGACCAAAGGATGCCAAAGCGCGTTCCAGACGATCACCGGCGCATGGTAGACAAGCAGCGCCAATCCCAGCGCGCAGATGGCGGCGCTGGCGAACAACGCCGTTATGACGGGCTCGGCCTGAAACCAGACGCCAAAATTGGGAAGCAGCGGAATAGACGCGAAAGCCGATAGACAACTAGCGATCATCCCACCTGCTATGAGGGCCAACCCTACGCGTACGCCTGCCGGGTCATCTGCGGTCACGGACTGTTTCAGCGTATGTGTCTCCAAATGGAGGGGAGGTGCTATTTTTTGCGTTGCGCATAAATCAGGTGCATGCACGGAATCAGGCTAAAAGCAAAGCGCGATTTGGCCAATTTAATCTTAAAATCGTTAATGAATTCGTTGAGGCGGTTTGGTAAAGACCGTTTTTTCTTCATTCAAGCACTGTTGGTGTTGCGTATTTATCACAATTGTGTGGTTTATTAGAAAAAATAGAGGGCTGGAGGCAAAAAGTGTGGGGTGTGTGGTCGGGCCTGTTGTAGGTTATAGCAGATTTAAAATCACCAAAGGGTTTAGGGGCTAATTATGCGTTTGTTTTCAAAAATTGCGATGTCGGCAGTCGCCGTAACGGGCTTGATTGCGATATCAGGTGAGGCCTACGCGCTTCCTTGTACCACCGCAGGCTACGTAGGTACCTATTCGGCGTGTTCCGGAAATGCGATTTCGGCAAGCACCGTGGTGACCTCTGCTGAAACTGTTGGCGCGGCCGCCGCACAGACGGCGGGTATCGTTTCCGACCGTATCAGCGCACTGTCCAGCGGTGCTTCCGGCGTTAAGGTCTCTTCGGCCAATGGCGAAACGAAGTATGGCTACAGCTTGTCCCTCGATGATGAAGGCAAGGCTGCCGGTAACGGCAACGGAAAAGTTGGTCTGTGGTTCTCCGGCGCCTACACCAACATCGACAACAACAAATCTGGCTCCAACTATGATGGTGACATCACCGCCGGTGTTGTGGGGATCGATTATAAATTCAGGGACAACCTGCTTGCCGGTGTCGCCCTTGGTTATGAAAACAGCGATCTCACCACCACCTTCAACGCGGGTACTGAAGACTCCAGTGGTTGGACTGTGGCGCCATATGCACTGTTCCAGGTGAATAAAACCTTCAGCGTCGACGCCACCGTGGGTTACTCGAAGCTGAACTATGACGTGAAGCGTACCGAGCCGAGTGACTTAAACTCGGTCACCGGCACGACGGATGCGAAGCGTTGGTTCGGTGCGGCAAACGTCAACGGCGATTGGGTCAAGAACAAGCTCTTGCTCGGCGCGAGCGTTGGTGTGTTGTCGGTTAGCGAAGACAAGGATGCCTATACCGAAGTCGGTAGCGGTGGCCAAGCTGTGGCCGCCAAATCTACGGACCTGGGTCGCGCCCATCTTGGTGGTGACTTGGGTTATGACATGGGTAAAATGGTGCCGTACGTCAGCGCCGACTTCCGTCACGATTACAACACCGACTCCACGGACAGCAACTCTGTTGAAGTTGGTATCGGTTCACGCTTCCAGTTGGGCAACGCCATCTCGGCGAGCATCGAAGCGAACACCGTACAAATGAAAAGCGATCTTGATCAATGGGGTGCCGTTGCATCTTTCCGGGTTAAATTCTAATCCACGCATGATCGCTTTGATAATGCAGACGGCAAGACCTTTGGGTCTTGCCGTTTTGCTTTGTGTAAGCTTGTTCGCTGCCGGATGCGTGCAGCGCAGCATGTTTGAAGAGCCGATTGAACTTATTTTCCGTCTGGCAAATCAGAGTGGGTGGTCCGCTACGCGATATCGCGGGGGCGATTTTTCTATTCTGACATTCTCGCCTGCCGTCACGCGTAACGAGAAAACCCTCAATATCTATATCGAAGGGGACGGTTACAGTTGGGCTGACCGCTATACGTTGGCTAGGGACCCGAGCCCCCACAACCCAGTCAGTTTGCTGTTGGCGTTTAAAGAACCAGGCGATGCTGTCTATTTGGCTAGGCCGTGCCAGTATCTTTCCCCAGACGAACTTGTGAACTGCTCCCCGGTGTTTTGGTCTTCGGCCCGATATGCCCCTGAGGTCGTGACCTCATTGGCAGGGGTGATCGATAAAGTCAAAAAACAGAGGGAATCCACCAATATTCGCCTTCACGGGTATTCTGGAGGAGGCGTCGTTGCGGCCTTGTTGGCGGCAAGACGCGCGGATGTCGTTGAGCTCATCACTTATGCAGCGCCCTTGGATATCAAAGCATGGACCGCTTTGCACGGCTTGTCTCCATTGCGTTATTCACTCAACCCTGCTGATGAAATGGACGTGTTAAGAGCAATTCCCCAAACACATTATGTTGGGGGAAAAGATACGGAAGTACCGCCAGCCCTTATGTTTGATTTTGTGAAACGGTTGAAGGCGGGAAATAAAGCCAAAGTTGTGGTTGTTGAAGACGCCAATCACGCATGGTGATGGCGCTTTGCGTTTGTGAATGGTCTGTTTTCAAAACCATCATTTTGCCAACATTGCGGACTACTAATCCCACTTATTTTGAGCGCGCGATTGCACTTCGGCACGGTGGCGCTATATGCCTGAGAAAGCCTGTTATCCCATCAGCAAATGAGTGAATGAAGCATGTCCGTCTCCCTATCCCCGCGCGCCCGCATCGGCGCCATCGTCGAACACCCTCGCGTGCAGTATTTCATCATGGCGATCATCGTGCTCAACGCGGTGAGCTTGGGGCTGGAAACCTCGAACGTGATCACCGCCAAGTACGGTGAACTGTTGCTCGCTTTCGATGCATTCGCGTTGACGGTGTTTTGTATCGAAATCGGCGCCAAGTTGATCCACCGCGACATCCGCTTTTTCAAAGACGGCTGGAACGTGTTCGATTTTCTGGTGGTGGCGATCGCGCTGATCCCCGCATCCGGGCCTTTGGCGGTGTTGCGCGCACTGCGTATTTTGCGCGCCCTGCGCTTGCTCACCGTGGTGCCAGCAATGAAGCGGGTGATCGGCGCGCTGTTGGCGGCGCTGCCGGGCATGGGCAGCGTGTTTTCGATCATCTTTTTGGTTTTTTACGTCGCCGCCGTGCTGGCCACCAATTTTTTCTCAGACACCTTCCCGCAATGGTTCGGCAGCATCGGCGGGTCGCTGTATACCTTGTTTCAGATCATGACCTTGGAAAGCTGGTCCATGGGCATCGTGCGCCCGGTGATGGAAATCCACCCTTATGCGTGGTCTTTCTTCGTGCCGTTCATTATGATCACCACGTTTGCCATCGTGAACCTGTTCATCGGTATCATCGTCGACGCCATGCAATCTCAGCACACTGTAGAACAAGACAGCTTTGAAGCCGGTAATAAAGAGCTGCTGGCAGGCGAAGCCATGATTCTTGCCGAGATTAAAGCCCTGCGCACAGAAGTCCGTGCGTTGCGAGAAACCCCTTGATAGGAATGGCGCCGTGAAAACCACCGGAAGACGCATATGGTCTGTTGTTGCTGTGGCCGCAGTCTTGACCGCGCCGCTTTCCAGCATGGCCGAAGACGACGTGATCGTCGGTGATTTTCTGGCGGGCAGCTTGAAAGGCTGGCAAGAGAAATCCTTTAAGGGCAAAACACGCTACGAGCTGATCAATCGCGGGGCGGGCAAGGTCCTCAAAGCCGATAGCCGGGCCAGCGCATCGGGCCTGTTTCGCGAAATGAAGATCGATTTGCTCAAAACGCCCTGCATGACATGGTCATGGAAGGTCGATGGCATTTTGGAGGGCTTGGATGAGACGACCAAGGGCGGTGACGATTATCCCGCCCGCGTCTATGTGGTCTTTTCCGACGGGCTGTTTTTCTGGCAAACCCGCGCCTTGAATTACGTGTGGTCCAGTGGTCATGCCGAGGGGGTGGCGTGGCCCAACGCCTATACGGACCGCTCGATCAATGTCGCAGCACAAAGCGGCCCCGCGCGCGTTGGTCAATGGGTTGTGCAAAGCCGGAATATTCGTGATGACTATAAGCGTTTTGTCGGCGGCGACATCAGTCAAGCGGATGCGGTCGCCATCATGACCGATACCGACGATTCTGGTCGATCCGCCACCGCATATTATGGTGAGGTGCGGTTCACCCCATCGTGTTGATTCTCTTTAACTTATTGAAATACCCCCCTAAATACGGGCCTTAACCCGCGCATTTGTGGCGTTTGGCGGCGAGTCGCACAAGCGCCTTGCGCCGCTTGGCGCCAAGCCGTAAACAGCATAGGTCCAAGATGGTTTTCCAGGAGAGATACGTGAGCACAATCGCGCAACAAATTGCAGAAGAACTGGGCGTTCGCGACGCTCAGGTCGCCGACACCATCGAACTGTTGGACGGCGGTTCCACGGTGCCGTTTATTGCGCGCTATCGCAAAGAAGCGACTGGCGGCTTAGATGACATCCAACTGCGCACCCTGGAAGAACGTCTGCGTTACCTGCGTGAAATGAGTGAACGCCGCGTCACGATCCTCAAGAGCATTGACGAACAAGGCAAACTGGACGATGTGCTGCGTGGTAAAATCAACGCCGCCGACACCAAGTCACGCCTCGAAGATTTGTATTTGCCGTTTAAGCCCAAGCGCCGCACCAAAGCCCAAATCGCGCGTGAAGCGGGGCTGGAGCCTTTGGCGCTGGGCCTGCTGGAAAACCCGCAGCTGGACCCCCGCGTCGAGGCTGAGGCCTATGTCAAAGACGACGTCGCAGACATTGATGCCGCTCTGGAAGGCGCCAAGCAAATCCTCATTGAGCGGTTCGCTGAAGACGCCGAACTGGTTGGACGCTTGCGCGACACCATGTGGAACGAAGCGTTGCTGACGTCGCGCGTGGTTGAGGGCAAAGAAACGAATGGGGCTAAGTTCTCGGACTACTTTGCTTATCACGAAACCTTAAAAACCGTGCCGTCGCACCGCGCCCTGGCCTTATTCCGTGGCCGTAAGGAAGAGATCCTGCGTGTTGCGTTGGTGGTCGGCGATCCCGACAAACCGCCCTATCCACACCCGTATGAAAGCCACGTCGCCGCACATTTTGAACTGCGCGACGAAGGCCGTCCTGCCGATACGTGGTTGATCGAAGCCGCACGCTGGGCGTGGCGGGTGAAAATCTCACTGCACATCGAACTGGATTTGATGCAGCGCCTATGGTCCGACGCTGAAGAAGAAGCCATCCGCGTGTTTGCGCAAAACCTGCGCGATTTGCTGCTGGCGGCCCCCGCCGGACAACGTGCGACCATCGGGCTTGATCCCGGTTTTCGCACCGGTGTGAAAGTCGCCGTGGTCGATGCGACCGGCAAGTTGGTTGATACCTCGACCATCTATCCGCATGAGCCGCAAAAGCGCTGGGATGAAAGCGTCGCCACCATCGCGGCGCTGGCACACAAACATGGCGCGGAGCTGATCGCCATCGGCAACGGCACCGCGTCGCGTGAAACCGACAAGCTGGCGGCGGAAGTCATAGAGCGTTTCGCTGAATTGAAGCTAAAGAAAATCATGGTTTCCGAAGCCGGCGCGTCGGTCTATTCGGCCTCAGCTTATGCCTCACAAGAATTTCCCGACGTCGATGTGTCGTTGCGCGGTGCCGCGTCCATCGGACGGCGTTTGCAAGATCCGTTGGCCGAGCTGGTCAAAATCGAACCCAAAGCCATCGGCGTCGGTCAATATCAGCACGATTTGTCCGAACACCGCCTGACCCGCGCGTTGGAAGCGGTGGTCGAAGATTGCGTCAACGCCGTCGGCGTGGACTTGAACACTGCGTCTCAGCCTTTGTTGGCGCAGGTGTCGGGGCTTGGCGATAGCCTGGCGGCCAACGTGGTGGCGTATCGCGACGCCAACGGTGCGTTCAAAAGCCGCAAGCAGTTGATGAAGGTCCCGCGTCTGGGCGATAAGGCGTTTGAGCAGTGCGCCGGGTTCTTGCGCATCAAAAATGGCGATAACCCGCTGGATGGCTCGTCTGTGCATCCGGAAAGCTATGCGTTGATCGAAAGCATCATGGCGACCACTCAAACGGGCTTGAGCGACTTGATGGGCAACGCCAAGGTGTTGCGGGCGCTCAATCCGGGGGACTTCGCCAATGAAAACTTTGGCTCCACGACGGTCAAAGACATTTTGGTCGAACTGGAAAAGCCCGGCCGCGATCCGCGCCCGGAATTCAAGACCGCCGAATTTAAAGACGGCGTGGAAAAGCTCAGCGATCTCAAACCCGGCATGCAGCTCGAAGGCGTGGTCACCAACGTCGCCAATTTTGGTGCGTTTGTTGACATCGGCGTGCATCAAGACGGCTTGGTGCATGTGTCGCAACTGGCGGACAAGTTCGTCAAAGACCCGCGTGAAATCGTCAAACCCGGCGACGTGGTCAAAGTGCGCGTGCAAGAGGTCGATGCGGCGCGCAAGCGCATTTCGCTGACCATGCGCACCAAAACACAAGACGGCGACGCGCCTGCGCGGCCAAACTCAACTGCGCGGCCTCAGCATAAAACGACCAAAGCGAAACCGCCTAAAATGCAAGCCAAGGGGGCTGACACATCGGGCGGGGCGCTGGCCGAAGCCTTCGCCCGGGCGCGTCAGAAGTAGGCGCACGAATACCTTCGACCCGCTGTCATAAGTGCTTTATAATTCTATGGTAATTTACGCAAGGCGCGTACATGGGATGGGGACTTATGAGCACTTCTGACGGTTCTCAAGCACTCGTAATCGAAGCTGACAGGCTGGATAGCCTGATCAAAGCGTTGCGCAAAAGCGGCTATAAGACCATCGGTCCGAAAGCCCGCGATGGCGCAGTGGTGTTGGAAGAAATTTCCGGCGCTGATGAGCTGCCCATTGGGTTGGTTGACGATCAACAGCCCGGCGCGTACCGCCTGAGCAAAGCCAAAAAACCTGCGTATTTCGATTTCACCCACGGTTCGCAAACCTGGAAACGTTACCTGTTTCCGCCCAAGGAAAAGCTGTGGACGGCGCAAAAAACGGATAACGGCTTTGTGGTCGAAGCCGAGGTCGATGCCCCTAAATACGCCTTTATCGGCGTGCGCGCCTGTGAACTGGCCGCCATACAAATTCAAGACAAGGTCTTTGTCGATGGTGAGCACACCGCCACTGGCTATAAGGCGCGCCGCGACAAGGCGTTGATCGTCGCGCTCAACTGCCGGCGTGCGGGGGGGACGTGTTTTTGCACCTCCATGAATACGGGGCCCAAGGTCAAAGATGGTTACGATCTGGCGTTGACGGAACTGACCAAGAAAGACAGTCATGTGTTTTTGGTCGAGGCGGGCTCAGATCAAGGCGAAAAAATTCTTGCGCGTCTCGATGGCCGTCCGGCTGTGGCGGATGATTTTAAGGCCGCGAAAAAAGCCGTCAGCAAAGCGGCTAAATCCATGGGCCGGGATATGCTCCCGGACGCCGCCAAAATTCTCGCCGACAATCTGGAAAGCCCGCGCTGGCAAGATATCGCCAAGCGCTGCCTCGATTGCGCCAACTGCACGCTGGTGTGTCCGACGTGCTTTTGTAACACCACCACCGACACCACCAGTTTGGACGGTCAGACCGCAGAGCGGTGGCGGCAGTGGGATTCGTGTTTCACACTGGATTTCAGCTACATCCACGGCGGCGCCATCCGCCGCGATGGCGCGCAGCGTTACCGGCAATGGATGACCCATAAATTAAGCTCTTGGCACGATCAGTTCGGCGTGTCGGGCTGTGTCGGGTGCGGACGCTGCATCACGTGGTGTCCAGTCGGCATCGACATCACCGCCGAAGTCCGCGCTATGGCTGATGAGGGATAAGGAGCACTTGATATGGTGAAAGTGGAAGGTCTCGACAAATTGATGGCGGAACATCCGTTTTTTCAAGGCATGGATGAAACGTCGCGCAAGACTTTGTCGGGCTGTGCGCGCAACGAACGCTTCGATGACGGCGATTACATCGCCCACGAAGGCAAAGCGGCGGAGCGTTTCTATTTCATTCGCGCCGGAACGGTGGCGCTTGAGTTTCATGTTCAAGGTCAAGACGGCTTGGTGATTGAAACTCTGCATGACGGCGACGTGTTCGGCTGGTCGTGGATGGTTCCGCCCTATGAATGGGCCTATGACATCCGCGCCGTGGGCCTGACCCGGGTGATCAGCCTGGAAGCGACCTGTTTGCGCAAGAAGCTCAAAAAGGACAATGCGCTGGGGTTCGAACTCTACAGTCGCTTCGTACCGGTGATGGCCAAGCGTCTTTACAGCGCACGCCAACAACTCACCGATATGTATGGCAAGTCCTAAGGGGGCGAGATGAGCACGCGACCTAAATCGAATGGGGCCAAACTCGATGCGATGACGCCGACGCCGTTCACCATCACCCGGCGCAGCCAAGAGCTGAAGGATACCTTCACCGTGGAGCTGACGCCTGCGTCGGCAAGCGGGTTCGCTTTTCAGCCCGGCCAGTTCAACATGCTCTATGCGTTCGGCGTGGGTGAGGTTCCAATTTCCATCAGCGGCGATCCGGGCAACCCTGAAAAGCTGGTGCACACTGTGCGCAATGTCGGCGCGGTGACGGATGCGCTGTCGAAGCTGAAAAAAGGCGCCGAGATCGGCGTGCGCGGCCCGTTCGGCAGCCCCTGGCCGGTGGTTGAGGCGGAAGGCAACGACGTGGTAATCATCGCGGGCGGCATCGGCTTGGCCCCGCTACGCCCGGCCATCGAACATGTGCTCGCCAATCGATCCAAGTACGGGCGGTTTGTGATTTTGTACGGTGCGCGCTCTCCCGGCGATGTCTTGTACATGAAACAGCTACAAGCATGGCGCGGACGATTGGACACCTATGTGGACGTTACTGTCGATCACGCTGGTCGCGATTGGGCGGGCAACGTCGGCGTGGTGACGCGTCTGATCGGGCGCGCCAATTTCGACAGCCATCATGTAAAGGCGTTCGTCTGCGGCCCGGAATTGATGATGCGCTTCACCATTAAAGAGCTCAGCGACCAAGGCGTGGCCAAGGACGATATCTATGTGTCTATGGAACGCAATATGAAATGCGCGATCGGCCATTGTGGTCATTGTCAGTTCGGCGGTCACTTCATTTGTAAGGACGGCCCAGTGTTTCCTTATGCGCGCATCGAAAACCTAATGCAGGTGAGGGGGCTGTGATGGCAATTAAGAAACCTAAACTTGCGGTGTGGAAATTCTCGTCGTGCGACGGCTGTCAGTTGAGCTTGCTCGACTGTGAAGATGAATTGTTGGCCGTCGCCGAAAGTGTCGAGATCGCCTACTTCCTTGAAGCCACCCGCGCACAGGTCAAAGGACCTTACGACATTTCACTGGTCGAAGGGTCCATCACCACGGCGGAGGAAGAAAAGCGCATCCACAAAGTGCGCAAGCAATCGAAGATGCTCATCACCATCGGCGCATGCGCCACGGCGGGCGGCATCCAGGCGTTGAAGAATTTCGCCGATGTCGATGATTTCATACAAGCCGTTTATGCGCATCCCGAATATATCGAGACCTTGAAAAAATCCACCGCCATCGCCGATCACGTGCCCGTGGATTTGGAACTGCGCGGTTGCCCGATCAACAAGGTGCAGTTGCTGGAAGTACTCGGCGCGACCTTGGCCGGGCGCAAGCCCAACGTGCCCGATCACAGCCAATGCATGGAATGTAAAATGTCCGGCACCGTGTGTGTGATGGTCGCCAAGGGCCAAGCATGCTTGGGCCCCGTGACGCAAGCGGGCTGCGGCAATGTGTGTCCGGCGTGTGACCGGGGCTGTTACGGCTGTTTCGGCCCGCAAGAGTTGCCCAATACCCACGCACTGGCTGAACGGCTGGGTGAGTTGGGTTTAAGCGATAAGCAGCGCCGTGATCTGTTTCGCACGTTTAACGCCGCCGCCGCGCCGTTCGCGAAGGAAAGCTTGAACCATGACTAAAAAAGCCGCTTCTCGCATCATCAAAGTCGATGCCCTATCGCGGGTCGAAGGCGAAGGCGCGTTGGACCTGCACATCAAAGATGGTCAAATCAAAGACCTAAAGTTCCGCATTTTCGAACCACCGCGCTTTTTCGAAGCGCTGCTGCGCGGCAGAGATTTTTCCGAAGCCCCCGACATCACCTCGCGTATCTGCGGCATTTGTCCCATCGCCTATCTGTTGGGCGCAAGCCAAGCCATGGAAGACGCCTTAGGCGTGTCGGTCACGGGGCCGCTGCGCGATTTGCGCCGCTTAATATATTGCGGCGAATGGATCGAAAGTCATGTTCTGCACGCGGCGATGTTGCACGCGCCGGATTTCTTAGGACTCGATGACGCTCTGCAAATCGCCAAAAGCAATCCGGAACTGGTGAAAAACGCGCTGAAGCTCAAAAAAATTGGCAACGATATTTTGGAAGTTGTTGGCGGGCGCGCGGTGCACCCGGTGAACCTTAAGGTCGGTGGGTTTTACAAAGTGCCCGCCAAAGCTCGCGTGCGCGAACTGATCGAGCCGTTGAAATGGGCCATTGAGACGTCGCGTGAATTGGCGCTGGCGTTCGGCGGGTTCGAGTTTCCCGACTATGAGTACGACTACACCTGTGTCTCCATGCGCCATCCGGACGAGTATGCCATTCAAGACGGTGGTATCGTGTCCAACCGTGGCCTCGACATCACGGTGAGCGAGTTTCCCAATCACTTTTTGGAAGAGCACGTCGCCCATTCCAACGCCTTGCACGGCATGACCAAGGATGGCGGCGCGTATCTGGTGGGCCCGCTGGCGCGCTACAACAACAACTTCGCGCAATTGTCCAAGTTGGCCAAAGCCACCGCGAAAGATGCGGGTTTGGCGGCAACCTGCATCAATCCGTTCCAAAGCATCGTGGTGCGTATGGTGGAAACGCTGTATGCCTGCGAAGAAGCGCTGCGTATCGCTCAGTCCTATGAAGAGCCCGATGCATCGTGCGTCAAAGTGAAACCGCGCGCCGGAACCGGCCACGGCTGCACCGAAGCGCCTCGGGGTATTTGTTATCACCGCTATCGCATCGACGCGGACGGACTGATTGAAAACGCCACCATCGTGCCGCCCACGGCGCAGAACCAAAAACAGATCGAAATCGATCTGCACGGGGTGGTTGAGCGCAACATGCAATTGGCGGATGAAAAGCTGAAATGGCGCTGCGAGCAGACCATCCGCAATTACGATCCGTGTATTTCCTGCGCCACACATTTTTTGAAGTTGAACATCAATCGTGACTGAACACACCCCCTGGATCATTGGCGTTGGCAACGCCTTGCGCGGCGATGATGGCGCAGCGGCGGCGGTCGTGGCGCATTTGCACAGCGAAGACATCCCGGCCTACGCCTTTGACGGCGACGGAGCGGAGCTGATGGAAATGTGGCGCGGTCAGGGACGGGTGATCGTCATCGATGCCGCGCTTTCAGGCGCGCCGCCGGGCACCCTGCACCGGTTTGAGGCCAACCTTCAAGAATTGCCGCGCAATTTCTTTCGTCATTCCACCCACCAGTTCGGCGTCGCCGAAGCCGTCGAAATGGCCCGTACCTTGGGGCGCTTGCCGGGTGAATTGATCGTTTACGGCATCGAAGGGGCGAACTTCAGCCTCGGCGCAAAGCTGTCCCCGGATGTGGAGCTGGCGGTTATGGACACGGTTCAACTGATCAAGGCCGATATTGCCTAAGGAATGGCGTAAGGCATGGTTTAACGCCTTGCCCCAAGCCGTCTGGCGCGCTACATACGGCGCATGGCCGCACCACTTCTCACCCTTCGCGATATTCACCTGACCTTCGGCGGCACGCCGTTGTTGGAAGGCGTCGACCTGACCGTGGCCCAAGGCGAACGCCTGTGCTTGGTCGGTCGCAACGGCTGTGGCAAATCCACGTTGTTGAAAATCGCAGCCGGTCAGATCGAACCGGATAAGGGCGAGCGGGTTTTGCAAACCGGGATTTCGGTGAATTACCTGCCCCAAGAACCCGACTTGAGCGGTTTTGAGACCGCGCTTGAATATGTTGAGGCCGGCCTCGGCCCCCATGACGATCTGTATCGCGCCCAGGTGCTGTTGACCGATTTGGGCCTGACGGGTCAAGAAAATCCGGCGACGCTTTCGGGCGGTGAAGCGCGCCGCGCCGCGCTGGCGCGCATCCTGGCGGCCAAGCCCGACATCTTGTTGCTGGATGAGCCCACCAACCATTTGGATTTGGTGGTCATCGAATGGCTAGAACGCGAACTCAACGCGCTCAATGCCGCGTTGGTGGTGATCAGTCACGATCGGCGCTTTTTGGAAAACGTCTCCCAAGCCAGCGTGTGGATTTACCAAGGCGTCACCCACAAGTTACCCAAGTCGTTTGCCCACTTTGAAGCATGGCGTGATGAAACCATTGAGCAGATCGAGCTGGACCGCCACAAGCTGGACCGTAAGATTGTGCGCGAATTGCACTGGCTGCAACGCGGCGTCACGGGGCGGCGCAAGCGCAACATGGGCCGTTTGCGTGCGCTCGATCAATTGCGTCAAGACCGCCGCGATCAGCGCGCCATGACGGGAACGGTCAATCTGACCGTTTCCCAAGGCGCGGCGTCGGGCAAGCGGGTGTTCGAGGCCGAATCCATTACCAAAGCCTATGGCGACAACGTGGTGGTGAAAGATTTTTCCATCCGCGTGCAGCGCGGCGACCGGCTGGGCATCGTCGGGGCCAACGGCGCGGGCAAGACCACGCTGCTCAACATGTTGATCGGCAAGCTGCAACCTGATAGCGGCACCGTGATGATGGGCTCCAAGATCGAACTGGCGAGCCTGGACCAGATGCGCGACGCGCTCAATCCCGATTGGTCGTTGGTCGATGTGCTCACCGGGCGCAACGGCGACAGCGTCACCGTCGGCGGCCAGCAAAAACACGTCATGGGCTATATGCAAGATTTTCTGTTTGGCCCCGAACAGGCGAATACGCCGGTGCGTGCTTTGTCGGGTGGCGAACGCGGGCGGCTGATGCTGGCGCGCGCCATGACCCAAACGGCCAATGTTCTGGTGTTGGATGAGCCGACCAACGATCTGGATTTGGAAACCCTGGATCTGTTGCAGGAAATGCTCGCCGATTTCGACGGCACCGTGATCTTGATCAGCCATGACCGCGATTTTTTGGACCGGGTGGTGACGTCGGTGATCGTCAACGAAAACACCACCTCAGGCGCAGGCGCGTGGCGGGAATACCCTGGCGGCTACACCGACATGTTGGCGCAACGCGGTTTTGGCATCGGCGCGCGACCTGCGGTCAAAATGGGAGAAAAGCCCGTAAAAGAGAATAAAGCCAGCGCCCCTGCGCCGACTTCAGGCCAAGTTTCGGGGGGCAAGCCCAAGCTGTCGTATAAAGAAAAGTACGCGCTGGAAACCTTGCCCGCGCGCATGGAAGAGCTCAGCGCCGAGATTGACCGTCTGCAAGCGGTCATGGACGATCCCGCTCTCTACAGCCGTGATCTTAAAAAATTCAACAAAACGACCGACGATCTGGAAGCCAAAGCAAACGAACTGCAAGCGGCTGAAGAACAGTGGTTGACCCTGGAAATGCTGCGTGAAGAGATCGAAAACGCTTAAGCGGCGGTTCTCTGCGGTGCGGTCTGCAACACCACGGTCGCGCCCAAAACCAAAACCAATCCCGGATAGATGAGCGCGGACGGCGCATCGTGGCCCAAAGCCAAGCCGATGATCAGCACCAACACCGGGTGGATGTAGATGTAAGACGATACCTTGGTCGGGCCGATGATCATGGTGCTCCACTGTAAGATAAAAAATGTGATCAGGGTGGTGAAGAACGCCAGATACAAAACGCCCCAATACACCATGTCCGGAACCGCGCCCCAATCGACGTCGCTAAAACGCGGCAACGCCAACAACAACAGCCAGCCGGTTCCTGTGGCGAAGATCCAAAAGCTCATCCGCGCCATCGGCTCATCGCGGTGCAGATACTTGATCAATGGGCCGAAGAACCCGATGGCCACCGTTCCGGCAAGGAATATGGCGTCGCCCCGATTGATGTCCAAGGCGATGAGGCTGGAAACATCACCGCGAAAAATGACCCACACCGCGCCAATTATGCCCAGGCCCAACGCGATGAACGAGCGCGTTTTTAAACGTTCCTTCAACAGCACCGCCGCCACCGTGGCTGAAATCGTCGGCGTCAGGGTGAAGATGGTCGCGGTGTTGAGCGGGCTGGTGTAGCGCAAGGCTTCGAACATGGCCCAGAAAAAACCCACCAAGCACGCGCTGAGCACAGCGTAACGAGCAAGGTCGCTCAACGACGGTAAAGTCAGCCCGTATTTCCACGCCACAAACGGTCCAAAAAATACAGCGGCGATGGAAAAACGCATCAACGTTAGCACAACGCTGTCGAGCCCCTGGGTGATGGCTGCGCCAATGGGAAACGAGGTGGACACCAAGACCGTCGCGAAGATGGTCCACAACTGGGCGCGTTTTTCGAGGGGGCTCATGGCTTCAGTTGGGCTCGTGCGGTTGAAAACAGGTATCCACAAGCTTTACAGCATTCGCGGCGTGCGCGGCAAAAAATTCCGCACAAGAACTAAGTTGCCCACCGTGACGAGCGCGTTTGAATACTATTATCGTGTTGAATCAATTTGTTGGCATATTTAAGACGTGGCGCGTCGTTTGCATGGGTAATTACACATTGTTTGAAAGGACGCTTCCATGGCGATCACGTTCGAGCCGCTTCAACTGCCCTATGCTAAGCCTGCGGCGCCCAAAACCGACGACCTCAGCGGCGATCAGATCAAGGATTACATCATCCAACGTATGACCGCGCGCGTGAAAGGTTATGACGCCGACGGGTTGGATACGCAGATGCTTTCGATGGGGCTGACGCCCATGTTCGGGGGTGGTGAGGACAATGCGTTCAGCTCACCCACGTCGAACTTGTCGTCGTTGCTGAACATGCATTTCGATCTGAATACCTTGCAGATGTTGAACAAGGGCTAACATAGCCACGGAGCGAATAGGGTCATAGAACCGTGGAAACTGCGCCATTGAAGTGATATGAGGGCGCATGACACACAACATGACCACCCACCGATCCGAACTTCTGATGCCTGCGGGCTCTCTTGCGAAGCTGAAAACCGCGATCTTGTACGGTGCGGACGCCGTTTATGCGGGTACGCCCGACTTGTCTTTGCGCACCCAGTCGTCGTTCACTCTGGAAGAACTTCTGGAAGGTGTGCGTTTTGCCCATGAACGCGGCAAGCGCATCTATCTGACGCTGAACCTGTTCACCCACAACCGCGACATCGAAAAGCTGCCGGAGTTTGTGAAGACCGTGCGCACGGTGAACCCCGACGGGGTGATCGTTTCGGATCAAGGTGTGTTTCATTACTTGCGTGAGCACGCGCCGGAGCTGGACTTGCATGTGTCCACCCAGGCTAATGCGTGCTCGTGGTTGACGGTGCAAAGCTGGGCTGCGATGGGCGCCAAGCTGTGCGTGCTGGCGCGCGAAGTGAGCTTTGAAGAGCTCACTGAAATCCGCGAAAAATGCCCCGACATCAAGCTCGAAGCATTTGTCCACGGGGCCATGTGCATGACCTATTCGGGGCGTTGTTTGTTGTCCAACTATCTGGCCGAACGCGGTGCCAATCAGGGCAATTGCGCGCAGAGCTGTCGCTGGAACTACAAGGTCCGCGCGCGGCGCAAAGACGGTGAAGAAGTCGATATTACGCCTGAAAATAAGGACGATTTCGATTTTTATTTGGAAGAAGAATTCCGCCCCGGCGAACTGATGAAGCTCGAAGAAGACGACCGCGGCTCGTACATCCTCAACGCCAAAGATCTGTGTTTGATGCCCAAGTTGGACGACTATCTGCGCATCGGTGTCGATAGTCTGAAAATCGAAGGTCGCAACAAAAGCGAATACTACGCCGCCGTCACGGCGCGGGCGTACCGTCTGGCTATCGATGCATGGTACGCGGACCCGGAAAACTGGTCGCCCGATCCGTATTTGCGCGAAATTTACACCCTGCAAAACCGTGGCTATTCACTGGGCTTTCACGACGGACGGCTGAGCAATCTGGCGCACAATTATGAACGCACCGACACTGTGGGCGGGTGGCTGTTCGCCGGCCTGATCGAACGCTGGGACGGCGATGATATGATCTTCGGCTTGCGCAATACGCTGAAGGTCGGTGCGGTGATCGAATTTCTCGCTCCGCAAGAGATCGAACCGATCCGCTTGCGGTTGTATGAGTTTGAAAACGCCGACACGGATGAGGTTGCCGACAAGGCCAACCCCGGCCAAGGTCGCGCCATTCGCATTCCCGCGGCATTGTTTCACAATGAAGACGTCGCCAATCTCAAAGCCATGCTGCCCGCGTTGACGGTGGGGCGCACCGAAGCGGTGCTCAATGAGGATCGTCAAGCTTTGTTACAGGGCAATTTGATGAGCATGGATGTCGAGCGCGGCTTGCGCGATGGCAGCGAGGCGCGTCCAAGCCTTAAAGGTCGCGCGCACACCGGCAAGACCCCGGCGTTGGGGTTGGACAGCTGTTGCGGACTGGGCTGTAACGGCTGCTTGATGTTTTGGAACGACGACAAATACGAAAAAGCTCGCGAAACGTTAAAAGCCAAAAAAATCGGCCACATGTTGGACAAACAAGAGGCTTCCGCCGAGCTCTGAAACGCACAATCTTCAATATTTGTACGACATTTGTGGCATTGCTCGCGTGGCAAACCCATGGTACCTGAGCGCTAACTGTGCCGGGGGCAACGCATCGAATATGTTGCAAACAAACGGACAGACTCGGGCACGTGGGGGCAATCATGGACATAACGGAAAACGAAGCTGCTGAAATGCGCCAAGCCGTCGCCGATTTCAAACGGGCTATGGAGCTGCGCAGCGAGCTGAACTTGCGCGTCGCGCGCCGGGTCACGTCGATTTTGCGTGTTGGCATGTTTAGCTTTGCCGTGGTCACGGTGATTTTGGTGGTGATGTTGTTCGCGTTCACGTCGAGCGTCGGCAATATGATCTCTGTGTTGGACACCATGCGGGTGCAATTCAGCTCCATGTCTTCGGACATGCGTCAAATGCGCACGGTTATCGCCGCGATGGATCGCGATCTGGCGACGTTCCCCGTTGTGGTGGGCGAACTGGACACTATGCGCACGACGGTTGCGAAAATGAACACCAACCTGGCCACCATGTCGGGCAGCATGACCAGTGTGGAAAGCAAAATGCGCGTGATCACCACCGACGTCGCCAACATGAACCAGTCTTTTCGCTATCTTGAACCGGCGCTGGTGGGTATTGGCGCGAACGTCAATCAAGCGTCGGAACCGATGAAAACGTTCAACAACATTTTTCCGTGGTGATGGGAATGAGCGAGCATAAAAATGATTTTGTCGCCATCGCCAGCGAAAGCATGGAAATCTTTCGCGTCGAGATGGAGACCATCGACCGTATCTCGCGAAAAATCAGCGGTAAGACCAGTCGGATGATCCGCGTGGTGTTGGCCTTTTTGACGGTTATTTCAGTTTACCTGGTGTTTTTGACCTATTCCATGAGCCAAGATTTGTCGGCGATGATTTCCAGCTTGGATGAGATGTATGTTGAATTCGGTTCCATGTCGACGGAGATGCGCCAAATCACTTCGCATGTGAAAAATATGGGACAAAACGTGCATGGTTTGCCTTCAATCGGTGAAAACATGCAGTATCTCAATAGCGACGTGGGCGACATGCAAGTTTCGTTGGAAGGGGTCAGCCGCGATATGGGGGCGGTAGACGCCAACGTCGGATATATCGGGAATGGCACGTCGGAGATGTCTTATCGGTTCGCAAACGTGCAAAGGACCGTTAAGGTGATGGAACACGACATTCACAACATGTTGCGCCCCATGAGCATGATGCCGCGCTGATTGGATTTTGCAGATGCCGTTTACCGATGACCAAGCCCAGGCGTCACTGATTCAATCGGGATTGGCTGCGGGGGAGTTTGCGACCCATTTCCAACCTAAATTCGACCCTGAAAGTGAAGACATCGTCGGCTTGGAAGCTTTGTTGCGCTGGAACCATTCGAGTGAGGGGCTGGTGGAAGCCGGACGCTTCATGCAAGCGGTCGAGCGCGACCCCGAACTGGTCGAAAGCATCGATTCCTGGGTGCTTCAAGACACCATGCGCCAGGCCGGAGCGTGGCTGGACCAAGATTTGTCATTTGGACTGCTGAGCGTCAACATTTCAGCCTGGTCCAATGGCGAGATTTTGGTGGGCGAAGTCAAAGCGGCGCTTAACAACAGTGGCTTTCCAGCCAAGAAGCTGGCTTTGGAATGTCCTTGGCGCATGTTGGTGGTCGACGTCGAGGGCATTTCGCACACGATGCGGGCGTTGCGCGCTTTGGGTTGCATGATCGTCTTGGATGGCAATCCACTGACCCAAGATTGTCTGGACGTTGTGCGCAATACCCCGGTGCAAATTTCCAAAGTCTGTATCGAACACATGCAAGATATTGCCGATAACGAAGGCATGAGCGTGCTATCCAAGCACATTAAAAACTGGCAGAAAACCAAAGTTCAGATCGTCACCATGGGGGTCGAAAGCGAAGACCATGTGGCGCTATCGCAAAAGGCCGGATCTCGGCTGTTTCAAGGTAGCCGTTTCAAATCGGCGCTGCCCGGCGACGAGATTTTGTTTTTGCTGAAGATGATTGATAAAACCAAAAAAGCGCTGAGTTTTCTCTAGCGGTAGGGATTTCCGCGCGAAAACAGGTACATCCACCGCGCCGGAACCTCAAAAGGCGTTGCCCGCCCGCTCATGGCGTCGTCGGCGATGTCGCTCCACATCAAGCTTTGTTTGACCGCCCAGCCGCCGGGATCATCGCAAGGCGTCATCGCCAAGGCGTCGGACATGGCCCGCGCCCTGAGGAAAATATCTTCGTTGGGGTACGGAATGTGGCGCAATTCGCGCATGAACGCGACGTCGCATTCACACGCCACCGAACCGGTCGCCACGTAACACATGTCGTGGCGCATGCAGGCGTCGTCCAACGGGTCCAGTGGCGGGCCGGCGTTGAGGCTTGTGCCGGGGCCGCACCAGTTGCCGTATAGCGTAACGCCGGACTGAGCGTGGGCGGCACTGGTCAAGCCGAGGGTGAACAGTAAAATTGAAAAGACAGCGAAACGCTTCATGGCATGCATCCGGTTGAGTGTCGTCCGCCGGAGGCTAGCGCCCCCCAGTTCTGATGCCAAGCCAAAAAGTCCCTATGCCAAGCCAAACTTACGCATGCGCCGCCACAAGGTGGTGCGGTCGATGCCCAGCGCTTTGGCGGCGGCAGATTTGTTGCCGCCCGCAGTGTGCAGCGCTTGGCGGATCGTTTCGATGTCAGAGCTGGCATCGGGTGATGGCCTATTGGGCGTTAAGCCGACGGGAGGCATATCGCCTTGGCGTCGATTATAGGACGGCGACAGATCGCCCAGGTTCACATAAGACCCGCCGACGGCATGGTAGCGAATATCTTGGGGCAGGCTTTCGGGTAGCACGGCCTTGTCGATGGCGCAGATGTAGGCGTGCTCGACGGCGTTGATCATCTCGCGCACATTTCCGGGCCACGGGTAATCCATCATCATGCGCATCGCATCAGGCGTACACGCGACATCATTGGGATATCCACGTGCGGTCAGATCGGTGCAAAAATGCTTCAGCAGCAACGGGATGTCGCCGACCCGGTCGCGTAAAGGCGGGATTTTGATCGGCACCACGGCCAGACGGTAAAACAGATCGGCGCGGAAATTGCCCTCGTTGACCATGTCGCGCAGGTTTTGATTGGTCGCAGACACGACCCGTACATCGACTTCGATGGTTTCGTCCGAACCCACCGGCTCGAACCGTTGATCTTGAATGGCGCGCAACAGCTTGGCTTGCAGGTGCAGCGGAATTTCGCCGATTTCGTCGAGCAGCAAGGTGCTGCCGTGGGCGGCCTGAAAGCGCCCCTTGCGTTTTTGCGTGGCCCCGGTGAAAGCGCCTTTGACGTGGCCGAACAGTTCGGATTCCAAAAGCTGTTCAGGGATGGCGGCGCAATTGACTTCGACCAGTGGCTTTTTGGCCCGCGAACTTTGTTCGTGGATCATCCGCGCCACTTGGGTTTTGCCGGTGCCGGACTCGCCCATCAACAGCACGGGTGCGGTTGAATCCGCGATCTGTTCCAGCCGCGAGACGATTGACAGCATTTCGCGGTCGTTGGTGATGAAGCCTTGTTTCTTTAATTCAGGAACGCTTTCGGGTCCCTTTGCGTGGGTGCGGTCTTGGGAGATAACGACGTTCAGGCGGCGGTCGCCTTCGGGTAAGGTGATGGTGCCGAGGAAAAGCTCAAGATCACGCGTCGAACCATCCGTTTCGATTTGTTCTTTGACTCGCACAAAATTATCCAACGGCGAACCCGTAGACGCATAGGAAAACGCCGCGCAGGTGGATCGTTTCGCCAAATCGAAAATTCGATCAAGTTCCCGTTCTCCGGCGCCCCCCCCGGCGGCGCCAAGGTGGTCTTGGCCCAGCATCTGCCGAGAGGCTTCGTTCTGGCACAAAACTTCACCATCTTCATTGGTGATCAAGACGCCATCCGAAATACAGGTGATTAGCGTTTCGAACAGCGGGTTCACCGCGGCCAGATCGAGCTTGTGGTCAATTATTCCCATGTCAGCATTTCTCCCACGACCTTTGCGGTCATTGTTGGCGATTGTTGCAAGGGGATGCTGACATGAAACGAAGTGTTGCGCAACATGTTGCAGTGTGTTGCATCGAAAATACCACAATATTATCAATGCATTATATAATAGAGCGCTAATATAGCGGTGTTGCAGGGCAGGCTGGCATACCAACAATATAAATATGGATTTTATTTAATATCAAAGGACTATGGGGCATTTTGTCAGAATGGCATGGCGATTGCTTAATGAGGGGTTAACGGATTGGATTTCTCAGGCTAATCTGGTGATCCTTAGGGGAATGACAACCAGCCGGGGTGTTCTCCAAAATTTTCAGGGGCCCGGCAGGCAATGATCAAGGGGGAGTTTGACCATGGCAGATATGTTTTCGGCTGATTGGATGGCAGCGTTTCAAAATGTTTGGAACTCTGAGCCCGGCTTGTCGGATGAGTTGGCGAAGATCGGCTTCAGCTCAACCATTGCGTATGGATTTCTCGGTGCGGACAGCCCGCTCGGGGTTCTTGTCGTGGAAAACGGCAAAGCTGTATCCGGCGGTGCATATGAAGGCCAGGAGTTAAACTGGGATATGCGCGCCAGCGAAGGCGACTGGGGAAAATGGATGAAAAAGCCGCCGGGCATGATGGGCCTCGGCATGGCGTATACGTCGCGCAAGCTCCAATTTCAGGTCGGCGATTATGGTGCGATGGTCAAAGACCCGCGCATGGCCGGCCCCTTTGTGAAAAGCTTCACTGCGATGGCCAAGGCGTAAGGCGGTACCCACACATACACACATGCAAAATAAAATTTAGACCATATCGGGGAGATTTGGGAATGCTGGGGCGGAATACATCAACAAAGACCGGAGTGTTGCACAGTGCTGTTGCATTCGCACTGAGTGCTGCAACATTTGGCTTCGCGCCGTCCGCTCAGGCATCCGAATATCAGACCGCAACCGTGGCCGTCGAGCAAATCGGCGAAATGACCACGTTGGCGGGTACCGTGGTTCCCTACAAAGAAGTCAATCTTGCCGCTCAATCTCCGGGTCGGGTGACGTTCATTTCCGGCGCTGAAGGGGATTCCTTCACCAAAGAAGAACTGCTCGTCACCATCGATGATGACAGCATTCAGGCCCAACGCCGCGCCGCACTCGCGGATATCGCCAGCGCTCAAGCGGGTATGCAGAACGCTCGCGTGCAGTATTCGCGCGAATTGATTTCGCCGCGCACCAATTCGGTCACCGGCATGCCGGGCATGGGCATGCCGACCATGTTCGATCAGTTCTTCACTCGTGGGTTTTCCAACATGGTTGGCAATTCCAACACCGGGGTGGAGCGTCAGGCCGATCTGTACAACAGCTATAGCGGCATGAACCAAGCGCAAAGCCAGTTGATGCAGGCGCATGCGCGCCTTGAAACGTTGGATGCCAGCCAGCGCGACACCCGCACCCTGGCGCCGTTCGATGGCGTGATCACGCAAAAATTGGTCGAAGAGGGCGATACCGTTCAACCCGGTCAGTCTTTGGTGCGTTACGCCTACACCAAGTACCTGCGTTTGCAGGTCGAGGTTCCTGTGCGTTTGGTCTCAAGCATAGATAAAGGCATGATGTTGCCCGCGCGCCTAGATGTGCGCGGTCCCGAGGTGATGGCCCGTGTGGCGCAGATTTTCCCCATGGCGGACGCGTCCGGCCACACCGTGACGGTGAAGTTCGATCTGCCCGAAGGCACGCCCGGCGGCCCCGGCATGTACGCCGAGGTTCGTGTGCCTGACGTTTCGTCCGCGTTCCGCACCGCCCCGGTGGTGCCGACCGAAGCCCTGGTTTGGCGCGGCAGCTTCCCCAGTGTGTTTGTCGTCGATGGCGACAACAATGTGTCGCTGCGTCTGGTGCGTCTGGGTATCAACCTGGACGACGGACGCATGAGTGTGTTGGCGGGGCTAAAGGGGGGGGAGCAAGTGATCTTGAACCCGCCCGCAGGCCTATCGTCCAGCTCCGCATCCGGTTCGGTTAAGTAACCGGGCGCCGGGGGGAGGACACACATGACAGATCCAAACAAACAGACCACAGATGAGGGCCGCCACGGCTTAGGCATTGCGGGCGCGATGGCGAAAGAATTCATCCATTCGCCGCTGTCAGTGCTGTTGCTGTTGGCGAGCCTCGCCATCGGCATCATGGGGCTTTTGTTTACGCCGCGCCAAGAAGATCCACAGATTTCTGTGCCCATGGTGGATGTGTTCTTCAGCTATCCTGGCGCGTCGGCGGAGCAGGTCTCAAGCCTCGCCATCGATCCCTTGGAACGCTTGATGAGCGAAATCCCCGGGGTCAAGCATGTCTATTCGGTGGCGCGCCACGGCGGCGGCATGGTGACAGTGCAGTTTATCGTTGGGGAAGTTTTGGAAACCTCACTGGTCAAGCTGTACGACAAGCTGATGTCCAACATGGACAAAATCCCGCCCGGCGTGTCCCAGCCCCTCGTTAAACCTAAGGGCGTCGATGACGTGCCGGTGGTGACGTTGACGTTGTGGTCGCACGAAGTGGACGACGCGGCGTTGCGCTTGGTGGCGTTGGATGTGATGCAGCGCTTGAAAGAAGTGCCCAACACCTCGCAAAGCTACATCGTCGGCGGTCGTTCCGAAGAATTGCGCATTGAAGTGTTTCCCGAACGCTTGGCCGGTTACGGCGTCAGCGTCGGCCAGTTGGCCAAGACCATCACCAGCGCCAATTCCGAAATGGAAGCGGGCCAAGTTGAATCGTCTGGCTCCAACCTGCAAGTGTTCACCGGATCGTTTCTCACCAAACCCGAAGACGTCGAACGCTTGATCATCGGCGTGCACAACGGCAGCCCCGTCTATGTGCGTGACGTTGCATTGGTCAGCCAAGCCCCGCAAGTGGCGGAAAACCTGGTGCAGTACTTCACCGGCCCGGCGTATGCATCTGGCGACGTGCTCGCCCCGGTCGGCGCGCCGGCGGTGACCATCGCAGTGGCCAAAAAAGTCGGCACCAACGGTGTGACGGTGGCCGAAGGCGTGCTCAATCAGGTCGAATACCTCAAAGGCCGCATCATTCCCGACAACGTCGAAGTGTCGGTCACGCGCAACTATGGCAAGACCGCCAACGACAAAGTCAACGAGCTGATCTTCAAACTGTTCGTCGCGACCGGCGCGGTGACGGTGTTGATCTGGATCTTCTTAGGATTCCGCGCCGCCGTGGTGGTGTTGATCGTGATCCCGGTGGTGATCTTGGTGACCGTGTTCGCGGCCTGGATCATGGGCTTCACCATTGACCGGGTGAGCTTGTTCGCGCTGATTTTCTCGATCGGTATTTTGGTTGATGACGCCATCGTGGTGATCGAAAATATTTATCGCCATTGGCTGTTGAAGGGCGAGGTTGATACTGATACTTCGATCGAAGCCGTGGCTGAGGTCGGCAACCCGACCATCCTTGCGACCTTCACCGTGATCGCGGCGTTGATGCCGATGGGCTTTGTGTCGGGTATGATGGGGCCGTATATGGCGCCGATCCCAGCCTTGGGCTCTGTGGCGATGATCTTTTCGCTGTTCGCTGCGTTTATCTTTACGCCGTGGCTGGCGATGCGCATTCGCCCGTCGATGGCCTCGTTGCAAAAGGCCCATAAGAAAGAAGAAAATCAGCAAAAATGGCTGGACGGTTTTTTCCGTCGCATGTTGGTGCCGCTGATCGAAAGCAAAGTCAAATACCGCATTTTCCGCCTCACCATGCTGGGTGTCCTGTTCGCTTGCTTCGCGCTATTTTACACCACCTCGGTGACGGTGAAGATGTTGCCGCTGGACAACAAGCCGGAATTCAATGTGGTCGTGAACATGCCCGAAGGCACCGCGCTTCCGGTCACCGCCAATGTCACCCAGGCGCTCACCGATCAGCTGTTAACATTGCCCGAAGTGACGGCGGTTCAGACCTATGCAGGCACCGCCTCGCCGTTCAATTTCAACGGACTGGTGCGCCATTATTATCTGCGCCAAGACGCATGGCAGGCCGATATCCAGGTTCAGCTGTTGGAAAAAGGTGATCGTGATCGCACGTCTCATGAACTGGCGGTGGCCGCGCGTGACATGCTGACGCCGATGGCTAAGGAAATGGGCGCGAAAATCCAGGTGGTGGAAATGCCGCCTGGACCGCCGGTGCTGCAAACCTTGGTCGCCGAAGTCTATGGCCCCGACGCCGCGACCCGCCGTCAGGTGGCGCAAGATCTCACCGCTGTGTTCGCCAAAGCCGGCAACGTGGTCGATGAAGACAACTTCATCCAAGACCCTTACGAAGCCTGGCATTTCGTGGTCGACCGTGAAAAAGCCGTGCGTCGTGGGGTGTCGGTGGAAGACATCAACATGCAGCTTGAAATGGTCATGGGCCGCTACAAGCTGGGCGATGTGAAAATCGGCAACATCTTGGAGCCGCGCTACATTGTGATGCAAATTCCCATCGCGTTGCGCGACCAGTTCAGCCGTTTGGGTCAATTGCCGGTTCCGTCATCGACGGGCAAGATGATCCCGTTGTCCGAATTGGGCCGCTTTGAGAAGGTGGTGCAAGATCAACTGATCTTCCATAAAGATTTGCGCCCGGTCGAATTCGTCACCGGTGAAGTGGCGGGGCGTCTCGCCGCGCCCATCTACGGCATGTTCGCGGTTGAAGATTTGCTGGTTGATTACACCACCCCTGATGGCGTGAAGTTGGAATCCAACTATCTCTCGCCGCCCACCGACAGCTTCACCAGCGCGTTCGAATGGACTGGCGAGTGGACGGTGACGTATGAAACCTTCCGCGACATGGGCCTAGCGTTTGGCGTGGCGTTGGTATTGATCTACATGCTGGTGATGTGGGAGTTCGGTAACTTCAAACTGCCAGCGATCATCATGGCGCCGATCCCGTTGACCTTGATTGGCATCATTCCCGGTCACTGGTTGTTCGGCGCGGAGTTCACCGCGACCTCAATGATCGGCTTTATCGCGCTGGCGGGCATCATCGTGCGTAACTCGATCTTGTTGGCCGATTTCTCCAAGCGGTTGGTTGACCAAGGCGTGCCCGTTCAAGAAGCCGTGATTGAGGCGTGCCGCGCGCGTACCCGTCCGATCATGATCACCGCGCTGGCCCTGGTGGCCGGTTCCAGTGTGATCTTGTCCGATCCCATCTTCCAAGGGATGGCGATTTCGCTGATGTTCGGCGTGATGGTGTCGACCTTGTTGACGCTGGTGGTGATCCCGTTGAAATGCGCGACCATCGATCCGAAAAAGGTATATGGCTGTGCCTCCGGTGTGCAGACGTTCAATGCCGCGCTTGCCGGCGGGCCTGCCGTGGCTGTTGCGGATGTCGGCATTTCTTTGAACGCACCGAGTGCAGAAAAGAAAGATTGGAGCCAAGGCAAAATTCGTTTGCTGTGGGTGATCCCGGCGATGATCGGCATCTTTGCGTGGACTGCGTTGATGACCTTTGTTGCTTGGGTCAAACGCTGGAAATGGGTGCAGAAACTCGTGCCGGTGTTGGCGATGGTGGGATATGCACTGCGGGCGTTGCCATACTTTGTGATGCTGTTCGTCAAAGACACGTATGCGCGCTGGCGTGAAAACCGCGTTCATCAGCCGCAACCTGCACCTGCTCCTGCTCCTGCTCCGACACCGGCACCGGCACCTGCTCCGGCCCCTCAAGCGAAGCCTGAGCCCAAACCGGAAGCGGAAGTAAAACCAGAACCCAAACCGGAACCGGAAGTGGTTAAGCCGAAGCCGGAAGTGAAGACGACACCCGTGCAGAAGGCCCCAGACCAGAAAGCTCCTGTTCAGAAAGCTCCGACCAAGAAGAAAACCCCGGCCAAGAAAGCGGTTGTGGAAAAGACCCCGGCGGCGAAGCCGACGAGCAAACCTGCGGCTAAGCCCGCTGCGAAGCCGACAACGGAAGCTAAAACTCAAGCCAAGCAAGAGCTTAAAGCTAAACCCAAATCCAAGCCCAAAGTTTCGGCCAAAGTTCGACCCAAATCCAAACGGCGCGGTATCCGCTTGAAAAAGGTGGATAACGGCTCTGGCCCCGACCCAAAAATGACTCCGGTCAAGGATCAAGGGGATGAGACATGACCTATGTGAGCAAGCAAAGGAATCTGATCATGCGCACGAAGCTGATGGTTGGTGTGATGGCGTTGGTGCTTCCTTCTGGCGTTCTGGCGGCGGATGAAACGACGCCCAACGCCGTGGCGTCAGGTGACGGCGTTTCTCAATCTGCGTGGCAGCCTACAGCCGCCGTTCCACCATCGCCGCAAGGTCCGTTTTTCTCGCGTCGGATGCCGCCGAACCAAGCTATGGTGAGTCAGGGCGGCTTTCCGCCGATGGGTTTTGATCCGATGAACCCGGCAAACCCGGCGCGCCTGGCTAACCCGGAAAGTGCGAATTCAACCGTGGCGCAAAACACCATGCCACCGCAGCCGGGCCCCGGCATGATGGCGCCTCGTCCCCAAAATGCATATGGCAATGCTTTTGGCAATAACATGAACAACAATATGGGCGGTGGAACCGGCAGCGGTGTCGACGTCCAAGTGGAAGTGCGTGGCCGGATTGGTCTGGGCGGTCGCGGGTCAGGGCAAGGCGCTGGCCAGGGGGCTGGCAGGGGCGGTAATGGCTTCGGCAATAACGGTTATGGCAACTTCATGCAGGGCATGCCTTATGGAATGCCCTACGGTCAGGGCTATGGCGCGCCTTATGGAACGCCATACAACAACGCGCCGCAGTATGCGCCCCAACCGTCGCAACAGATCACGCCAAGCAGTGGTGACGCAGCGGCTGCGGCCTCGGCGCCGGCTCCCGCTTCGACAATGGCGCAACCGCAAGAACCCCAATGGGTGAAAGATAGCCGCGCCGAAGTTGAAAAGCTTCGCGTCGAGGCTGAGAAACGCTTTGCCGAAATGCAGAAAAGCAATCCTTACGCCCAGCCTTATCGTCCATACGGCCCTGGCGCCTATGGCCAACCATACGGCCAGGGCTACGGTGCCCCTTATGGCGCTCCGTATGGCGCACCCTATGGGCAACAGCCATATGGCTACGCCCCGCAACCACAACAGCAAGCCGCACCACAAGGTGGCGGCAATGGAGGGAGTACGCGGTGATGAGTAACCGTTTGGCACTGGCGGGGTTTTTGATCGCGGGGATGTCCGTCGCGAGCCCGTCTATGACGGCAGCTCAAAACCCATGGCGCGCTGACCCCCAAGCCAGTGGTCAGTACATGCCTAAGGCCACCCAACAGTCATTGCAGGTTCCCAATCCGCCCGCTGCGCCCAAGTACGCGCCTTTAGACGGCAAATTGGATGACGCGCAGAGTGGATATCCTGGGTACCTTGGCTATCCGGTGGGACGAAATTTTGCGAATGGCCTCGGTTATGGAGGCGTTCCTTATCAAGGTGGCGCCGGATATCCCGGTGCTGGATACCCGAGCCTTGGATATCCCAGTGTTGGATATTCGGGCCTTGGATATCCGGGGTTGGGGTATTCCGGTCTTGGTACCCCCGGTCTTGGCGCTCCAGGTCAGGGCTGGGGCGGATATCCCTACAACGGTGGGGGAAATGGTTTTGGCGGCCCTACATCCTGGATGCCATTTTGGTAGCAGGAACACACGATAGGGCCACAAAAAGTCGGGTTGTTCACTCGACAGAGTTAATGGGTTGAATACCCAATGCGGGTTTTTGGAGCATCCCCTCTCCTGCATCCGTCTCAAACTAGGGGGCTAAAAAATGAAGCACAAGGAGTACTGGATATGAACGCGACCAAAATGATTAAAGTCTTGGCAGTTGCCGGTGTTGCAGTTGTTGGTTCCATGGTAGCAAACGACGCTGCAGCTTGGGGCTGGGGCCCCTTTGGCAACAACAATGGCTGGGGTAACAACGGCTGGGGTAACAACGGCTGGGGCAACAACAACAACGGTTGGGGCAACGGCAACGGCAGCGGCGACGGCTCTGGCTCTGGTAACTTCTCCATGGGCTTCAGCGGCAACGGCAGCGGTAGCGGCAACAACAACTGGAATGGCAACAATGGCTGGAATGGCTATAACGGCTATAACGGTTATAACGGCTACAACGGTGGCGGTTATGGCGCTCCTTACGGCTATGGCGCACCTTATGGCGCACCGTATGGCGCACCGGCTCCTTACGGCTATGGCGCTCCTTACGGCGCACCGTATGGCGCACCGGGCGCACCTGCTGCTCCGGCTGCACCTGCTGCTCCGGCTCAATAAGGCCTATCGGTTGGATGGGAAGTATCGCCTTCGGGCGGTGCTTCCTGCCCACTGACTTTTCAAGTTGTTTCAGACTTAAGACCCATTGGTTAAAAGCAATAACACGTTTCAGGAACGGACCTTGCTATGCGTATTTTGATGACGATTTTAGCCGCAACTCTCATCGCCGCCTTTATGGCGGGCGGTATGGGCGAGGCCGTCGCGGGTAGCAAAAAGCCTTTTTCGGCAACAGCGGTTCAGACCATTAAAGATCAACAAGTGCAAAGCGGAACTATTTTTGTTTCTGGTGACGACACCCGTTTTGAATACATTGAACGCGGCCGCCAAATGGTCAAGATCATCCTGCCAAAACTCAAGATTATGCGCATTCTGTTTCCCCAAGATAAGCTCTACATGGAAATTCAGGCCCCGGTGGATGCGCCGACATCATCGGGCGGCGCGAAAACGCCTTGCCCGCAAATTGATGGCCTGACGTGTGAGAAAGTCGCCGACGTAAAATTTGGTGAATTCGATGTTCAACAGTGGCGTCAGCACCACACCCCAAGCAACGCCACGTCGATGCTGTGGTGGGAACCAGAGCGCAACATGGTCGTGCGCCAAGAATTTCCCGACGGCCGCATCATGCAATTGACCATGTCCGCGAAAGTGAACTTCGGAGGTCGCGAGGCGGAACGCTGGGATATGTCCTTGGCGGAACCCAGCGGCAAGATCACGAAAGCCTATCAATTGGTGGACACGGATCTGGGCATCATCGTTAAAGAAGAAAACCCGACCATGGGCATGTCGCGTGAATTGCGCGATCTGAAAGTGGTCGGCAGCGTGGCCGGGTGGTTCGATGTGCCGGCCGACTATCAGCGCATCGAAGCGCCAAAAACGCCAGCTCAGTGATGCGCGCTACATAACATCTTGAACTTAAGGGACGGCATTATGATTACAGTGGTGGGAAATCTGAAGGGAGGCACGGGCAAGAGCACGGTGGTGTTCAACTTGGCCCTGTGGCTCGCCAATGCAGATCACTCTGTGGTGCTATGCGATCTGGATCCTCAGAACACGCTGCGTGACGCCGTTGATGTGCGGGTCGAAGAAGGTTACGAGCCCACGGTATCGGTGTTCGGTTCGATCCCGAAGAAAAATAAGGGCAACGTGCTGATCGATATCGGGCTGTCCGACATGGACGCGGCGCGCGCGGCCTTGGGCCGTGCGGACCGAGTGTTGATCCCGGTGACCCCGTCGCAAGCCGATGTCTGGGCGACCCAGCAGTTCCTCGCAATCATCGAAGAAAGCACCCGCGCCAACGGCAAAAGGCCCGAAGTGCTGTGTTTCATCAATCGCGCCGACACCCATCCGTCCGCGACTGAAAATGTCGAGACCCAAGAGGTCTTAAGACAAATCCCGGGATTGGACGTTTTGGGTCAATCCTTATCGCAACGCATGGCGTTTCGCCGGTCCTTCAGCGAAGGACTTGGCGTATTTGAATTGGAGCCCCGCGGTAAAGCGGCGCTTGAACTAAATGCACTGGCTGAGACGCTTTATCGTTAAAGCGCAAAAGTCGCAATTGGAGAGTAGGCATGCCTGTTATTCGTTGGATCATGAACCATCTGGTCATTGTGTTCGTCACCGTACTGGTCGTTGCCGGTCTGGTCTATCAGGACGAAATCAAACGCGAGCTTGTACAGCTTGACGTTATGGAAGAGTCCTCGGATGAGGTTGCTTCCGCAGCCCCAGCTCAAGCCGCGCCCGAAGCTGATGAAGCTGTTGCAACGCAAATGCCGACGCATTTGACAGCAAGCGCACCGCCTGCTGAAGACGCACCGGAACCCGCTGCGGCGCCTGTTGCAGCTGCACCTGCTGTTGCGGCACCTGTTGTGGCGCCGGCATCGCCTGCGCTCGCAGCTCAGCCGATGAGCCCGCAAGAGATCGCGGCGAAAAACAAGGCCGCGTTCGAAGAAGCTCAAGCCAAAGCCCAACAGATGCAGGCCGAAGCCGAAGCCAAACGCAAGGCTGCGTATGAAAAAGCGCAAGCCGATGCTGCAAAAGCGCAGCAAGCCGCACGCGATGCTCAAGCCGCAGCCGAGGCGAGCATGAAGAAAGATCAAGCCGACGCTCTGGCTCGCCAGCAAGAAGCTGAAGCCAACATGAAGAAAGCCCAAGCAGATGCTTTGGCCCGTCAGGAACAGGCTCAAGCTCAGCAAAAAGACGTTTACGAAAAGGCTCAAGCCGAGGCGGCGGAGCGGGCAAAACAGGCGCAAGACCAAGCGCAAAAAATTCAAGCCCAAATGAACGCCGCACAGGCCGCCGCGCCGAAGACCCCGGCTGAAGCGCAAGCTCAAGCCGCACAGGCACGTGAAAAATCGATGGCTGAATATCAGGCCCGTCAAAAGGCTCAGGCCGCTGCGCAGGCGGAATGGATCAAAGCCCGTGAGCAAGCGCGCCAACAGGCTCAAGCCCAGGCCCAAGAACGTGCCAAGGCGGCTTATGAACGCGTCCAAGCTCAACGCGCCGAAATGATGAAGCAGCGCGCTCTGGCGCAGTCTCAGGGCAATGCGGCCAACGTAAACGCTCAAGCCAACATCGACCCCGCGTTGATGGAACAGTGGACAGCGGCGCGCACGGCCTATTGGCAACGCGATTTGACCAAGGCCGAAGAACTCTACAAAGCTTTGGTTGACAGCAGTGAAGAAGCCGACATCGCGGGCGAGTTGGGCAACCTCTACTTCATGCAGCGCCGCTACAAGGACGCCGCCGACATGTATTATGAAACCGGTCTGCGTTTGTTGAACGGCGATGCACCGTGGACGGCCACTTCGGTGATGGGCGTGCTGAGCCGCCTGGACCCGGAAAAAGCCAATACGTTGCGCACCAAAATCCATGAGGCGCGTGCTGCGGCCATGGCTAAAGCTGCGGCGGATCGTCAAGCGACCGCACCCGCACCCGCACCCACAACCGCACCGGCGCCTGTAGAAAACAACGCCGCCAACTAAGGACCTGTAAGATGGGCACTGTTCGAAACCTCTTTGCGATCATTGGCGTGCTGGCCGTCTTGGCCGGTGTCGCCGTGTCGCCCTATGTGTGGGAGGTGAAGACCCGTTTCGCCGAATTCGACGATAAGGCGCTCGACACCTATGTCGAAATGTTTCGCCAGATCCTCGAAACCGGCAACGCGGCGGAGGCGACCGTGTGGCGCTCTCGGGTCAGTGACGATCTGACGGTCCAAGAGGTCGACGAAACCATCAAGTTCGTCGCCAACGAACACAACATCAAAAACGTTGGTGAGTTGCCGCTCTACAAACAGGTCGAAGCGATGAGCGGCAAGCCTTATCGTTTTGTCAAAATCTACATGTTCTGCAACGCGCAGACAGCGGCGCAGATGCTTGATTATTCCGATGCCTTTGCGGCGTATCTGCCGTGCCGTTTGTCGTTGGTGGAAGACAAGCAAGGCAAGTTATGGATCTACACCTTGAATATGGATCCGATGATCTACGGCGGCAAACCGCTGCCGCCTGAGCTGAAGGCGGAGGCCATCAAGGTCAAAGAAATTATGCTGGATGTTTTGGACCGCGGCGCAAAGGGCGATTTCTAACGCCCGAACCATGGAGTGATATCAATGCTGTTTAGCCGCCCGAACGCAAACTTGACTGAGCGTTTGAATAATCTGGAAACGCACCTGCAAGAGGAGCACCCGGATCTGGTTCAAGTGCTGCCGACGTACCGCAAGCTCGATAAGGTCCTTTATCGTTTAGGCCTGTTGAAAGATGATGAATCGCTCGCCACCCGCATCACGTGGTGGCCGCTGATCAGTGTGTTGGGGACGTTCTCGTCGGGCAAATCGACCTTCATCAATCACACCTTGAGCAAGACCCTGCAACGCACCGGTAATCAGGCGGTGGATGATAAGTTCACGGTGATTTGTTATTCACACCATGAAAACTCGCGCACGCTGCCGGGCACGGCTTTGAACAACGATCCGCGTTTTCCATTTTTTGGCATCGGTTCTGAGATCGAAAAGGTCGCCGAAGGCGAAGGCCGACGCATCGACACGTATTTGCAACTGAAAACCGCGGACACCGATATCCTCAAAGGCCGCACGCTGATCGACAGCCCGGGCTTCGATGCCGACGATCAACGCCGTTCAACTTTGCGCCTGACCGACCACATCATCGACATCTCCGATTTGGTGTTGATCTTTTTCGATGCCCGCCATCCCGAACCGGGCGCAATGCAGGACACGTTGAAGCACTTGGTCGCTAAGGCGTCGGTCCGTGCCGATTCAACCAAGTTCGTTTACATTTTGAACCAGATCGACACCACCGCGCGTGAAGACAATCCCGAAGAAGTCGTCGCCGCGTGGCAGCGCGCCCTGGCGCAAACGGGGCTGGCGAGCGGGCGGTTCTTATGCATCTACAATGAAGAAGCCGCCGTGCCCATCGAAGACCCGGCTTTGCGTGAACGTTATCAGCGCAAGCGCGACGAAGACATGGCCGAGATCACCCGACGTATGGACGAAGTCGAAATCGAACGCGGCTACCGGGTGGTGAGTTCGCTGGAAGACGTCGCGCGGCAAATCGAACTGGACACCATTCCGGTGATCGAAGCGGCGGTTGAAAAATGGCGCAAATTGGTTTTGATCGGTGATGTTGTCGGGTTTGGCGTCGCGATCGCACTGGCGTTTGGCTTGGTGCAAGTCTTTGGCACAGGTCCGTTCGTGTCAGCGTATGACGCGGTGAAGGGCTACGTGTTGAGCTTGATCGCCATCGCGGCGGCGGCAGGCATCTTGGCGCTGTCTTGGCATTACACGTCACGCAGGGTGACGGCCAAGTTCCTCGCCAAAAAATTACCGACGGTGTTTGGCGATTACGAACTGAATTTGCAAAACGCCTTTTTGAAGAACACTCGGGCGTGGCGTAGCGCCTTTTCGGGCGGTGTTTCGGGATGGGGTAAGGGCACGCGACGCATGCTGAGCGAAGTGCTCGGCGCGATCGAAGGGCACATCCAACGCCTGAACGATCTGCATACCGATCCATCCGGGCGCAAAGTTCCCGCTGCGGAAAGCTTGACGTCAGCGGCGGAGATTGAAGTTACAACTGATGAGGCGTCGATCGATACAGGCTTGGTTGCAGACCAAGCGCAACAGATTCTCCCCCCGGAATCTGACGACCAGCCCAAACAGGCGTCTGCGGGGTGATCCAGGCCAGTGTGGCCGGGGGAACTAACCTTTCGGTGAACATAGGTCATAACGATAAAAAGAATGGGACAGGGACGTGTATAGAAGAGTGAACAACAGCCGATATGTCGTTGCGGGCATCAGTGGCATCGTGGTGGTGATGAGTGTCTTCACATATTTGATGTGGGGCATCGCCAACCGCATCGACACCATGACGGACACCATCGTGCGACTGGGCACCGATATCCACACCATGACCGAAGTGCAAAAAGTCATGGTCCAAGATGTCAGCGCGATGTCGACGAACATCGCCACCATGCAGACATCCGTTCACAACATGGATGGTCAGTTGGGGTCAATGGCGCACAACGTTGCGGTGATGACTGGGTCGACGGTAAACATGAATTCTTCGATGGCGCGGATGTCCAACGATGTTGGCCGCACGTCCAACATGTTCTCATCGCCGATGTCCTACTTTTGGAACATGGGGCGTTAAGCGCAAGCCAAATTCAAGAAGTAAAAAAGGCAGGGTGGCTCAAGCGAGATTCAACAGCTTAAGCAACCCGCCTTTTTCTTTGGGTGGGCGGGGGATGAACTGTTCGATGATTTTGGTGATGCCTTTGCCGGGCACTTCCATATGGTCGGCATTTTCCTCTGCACAGAGATATTCCGCCACCGGGACGATCGCCGCGCGCACATTGTCCGGGGCGAACATGTCCTTGGCGCGGTCTTCAAGCTCGAACAATATTTCTTCGCTATCGACTTCGTCTTCGACCGACAGGCCAGCCAGGATGCGGGAAATTTCATCAATCCGCGAGATATCGCCGGAGCAGCACGACGTGCTGCCGCAGACAAGTTCTTCGGCGATCTGACCGCCAAACAATTCCAAAGCTCGGTTTTCCAGAATGTCCATGAAGGAATCCCAGCTGTGGCTGATGAACTTTTTTTCCGCGATGGTCATCGGCGGGCGCGGGCGCATACGTACGGAAACGATTTTCTGGTTTAAAAGATATGCCGTGATGGTATGTCCGGCTTCGTACACGGACAGGCGAAAGGTGTCGTCTAAACACCGGGGATGCGGTTCGATTGAAGTCATCCTAGCCTCAGAATCAATTTTCAAATGTATGGGAAAAGTATAGCCCAGAACCGCACATTAGAGCATACGAATTTTCGAAAACTCTAATAAACTGAGGGTGGCTGCTGTGCGTTATTATGGCGGTCTGTGCGCGTTCGGTGTGGAACAAAATATTGTCCACGAATGTGGGCTGGCTATGGCTTGCAGCTCTTCCACCACGAGAGAATATGATCCAAGTCGCATGGCAGTTGCGTGCCCAACTCACCGGTGAAACGGCGCCACGATTCCAGTTCGATTTGCGGCACGGACACCACGGTCGGGATGTTTTCAGCCATCACCGCCATCAGCTCGTCCGACAGCCCGCCACCGTCTTTTTCATGTTTGCCGAATTTCTCCACCACCACGATGTCGGCGCGATCTTCAAGGGCGCGGCGCAAAATCATTGACGCTTCCGCCAGCATTGCAACGTTCATTGAACAAATATTGTTGTCCAGCTCATACTGGGTGGGACGTACTAGCGCCACGTGCTCACCGGTTTTGATGTCGATGGCGTCGACGCCACAGCCCGCAGCCGCGGGGTCCAAGTCTTCGGGCGTTTCTTGCAAGATGCCGTGCACGTTGACGCCTGCGTCGCGAAGTGCGCGCACAAAGGCCTTCATCACGTCACGGATCGGCGCGCCGCGTTCATAAACGATTCCTGCGACCGGTGGGTTGGGCATAAACTTATGATCCTCGGCTTGTACTGGGCTTAGTATAGAAGTTCGCTATCAGCACGGGAAGGGTTTCGACGCTGTTGACGATGCTGTTGACAGGGGATCGCAGGTCAGGGCATTGAGGTTCTATGAAACTTTTACGCTACGGCCTTCGCGGCCAGGAAAAGCCGGGTCTGCTGGACGGGAATGGACACATTCGCGATCTGTCGGCCCATGTGAACGACATCGGGGACGCGGCGCTCGGCGACGACGCCCTGGCCAAATTGGCCGCGCTGAACGTTGAGGACTTGCCGCTGGTCGACAGTGGTGTCCGTGTGGGGCCTTGTGTTGCGAATGTCGGTAAGTTCATGGCCATTGGCTTGAATTTTTCCGATCACGCCAAAGAGACCGGCATGGCGGAGCCGGCTGAACCGGTCCTGTTCACCAAACACACCAGTTGCATCAACGGCCCCTTTGATGACGTGGTGTTGCCGCGCGGTTCAGTCAAAACCGATTGGGAAGTTGAGCTGGGCGTCGTCATCGGCAAAGCGGCCAAGTACGTCACCGAAGACCAAGCCTTGGATTACGTCGCGGGCTATTGTGTGGTCAACGACATTTCCGAACGTGCTTTTCAACTGGAAAGCACCGGCCAGTGGGTCAAGGGCAAGTCCTGCGACACCTTTGGTCCGATCGGTCCATGGCTGGTGACGCGCGACGAAGTGGAAAACCCGCAGACGCTTGATATTTGGCTCGAGGTTAATGGTGAACGTCGTCAAACCGGCAACGCGCGTACGATGATTTTTTCCGTAGCGCACATCATCAGCTATCTATCCGGTTTCTTCACCCTACATCCGGGCGATGTGATTTGCACCGGCACGCCGCCAGGCGTCGGTATGGGCATGACTCCGCAACAATTCCTCAAACCCGGCGATGAAATGCGTTTGGGCGTTGAGGGATTGGGCGAACAGCGCCAGCGCGTGCTTAAGGGCGACTGAGCTTCAGTCCTCAGACGCAAAAAAATCCCCGGCGCGATGGCCGGGGAGAGGGGTTTCACATGATTTGAAAACGTTCGTTCCGTTCAAGAAACCTTAGGGGGAGTCTTGTGCGCTCCCATTGGTCGAAAGCTTGGGAGGGAAGCTTTCTAGGGAGGGGGAACGCTCGTTTTCTTTGTTGGCAGAGGTTGGGAGGAAACCTTCTGCTGGATTGTTCCTTAAGCCATTTGCGCCAAGCCCAGCGCGGCGACAACCGCAGAGGTGATGCCGACGACAAAAACGATGGCGGCGGAGCCGAAAGCGATGCGCATTTTTTCGATTTGTTCGGGGGTGCGGGTTTTCATCTTTCGTCTCCTTCAAGAATTTTGTTCAGGGTCTTTTTTATGAGGTGTCCTTAATCGTTGAACTGATATTGCCATGGCGACACTGAATGATCACTGAACTGGAACTGAATATTAGCTGAACAAAATGTTCATTTTAGCGGGGTCAATTTCTCTAACTCATTTGAAAATAAGGGCTTCTTCGTTCAGGTTTGCGTGCCATCTGGGCTATCGATGATATTTTATTCAGAAAAAATCTAAAAAATATCCCCTGTTTGGATGATGTGAAGCGCTGCATAAAAGGCCATTTCTAGGGCCAATTGCCACACAGCCAGGAAACGGATTGCCGCTATGAGCACGCTTACAGACAACAGCAAACGGTATGGATTGGTCAGTCAGGTTCTGCACTGGGGGGTGGCTGCGCTGATGATCGCCGCGTATGTGAGCGGTGAAGTTTTGGTTGTCGCCACGGACGACGCCAAAGCGGGCGTCATGTATTGGCACGCTTCACTGAGCGTTTTGGTGGTGGGATTTTTTGTTGTGCGTGCCGGATGGCGGATCAGCCAGACCAGCCCCGACGAACTGAACCAGAACAAGCTGATGGTGTTGGCGCATAAGCTAACGGTGTTGGCGCTTTACGCATTGCCGGTGGCGCTGACGGTTTCAGGCGCTCTGTCCATGTTGGCAGCAGGACAAGCGATGGGGTTCTTCGGTTTGGATTTCCTTGCTGGATGGGCGATTGCCGACCATGAGCTGAGCAAGCTGCTGGAAGAGACGCACATCATATTGGCGCACGCTGTGATCACCATTTTTGGGCTGCACACCTTGGCGGCACTGTGGCATCAGTTCGTCAAACGCGATGGCGTGTTGGCGCGCATGCTGCCGATGAGTCTCGATAAATCCTAAGTGGTGCTTTTGTCGCCAAGGATATCGATCAACTGGGGCATCACGGCATCGATTGAGGATTGCTCCAACGCGCTGGTGAGCACGTGGAGAACCGCTTGGGCCGTCTCATCGTGCGCATTGAGCGCGTCGGCCATACGGGTGTAATAATCAAGATCCTTGGCGGCGTTGCGAATGGCGAAGCGAAACGATGAGCTGTCGTTCTGTTCGATATAGGGACGCAGCCGCTCAAGAGCCACGCCGCCGGCGCCGCCGGTGGCGAGAACTTCGGTGAGCACGGCCAAATCGACGTCGCCTTTGTCCGCCGCCGCGACCGCCTCAGAAATCACCACAGCTTGTCCGATGGACACGAAGTTGTGCAACAGCTTCAAGCGATGACCCGCCGACACCGATCCGCCGTGATAGATGTTTTCCGCATAAGCATCGATATAGGAACGCGCTTTCGCCACATCACCATCCGCGCCGCCCAGCAATACGTTGAGCTGACCCGCCTCGGCTTCTTTCGGGGTGCGGGTCATGGGCGCATCTACGTATGCGCAGCCTTGGGCGCGCACAGCGGCGGCGATTTTCAACGTTTGCTCAGGTTCCGCCGTGGTCGCGTCGATGACCAAGGTGCCCGTTTCTAAGTGTTGCAGCAAACCGCCTTCACCCAACACCACGGCCTCGACTTCGGGCGATCCGGGCAAAACGATAAACACCGCGTCCTTGGCATGGGTGATGTCGCTGAGGTTTTTGCTGAAACCGGCCCCTTGCGCCGCCAGATCACCGCACGGCTGGTTGCCAGGGTGGTCCAAGATTGTTACGCGATGGCCTGCGAGCAACAGGTTCTTGGCGATGCCGTGGCCCATGAGGCCGCAGCCGATGAGACCCAAATTTGCGGGGGGAATGGTGTGGGAGGTCATGGTTTGGTCCTTGTGTGCTTGTGCCCGTCTCATTTGTGATTACAGTGATAGCGTATCGGAAATCGGTTGACGAGCATAAGGACATTTGCGTATGGCGCTGCTTGATTTGGTCGTGCCGGTCATGTTGTTTTCGGCGGCCTCGCTGTCGTCACCGGGACCCAACAATGTGATGGTCACTGCAAGCGGGGTGAATTTCGGGTTCCGCCGCACCATCCCGCATATGCTCGGCATCGCCATCGGCTTTGCGGTGATGAATTTGGCCGTCGGTTTAGGCTTGGGGCGGATGTTTGAAACCTATCCGCTCATTCATGTGGTTTTGAAATACATCAGCATCACCTATCTGATCTATCTGGCCTGGAAGATCGCGAATTCAGGCCCGGTGGAAGAGGGGCGCGCGCGGTCCAAACCGTTTACCTTTTTGCAAGCCGCTGCCTTTCAATGGGTCAATCCCAAAGCCTGGGCCGTCGCCGTCGGTGCGGTGGCGACGTTCACCACGGTGGGCGGCAATTTGCTGGCGGAAGTGTTGGTGATGTCGCTGATTTTTTTGCTGTGGACCATTCCCAGCGCCAGCACGTGGACCTTTTTCGGCACCGTGATTGGTCGATTCCTGCACACGCCCGGACGCCTGAAGGCCTTTAACTGGTTTATGGCGGGACTTCTTTTGCTGTCGCTTGTTCCGGCAATCGCCTGAATATGCTATTGTAATCATGTGACTTATTCTTTGTGTAACGGGAGTATGTCTTGAGCGATCACGCACCACCTGGACAGCCGATCTTGCAAACACCGACCTTGCAAGCAAGGGGGCTTTCAAAAATCTACCGAACCGGCGAGTTAGAAGTCTCGGCGCTTCGCCAAGTTGACTTCGATCTCTATGAAGGTGAGTTGGTGGTGCTGCTTGGGCCCAGCGGCAGCGGCAAGTCGACACTGTTGAACATTCTTGGCGGGCTTGATCGCCCGACCACGGGGTCGGTCCTGTTTCGCGAGCAAGACCTTGCCGACATGAATGACAAAGACTTGACGCTCTATCGGCGCGATCACGTCGGTTTCGTGTTTCAGTTTTACAATCTGGTCGCCAGCTTGACCGCGCGCGAAAATGTCGAACTGGTGACCGAAATCGCACCCAACCCGATGACCGCCGATGAGGCTTTGGGCCTGGTGGGATTAGCTCAGCGCATGGATCACTTTCCTGCTGAACTTTCCGGCGGCGAGCAACAGCGCGTCGCCATCGCGCGCGCCATCGCCAAGCGACCGGGCATTTTGATGTGCGACGAACCCACTGGTGCGTTGGATTCCAAAACCGGAACGCTGGTCTTGGAAGCCATTGCCCAGACCAACCGCGAACTGGGCACCACTACGGCCGTGATTACCCACAATGCGGTGATCGCCGACATGGCTGACCGGGTGATCGTGATCGGCGACGGTCGCGTTCAAGAGGTGCGCGAAAACACCACCAAGAAACAACCGGGGGAACTGTCATGGTGATGGCGCTCTCCCCACTCGATAAAAAAGTGGTGCGCGATCTGGGTTCCATGTGGGCGCAGGCGTTGGCCATCGCGCTGGTGATCGGCGCTGGCGTGGCGATGTTCGTGATGAGCGAAGGCATGCTCAGGTCTTTGTTCGAAACCCGCGCGGCCTATTACGAACGCTATGGATTTGCAGATGTGTTCGCGTCCTTGAAGCGTGCGCCAAATGCTTTGTCCACGCGGGTCGAACACGTCCCCGGGGTGCGCTTCGTTGAGACGCGGATCAAAGAACGCGTCACCCTGGACATGCCTGATTTGGATGAGCCCGCGCAGGGGCAAATCTTATCGTATCCGGTGGGCGAGGAACCGCGTCTCAACCGTTTGCATTTGGCCGCCGGTCGCTGGTTGGCGCCGGGCAAATCGGATGAGGTGTTGGTCAGTGAAGCTTTTGTCGAAGCGCATGCTCTTAATCTGGGTCCGGGCGACACCGTTACCGCCATTATCAATGGCCGCAAACGCGCTCTGCACATCGCAGGCGTGGTGTTGTCGGCGGAATATATCTACGCCATACAGCCCGGCGCGATGATGCCCGATAACAAACGCTATGGAATCTTTTGGATGTCGCGGCCAGCCTTGGAAGCGGCGTTCAACATGAAAGGCGCATTCAACGATGCGATCATATCTCTAGACCCCGGTGCGAGCATCGATGCCGTGAAGGCGGATGTTGATCTGATCTTGGAACCCTACGGCGGGGTGGGATCATACGGTCGCAAAAACCAGGTGTCCGATTGGTACGTGTCCGGCGAAATGAACCAGCTACGCAACATGACCAAATTCATACCGCCTATTTTTCTCGCCATCGCGGCATTTTTGCTCAACGTGGTGATCACCCGTTGGATCGAAACCGAACGTGAAGAGATCGGCCTGTTGAAAGCGTTCGGCTATTCGACCGGCGCGGTGGCGGGGCACTATCTCAAGTTGGTGATGGCAATCACTATGGTCGGTATTGTCCTGGGCTTTATGGGCGGCGTATGGCTGGGGCGTGGGTTGGCCGGTATTTATCAAGAGTTTTTCCGGTTTCCATTTTTGCATTTTCATTTCGATGCTCAGGTGTTCGCCATCGCGGGCGGGGTGAGCTTGCTTGCGGCGCTGATCGGCACGTGGGGGGCTGTGCGCCGCGCGGCGTTGATGCCGCCCGCCGAAGCCATGGTGCCGCCCCCGCCGACCAGCTATCGGCGTTCAAGGTTTGAAGGCTTGCTCACCCACTTAAGCCAGCCGTCGCGCATGGTGGTGCGTCATTTGGTGCGTTGGCCTGGACGTTCAAGCCTGACCGTGTTGGGCATCGCGGCGGCGGTGGGGGTGTTGATCGGGTCGATGTTTTTCATGGATGCGATGGAAGAGCTCATCGACATCAACTTTAATCGAGCCGAACGCCAAGACGCGACCGTGAGCTTTATGGAAGCCAAAGAACCGCGTGCGTTGGAAAACGTCAGAGCGATGCCCGGCGTTTTGGTGGCGGAACCATTTCGGGCGGTTTCCGCCAAGCTCTATTTCCAAGGGACGGAGCGACGTGAAAGCCTTATCGGTTTGCTCCCTGGTGCGCGTCTCAGCCGCGTTCTCGACCAAAACTATGATCCCGTGAACGTGCCCAAAACCGGTTTGGTGCTATCGAAAAAACTTTCCCAATTGCTGGGTGCGGGGGTTGGCGACGTGGTTATCGCTCAAGTTACGGAAGGGCGCAGGCCAACCCTGGAACTGCCGGTGGTTCAGGTGTCGCAAACGATGATGGGCAGTCCTGCGTTTATGGACTTCGACTATCTCGGGGCGGTGATGCGCGAACAAGGGCGCTTGAACGGCGCTTACGTCAAGTTGGATGAAAATCGCAGCAAGGATTTCTTTCGCGCGGTGAAGGACACGCCCGGCATCATCGGTGTGTCGATCGCCAGCACCACGCTGCAAAGTTTTCGCGACACCATGGCGGAAAACGTTTTGGTGATGACGTTATTCAATGTGGTGTTTGCGGGCGTGATCGCGGTCGGCGTGGTTTACAATGCGGCGCGTATATCGTTGTCGGAACGCGCGCGTGAATTGGCCAGCTTGCGGGTGCTTGGTTTTACGCTGGGTGAGGTATCGTTCATTTTGCTGGGGGAATTGGCGATCCTCACCGTGGTGGCGCTGCCGTTGGGATGCGGGTTCGGCTATGGTATGGCGTGGCTTTGGACGTTGTCGCTGGATACTGACCTGTATCGCATTCCGCTGGAAGTCAGCAAGCAGACCTATGGTTTTTCGGCCCTGGTGGTGATGTTGGCGGCGCTGGGGTCCGGCCTTGCCACGTTCCGTCAAATCGGCAAACTGGATATGGTGCAAGCGCTGAAAACGCGCGAGTAATTGATAAGGAATTCGCACACATGGCACATGGCAGACCTGTAAGTTTTGGGCGCTATATTTTCTGGGGCGTAATTTCCGCTTTGGTGGCGGCCTTTTTGGCCTGGGCCTTTGTACCCAGCGCGGTGCCGGTTGATGTCTCATCCGTTGAGGTTGGCCCGATGACGGTGCGCGTCGAAGGCGAAGGCCAAACGCGGGTTAAAGACATCTACGCCATTTCGGCCCCCGTTGGGGGGCGCTTGATGCGCATCGAAACTGAGGCCGGTGATCGAGTGGTGGCGGGCCAGACCCGCTTGGCGGTGATCGAACCCGCCGACCCGACCATCCTCGACAGTCGCACCCGCGCCGAGGCCGAGGCTACCGCCCAAGCTGCGGAAGAAACCTTGGCGTTGGCGTCGGCGGATGTCGAACGCGCGCGTGCGGAGTTGGGGTTTGCCCGGGCCGAGCTTTACCGTGCGCGCAAACTCAGCCAAAACGGCACGATCTCAAAGCGCGCTTTGGATATGGCGGAACTCGAAGTCGCCACCCGTGCTGCTGAAGTCAAAAGCGCCGAAGCCACCCGAAAGGTCCGCGAACATGAACTGCAAACTGCGCGCGCCCGACTGTTGACACCGACTGCGGACGGCACCGATGGACAGTGCTGCGTCGCCATCACTGCGCCGATTGACGGGCAGGTGTTGCGCGTCTTGCATGAAAGCGCCGGCGTGGTCAGCGCTGGCGAAGCGTTGATGGAGCTTGGCGACCCACGCCACCTGGAAGTGGTGGTGGATGTGCTGACCAGTGACGCCGCGCGCATCCGCGAAGGTGCCGCCGTGGCGATTGAAAATTGGGGCGGGGCAGCCTTGAACGGCGTGGTGCGCCGGGTCGAACCGTTTGGCTACACCAAAATTTCCGTGCTCGGCATCGAAGAGCAGCGCATCGACGTGATCATCGATTTCACGGACCCCGCATCGCTGCCAGCCAGCTTGGGTCACGGTTTCCGCGTTGAGGTCGGTATTGAAGCATGGCGTGGCGACAGCATCTTGAAAGCGCCGATGTCAGCGTTGTTTCGGGTCGAAGGCGGCTGGGGCGTGTATGTGATGGACGAGGGCAAAGCCCGCTTAGCGCGCCTTGAGGTCGGACATATGAACGGCCGTGAAGCCCAAGTGCTCAGTGGACTGCGTTCAGGCGATGAGGTGGTGCTGCATCCGTCTGATCGGATCGCCGATCAGGTGTCGCTGACGCGTCGTGAAAAATGATGGGTGAAAAATAATAAAACGATCAACGTTGGGAAATCATGTAGTCCGGTTTTAACCGGCCCATGGACAGCAACAGCTGATAAATGGCCACCCGCTCGTCATAGGTGGAGGTGGTGTAGTTGATCTGGGTGTTGTTCAGCTCGTTTTCCGCGTCCAACACGTTGATCACGGTTTCTTTGCCGGCGTCACGCAGTTTGCGGCGGCCTTCGAACACTTCGGCGGCGATATTCACGGCGTTGCCCAAAAGTTCTTTGCGCTTGCGCGACGTAACCAAAGATTGCCAGGACAGACGGGTTTGCTCAATCACCTTGGAGGTGACGTAATCGTAGTTGTCCATCGTGGCTTGATAATCGAAATTGCTGATATTTTGCTGCGCAATGGTTGATCCTCCGTTGAACAAATCCCAGCGCGCCGACAGCTTCGCGGCGTAATCGCGGCGAATCTTCATGACTCCACCCAATTTTTGTTCGTAATTGGCCGTACCTTGCAAATCGATGTTGGGATACAACGTGCTGGCTACGCCACGACGTTGTTCGCGAGCGAGTTCAACGGTAGCGCCTTGACCAATCAGGGCTGGGTTTTCGATCAGGGCGATTTCCGTCACCCGTTCCAACGAACTGGGGATGACTTCGGCGGGCGGGGACGGGTCGATCATGGTCGGCAACGCCGGGGCGTGGCCAAACACTTGCTCATAGGTGCTGATGGCATTAGACAATGCGCCTTCGTAGCCAACCCGGCGTTCCTTGGCGATTTGCAAACGCGATTTCGCCTGCAAAACGTCCTGGGTCACGCCTGAACCACGGCGCACGCGTTCGTCTTCCAGGTTGAGTTGGCGCAAGATGGTGCGTTCATTTTCGCGGGCGATTTCGACCAGACGGCGCTGACGCAACACGTCGATGTAGGCTCTGACGCCTTCAAACAGGGTACTCTGGCGAGTGCCCTCCAGGGAATATAGGGCAACCTCGCGATTAACTTCGGCGGCGCGCACCAAAGATGTGGTGCTGTAGCCGTCGAACAAATTTTGGGTCACTGTCAGGTTGACGGTGTTGATCACAGCGCGGCTTGGGTCGCCTTCGCCTCGCCCGCGTGTGGTGGGGCTGTCGATCACTTCCGGGCCGATCTCGCCGGTCACGGAGACGGATGGGTAATAGCCAGCCTCAGCCTCGGATATCGAAGCTCGTCGTGATTCTAAAGTTTTTTCGGACTCGCGGATTTTGGGATGGCTGTCGATGAGGTACTTGAGCTCATTCTCGATCGGCTGCGCTGCGGCAGTTCCCACGCTCAAAGGTCCCACGCCAAGCCCCGCACCAAGACTGGCGACGAGCAGAGCGCCGAGGTAGGCCTGCGTCCTCACTTTGGGAACAAAACGCGTCATTTGGGTCACCGATAGTCTCACTGAGAATACTCTATTTCATCGAGTCATTAAGGTTGAGTCTATGTGCTTCAACCCATTGCGTAAACTGTCTATCACACTTAAGAGAGAGCGACAATTCACGCCGTACAGAAGACCTCTGGGCAAAACCGGGCGAAATCTGTTTAAATGGCGATAATATAAAGATAAAAGCACAATTCAATCGACGAATAATAAGGGGCGAAGAATGGCGTTGAGCGCTCAAGAAATTTGGAAAAGTCACATCTTCAAGGTGAGCATTGCGGCAGGCCTTGTCGTGGTGCTTGGTGGCTGCGCGGCGCCGAACACCCCACCTGTGAACCCGCAAAGCCAAGCAACACAAGGGACTGGGAGGCTAACGGACGCGAATTTTGCGACGCCGTCTGCATCCTTGAGCGCCTTGCAAGCGTGGGCAGAATCCGGCGATGTCGGTGCGCAATACGATTTGGGGCTGACGCTTGCCGATTCTGACGCCAAAGCCGCAGGGCGTTGGTTTGAAGGTGCGGCGCTTCAAGGTTATGGCCCCGCAGCCTATCAAATGGGGTTGATGCAGAGCGAGCCGAAACGTGCGGTGGAGTGGTATTCGATGGCCTCAGCCATGGATCACATTGGCGCGCAATACAAATTGGGCGATGCCTACCTCAACGCGCGTGGCACGGCGATGGAACCGGAGTGGGGCATGATGTGGTTCGAGCGCGCCGCTCGCGCGGGCTCGGCTGAGGCGCAACACGCGTTGGGCGTCGCCATGGCGTCCGGTGTGGCGGGGTCCGTTCAGCGGCGCGAAGCTTTGGTATGGTTGTTGATTGCGGCGCACCAGGTCATGGATACGAGCGGGGCAGCGGGCGACGATGTGATCAGCGCCTTGAAAGCGCGTCTGAATTCTGCAGCCATCAAATCAGCCGAGCAACAGGCCGAGGCCTGGGTTAAAGAAGCTAGCTCAACCGATGTGGGCGACCGCGCCACAGTGCGCTTCACCCAGCACGCGCTCAACCGCTTGGGTTATGACGCCGGATACGCTGATGGTATCGATGGTGAACGGACCTACGACGCTATCGTTGCTTTTCGGATTGCAGAAAAAATGGGCGGTGGGGGGGGCGATGGTGCGCTGCTGGATCGTTTACGCGAACGTTTAAGCGGCTTGAATCGCCGAAGCTAGCCTGGAACTAAACCTCCAGGGTCAGCTGTATTCGTTGCCGTATTCTTCACCGTCATCGTCACCATCATCGTGATCATCGTGATCATCGTCATCACCTTCGTCATCGCCGTGATCGCCGTGATCGCCACCATCGTCATTGCTGGCGACATCGTCAGAATCGCTTTCGCCTTCGCCGTCGTCGCCACTGCTGGCGCCGCCATTGTCGATGGCATAGGCCAATTCGCTCATCGGGTTAGAGATATTCGCGCCCACAAGCGGCAGCGTGATAAACAACGATCCTGAAATCAGGGCAATTAGAACACTGTATTCGATGGCCGTGACGCCATCCTCATTGCGTTGGAATGTGTGCTGGAAAATCCGCAATCTTTGGATGAGTTTGTGGATCATCATGTTTCCAGTCTCAAGAGGTTGCGTTTAAGCAGATTCTTCGCTGATTTCGCTCAACTCACGAAGCAACTGATGACGTTCTTCAAAGCTCAAATGCGGTGCGCTCAGCAGTTTGCGCAGTGCTTCCAGTTCGATATGATGCGCAATAACCTCGGGCGCCGTGGCGGCCTTCGTAGATGCGGCACCGGCTATTTCTTCAGCTTGTGCAGGTTGCGCCGTTGCAAACAACGCCGCCAGCGCCAACGCGCCCAGAAGGGCCAGTAGATTTTTGGGAATATCAAAAGCGCTCATCATGAGGCTCCTTCAAAGCTAACTGAAACGCACACGCCAATGTTTAGTGTTGAGGGTAAAATACGCGCAATAACGTGACGCGGGTATGACACCCGTCACACCCCAACCTTTTTATGTAATTGCGAACTTGAGGGCTTACAGCGCCACCGGACTGAGGTACTTTGAGGGGGGAGATGGCCGAGGTGAACCTTGTGATGGATACAAACAGATGAGCATTTGGGGAAAAGTGATTGGCGGCGTCGCGGGCTTTGCCGTTGGCGGACCGCTGGGCGCCTTGTTGGGGGCGGTGGCCGGGCACGCGTTGGACAAAGCCCATGGCGGCGGCCCGGCATTGGCACGGGTGTCGCGTGAAGAGCAACGCCAAGTCGCCTTTACCTTGGCGGTGATTGCGCTGGGCGCAAAAATGGCTAAGGCCGACGGACAAGTGACGCGCGATGAAGTGCAAGCGTTCAAACAACTGTTTCGTATCCCCCCCGACGAAGTGAACAACGTCGCTAAGGTTTTCGACCGCGCCAAGACCTCCACCGCCGGGTTCGAAATGTACGCCCAGCAGGTTGCGAATTTGTTTCCTCACGAACCCGCGGTTCTTGAAGAGCTGCTGGGGGGGCTGTTTCACATCGCCAAGGCCGATGGCGTGATGCATCCGGCGGAGTTGGAGTACCTCAAACGCGTTTCCGACATTTTCGGTTTCGATCAACACACCTTTGAACGCATCACGGCCACGCTTGCACCATCCGGGCAGTCCGACCCATATGGTGTTTTGGGTGTCGGTGCAGATGCCACGGACCAAGAGGTCAAGGCGGCGTATCGCACGCTCATTCACGAAAACCATCCCGATAAGTTGATGGCGCAGGGTCTGCCCCAGGAATTTATCGATCTGGCGAACGAAAAAATGGCGGCCATCAACGCCGCCTATGACAACGTCAAGAAGTCCCGCGGCTTTAAATAATCAACGACTAAGGTGTCATGAGCACGCTCACGGTTTCGCCCAATTTCAACGGCCGCCCACCGGCCATACCGGTCGATATGCTGGTGGTGCATTATACAGGCATGAAAACCTGCCAGGCGGCGCTTGAGCGCTTGTGCGACAAGGACGCCGGAGTGAGTGCGCATTACCTGATCGAAGAAGACGGCACCGTGCATCGTTTGGTCGATGAAGACAAGCGCGCCTGGCACGCCGGGGTCGCGTGGTGGCGCGGCGCGATGGATGTAAACGCGCGTTCCATCGGTATCGAACTGGTCAACCCCGGTCATGAATTCGGCTATCGCGCATTTCCCGACGCCCAGATGATGGCGCTGGAAGGGCTGGCCAGCGCAATCGTCAAACGTCAACCTATCCCCGCCCGCAATGTGGTCGGCCATGCCGATGTCGCGCCATGTCGCAAACAAGACCCTGGTGAACTGTTCGATTGGAAGCGGCTTGCGGACCACGGCATTGGCCTGTGGGTTGACGAGGTCGAACCGGTCTCCGCCACGGCGGATGAGGTCGCGATCATGTTGACGGCCTTTGGTTACGAAACCACCGACCTTTGCGCAACCATCACCGCGTTTCAGCGCCATTTCAGGCCTAGCCTTGTCAGTGGTCAAATCGACCCGGAAACCGTCGGCATTCTCAAGGCCTTGCTCGACAGGGCGTAAACGCCTATTTTCCACGCGGACCAGATGACTGGATGGCCGTCCCCGCGTTTTGCGTGGGGGAGGAAAGTCCGGGCTCCACACAGACACGGTGCCGGTTAATGGCCGGCGGGGGCGACCCTAGGGAAAGTGCCACAGAAAGCAAACCGCCTGAGCTTGCTCAGGTAAGGGTGAAAGGGTGCGGTAAGAGCGCACCGCGTCCCTGGCAACAGGGACGGCACGGTAAACCCCACCGGGTGCAAGATCGAGAAGGACGGCCAGGGGCTTAGGGTCCCAAGCGTGTTTGTGCGCTGTCGTTCGGGTGTATCGCGTGAGGCGTCTGGCAACAGGCGTCCCAGATGAATGGCCATCCATCCCTCATTTGTTTGAGGGGGGACAGAACCCGGCTTACAGGTCATCTGGTCCATTTTCTACACACATTTTCTGAACCACCGTGTACGCTAATGGTATGGAAACGGGCATAGAAATTCAAATTCAAGGCTTGTCCAAAGCGTTCGGCGATCACCGGGTGCTGTGCGGCGTCGATATCGAGATCAAGCGCGGCGAGCTGGTGGCGTTTGTCGGCGGATCGGGCTGCGGCAAGACCGTGCTGCTCAATCACATCTTGGGTCAGTTGGAACCAGACCAAGGCGTGGTGCGGGTTGCCGATCACGAACAAGACGGCGCGCCTCTGGTCGATGTGTCGCGCCTGACCCCGGCGCAGTTGGACGTGCTGCACACCCATTGGGGGGTGGTGTTTCAAATGAACGCGCTGTTTTCCGGGTCGGTATTCGACAACATCCGCCTGTGGTTGCACGAAATCCGTCATTTGGAAGACGAAGACATCGTGCCCATTGCAAAGCGCGTGCTGAAAGCGGTGGCGCTGGACGACAGCGATGAGTTTTTGGACATCGACGTGAACAGCCTGTCTGGCGGCATGGCCAAACGATTGGCGGTGGCGCGGGCGCTGTCGATGACCCCCGACGCGATCTTTTACGACGAGCCGACTACCGGCCTGGACCCCACTAGCGCGGCGCAAATTCAGGACCTGATCTTGGAAACTCACGAACTCGATGCGGCGCGCAAACGCACCACCATCATCATCACCCACGACAAAGACCTGCTCAATCGGTTGGAGCCGCGCACCGTGATGCTCTACGAAGGGCGGGTTTTCTTCGATGGTCCGTTCTGTGATTTTGCAGCCTCTGACTCGCCGATCATTCGCCCGTATTTTGATCTGATGCCGGTGTTGCATCAAGGTCAGCACAAACAGGTGCGATAGCTGAATTGTTGGCTTGTGGTTGAGTTCTGTAAATATACTAAAAATATTCACAAAATAAAAAATGCAATAAAATGTTTATTTCATTTTGAACTGTTTTGTTTTTTTAATTACTTGTTATGAATTTTTAAAAATATAAATTTAATTAAACTTGAAAAGTATTGAGTTTGTTACTATGTTTGCGGTGTCTGTAAATCATTGCGGACATCACCGAAAGGCATGCAAAATGTCATTCAAGTCATTCTCCACCACACAAGTCACGTCCGCTAAAGACAAGTCCGTTGATAAGCCTAAAGATGCGCCGGCCAATGATCAGTCGGGTGCGAAATCTGATAAGGCGACGGGCGAAGTCACACCCTCTTCCAAGTCCTAATCTCTACGTCCGCAGGGATGTTCCCTGGGTTGTCAGCGTTGATCTCGTTGGTGAAGTCGCCAGCTAAGGTGGGCCTTGCGCAATCGCCGTGAAGAGGAAGGCTCTTGATGAATAACCAAGAGCCTTTGTCGCTCGGCCATCCTTGGCGAGATGATGAGCCGATTTTAGTTGGGTCAACGGATCTGGTAATCGTAAATACTTGAATAAATATTGCCCCAGATTTAGGGCAAGACCAAAATATATCTGGCATGGCGGAACAATTGAAAAGTTCAATCCGCGACGATCGCACATATCGATCAGACAAAGTTCAATAGCGCAATTTACTCTTCGTTGCGTCAAACGTCATTGCCCTGACAAACCAAAATGTGAAGGGACGTAGATCGTGGCTCACGGGACGTGAGCTTGCGTTCCTACCTGCTTATTTCGGATCGATGATTTCATCGATCCGCCAACCGTTTTTGACATATAAAAGGATTTTCAATGGGTGTTTCCTTCGTGAACGAAGCATTGCTGGCGGGTGTGGCGTCGGTCGAGCTTGCTGCGCCTGATTACGGTCATCCGTCGGAAGACCTTTATGTTATCGGCGTGACGGGAACGAACGGTAAGACGACGGTCTCGTATCTGATTGGCGAAGTTCTCAAGGCGGCCGGTCACAAGCCGTTTGTGTTGGGGACTTACAATTCGGGAAACCGAGAGCTTTCCACCCCTGAAAAGCCCGACACCATCCGGTTTATGAGCGATCACCTAGATCTGGGTGGAACGCATTTCGTGATGGAGGTGACGTCAGAAGGCATTGATCAAGATCGCATTCACGGGATCGATTTCGACGTCAAAATCCTCACCAATATCACGCAAGACCACCTCGATTATCACAAGACCTTCGCGCATTACGAAAAGACCAAATTGGGGTTCATGCGTAAAGGCCTGTCGCACAAAATTTATCCCCAAGGCTTTCGCGATGTGGCCCTTGATTTCGAGCCCCAATTGTTGGGCGATTTTAATTACCTCAACATTCAAGCCGCAGTGAGCGCTTTGCGTCACATCGGCATCGACGAAACATTCATTCGCGAAACGTTGTCGTCGTGCGTGGCGCCAAGGGGCCGTATGGAACGTGTTGAGGCGGGTCAGCCTTTTATGGTTCTGGTCGATTACGCCCACACCCCCGACGGTCTGCAAAATGTACTGAGAACCGCTAAAGACATGGCTCAGGCGCGTGGCGGCAAGCTTTCGGTCGTTTTCGGCTGTGGCGGCAATCGAGATCGCACAAAGCGCGCGCAAATGGGCAAGATCGCCGGAGATATCGCTGACCTAACGGTGATCACGGACGACAACCCCCGCGATGAAGACAGCCAGACGATCATGGATGAAGTCCATAGCGGCGTTGCCTCCAGCACGCGCGCATGCGTTTTGATTAAAGAACGGCGCGCCGCAATCGCCTACGCCATCAACAAAGCCAAGAAAAACGATGTCGTGATTTTGGCCGGTAAAGGCCACGAGACCTTGCAGATCAGCAAGGGCGAAACCGTTCATTTCGATGATTGTGAAGAGGCGGCCAACGCCGTTGCCATCCGCCTGAAAACTCAAACGATCAATTGATTTTCAAAACCAACCCATAGGATATATTAATGCCCAGCGTTTGCCGCCCTTTCGTGCATACTCTACACACCTTGATGTTCATGACGCTTTTGGCGTTGCTACCCGGTACGGTCATGTCGCAGGAAACGGCTTCCGCCATACCTGCGAACGCACATGCCAAAAGCTATGGCGGCGGCTGGGAATGTGATGTGAACCATCGCGAAGTGAAGGGCGCGTGCGCGGCCGTGATCGCCCCCGCCAACGCTTATTTGACCGAAAAAAGCTACGATACGGGGTGGGACTGCCTGCGCGGGTTTCGCAAAGTTGACAATGCCTGCGCGGCCATTCATATGCCCGCAAACGCCTATTTGGATTCTTCGGGAGACCGCTGGGTGTGCAATCGAGGCTTTTTGACCTTGGATGACACCTGTGAGCGTGTGGACGTGCCTGAAAACGGATACTTGGCGGACTCTTCATATGGTTCTGGTTGGTCCTGTAACCGTGGCTTTCGCGCCAGCGAAAAGGCTTGCGTGGCCGTCAATGTGCCGAAAAACGGCTACTTCGTAGACGGTGCATACGGTTTGGGTTGGCAGTGTGATCGCGGCTTTCATGCCGTAGACGGCGCTTGCGTTGCCGTTAAAGTGCCAGCCAATGGATACTTTGTCGGTTCGGCATCGAACCTAGCGTGGAAATGCGAGCGCGGATTTCAGGTGAGCGGCAAGGCTTGCCTTGCGGTGAAACTGCCGATGAACGCTCATCTCGATTATTCGGGAAACGATTGGGAATGCGACGCGCCGTTTCGCAAGAAAAAGGATGCCTGCGTACGCTCTTCAGGGGGCTGGTAGGGGCTACTTTCGTCTGAGTGCGGAGGTCTCTTATTGCGTTTTTTCAAATTTGCGCTGGCGGGTTTCTCGGTACCAGACGTAAATGCCGCTGCCGACGATCAACGTTGCGCCAAAGGTGGTCCAGATGCTGGGCACGTCGTCGAATACCACAAAACCCCAAATGATCGCGGCGACCACCTGGGAATAGGTGAACGGCGCCAGCATTGACGCTTCCGCCGAATGAAACGCTTTGACTAGCAAGAAATGGCCACCAGCCCCGGCCAGCCCCATGGTCACCATCAACCCCCACTGGGTTGGGGTGAACGCTTGCCAGTAAAATGGCACGATGGCGGTGAGCACCACCGCGCCGACGGCGGTGGAATAAAACGTGGTTGCGTCGGGATTATCCTTGGTGCGGATCACCCGCGTCATAACCATGTACACCGCCAGCAAAATGGCCGTGGCCAGGGGTAATAGCGCTGTCCAGCCCAATACGTCTGAGCCCGGACGCGCCACCAACATCACGCCGATGAAGGCAATCGCGACGCCAGCCAAGCGCCGTGGACCCACGTGCTCGCCCAAAAACAAACCGGCGAAGAGGGTCATCAGGACGGGCGCGAAAAACTGAATGGCCGCCGCATCGCCCAGCGGCATCATGGTGATCGCCACATACATGAACGAGGTGGCGCCGAACAGCGAGGCGGCGCGAATCAGCTGCAGTCCCGGCCTGCGTGCGTGCAGAAACTGGAACGAGCGTCGCTTAGCCGCATAGACGGTGAAGGTGATGGCGGTGTGAAAGAAATACCGCGCCCAAAGCACGACCAAGATGGGCAGCTCAAGAGCCAAGTGCTTGGCGGTGACATCCATACCCGCGAGCATGGCCCCGGTGATGATGATCATTAAAATGGCGAGCGCGGGCGCGATGTGGGCGGGATGAGAATCTGTGTGGGAGGCCATGGGCCACCTTAGACCAAGTCAAAGATGACATGCCAGCGTCTTGGGTCATTCCCATGATTTGATGGGCGCACAACACCTGCTTGTTGATTTTAAACCGTCAGGCTGACGGCAGTATTAATAGAAGTCGGAGCAGAGAACGCGACCGCAGATATGTTCTGCAGCGCTTGTTCCGTATCGCGCAGGGCTTTATCCACGTGTGTCACGTCGCGATCTGAAGACGTTCCATCTTCGCGCCGGATTTCCTGTTCGGCTTTGTTTATTATGGCGTGCAGGGCGCTCACCAAATTGCGCACGGTCTGTATAAACTTTTGGTCTTCTTCGCGGGCCGCATTTTGCTCAGCCGTTTTTGAATTCAGGTCGCTGCCGATTTTGAGAAATACGGCTTTCTGCTCATCCCTGCTGCTCAACGTTTGAGCGTCAGCATCACGCCCATTTGTGCCGGTAACGGAAATCGTGTTGGTTCCTGCACCGCCGAGCACCGGTTCTGCCGGGGTGGGCGTTGCCGTCGCGGCGCCGGTTGTCAGCAAGTTGCCTGTAACGTCGCCGACTAAACCCGCGCTGCCACCGGCGCTGGCATATTGCTTGGCCGCCGCGGACAATTCACGCGCGAGGTGTGCGGCTTGGCGAGCAACGGCTTCGGGATCACCGCTCGACATCATGAGGAGGACTTGGATTTGGGCTTTGAGCCGCTCCACTTTCTCACGGGCTGCCGCTTTACGTTGCTCGTTGATATCTTTTTTGGAAGACTTAAGTCGTTGCAGAAGCTCTTGGGCTTGTCTCTGCTCTTGGCGTAGGGCTGCAGCTTTATCGGGGTCGCTTTTTGCCAACAAAGTCAGTAACGGGTTGTCTTGATCGGCTCTGGTATTCGATAAAGCCGTGCTCCACAGTTGAGCACTCCGGCTTGCTGCTTTGATAAAGGTCAGCACGCCGCTTTGCGGTGAAATCGTGTTGATACTCATTTGACCCATCCTGGGTTACCATTGGGGGCATTCTTGCCCGGCAACACACTCTATCATTTTAGCTGAGCTGATGGAAGAGGCAGGGCGTTATTGTACTTTTCCAGAATTTCATGCGCTAATACTCGCGAAGAAAAGAACATAACAGAAACATCGTTCTGATGAAGGGTGCTGCTCCGCTGTTTTTGTAATCGTAATCAATGCATTGCCATGAATTGCCGTCATTTTGGCGGCTTTTTTTGTGCCCACCCGGGCTGAATAGGGCCCACTTATCCCCAGTAAAACCCAAGCAAAACCAAGTCTTCCCATTGACGCCCATTATATCCCATGCTATCCCATAAGTTACCAATTGGGTCCGTGCGTGCTCTTTACGTGCCGTATGGGCATGCTCCCAAGGTTTCGTCATTGGGTTTCATCACGGGGATGGGGCCGATTTCAGGGCTAAGGAAGTGAATGTCAAAGGCCTGCAACAGGTCTTTGTTTGATGCATCAGTTAGGGGGAGTTATGGCGCTGCTCGTCGGTCGTCATCTCAATAAGATAGACAAGAAAGGCCGGGTTTCCGTCCCGAAGCCTTATCGGGAAGCCGTCATTGCTGAGGGCTTCGCGGGCGTCTACATCTACCCGTATTTCAAATATCCGGCCTTGGAAGGTGCAGGTGAAGCGTTTATGCAACGCCTGTCCGCCAGCCTTGACGACAATCTTGAGCTTTTCTCCGAAGCGCAAGAAGACATCGCCGCGATCACTTTGGAAAACACCTTTCAGTTAACGTTTGATCCCGAAGGTCGCATAAGTTTGCCGGCGGAGCTCTGTCAGCACGCCGGGCTGGATGGTCATGCGTTGTTCGTCGGGCGTGGCTCGCGGTTCCAAATCTGGGCGCCGGACACGTATCAAGACCTTCGCGGCGGCGCACTTGAAAAAGCCAAGGCCGCCGGGGCGACGCTGCAACTGTCTCCGCGCCAGACATCTGGGGGAGACTGAGCCCATGTCCCAGCCTCATATCCCGGTTCTGCTCAATGAGGTTTTGACGACGCTGGGGCCTCGCGATGGTGGTGTCTATGTAGACGGAACCTTCGGTAACGGCGGGTATTCGCGTGGATTGCTCGAAGCCGCCGACTGCGCCGTGTGGGGCATTGATCGCGATCCAGGCGTCATCGCCAAATCCCGTGATATGGAAGCTGAATTCGGCGGGCGCTTGCGCGTGGTCGAAGGGCGTTTTGGCGACATGTTCGATCTGTTGAGCGCCCAAGGCGTTAGCGCCGTCGATGGTGTGGCGCTGGATTTGGGCGTGTCGAGCATGCAGCTCGATCAAGCCGAACGCGGCTTCTCGTTCATGTCCGACGGGCCGCTCGACATGCGCATGGAACAAAAGGGCCAAAGCGCCGCCGATGTCGTCAACGGCTTTGGTGAAGAAGATCTCGCCAACATCATTTATGAATTTGGCGAAGAGCGCCGTTCGCGTTGGGTCGCGCACGCCATTGTCGAGGCGCGCGCTGAGCAGAAAATTACCCGCACCAGCCAGTTGGCCGACATTGTATGTCGGGTGGTGAAAAAATCAAAAGACGGTATTCATCCCGCAACCCGCACCTTCCAAGGCTTGCGCATTTACGTCAATGACGAGCTGGGCGAGGTTGATCGCGGCCTCAGTGGCGCCGAGCGTTTGCTCGCTCCCGGTGGGCACTTGGCGGTGGTGGCGTTTCATTCTTTGGAAGACAAGCGGGTGAAGGCGTTTCTCAATGCGCGGTCGGGCAATTTGCCCAATCCGTCGCGTTACGTGCCCGACACCGGTGAAAAAGGTCCCGCGCCAACGTTCGAGCTGCTGAAAAAGGGTACGATCAAACCCACGGCTGAGGAATGCAAAATCAATCCGCGTTCACGCTCATCGCGTTTGCGTATAGCCGAACGTACGGATGCGCCCTCGTGGGTGGCTGAAGGGGGCGCGTCATGACCCTGCGCTCCGCACTTTTGCGCCACACAACGGTGTTGTTTTTGTTGCTGGCGGGCGGCATTTCGATGGTGCTGTTTTCGGTCAAGTATCAAGTCCACGATTTGGAATCGCAGTACAGGCGCTTGAGCGGTGAGCTGGAAGACGAACGCCGCGCGCTGCATGTTCTGCACGCCGAATGGGCGACCTTGAACGACCCCAAGCGCATCGAAGCCTTGGCCGCTGAATACTTGGACATGAGCCCCGTGCCACCGCGTCACGTGGTTGGACCGGATGCGATGTTGAGCATTCCGGTGCGCGAAATTACATTTGACGACCCCGCTGAGGGTGGGGAGGCGGCACGATGAAACGCAATTCCCCCCTGCAAGCTGAAATCCCGTTCGAAGCTCTCGATCCCAAACGCATCCGCATGGAAAGTGCGCGTAAGCAAGCCTTGGACCAGGGCCGCACGCGTCTGTTGGTTACCGGCGTGATGTTTGCCTTGGCGTTCGTGGTGCTGGGCGGGCGTCTGGTCGACCTGACCCGACACGGTAAAGATGGCGCGCCAACGTGGCGAGCAATGAACAGGTCAGCGGTCGAAAACCCCGTGGTGGTGCGCGGCGACGTGCGCGACCGCGCAGGACACATTCTCGCCACCAGTTTGCCCACGCAGTCCTTGTACGTCGATAGCCGTGAAGCGCTAAAAGGCGGCGATCCAGAGGAAGCGGCGAGTAAGCTGCTGAGCGTTTTGCCCTACCTCAACCGTGAAGATGTTCTTGAAAAGGTTAAAGGTGGCGGACGCTTTGATTGGTTGGCGCGCAATTTGACCCCGGACCAAGTGTGGGCGGTGAATAGTCTTGGTGTGCCGGGGTTCGGGTTCCGTCGCGAAGAACGCCGGGTGTATCCTTACGGCCCAAGTTTCGCCCATGTTATCGGCTATACAGATGTCGACGGGCGCGGAATTTCCGGGGTCGAGCGCACCTTCGAGGCGCGTCTCGGCACCCAGGGAGAAGCCATCGATCTGTCCATCGACATGCGCGTGCAATCGATCTTGCACGAAGAGCTGGTCAAAACCCAAGCGCGCTTCAATGCCTTGGGCGCGGCGGGCGTGGTGATGGACGTCAACAGCGGTGAAATCATCGCGATGGTCTCGCTGCCTGATTTCGATCCGAATAAGCCCGCAGGTTCGTTGGGCGAAAGCGGGTTCAACCGGGCGACCAAGGGCGTGTATGAAATGGGTTCGACGTTTAAGCTGTTCACCACCGCCATGGCGCTGGACACCGGCACCGTGAAACTGACCGACGGTTACGATGCGTCGGAACCGATTCACATTGCGCGGTTCACCATCAACGATTTTCACGCCAAGAAACGCTGGCTCAGCGTGCCGGAAATTCTGGTCTATTCCAGCAACATCGGCACCGCCAAAATGGCGCTGGATGTGGGTGCTAAACAGCAAAAGGAATACCTGAAACGTTTCGGCCTGCTCGGCGCGGCCGACGTTGAATTGCCGGAAGTCGGCAGCCCTCTTTTCCCCGCGCGCTGGGGTGATATTTCCACCATGACCATTTCCTACGGTCACGGTATCGCCGTTTCGCCGTTGCAGTTGGCGGCAGGGGTGTCGGCGTTGATCAACGGCGGGGTGATGATGCCACCGACTTTGATCAAGCGCACCGCCGCCACGGTGCCGCGCGGCGAAAAGGTTCTGAAAGCCAAAACCTCGGAAGCTATGCGCTCCTTGATGCGTTTGGTGGTGCGTAGCGGTACCGGCAAGAACGCCGATGTACAAGGCTATCTGGTTGGCGGCAAAACCGGCACGGCGGAAAAGCAGGTTGCGGGCAAATACGACAAGAAGGCGTTGATTTCGTCGTTTGTCGGCGCGTTCCCCATGACTAAGCCACGCTACGTGGTGTTGGCGGTGGTGGATGAGCCTCAAGGCATCAAGGCCACTTACGGCTACGCCACTGGCGGCTGGGTCGCGGCCCCGGTGGTCAAGGGCGTGATCGAACGTATGGGGCCGTTGTATGGACTGCTCCCCGATGGGCGTGGGGTTGAAGCCGAAGACGCGCCGGATCATCCGTTGCACGTGCCGGTCTCAACCGGCCCAAAACGCACCGCGATGGTCGGTGGGAAAGTGCAACATGCGGCTTATTGAACTGTTGATAGGAGAAGACCCGCTGTTTGAGATGGATGTCATCGATGGTGAATTGGACATCGCAGGCTTGACCTGCGACAGCCGCGCCGTGCGTCCGGGGTTCTTGTTCGCGGCGCTGCCCGGCGCGCGCGTCGATGGGCGCGACTTCATCTCTGCGGCGGTCAAGCAGGGCGCGGCCATCGTGCTTGCCCCGGTGGGCACGCGGTCTGATGACATTCCAATTCTTGAAGACGCCAATGTGCGCCAACGTTTCGCGCGCATGGCGGCTAATTTTTACGGTGCGCAGCCCGAACGCGTGGCGGCGATCACCGGCACCAACGGCAAGACCTCGACCGCGTCGTTCTTGCGTCAAATCTGGGAGCGCTTGGGACACAAGGCCGCCAGCGTCGGCACGCTTGGCGTACACGGCGCGGGCTTTGACGAGCCGGGCGCGCTGACCACGCCGGACCCGGTGCAACTGCACGAAACGCTTGCGCGTTTGGCCCACGGCGGCGTCGACCGCGTTGCGATAGAAGCGTCCAGCCATGGGTTGGAGCAATTCCGTCTCGATGGGGTGCGGGTGCAAGCGGCGGGCTTCACCAACATCAGCCGCGACCACCTAGATTACCACGGCTCCATGCGCGCTTATTTAGACGCCAAGCTGCGGTTGTTTTCTCACGTTGTCGCATCCGGGGGAACGGCGGTGATTAACGCCGACAGTCCCGAAGGCCAAGAGGTCGCCGCCGTGGCGGCAAAGCGCGGCTTGCGGGTGATGACCTATGGCCGCAGTGGCGACGACATTCAGCTCAACGGTCAAACCGCGCACGGTGATGGGCAGACGTTGGCGCTGCGGGTCAACGGGGCCGCTTTTGAAATCAACTTGCCGTTGGCGGGACGTTTCCAAGCCGAAAATGCGCTGTGCGCGTTGGGTCTTGCCATAGCGCTGGGCGCCGACGCGCAAGCGGCTGTGCAGGCTTTGGAACACTTAGACGGCGTGCCGGGACGTTTGCAAAAAGTGGGTGATGCATCAGGCGCGGCGGTCTATGTCGATTACGCGCATACGCCCGATGCGCTGCAAACCGTGTTGCAGGCCTTGCGCCCGCATGCGACGGGCAAGTTTCACGTTCTGTTCGGTTGCGGTGGCGACCGCGACGCGGGCAAACGTCCTCAGATGGGCGCGATTGCGGCCAAGTATGCGGACCGCGTGGTGGTCACCGACGACAATCCACGCAGCGAAGACCCAGCCAGCATTCGCGCACAGATCATGACGGCCTGCCCAAACGCGACCGAAATTGGCGATCGCCGCGCAGCCATCCGCAACGCCGTGCAAGCGCTCAGTGACGGCGACGTTTTGGTGTTGGCGGGCAAAGGACATGAGCAAGGCCAGATTGTCGGCGACGAGGTTCGGCCTTTCGATGATGTAACAGAGGCGCAAGCCGCACTGCGGGAGGTTGGATCGTGAACATGATAAAGACACCCGACATTCTGTGGACATCCCAAGACGCGGCCCGCGCCACGGCTGGCGATGTGCACCCCAATTGGACGGCGACAGGCGTGTCGATCAACACCCGCACGCTCAAACCGGGCGACCTGTTCATCGCTTTGCAAGGCCCCAATGCGGACGGTCACGATTATGTCGCAACGGCCTTTGAAAAAGGCGCCGCCGCCGCTGCGGTGTGTCACCGCCCACCGGTATTGGATCCAGATGCGCCGTTGCTGGTGGTCGATGACACCATGCAGGCGTTGGAAGCTTTAGGACGCGCGGCGCGTGACCGTTTGGATCACGCCAAGGTCATCGCGGTGACCGGATCGGTTGGCAAGACCGGCACCAAGGAAGCCTTGAAGCTGGTTCTGTCGGCGCAGGGCAAAACGTCGGCCAGCGAAGGCAGCCTCAACAATCATTGGGGACTGCCGCTGAGCCTTTCGCGCGTTCCCAACGATGCCGATTATGCGGTTTTGGAATTGGGCATGAACCATCCGGGAGAACTGACGCCGTTGTCGATGATGGCGCGACCGCATGTTTGCGTGATCACCACCATCGCCCCCGCGCACACGGAATTTTTTGCAAACGCGGATGAAATCGCCGACGCCAAGGCGGAAATTTTCAAAGGCGCCGCGTCGGGCGCAACGGCGGTTCTCAACCGTGACATCAACGAATATGATCGTTTGTTCGACGCCGCACGCGCCGCCGACATGGGCGAGATCGTGACGTTCGGCGGTTCCATCGATGCCGACTTTAGACTGATTGAGTGTGGGCTTCACGCCGAATTCTCCGACGTCAAAGCCATCACCCCGCTGGGTGAGTTGCGCTATCGTTTGGGTGTGCCGGGGCGTCATTGGGTGATGAATTCATTGTGCGTTTTGGCGGCGGTGTATGCGGCGGGCGGCAATATTGAACAAGCCGCCGCCACGTTGTCAGAGCTGAGTGCGCCGAGCGGACGTGGACAGCGTTTTGACATTCAAACCAAAGACGGTTCATTCGTGCTGATTGACGAAAGCTACAACGCCAGTCCGGCGGCAATGCGCGCCGCCATGGCGGTGTTGGGCGCGCAAACGGTTGTGAACGGTGGACGGCGCATCGCGGTGCTGGGCGATATGTTGGAGCTCGGCGACGAGACCCCGGACTTGCACAGCGATCTGAGCGACGTACTCGACGACAATGACATTGACGTTGTCTTTTTGGTTGGCGAAGCCATGGAGCATTTGTGGCGCGCGCTGCCCAACAACCGTCGAGGTCATCATTCGGTCAGTTCCGACCTGATCGCCGACGTGCTGCGCAAAGCGGTGCGTCCCGGCGACGTGGTGATGGTCAAAGGCTCCGCCGGCGTGCATATGGGCCGGGTGGTCGAAGCGCTGAAATCCCTCAATATCTCAAAACATGAAAAGGGGGAGACGTAACTCATGCTCTACCACCTGCTGTTCCCGCTTGCCGATCAATTTCCGATCTTCAACGTTTTTAAGTATCTGACGTTTCGCACCGGCGGTGCGGTGATGACGGCGCTGATCATCAGCTTTGTGATTGGCCCTAAGTTGATCAAGACCTTGCATGTGCGTCAAAAGGGTGGACAGCCGATCCGCGATGACGGGCCCGCAAGTCACCTGCTGACCAAGCAGGGCACCCCGACCATGGGCGGGTTGATGATCCTCATCGCGATGGTGGTTTCGACGTTGCTGTGGGCGGATTTGGCCAACGGGTTCGTGTGGGTGGCGTTGGGCATTACGGTGTCTTACGGCTTTATCGGTTTTCTCGACGATTATCTGAAAGTCAGCCGCCGCAACCACAAAGGCCTGCCCGGTAAGATGAAGCTGTTGTTGCAAGTCGCCTTTGCCTTAGCCGCCGCGTTTTGGACCATGCGCATGATGCCCGGCGATCTGGAGACCACCTTGGCGGTGCCGTTCTTCAAATCCGCGCTGGTGCAGCTGGCGTGGTTTTTCCCGGTGTTCGCCGCCTTCGTGATGGTTGGCTCATCCAACGCGGTCAACTTGACCGACGGTCTTGACGGTCTGGCGATTGTTCCGGTGATGATCGCCGCGGGTGTGTTCATGCTGATTTCTTACTTGGTCGGAAACACGGTGTTTGCGGGTTACCTGCAATTGCACTATGTGCCGGGCACCGGTGAATTGGCGACGTTCTTGGGCGCCTTGTTCGGCGGCGGTCTGGGGTTTTTGTGGTTCAACGCCCCGCCCGCGCGGGTGTTCATGGGCGATACCGGATCGCTCAGCCTTGGCGGCGCGTTGGGTGTGGTCAGCGTGATCACCAAGCACGAATTGGTGCTGGCGATCGTCGGCGGTTTGTTCGTTTTGGAAACCGTTTCGGTGATCGTTCAGGTGGTGTCGTTCAAATTGACCGGCAAGCGCGTGTTCGCCATGGCCCCGCTGCATCACCACTTTGAGAAAAAAGGTTGGGCCGAGCCCACCATCGTAATTCGTTTTTGGATCATCGCCACCATCTTGGCGCTGATCGGTCTGTCTACGTTGAAGTTGAGGTAAACAAACGCCGATGATTGCGTGCGAAGGATACGCCACTAAACATGTCGCCGTGGTCGGACTGGGCAAGTCCGGGCTGGCGGCGGCGCGTGCGCTGTGTCGCAGCGGCGCGCGGGTGTTGGCGTGGGATGACGGCGAGGCCGCTCGCGCTCAAGCTGAGGCCGAAGGCATTCCCGTGCGCGATCCCGCCCGCATCCGCTGGGCGGCGATGGACGCCCTGGTGCTCAGCCCCGGCATTCCCCACACGTATCCCAAACCGCATGAAGCCGCGCGCTTGGCCAAACATGCGGGCGTGCCGATTATCGGCGACGCCGAGCTGCTGGCGACGTCGGGCGCCAGTGCGCAGATGATTGCGATCACCGGCACCAACGGCAAATCCACCACCACCGCGCTGGTTGGTCATATTCTCGAAAACGCGGGCCGCGACGTCGAAGTCGGCGGCAACCTTGGCCCGGCGATTTGCGACATGGCGATGATGGAAGTGGGCAGCGCTTATGTGTTGGAACTTTCGTCTTATCAGCTGGAACTGTGTCCCTCTGCGCGGTTCAAGGTCGGGGTGCTGCTCAACATCACGCCCGATCACTTGGATCGCCACGGAGGGATGGGCGGCTATGTTCGGGCCAAGAAAAATATCTTTCGCGGCCAAGGGTCGGGCGACATTTCCGTGGTCGGAATCGACGACGAAACCTCACGCGCCATTTTTGACGAACTTAAAGCCAAGAATGATCGCAAGATTATTCCCATCAGCTGCGCAGGGAATGCGCCCGGCGGCGTTTACGTCGATGGCGCAACGCTGATCGACGATTTGCAAAATAAGGCCGTGAAGGTGATGGATGTGGCGAAGCTCGCCCACCTGCCGGGGCGTCACAATGCGCAAAACATCGCGGCGGCCTACGCCACCGCGCGTATGATGAACGTACCCGTCGCCGACATCGTCAAAGGCATCGAAAGCTTCCCCGGATTGGCGCATCGCCAAGAACGTCTGGGCGCGCTGAACGGTGTGGCGTTCGTCAACGACAGCAAGGCCACCAACGGCGAAGCCGCGGCGAAAGCTTTGGCGTGCTACGACAACATCTATTGGATTGCCGGCGGTCTCGCCAAAGACGGCGGCCTTGCAGGTCTTGAAAACTTGATGAGCGTGGTGCGCGGCGCGTTCTTGATCGGCGATGCGGCCGAAGTGTTTGCGGATTTCCTGGCCGACAAAGTTAAAGTTGAAATGTGCGGCGATCTGGAAACGGCGACCAAAACGGCGTTTGCGGCGGCCCAAGACGACAATCTTGAAGACGCCACGGTGTTGCTGTCGCCGGCTTGTGCGTCGTTCGATCAGTTTCGCAGTTTTGAACATCGCGGCGACGCGTTTCGCACCATTTTTGAACGTCTAAGCACAGATGGAGCAGTCAGCGCATGAGCACTTTTACGCGCACAGATACATCCGTTGTAAGTCGTTGGTGGTGGACCATTGACCGTCTGACGTTGGTGTCGGTGGTCGTCATCGCGGCGTTGGGCGCAATTTTGGTTTTGGCGGCGTCTCCCGCCGTGGCGAACCGTATTGGTTTGGAAAGTTTTCATTTCGTGCATCGTCATTTCATCTTTTTGCCGATGGCGCTGATGGTTATGATCGGGACCTCGTTGTTGACGCCGCGCGGCGTGCGACGCTTGGCGTTGCTGGTGTTTGTCGGCGCAATTGTCGCGATGATCGCGGTGTTGTTGGTCGGTGTGGAAACCAAAGGCGCGACGCGTTGGCTGTCCATCGCCGGGTTCTCTTTGCAGCCGTCCGAATTCATCAAGCCAAGCTTCGCCGTCGTCGCTGCGTGGATGTTTTCGGCGCAAAAGCTTGACGAAGACGTGCCCGGTTACGCCATCGCCATTTTCTTGTTCGTCACCGTGGTGGGCTTGTTGCTGTTGCAACCGGACTTCGGCATGTCGATTGTCATTTCGTGCGTGTGGGCGGTGCAGTTTTTCATTGCGGGCTTGCCGCTTGTTTTGGTTGGCGCGATTGCGCTGCTGTTCATTTTGGGTGGCTTTGGCGCCTACTTGAGCTTCGATCACGTGCGTTCACGCATCGATCGTTTCTTGGACCCGGTGGGCGGTAAAGGCTATCAGGTTGAAAAGTCCCTCGATGCGTTTGAAAACGGCGGCTTGTTCGGGCGTGGCCCGGGCGAAGGCCGCGTTAAAGAAGTGCTGCCCGATGCGCATACCGATTTCATCCTCGCCGTCGCGGGCGAAGAGTTCGGCTTGCTGCTGTGTTTGCTGATCGTCATTTTGTTTGCGTTTATCGTGTTGCGCGGATTTTCGCGGGTGTTTAAAGACAGCGACTTTTTCGTCATGGTCGCGGTGGTCGGGTTGCTGACCCAGTTTGCGTTGCAAGCGATCATCAACATCGCCTCGACCACCAACTTGATCCCACCCAAGGGCATGACGCTGCCGTTCATCAGTTACGGTGGGTCCAGCACCTTGGCGTTGGCGTTGGGCATGGGCATGGTGTTGGCGTTGACCCGCGTGCGTCATGGACATGGGGGTCATCGATGAGCGCCACAGATACGCGACCCCATGTTTTGTTGGCCGCTGGCGGCACCGGTGGCCATGTGTTCCCGGCCGAAGCCTTGGCGTCCGAATTGATGGATCGCGGCTATCGTTTGGGTCTGGTTACCGACAAGCGCGGCAAGGCCTATGGCGGCGCGCTCGGCGCATTGGAAACGCATCACATTCTGGCGGGCGGCATCGCCGGTAAAAGTATTCCCGCGCGCATCAAAAGCGTGATGGAGCTTGGTCTCGGCACGTGGCAGGCATGGCGGTTGCTGAAAAGCTTGCGCCCCGACGCGGTGGTTGGATTTGGCGGTTACGCCTCGGTGCCGACCATGATGGCGGCGACCTTTACATCCATTCCCACCGCCATTCATGAACAAAATGCATTGCTGGGCCGCGCCAATCGATTGTTGGCGGGGCGGGTCAAAGCCATTGCCACGTCGTTCGCCGACACGCGCGGGTTGCCCTTGGGCGCGGATCAGAAAATCACCTTGACCGGTATGCCAGTGCGCGCGCCCATCGCCGCCAAGGCGGACACGCCGTACCCTGTCAGCGAAGGCGATGCACCGCTGTGCGTTTTGGTGTTGGGCGGATCGCAAGGGGCGACGGTGTTGAGCGAAGTGGTTCCTGCAGCACTGGGTAAATTACCCGACGAAATCAAATCCCGTTTGGACGTTACCCAACAATGCCGTGAAGAAGACATGTCTATGGTCAAGGCAGCATACGGCAAAATTGGCATTCGTGCGCATCTGGCGACTTTCATTGATGACGTCCCCGAACGCATGGCGAAATCCCACGTGATGATTTCTCGCGCCGGGGCTTCGACGGTGGCGGAAGCGTTAGCCGTCGGTCGGCCTTCGGTTTTGGTGCCGTATCCGTTCGCAGCCGACGACCATCAAAACTATAATGCCCAAGCTGTGGATGCGGCGGGTGCGGGCTGGATCATGCCGCAAGACGCCTTTACGGCGGATAATTTGGCGTTGCGTTTGGACTCGTTGCTGGGCCTTCCGGCGGTGTTGGAAAAATCTGCCCGCTGTGCGCGTGACCTGGGTCGCGCCGATGCCGCCAAGCGCCTGGCTGACGTGGTTACGAGCCTCGTGGAACAATCTCAAGAACAAAGGAGCGCCGAAGCATGAGGGCTTTGCCACTTTCCATCGGCACCATTCATTTTGTCGGCATTGGCGGCATTGGTATGAGCGGCATCGCCGAGGTGTTGCATAATCTCGGCTATTCGGTGCAGGGCTCTGATCAAGCCGAAGGCGCCAACGTGGTGCGCTTGCGTGAGCTTGGCATCCACGTCGCCATCGGCCACAGCGAAGACAATCTTGGCGCAGCGGGCGTGGTGGTGATTTCGTCCGCCGTGAAAGCGGACAACCCCGAAGTGGTGGGGGCGAGAAAAAGTTTGCTGCCGGTGGTGCGACGCGCCGAAATGCTCGGTGAATTGATGCGCTTGAAGTGGTCCATCGCCGTCGGCGGCACCCATGGCAAAACCACCACCACATCGCTGGTGGCGCAATTGTTGGACGCGGCGGGCTTGGACCCGACGGTGATCAATGGCGGCATCATCAACGCGTGGGGCTCCAATGCGCGGTTGGGTTCGGGCGATTGGATGGTGGCGGAAGCCGATGAGTCGGACGGTACGTTCCTCAAGCTGCCTGCGACCATCGCGGTGGTCACCAATATCGATCCCGAACACTTAGATCATTATGGTGACTTCGATACTTTGCGCGCGGCGTTCACGCAGTTCGTCGAAAATATTCCGTTTTATGGTTTCGCCGCGTTGTGCATCGATCACGCCGAGGTTCAAGCTCTGATCCCGCGGGTGTCGGACCGACGCATCATCACCTACGGTTTTTCACCCCAAGCCATGGTGCGCGGCGAAAACGTGCGTCCTGATTCCGACGGGATGACGTTCGACGTGGTGTTCGCAGGGTATGGCGAAGACGAGCCCCAAGCCGTGCGCGACATCAAGTTGCCGATGTTTGGCAAACACAACGTGCAAAACACTCTGGCCGCCGCCGCCATTGCGCATGAGATGGGCATCGATCCCAACGTGCTGTCGACAGCGTTCGCAGGTTTTGAAGGCGTCAAACGCCGCTTTACCAAAACCGGCGAGATCGACGGCATCACAATTATTGATGATTACGGACACCACCCGGTGGAAATCGCAGCGGTGCTCAAAGCGGCACGCGGCGCGGTGGACAAAGGCCAAGTGATCGCCGTGGTGCAGCCGCACCGCTATTCGCGCCTGCGCGACCTGTTTGAAGATTTCTGCACCTGCTTCAATGACGCCGACGCGGTGCTGGTAGCCGATGTTTATGAAGCGGGTGAAAGTCCCATCGAAGGCTACAGCCGCGATGCGTTGGTGGCAGGTTTGCGCGAACACGGTCACCGCACGGTGATGCCGTTGGTCAATCCCGATGAACTGCCCGAAGTGGTCAAGGATCTGGCGCGTCCCGGCGACATGATCGTGTGTTTGGGTGCGGGCAACATCACCCAGTGGGCCAACCGCTTGCCCGAACGTCTGCGTAAATTGCGTTACGCTGCAAAGGGGGGCGCGGAATGAACTCTGCCGTCGCCCACAGCGAACACTTGATCGAACGACTGCCCGAAGTGCGCGGTCGTCTCAGCGCGGGCGCGTCGCTTGCTAAGGTCACGTGGTTTGGCGTCGGCGGCCCGGCGGAAGTGTTGTTTAAACCCGCCGATGCGGATGATTTGGCGCATTTTCTCAAACACAAGCCCGCGGATGTGCCTGTGACCGTGATCGGTGTGGGGTCTAATGTGTTGGTGCGCGACGGCGGCGTGCCAGGCGTGGTGGTTCGCTTGGGCCGTGGATTTGCGTCCATCTTGGTGAACAAGGCCGATGTCATCGTCGGTGCGGGGGCATTGGATGGCAATGTTGCGCTGGCGGCGATGCAAGCCGACGTTTCAGGTTTGGAGTTTCTCAGCGGCGTACCCGGCACCATCGGCGGTGCATTGCGCATGAACGCAGGCGCTTACGGGGCGGAAATGAAAGACATCGTGATCGGCGCGGTGGCGTTGGACGGTGACGGCAATCGTCATGAACTGAGCGCCGAGGATTTAGGTTTTTCGTATCGCAAAAGCACGGTGCCTGCAGATTGGGTTTTCGTCGAAGCGCATTTGCGCGGATTTGCCGGACAGGTTGAGGACATCCGCGCGCGCATGGACGACATCAGATTGGCGCGCGAAGACAGCCAGCCGCTGCGCACCTCGACCGGCGGCTCGACTTTCAAAAATCCCGAAGACCACAAAGCGTGGCAATTGATCGATGAAGCTGGGTGCCGGGGTTTGCGCATCGGTGGCGCGCAGGTTTCTGAAAAGCACTGTAACTTTTTGATCAATCACGGCACAGCCACAGCTAGCGATATCGAGAACTTGGGCGAAGAGGTGCGCAAACGCGTCAAGGCGACGTCCGGGATCGACCTGACTTGGGAAATTCGCCGCATCGGCGTCAATGTTGAAGGAGACGGCGCATGACCAAACAAGTTGCGGTGTTTATGGGCGGTTGGTCGGCGGAACGCGAGGTATCGCTGGTGTCGGGCGCCGCATGCGCTGAAGCGCTTAAACGTGCAGGCTATTCCGTCGCAGCCGTCGATGTGCAGCGCGATGTCGGCTCACTTTTGGGACGGCTCTATCCCAAACCCGACGTGGTCTTCAATGCCCTACACGGACGTTTTGGCGAAGACGGTTGCATTCAAGGCCTGCTGGATATCTTAAACATTCCCTACACCCATTCGGGCCTCACCGCGTCGGCGTTGGCGATGGACAAACCGTTGGCCAAGCGCTTGTTCAAGGCCGCAGGTATCCGCGTCGCTGAAGACAAAATCGCCACCCGCGATCAAGTATTGGCGGGCGGTGTGATGAAACCGCCATACGTGGTTAAGCCCGCGAACGAAGGTTCCAGCGTCGGCATTCATATCGTGCGCGCAGGTGAAAACGATATGCCGTTTGCGCACGAAAGTTGGCCCTATGGCGACACCGTGATGGTGGAGAGCTTTATTCCCGGTCGTGAACTGACCGTTGCAGTGATGGGCGACAAGCCTTTGGCGGTGACGGAAATTATGACAGAGCACGATTTCTATGACTTTGATGCCAAATACGTCGATGGTGGATCGCGTCATCAAGTGCCCGCCGACATCGCGCCAGCGATTTATGACGAAGCGATGCGACTGGCCAAGTTGGCCCACGACACATTGGGCTGTCGCGGCGTCAGTCGCGCAGATTTCAGGTTTGACGGCGAAGAGCTTTACATTTTGGAAGTGAACACCCAGCCCGGTATGACGCCGACGTCATTGGTGCCGGAACAGGCCCAGAATTTGGGCATCAGTTTTGAAGAGCTGGTCAGTTGGATGGTTGAAAACGCGGAGTGTGACGCATGAGAAAAATGCTGACACGGTTTATGCCCAACACAAGCGGCAGCGAAATCGTCGATCCTGAAAACGCATTCGAAGCCGACACGGCGCCCGCTTCTACGCCCAGGCGTAAACGCGTGGTGCCGCTTTGGCGTCGCCCGCAAACGATTGCGGCGATGTCGATCCTTGGCATTGCGTTGATTGGCGGCGCGAGCACATGGATGTGGAAATCCGGCCATGTGGAAAATGCACTCAATTCGACCAAGTGGATGGCGGTCAAAGCCTCAACTGATTTGGGCTTTACGGTTCAAGACGTGTTGGTCACGGGGCGCGGTGAAACTGGACGCGGCGATCTGCTTGAAGCCATGGGCATTGCCCGCGGCACGCCGATTCTGACGTATGATTTTCAAGCCGCCAAAGCGCGGGTTGAGGCTTTGCCGTGGGTTTTGCAGGCGCGCATCGAACGCTTGCTGCCCGACACCTTGGTGGTGCGCATCATCGAACGCCACCCGATGGCGTTGTGGCAGAACCACGGGCAATTTTCGCTGATCGATGACAACGGCGTGGTGATCACCCGCCATGATCTGAATCGCTTTGCCAACCTCATTCATGTGGTCGGCGAAGATGCGCCCGATCACATCGGCGGTTTGTTGGAGCTTTTGGAAACGCAGCCTGAGCTGAAAAATTTGGTCAAGGCCGCCGTGCGGGTCGGCGGACGACGCTGGGACCTGTCGCTGGACGGCGGCATCGATGTGCGCCTGCCCGAAGCCGATGCACCGAAGGCGCTGGCGCGACTGGCTGCGTTCGAAGAACAAAGCGGCGTGCTAGGGCGCGACGTGCGGGTGTTGGATTTACGCGTTCCCGATCGGGTGATCGTGCGCCGCAACCCGAACGCGTTGCGGCGTCCAAACGTCAAACCCGGACAAGAAACATAAAGAACGATAGAAACTTTAAGCCAATCGAAACGTTCATTTAAGAAACTTAGGCTAAGCGAAGCGCCCAGAAGGGGAACTTAGAAATGCATCGCGGTCAACCGCAAGCCAAACCGAGAAACGGTCTCGTCGCCGCATTGGACATCGGCACGACAAAAGTATCGTGCCTGATCGCGCGTCAAGAAGGCACGCGCCCACCGCGCGTTATCGGTATTGGTCACCATGCCGCCAAGGGTGTGAAAAACGGCGCCATTGTCGATATGGATGCGGCCGAGGCTTCGGTGCGCGCGGCTGTTGGCGCGGCGGAAGAAATGGCCGGCGGAAATGTCAACGCCATCAATGTGGCGTTGTCCGGCCCGGTGTTCAAATCGCGCTTGGTGGCTTATGACATTGGCATTTCCGGCCATGAAATCGGCGACCAGGATTTGCGCAAAATTCTTGACGCCAACCGTTTGGCCAGCGAATTACCAGAAGACCAGGAAATCGTCCATTCGATTCCCGTCGGCTATTCCATCGATGGCAACCGTGGCGTGCGCGACCCGCGCGGCATGTTCGGCGATCGCTTGGGCGTCAACCTGCATGTGGTCACGGCGTCCGTCAATGCGATCCGCAACATCGATACCTGTCTGCACCGGTGTCACCTAGAAGTTGAGGGCCGCGTCGTCGCCCCTTACGCCAGCGCGCTTTCGGCGTTGGTCGAAGATGAAATGAAATTGGGCGTCACCTTGATCGACATGGGCGGGGGCACGACCAGTATCTCTGTCTTTTTCGATGGCGAGCTTGTCCACGCTGATTGCATTGCCGTCGGCGGCGCGAACGTCACCAACGACATCGCGCGCGGTTTATCCACGCCGGTTCAACACGCCGAGCGCATGAAAACGCTTTACGGCAACTGCATGCCGTCGCCGAGCGACGACCTGGAAGTCATCAAGGTGCCGTTGATCGGTGAAGAGCAAACAGGCGAGACCAACCCGGTGCCGCGCTCGATGCTGGTGGGCATCATTCGCCCACGCATCGAAGAAACGTTTGAGCTGGTGCGAGATCACCTGCATGCGGCGGGTTTTGAAAAATTGTCCGGGCCGCGCGTGGTTTTGACCGGCGGCGCAAGCTTGCTTCCGGGGGTGCGGGAAATGGCCGGTGAAATTTTAGGCAAGGCGCAGGTGCGCATGGCGAAACCTCGTTACTTGGAGGGAATGGCCGAGGCGGCATCCGGTCCGCAGTTTTCAACTTGCGCGGGATTGATCACCCACAGCCTTGAAACTTCAGCTGAATCAGCAGGTCGCACGTATAGGCCTAAGGAACAGTCTGGCACCCGTTTGGGGCGCATTGGTCAGTGGTTGCGAGATAATTTCTAAGCACAAAAGTACAGAGTCAGTAACCGAGTCAGAAACGATCAAGGACTCTGATAGGACTCGATAAAACGAATCGGCCGAATCATCTCGAAAAGTTACTAAATTTTAAGGCTTTTTGGCCACTAATAGAGAAACGAGCGGAGTGTGGAGCTGAGTCATGAGCATCAATTTAAGCGTACCCCAAAACGAGGCGATCGAACTGAAGCCGCGGATCACCGTGATTGGTGTCGGTGGTGCGGGCGGCAATGCCGTCAACAATATGATCAATGCCCAGCTCGAAGGGGTTGAGTTCATCGTCGCCAACACCGACGCGCAGGCGCTATCATCGGCAGCGACCGATCGACGCATTCAATTGGGCACAGGGCTGACCCAGGGGTTGGGCGCCGGCTCCAAACCGGAAATCGGACGCGCCGCCGCTGAGGAATCGATCGCCGATCTCAATGAGCATCTCAAAGGCTCGCACATGGTGTTCATCGCCGCGGGCATGGGCGGCGGCACCGGCACAGGCGCTGCGCCGGTTATCGCGCGCGCTGCTCGCGATCTTGGCGTGCTCACAGTTGGCGTTGTCACCAAGCCGTTTCAGTTTGAAGGTCGTCATCGCTATGGTATCGCCGAGCGCGGGATCGAAGAGCTTGAACAGTACGTCGATACTCTGATCATCATTCCCAACCAGAACCTGTTCCGCGTTGCGAATGAGAAAACCACTTTCTCCGACGCCTTCAAGATGGCTGACGACGTTCTCTACTCTGGCGTGCGTGGTGTTACCGATCTGATGGTGATGCCGGGCCTGATCAATCTTGATTTTGCCGATGTGCGTTCCGTGATGAGCGAAATGGGCAAAGCCATGATGGGCACGGGCGAAGCCGAAGGCGAACGCCGGGCGCTGGACGCCGCTGAAGCCGCGATCTCCAATCCGCTTTTGGACGACACCTCGATGGCGGGCGCCAATGGCGTTCTGATCAACATCACGGGTGGTTCTGACATGACGCTGTTTGAGGTCGATGAAGCCGCAAACCGCATTCGCGCCGAAGTGGAAGAAGACGCTTACATCATCTTTGGTTCCACCTTCGACGACAGCCTTGAAGGACGCATACGGGTTTCCGTGGTCGCCACCGGCATCGATGCGGAAAGCATGTCGCGTCCTGAGCCAGCTGTGCTGACCATGCACGATGATGCCGTTTCACACATCACCACGCCTGATTTGGAAACTGCAGCTGAACGCGAAGTCGCGGACGCCCAAACTGAACCGAGCGTTGCTGAAATTCTGACCCAAACGATGGGTGCTGCACCCGATGAGGCCCCGGAACACGATCCGGTCGATGATCCTGTGATGGTTGCTGAAGCGAGCGCGCCGCAAACCTTAGGGCTGGATCTGCCCGAACCTGCGGCCGAACGCCTTGATTTTTCAGAGATGGATCAACAGGGCGCTGAATCCATGGCTTCGGATGAAGACGAAGATATGGGCGCACCTGAACCAGCGCGTATTCCGGCTAGTTATTCAGCGCCTGCCGGTATGCCGTCTGCCGGTGCTATGGACGCCTTTATTCCCCCGGCTCCTGCACATTCCGAACATTCCGATGAAGTTGTTATCGATCCCATGGCGGAAGCTGCGATGGTCAACGGCGCTGCAATCGAAGCGCCTCAAAACTCTACCGCCAGCAAGGGCCCAAGCCTGTTCGAACGCGTGACCGGTGGGGCGAAGAACAAAGTCTCGATGTTCGGTCAGGCCAAGGCGGAAAATGCCGAAGCCCCGCGTCCGTCAGCGACGGCCTCGACCCCAGCGACACAGTTGCGGACCTCTTCGATGCAAGAGCCGACATTGGGCGGTCTTGACCCCGAAGAACGCTTGCAGCCCAGTCAGTCCGAAGAGGACCTTTTGGACATTCCTGCGTTCCTGCGTCGCCAGGCAAATTAATTATTGGTTTTGAATGGGTTACGTCCAGTGAAGCCTGTAACAAAAGGTAACACTGTTTGATTTGAGCGCTTCAGGTGAGGGTGGTAAACCCATAACTGAAGCGCTCTTTCTTTTTGAGTGTGTTTGGGAAGTCGGTTCGACAGGACCGAAAACACAAAAGCCTCTATCGAATACGTTACGGATGGGGCCAAGGGGTATCTAAGCGTGATTAAGCAAAAGACGTTGAAAAGCGCCATCAGCTGCACCGGCATCGGATTGCATTCGGGTGAGAAGATTTCCATGACTTTGCATCCAGCGGATGCGGGCGCGGGCATCGTCTTCCGTCGCACCGACCTTGCGGGCGGCGGCGCGGAAATTCCGGCGTCTTATGACAGCGTTTGCGATAGCCGTTTGTGCACCACCATCGGATCCAAAGACGCTCAAGGCAATATGAAGACCATCGCCACGGTCGAGCACCTCATGGCCGCGTTGGCTGGGGCTGGGATTGACAACGCGGTGATCGAAGTCGGCGGACCGGAAGTTCCCGTTATGGATGGTAGCGCCGCACCGTTTTTGTTCTTGATCGATTGTGCCGGCGTCGCTGAGCAGGACGCCCCACGCAAGGCGGTTCGCGTCCTTAAAACGGTTTCCATCGTCGATGGCGACAAGTCCGCGACGTTGGAGCCTGCAGATGGTTTTTCCGTCGATTTCCACATCGAATTCGATAACGCCGTCATCGGTAGCCAAGAGATGACCATTGATCTGACCGATGGCGTCTTTAAAAACGAAATCGCCCGCGCGCGCACCTTTGGCTTTCTTCATGAAGCCGAAGCGCTTTGGGCCGCCGGTCTCGCTAAAGGCGCCTCGCTGGACAACGCGGTGGTCGTGAGCGGCGATAAAATCATGAACGAAGACGGCCTGCGTTTCGAGGACGAATGCGTGCGTCATAAAATCCTCGACGCGGTTGGTGATTTGTACCTTGCCGGCTCAACACTCATGGGCCACTACTCGGCAAGTCGTTCCAGCCACGCGCTGAACAATCAGCTGCTACATGTATTGTTCTCCGACACGAGCAATTATGAGATTGTCGATATAAGCGCTGAAACCGTGCGCCCTGCCGCCGTCGGTGCTTCGTGGGCCAAAGGTTCGGTCGCAGCCAGCCCGGCAACGGCATAAAGCTTTAGCGCTACATTCACTAAATGTTCCGATTCGCGCCCATATGTAGCACTGGGCGCGCTTTCGTTTGCCTGACGGGGGGAGTTTTTTCTTTATTTCGCCCCGGTTTTCCCCCACTTTTGTGATGTTTTAAAAGCTGCGCCGGGGTGCTGGACAGAGGTGCGCGAAGGCGTGATATAATCCGCCCCAACGTAGCTCGAACAGGGCCCCGCATTGGCCCCGCATTGTCCTCGTATTGAAAAGAAAGCGCCCCCATGGCTTCACCGCTGAAATCGACCGTACGCAGCCTGATGATGAGTTCGATGATTGTTGGCGCGCTTGCGTTGGCGGGGTGCGCCGATACAAAATCGGTGGTCAACGAAGACTACCAAGAAGAGCCGGTCGAAAAACTATATAACCTCGCCGTTGATGCCTTGGAAAAGGGCAAATATGAAGACGCTTCGACGAAATTTGATGAGGTCGAACGACAGCACCCCTATTCCAACTGGGCCAGCAAGGCGCAGGTGATGGCGGCCTATAGCCTCTACATGGCCAACCAATATGATGAAGCCATTGTGTCCTTGGACCGCTTTATCCAGCTGCATCCGTCAAATAAAGATACGGACTACGCCTATTACCTCAAAGGGCTTTGCTACTATGAGCAAATTTCCGACGTGGGCCGCGACCAAATGATGACGGAGTTGGCGCTCAAAACCCTCAAAGAGCTTTCGAGCCGCTTTCCCGACAGCCAATACGCCCGCGACGCCAAGGTTAAGATCGATCTGACTTACGATCACTTGGCGGGCAAGGAAATGGACATCGGCCGTTATTATCAGACCAAAGGCCAATATCTAGCGGCGATCAATCGCTTCGATTCAGTGGTCAAGCAATACCAAACCACAACGCACACGCCCGAAGCGCTGCTGCGCTTGGTGGAAAGCTATCTGGCGATGGGCCTGCGCGCCGAAGCGAAAAAGACAGCGGCAGTGCTGGGGCACAATTTCCCGAACAGCAGCTGGTACTTAGATGCCTATGCCTTGTTGGAAGACCCAACCATCAAAGCGCCTAAAGATGAACCCTGGTACAAGGTTTGGTAAGTGCGCCTCGAACATGCGCGCAGGTTGCGTAACGAGGCAGCGTAAAAGGATCGTGCGTCGATGCTGAGCCGTTTATCTATCCGTGATGTGGTGTTGATCGAGCGACTGGAACTCGATTTCAGCCAGGGGCTGTGTGTGCTCACCGGCGAAACCGGCGCGGGTAAATCGATTTTGCTCGACAGTCTTGGGCTCGCTTTGGGCGCGCGCGCGGAAGCTCGCTTGGTGCGCCATGGCGCGGAGCAGTCGGTGGTCACGGCTGAATTCGATCTCGCCCCCGATCATCCGGTTTTCGCTCAGTTGAATGAACACGGCCTCAGCGTCGCGGGCGAACCGTTGATGCTGCGCCGAACCTTGGGAACAGACGGGCGTTCGCGGGCTTTTATCAACGACCAAAGCGTCAGCGTCGGCCTGTTGCGTCAAGTCGGCGAGGAACTGGTTGAAGTTCATGGCCAATTCGACAATCAGCGCCTGTTGAACCCCGCCACGCACCTGGGCTTGCTCGATGCTCATGGTGGGCATGGCGCGTTGCGCACGAAAGTCGCCAAAGCTTATCAAGCGTGGCGCAGTGTGGCGATGGAACGCAAACGCGCCGAAGAAGAACTGCAAGCCGCCCAGCGTGACGAAGAGTATCTGCGCCACGCGGTTGAAGAGCTGCGCGCGCTGAACCCCGAAGCGGGCGAAGAAGAACGCCTCGCCAACGAACGCCAGATACTGATGCACGGCGAAAAGCTCGTCGACGCCATGAACAGCGCCAACAAGGCCTTGGACAGCGGTCATGGTGTGGAACGCATGCTGCGCGATGCATTGCGGGCCTTGGAACCGGCGGTAGAAAAGGCCGAAGGCATCTTGGACGCGACCTTGAAAGCCTTGGACGGCGCTGCGGAACACGTGTCGTTGGCGATCAACGAACTCGACATCGCCGCAGGGCGTGTGGATCTGGACCCGCGCCATTTGGAGCAGGTCGAAGAACGCCTGTTTGCGTTGCGCGCCCTGGCCCGCAAACACAACGTTGATGTGGTCAATTTGGTGGAATTGTATGCCCAGCTGTCAAAGCAGTTGGAAGGCATCGAAGACGGCGGACAACGTCTCGAAGAACTGGCCCGCGCCGAGGCTCAAGCCCGCGGCGCTTACGCCGAAATTGCCGCCACGTTATCCCAAGCGCGCGCGAAAGCCGCTACAGGCTTGGATAAGGCCGTGGGGGGGGAGCTAGAGCCGCTCAAGTTGGGCGCAGCGGACTTTCGCACCACCATCACCACCAGCGCCGAAGAAGACACTTGGGGCGAAACCGGCTGGGATCGGGTGGCGTTCGAAGTTGCCACCAACCCCGGTGCCCCCGCAGGGCCGTTGGGCAAGATCGCATCGGGCGGCGAACTTTCGCGGTTCATGTTGGCGTTGAAAGTGGTGTTGGCGCAATCGGATCCGGTACCGACGTTGGTGTTCGATGAAGTCGACAGCGGCATCGGCGGCGCGGTGGCTGATGCGGTGGGTCAACGTCTGGCGCGTCTGGGCGAAGACGTTCAAGTCCTGGTCGTCACCCACAGCCCGCAGGTCGCTGCGCGCGGTGTCGCGCACTGGCATGTGTCCAAAATGGAAGACAGTGGCGCGGTGCGCACCAGCGTTACGACCCTTTCGTCGTCCGAACGCGCCGATGAAATCGCGCGCATGCTGGCGGGCGCGAACGTCACGTCAGAGGCCCGCGCGGCTGCTCAAAGCCTGCTGAGCGGAGCTGCCGAATGAATTCCGATCTGCGTTCTATTGCGGTCGAAGAGCTGACGTCGGTCGAAGCCGACGCTGAGCTGGAAGCGCTGGCCCGCGAAATCAAAGACCATGATCTGCGTTATTATCAAGATGATGCGCCCACCGTGAACGATGCGGACTATGACGCTTTGCGTCAACGCAACGCCGCCATCGAAGCTCGCTTTCCGCTTTCGGTGCGTCCCGACAGCCCAACCCACAGGGTCGGCGCCGCGCCCGCGTCAGGATTTGGTAAAATCAAACACGCCAAGGCGATGCTGTCGCTGGGCAATGTGTTCGATGAAGAAGAGCTGCAAGATTTTATCGATGGTATTCGTCGGTTCTTGAAAGAGCTTAGCGACAAGCCCGATACGGTGTTGGAAATGGTCGCCGAACCCAAAATCGATGGCCTGTCTATCTCTCTTCGCTACGAGAACGGTAAGCTGGTGCAGGCTGCGACTCGTGGCGACGGTATGGTCGGCGAAGACGTTACGGCCAACGCGCGCCACGTCACCGACATTCCCACCGAGCTGCCATCCGGCGTGCCCGAGGTGCTTGAGGTGCGTGGCGAGGTCTATATGTCCAAGGCTGATTTCTTGGCGCTGAATGATCGCCAAGAGGCTGCGGGCGCAAAGGTGTTCGCCAACCCGCGCAACGCCGCTGCCGGATCGCTTCGCCAGCTCGATGCCACTATCACGGCCAAGCGACCGCTAAAATTCTTCGCGTATGCCTATGGCGAGGTCAGCGCTATCGCGTGGGATACCCACGGCGCGTTTATCGACCTGCTCAAAGGCTGGGGGTTCTGTGTCAATCCGTTCTCCCGTGTGTGTAACGGTATTGACGAGATCATCGCCCAATACGATACCATTCAGACCCATCGCGCCGAGCTTGATTATGACATCGACGGCGTGGTCTACAAGGTCAATCGCTTAGATTGGCAAGAGCGTTTAGGCTTCGTGTCGCGCGCGCCACGTTGGGCGATTGCGCATAAGTTTCCCGCTGAAAAGGCGGTCACCATCATCAACGACATCAGCATTCAGGTGGGCCGCACCGGCGTTCTGACCCCGGTGGCGGAACTGGAGCCGATCACCGTGGGGGGCGTGGTGGTTGGGCGTGCGACTTTGCACAACGCCGATTACATCCGCGATCTCGATATCCGCGTCGGCGATCATGTGCGCATTCAACGCGCCGGCGATGTGATCCCGCAGGTGTTGGAAGTGATCGACGACGGCGGCCATGAAGACCGCCCAGTCTACGTCTTTCCCTCCACCTGTCCGGTGTGCGATAGCCACGCGGTGCGCGAAGAGGGTGAGGCCGCGACGCGTTGTACCGGCGGACTGGTGTGCCCAGCTCAGGCTCATGAACGGCTCAAACATTTCGTATCGCGCAACGCATTCGATATCGAAGGTCTCGGCGGTAAGCACGTGGAGGCATTTTATGACGATGGCTTGATCAAAACGCCGGGCGATATTTTTCGTCTGCGCCCTGAAATGCTGACCGGGCGCGAAGGCTGGAAAGATAAATCGATACAAAATTTGATGGATGCCATCACCGCCAAACGCACCATCGAAATGCCGCGCTTTGTGTTTGCGCTGGGCATTCGTCAAGTTGGCCAAGCCACGGCGCGGCTGCTGGCCAAGCAGTACGGGTCGATGGCAGCGTTGCGCACGGCCATGGAAGGGGCGCGGGTGATCGGTTCCGAAGCCTTGGAAGAGCTTTTGTGCATCGACGGCATCGGCGCGAGCATGGCCAAGGACATCGTCGAGTTCTTCGCCGAGCCGCACAACAATGCTGTGCTGGGTGATTTGCTGGAAAACGTCACGGTCGAAAATTTTAACGCACCCGACACCGCAGGCTCACCGATCGCGGGAAAAACGGTGGTGTTTACTGGCACGCTGGAAACCATGAGCCGTGGCGAAGCAAAAGCAAAAGCAGAGGCCCTGGGCGCAAAAGTTTCTGGGTCGGTTTCCAAAAAAACAGATTTCGTGGTGGTCGGACCGGGGGCAGGGTCCAAGGAAAAGAAGGCCCGTGAGCTTGGCCTTAGCGTTCTCAGCGAGCAAGAATGGATCGATTTTACATCGTCATAAAACCGTTCCGCATGCCCCATTGTTCTTTCTTCACAGAGTCACAGAACTGAAATCAACCTCATTTAAACTTTGTTTCGTATCCAGAATGGAATGGTGCCCACAGGAACGAGGATGATTGTCATGTTGAACCCGAATCAACCCAATGCGCAGTCAACTGAAACCCATTACCCACTTTGCGCAAAATTCAATTGTATCGATTTGCGCAAGCGCCTAGCTAATTCCCCCGCCAATAAAGCCGGGCATGCTGAATTCCTTGCATATATGAGCCATGAGCTGCGCACGCCCCTGACCGCGATCCTCGGCTTTACGCAAACCATCAAACTGTCGGATGAGTACCCGGGGCTGGAGGTCAATCGCGATGAGTACATCGAACACATTGATGTTTCCGCCCAGCACCTGTTGAAAGTCATCCAAACGATGTTGTCCTATTTGGAAGACGTCTGCGAGGTTGAAACTGTGCGCAGCGGCGGCGCGTAAATCCCCCCAATCATCACAAAAAAAGGCCCCTTCATATCGAAGGGACCTTTTGAATTTGAGTATGCAGGGCACGCTTAGTGCAGCTTGCCGTCCATATTTTTGATCGCATCGTCGATCAGGGCGCTGGCCTTGGCGTCGGAAACATCGCTGGTGAGGATGCTTTTGGTCGCTTCCATGGCGATGTTTACGGCCAGGGTGCGAACTTCGGCGATAGCCTGGGTTTCGGCCTGGGCAATACGGTCTTTGGCCATCTGCTCGGAACGTTTGAGGCTGGCTTCAAGCTGTTCGGCGGCTTCCACGGACAGGCGGGCGGCCTCATCCTTGGCGGCTTGTACAATGCTTTCGGCTTCTTTCAGGGCTTCGTGTTGCTTCTTTTCATAGGAAGCGAGAAGTTCCTGAGCCTCTTCACGAAGACGCGTGGCTTCTTCGATCTGATCCTGAATTTTCTGCGAACGCTCATCCAGGCTGGTGTTGATGGCGCCAAAGAGTTTCTTGCCGAAGAAAACGAAAAACAAGACGAAGGCGACGGAAACGAAGAACGTGGTGTCCTGATACCACGGAACCGCGTGTGCGGCGTGTCCTGCAGCTGCAGCAGCGGCTTCAGCAGCTTCGGTGACAGCGGTTTCAGTTGCGGCTTGGGCTTGGCTGATCAGCATGTGCGTCTCTCCTTACGCCCGGTCTTTAAGCGCGGCATTGATGGCTGCAGTGACGGAAGCGTCTTTCGGCGCTTCGCCAATGAGTTTTTCAATCGCGCTTGCGGCAACGTCGGTCGCCACATCGGTGATGCCGGACATGGCTGCGTCACGGGCCTTGTTAATGGCCTGTTCAGCGGAAGCAATCTTGGTTTGCAGATCGGCGTTCAGTTCAGACTGGCGCACGGCGGCTTCGGCATATGCCTTGTCTTTCACGTCGCGGATGGCGTCATGGGCCTTCGTGCGGGCGTCGGACAAGGATGTTTCATAGGCTTGAGCGGCTGCATCGGATTGCGACTTCAGCTCTTCGGCTTTGGCGAGGTTATCGTCAATCTTGTTTTGGCGTTCTTCCAGGACTTCACCAATTTTTGGCAAAGCGACCTTGGCCATCAGCGCGTACAAAATGACGAACGTGATGGTCAGCCAAATCAGCTGCGACGAAAAGTTCTTTGGGTCCAATTGCGGAAGACCGGCAGCGAACGCGGGCGAAGCAACGACAGTTGCGCCCAGGGTCGTAATGGTGCTTACAGCAATTGTTGAATTCAGAATCCGCATGAGCGGGCTCCTGCCTGTTGGTTAACTCTAATGGTCTAGGTCGCGAGGCGGCGGAGACTAAGCTCCACCGCCTAAAACCGGTAACCTGATTAGAATACGAACAGGATCAGCATTGCGATAACCAGCGCATACAACGCAACCGCTTCAACCAGGGCGAAGCCCAAGATGGCGCGGCCGAAGACTTTGCCTTCGGAAGCGGGGTTGCGGGCGATCGCGCTGATCAGGGACGAGAAGATGCTACCGATACCGGCGCCAACGCCACCCAGGCCGATAACAGCCAGACCAGCACCAATCATCTTTGCGGCTTCGAGTTCCATGGTTCAATTCCTTATGCTCGTTCGTCATGAACTGAGGTTGAGTTTAGTGTTTTAGGTTTCCTGCGGACTTAGTGCAGGTGGATCGCGTCGTGCAGATACAAGCAGGTCAAGACCGTAAACACGTATGCTTGCAAGAACGCGACCAAAAATTCAAAGCCGACCATCAAGACGTCAATGCCCAAAGGCAAGATGCCTGCGAAGCCCAGCGGCACGATAAAGCCAGCGAACACCTTCATCATGGTGTGACCGGCCATCATGTTGGCGAACAGACGTACCGACAGGCTGACCGGGCGCGAGAGATAGGAAATGATCTCGATCGGCACCATCAACGGCATCACAGCCATCGGCACACCGTCAGGTACGAAGTAAGAGAAGAATTTAACGCCGTGGCGCGCAATCGCGACCAGCGTGATGATGATGAACACGGTCATTGCCAAGGCAAACGTCACAATGATGTGGCTGGTGACGGTGAAGCTGTAAGGCAACAGACCGATCATGTTGGCGAACAAGATGAACATGAACAGAGAAAAGACGAAGGGGAAGTATTTGCGTCCTTCGGAGCCGACATTGTCGCGCAGGAGCCCCGCGACGAATTCGTAGCTCAGTTCCGCCATCGATTGCCAACGGCCCGGGACTAAAGCGCGACCGCGCATGCCCATGACCAAAAACGCGGTGATCGACACCACGGTCAGCACCATGAAGGCGCTGGCGTTGGTGATGGAGGCGTCTACGCCCCCAAGGCTGATCTCGACCAGGGGTTTGATTTTAAATTGTGCAATTGGATCTGCCACGTCGTATGTCCGCCTGATCAGGTTGCGTGTCTGTCTTTAGTTTAACGGTCCCGGCCACAGTCCTGGGCCCGGCCCGCATCAATTCGTTTGCTTAGTTTAGAGCGCATTTAAAAATGCGCACCTTTCCTAACCGTCTTGAAGGGTGAGGGCAAGCCCCGAGGCTGGAATTTTGGCGTTTTTGTCACTTTTCGGGACTTTGCCGACCATCAGGGCCGGTGTCATTCCCATTTGTTGCGCCAGAAGCCCCGGTTTTCTTCAAATCTTCCTTCAAGTCTTCGTTCACATCGTCCGCCATGCGCATGGCGGTGTTGTATACGTTCAAGATACCCGCCGCGCCGCCGAGGAAGATGCAAATGATCATCATCCAAGGTTTTGTGCCGAGCAGCTTGTCCAGTCCCCAACCCAAACCGACCCCCACAAGAAGCGCCGAGATCAGCTCGGTACTCATGCGGAATGCCTGTCCCAGGCCAGACTTTTCATTGCGAAGCTTAGGTTCTTTCCGGGCTGTACCCAGTTCGACCTGACGCGCTTTGCGCAAACGCTTACTCAGATCGTCGCCCTTAGCTTGCAATGATCGCTCAGGATCGTGGTCTGCCATTTTTGACCCTCTTGCGCCTTCGCGATTGCCAGCCCAATAGTCCTCAGACTGTGGGCCGGAAGCGGGGGCATCATAGCTATGTGTTGGGTGCTGTCAAGCACAGCAATCTCTAATATAAGTGACTGATAATACAGTGTATATTAGAACGTTCTGAAGTTAACTCTTCGGTCTTAGGGCGACTCGCGAAATTTTTCAGCTTGTTCAAGGTCTACGCTGACCAATTGGCTGACCCCACGTTCCGACATCGTAACGCCAAACAGGCGATCCATGCGGGCCATGGTCATGCGGTGGTGGGTGATGATCATAAAGCGGGTCGATCCGGATGCGGCCATTTCTTCCAACATTGTGCAAAAACGGTCGACGTTGGCGTCATCCAGCGGTGCGTCGACCTCATCGAGCACGCAAATCGGCGCCGGATTGGTCATAAATACCGCAAACAGCAGCGCGGTGGCGGTCAAAGCCTGTTCGCCGCCCGACAGCAAGCTCAGCACCTGCATACGCTTGCCCGGCGGGCTGGCGAGGATTTCCAGACCCGATTCGAGCGGATCGTCGGCTTCAATCAGCTTCAAATGCGCCTGACCGCCGCCAAACAGGCGCACAAAGAGCTCTTGGAAGTGCTTATCGACTTCGCGGAATGAGGCCAGCAGTCGTTCGCGGCCTTCGCGGTTGAGCTCATTGATGCCCCGGCGCAGCTTTTCGATGGCTTCGATCAGGTCGCCGCGCTCGGTTTTCAAGGTTTCGATCTGTTCGTCCATCTCACGCGATTCGTCTTCGGCGCGCAGGTTGACCGGGCCCATGGTGTCGCGTTCGCGGCCTAAGCGATCAACCTTGCGTTCCATCGCTTCTTCGTCGGGAAGAATGGCATCGGCCTCAAGCTCGGCCACTTCGGCGAGATCGTCGGGGCCGCAGTCTAGTTTTTCGCGCACCCGTTCGGCGATCGACGCGCACGCCTGCTTGCCTTGCTCGACCGCACCCTCGATGCGCACACGGGTTTCGCGCGCCAACGCCAAGCCGCTTTCGGCTTCGCGCAAGCCTTTGTCGCTTTCGGCGAGCTTGCTTTCGGCCACCGCCAACTGATCGGCGGCGGCTTGGCGCTTGGCTTCGGCGGCGTCGATATAGTCCAGCAGCTCGACGCGCTTTTGTTTGATCTCTTCGGGGCGCTGGGCCAGTTCTTCCAGCTCGACGCGGATTTGGCCGGTGCGGTCATCCAGGTCGGCGATGCGCTGGGTGGCGCCTTGGGAACGTTCGGACCATGACGCCAATTCGCGTTCGATATCGGCCAAACGCCGTGCGCGTTCTTCGGCGTTGCGTTTGAGACCGGCGAAGATGCCTTGGCGTTCGACCTGAATGGTCCGTTTGTTGGCCAATTCTTCGCGCACCCGCATGACCTCTTCGCGGGCCAGTTCGGTGTTGGGCAGCTCACCCAACGCAACTTGCGATTCGACGCATTGTTCCTTGGCCTCGGAAATATCGCGTTCCAGCGTTTCGGCGGCGCCGACCACGGCTTCAAGCTTGGAATTTTGTTCCGCGATTTGGGTGCGGATCGCCGCGACCTGGTCGCGGGCCTGACTGTGGGCGATTTCGCGGTCGCGAAGCGCTTGGCGGGCGGCGCGTTCCGCTTCGCGCGCGTCTTCGGCAACTTCGCGTGCGGTGAGCGCACGGACGTCGGCTTCATCGACCTGGGCTTCGGCGGTTTCCAGCTGGGCGCGCACGTCTTTGAGGCGATTGAGCTGTTCCAAACGTACGGCGGCGGCGGTTTGTGCGCCTTCGGTGATGGTGTAGCCATCCCAGCGCCACAGCGCGCCTTCGCGGCTGACTAGGCGCTGGCCTTGCTTGAGATCGTGCGATAGACGCTCGCCGGTGGCGGCGTCGTCAACCACGCCGATTTGGCATAGGCTTCGCGCCAGTGCGCTTGGGGCTTGGGTGACGTCGGACAACGCGCGCGCGCCGTCGGGCAGGGCGGGGGCGTCGGCGTACGGCTCCAGCCCGGTCCAGTGCACAGGCGCGGATTCGTCGGACGATGCGTCTAGCTCTTCGCCCAACGCTGCGCCCAACGCAGCCTCATAACCTGCTTCGACCGAAACGGCTTCGATCATGGGCGGCCACATTTCCGGTTCGCCGGTTTCGAGAACCTTCGCCAGCGCTTGCTCTTCGGCTTCCAGACGCGACAGCGCAACGCGGACTTCTTGTAGGTGCTGGCGGACGTTTTCCGACGATTCTTGGGTGGCTGCGGAGGTTGCTTCCGCCGTTTCCAAGTGCTCACGCGCACCTAAGATGGCGTCTTCGGCTGCGGCCAGTGCAGCTTCGGCGTCGTTGAGGCCGCTGGTTTCCGACGCGACCCGTTCCAGGTGTTTGCGCTGGTCGTTGAGTTCGCGCAGACGGTGCGACAACTGATCGATGCGGGTTTCCAGATCCTGCACCGAACGGGTCAGGCTGGCGCGTTCGGCTTCGTCGGCAGCCAGCTTGTCGGTCAGCTGGGTGTGGTTGTCTTCCAGTTCATTGACGTGTGCGGTGGCCTCAATCAGTTCGACCTGGGCGCTTTCGATGACTTCGCTTTCGCCGTCTTGGGCGCCGACGATGTCGTCTTTTTCGTGGGCGAGGCGTTGCGAGGCCTGGGTTGCGTCTTCGGCCAAGTTGCGTTCGCGCGCAATGTCGTGGCTGACTTGTTCCAAGCGGTGAACCCGGTCAAGGCGCGCGTCTTCAATGCGTTTGACTTCTTCGTCGAGGCCGTCGCGCGCCAACGATAGGCGTTGCAGTTCCGCCGCCGCTTCGGTTTCGGCTTGGCGTAGGCTTGGCACCACGTCCGCCGTGCCCGCGTGTGCCGTGGTGGCGCCAGCGACTTGGGCGGTCAATTGGGCGACGATATTTTCGGCTTCTTTGAGCTTTTCGCGATCCACTTCCAAACCGTCGATGGCGTTGACCCAACGGATATGGAACAGCAGGGCTTCGGCCTTGCGGATGTGATCGGACAGATTGCGGTAGCGGGTCGCTTGGCGGGCCTGCTTTTTCAAGCTTTGCAGCTGGCCTTCCAAAGTGATGAGGATGTCATCGAGCCTTGAGAGGTTGTTTTCCGCGCCACGCAAGCGCAGCTCGGCTTCGTGACGGCGTGAGTGCAGGCCGGTGATGCCGGCGGCTTCTTCCAACAACACCCGGCGGTCGGCGGGTTTGGCGGAAATCACTTGGCCGATTTTGCCTTGGCTGACCAAGGCGGTGGAACGTGAACCGGACGCCGCGTCGGCGAACAGCAACTGCACGTCCTTGGCGCGGACCTCCTTGCCGTTGACTTTGTAGTTCGAGCCGCGGTCGCGTTCGATCTTGCGCACGACTTCGAGGTCTTCGGCGTCGTTGAACATCGCCGGTGCGATGCGCATTTTGTTGTCCAGGTGCAAAACCACTTCGGCGACGTTGCGCGCCGGACGGTTGGATGATCCGCCGAAAATGACGTCGTCCATGGCCGACCCGCGCATCTGCTTAGCCGACGTTTCACCCATCACCCATTTCAGCGCTTCGACAAGGTTCGACTTGCCGCACCCGTTGGGCCCGACAACGCCGGTCAGACCGGGCTCAATTTTGAGCTCGGTCGGATCGACGAAGGATTTGAACCCTGAAAGTCTGAGCCGAGTGAAGCGCAGCACGTGGTGATGTTCCCTTTAGTAGAACTGAGTGCGAATGCGCTCAGTTGGCCCCTTTGGCGCTGAGAGCTTTGTCCAGCTCGTCTTTGAAATCGTCGTAGGTCAGCGCACCTTGGATTTTTTTGCCATTCAAAATGAAGGTTGGCGTCGAGCTGATGGAATAGAGATCCTGTGCGTTTTGAGACGTGCTTTGGATGCCCTTGGCCAATTCGTCGCTGTTGAGGCATTGATCGACGTCTTCGACGCTGAGGCCGGAGAACCGTGCGATGGCGACCAGTGCGGCGCGCGGTTTTTCAGAACGCGCCCAGTTGTCTTGGGCGTGATAAAGACGGTCGAACAGTTCAAAGTGGCGCTTAGGCCCAGCGCAGCGTGCGATCATCGCGGCGGCGAACGCCAAGTTGTCCAACGGGAAATCGTGAAACACGATGCGCACTTTGCCGGTATCGACGTAATTCTTTTTGATGTCGGGCAGTGTCTTGGTGTGGAAGTTGGCGCAATGCCCGCAGGTTAGAGACGAATATTCGTGCAGCGTCACCGGGGCGTCGGGTGAACCGATGCTCATTTCGCTGAGCGCGTCTTGCACCGACGCCATGGCCGCGCGTGCGCTGGTGGGCGCAACAAGGCCGGGCATGACCAACAAAGCCGCCAGCGCGAACGGCGCGGCGTGCGTCAAGATTTTCAGGGCCTTCGCTTTAAAGGTATATGTGGACATTGATTGCTCCCGCACCACTAGATGTTGATGAATATATGGCACTCGCTGACGCTGCTCAAGCGTCGCGAGGGCCCTAAAAGGTAACTAATTGTGGATAACTGGCCGAAATGTGCGCTCCTGGTCGCTGAGACGGCTTAATCCGCGTCCTTGTGCCGCCCTTTAATGCTTGAACCCAGCCGTTCCAGGGCTTCCTTGATTTCCGGATCGTCAACCATGGCGACGGCCTGGGCCAAATCTCTGGCTTCTGTTGGGTTCAGCGGACGTGGCGCTTTGCCCAACGGATCGGCCTTGAGGTGGGGCAAGGGCCCCTGGATCAGCTTAATGCGCACCACAGCCTTGTAGCCGAAGAAGGTGTTGATGCGCTCAATAATCTGGGGCTCCTGATGTTGCAATTGGGTGGCGTACGCGCCGCTGTCGGTTTTCAAATGCAGCGTGCCGCCGGTCACGCCGTCACGGGAAAAGACGATTTTCTCCGGTTGGGTGTGACGGGCCATATTCTCACCCACAATATCGGGCCATTTTGTGGCAATGGCGCCATGGGCTAAGCCGTGCTTACCCAACAGCCCCTTGGTCAGGCGGTCGATCGATTGCGAAACTGGCTTGGCCCAACGGGTGCGGGTTTCGCTGGGCACAATGCCGCGCGATTTCTTTTTTGATTTATCGGTGGTGGATTTTGCTGCCATGGTCATATGGTATGGTGCCTCGCCCCCGGAAACAATGCCGGAAACGACGCACGAAACACGGCACGAAACAATGGCTCTCGCACATGTCCCGCACATCTCCCCACATTTTAACTGACAAGCTGTTGTCTTGGTTTGGTCAAACTGGACGCAGCGATCTGCCGTGGCGCGATGCGCCGTGCGGCGCGCGCGACCCTTACCGCGTGTGGCTGTCGGAAATCATGTTGCAGCAGACCACCTGTGCGGCGGTGATACCTTACTTCAATCATTTCACCGCCACGTGGCCGGATGTGAAGGCGCTCGCCAGCGCAGATACCGACGACGTGATGCGTGCGTGGGCGGGCCTTGGTTATTATGCGCGCGCGCGAAATTTGGTCAAATGCGCTCAAGTCGTGGCGGATGAGCGCCAAGGCGTGTTTCCCGCCCATGAGCAAGATTTACTCACCTTGCCCGGCATTGGCCCTTATACCGCCGCCGCCATCACCGCCATCGCCCATCAAGGACCCGCAGCGCCGGTGGATGGAAACGTCATTCGGGTGCTGACCCGGCTTTATGCGATTGAGGATGAGATGCCCGTACATAAGGGCGTGGTCGGTGAATACAGCGCAAAAATGCTGCCCCAAGGCCGAAGCGGTGATTTTGCCGAGGCCCTGATGGATCTGGGCGCGACCGTGTGCAAACCGAAAAACCCCAACTGCGCGGCTTGTCCTTGGATCAACAATTGCCAAGCCTACGCTCAGGGACGCGCAACGGCTTATCCGGTTAAAGCGCCGAAAAAAGAAAAACCCACGCGCAAAGGATGGGCGTTTTGGATCGAGCGCGCCGACGGTCACGTGTTGCTGGAACGCCGCCCCGACAAAGGCCTACTGGGCGGCATGACGGGGTTTCCCACCACCCACTGGCAAACCGACGCTATTGATGCTGAACAAGCGGTGGCCAGTCAGTCCTTTGAAGGGCCATGGCGTGTTCTCGATGAGACCGTCCTGCACACTTTCACCCATTTTCATCTCGAACTGGGGGTGATTAAGGTCTCTGTGGATGCGATGCCGACGAACGGTTTGTGGTGTCCGCCCCACGACATCGACAACCAAGCATTACCCAGCGTGATGAAGAAAGTTTCCGCCTTATTTTCGTGAAGATTTGCAAAATGCGAAAAAAAGGGTTCCCATTCGTCATACATCTCCCCATATTGGAAGAAGCTAAGGGGTGTATTATGGTTGATCAATCCAGAGTTTTGCTCGTAGAAGATACGGTGCCGTTGGCGCGCACGTATGAGGCTTATCTTGAAGATGAGCCTTACGACGTGACCCACGTTGAAACCGGCAAGGAGGCTTTGGCCTTTTTGGCGGACAATCCGCCCGATGTGGTGCTGTTGGACTTGATGTTGCCCGACATGGATGGGCTCAGCATCCTTGAGCATATTTCGACAGAAAAAATTCCGTCCGCCGTTGTGGTGGTTACGGCCAATGCTTCGCTGAACACCGCGATCGAGGCTATGCGTCTTGGGGCGCTTGATTTTATGGTCAAGCCGTTCACCGCAGATCGCTTAAAGGTGACGCTGAAAAATGTGCTGGAGCGTCAGCAGCTCACACAGATCGTCGAAACTTACCGCAACGATATCGATCGCCAGGAATACCAAGGCTTTATCGGCTCGTCATTGGCGATGCAGCGGGTTTATCGCATCATCGACAGTGCTGCGGGCTCCAAAGCAACCGTGTTCATCACCGGCGAAAGCGGCACGGGCAAAGAGGTCTGCGCCGAAGCTATTCACCGTCAAAGCCCGCGCGGGGACAAAGCGATTGTCGCGCTGAACTGTGGCGCCATCCCCAAAGATTTGATGGAAAGTGAAATTTTTGGTCACGTCAAAGGCGCGTTCACCGGCGCGGTGTCCGATCGCGACGGCGCTGCGACGCGGGCCGCGGGGGGGACGCTGTTTTTGGATGAGATCTGTGAAATGGATCTCAATTTACAAACCAAACTGCTGCGCTTCATTCAAACCGGCACGTTTCAAAAAGTCGGCGGCAGTAAGCTGGAAGACGTGGACATCCGCTTTGTGTGCGCCACGAATAAGGACCCTATGGTCGAAGTCGCCGAAGGGCGTTTTCGCGAAGACTTGTTTTACCGCCTGCACGTGATCCCCATTCACATGCCCGCCCTCAAGGAACGCGACGAAGACGTGCTGGCCATCGCGGACAAATTACTTGCGGATTATGCCAGTGAAGAGGGCAAGCCGTTCAAAGGCTTTGATGCAAAGGTGCGCGCCGTGTTTCGCGCCTACCCATGGCCCGGCAACGTGCGCCAATTGCAAAACGTGGTGCGCAATATTGTGGTGTTGAACGACGGTGAACTGGTCGACAGTTCTATGTTGCCTGCACCTTTGGATCAGTTGGTTGATAACGTCAAACCTTTGCCGGCGTCGTTGACGGCGATTACCCATGGGGCGCACCATCCGGTCATATCTATGGGCGAGCATGTAACCAGCAGCCTCATGCCCGCGCGCAAAGAAGATTTACGTCCGCTTGATGAAATGGAGCGTCAAATCATCGAGTACGCCATCGAGCTTTGCGACGGTAACGTTCCCCAAGCGGCGTCGCGCCTAGGCATCAGCGCATCGACTATTTATCGCAAACGGCAAAACTGGGAAGAAAAGCTAGACGCTTGAGTGGCGTCAAGGTTAGAGGGATTGCGCCGCCTCTAGGGTTGCTGCGACGTCTTGGACGATGATGTCGTAGGCTGTTTGGGCTTGGGCGTAGATTTCGGCTTCGTTTCCACCATCGCACACGTCTTGCAACATCCTTGCGGCTTCACCACCATCCACCGCGCCGTAAGTGTTGCACAGCCCTTTCAAAGAATGGGCCTGGATACGCAGGTCTGATATGGTGGCGCTGTGTTGCAGGTATGCGCCAATGACTGCGACGCGTTTATCGGCATCGATTTTAAACATACCCAGAAGTTTAAGCGCCGTGTCCGCCCCGACGTCGCTGGTCAGTTGGCGAAGGATGTCGAGGTCGGGCACGGCGAAGCCTCCTGGTTGGGTTAATCGTCGTAGGAGATCAGCGCTTCGAACGGCGCGTCGAGCTTGTCGCGGCCTTTCAAGAACGTAAGCTCGATGAGCGCTGCGGTGCCGACCACGTTGCCGCCGACCTTTTTGCACAGATCAATGGTCGCGTTCAGCGTGCCGCCTGTGGCCAGCAAATCGTCGAGAATCACAACCCTCTGTCCGGGGTGGATAGCGTCATCTTGAATTTCGATGGTGTCGCTGCCGTATTCCAGATCGTAGCTGTGCGAGACCAGGCCGCCGGGCAGCTTGCCGGGCTTGCGCGCCATGACGAAACCACAGCCCAGTTTCAAGGCCAGTGGCGCGGCGACCAGAAAGCCGCGCGATTCGATGCCGACCAGAACATCGGGCTGATACGCGCCAACCATGCGCGCCATGCGGCCCATGGCGACTTGCCATGCATCGGCGTGCGCCAGCAACGTTGAAATGTCGTAAAACAAAATTCCAGGTTTGGGGAAATCGGGAATGCCCCGGATGTATTCCTTAATATCCATGTGCGCTCAGGCCCTTTGTAGATTTAGTGTTCGGTTGTGTGAAACGAATATGCGCCTCGATCATACGCGAGTGCTTGGTCCCGGGTAAAGTGCTTGGATCGGCGTCAAGAGGGCAACGCAAAAGGGCCGATGCAATACATCGGCCCTTGATTGGTTGGGGATGGCGCGTGCGCTTGGCCAACGTCTTTTCTTAGTTCGCCTTCATGTATTCGATGATCGCTTCACGATCTTCGGCTTTCTTGACTTTGACGACCATGGTCGTGGCTTTACCGATGAATTTTTTCGGGTTTTCAATCCAGGCGTTCAAATTGGCTTCATCCCACATGATGTCGGAGCCTTTAAGCGCTTTGTACTTTTTAAAGTCCTGCTGACCGGCTTGCTTGCCGAGGATGCCAGCCAAAGACGGGCCGATGGCGTGCTTGCCGGGCGTCATGGAGTGGCACTTTTTGCAGTTCTTTTTGAACAGCTTGGCACCATCATCCGCCATTGCGGTGGCGGGAAGCATGGCGAAACAAGCGAGTGCGGCTGCAATATGGATGGATTTCATGGGGGGATCTCCAAAGTTTATCCAAAATTTGAGTATGTTGTGAACGGATCAAATCCTGTCATTGAGAATAAGTTAGCTTCGATTTTCACGAAGGCAAGTGAAAAATCCAAAAAATCGCTGTGCAATTGAAGAGATGCAAAAAAAGCCCCGCTCGTGAAAGCGGGGCTTTTTGCATTCGTTCCAGATGGAACGAAACGCGATTAGTCTTCGCCTTTGAGAAAGTCGATGATCGCGTCGCGTTCTTTTTCTTTCTTGACTTTAACGGTCATAGCGGTCGGCTTGCCGATGAATTTTTTCGGGTTTTGGATCCACTTGTCGATGTTGTCTTCGTCCCAAACGAGGTCGGAGTCCTTTAGAGCTTTGTACTTGCCGAAATCGGTGGAACCAGCTTTGCGGCCCATAATGCCAGCCAGCGACGGGCCGACTTTGTGCTTGCCAGCTTCCATGGTGTGGCAGGTGCCGCATTTTTTCTTAAAGAGTTTCTCGCCCTTGCTTTTCGCCAAAGCAGAACCGCTTGAAACGGCGATGGCGGCTGCGACGCCGAGCGCCAGAATCTTCGTGGTGTTCATGTCTTGCATCTCCAATAGTCTTTTGTGTGAAGCGTTCCCTGTTTTAGGTGCGCATTTTTTAGCGTATGCGCCCCCTCTTTAGCAACCTTCCGCGATCAGCGCTACGCACGGTATAATCGACAGTATAGTGAACGATGTTGGAATTGACTAGATTATCACTCAAATCGGCTGATTTCGCGCCAAATAGCATAATCACGGTGGAATTTCTGTAAAGATCCCCATGCTTTTGCGAAGTCCGGGTCATTTTGTACCTGCTCGCGCGCGACTTCTTTCCATGCGCCCTGAAGGGCTTGTAGGATAGCATCCGGCCAGCGGCGGACCTGTACGCCGGCAAGGCTTAAGTCTTTCAAGGCCTCAAATTGTTGGGCATCGGCCCAGACCAAAGCATGGCGGACGTTGTCGCCGCACACTGTGTCGATGGCGGCGCGCTCTCGTTTCGGTAGATCGTTCCAAACCTGGGCGTTGATGGCCAATGCAAACAGGGTCACGGGCTGGCGCCAGCCGGGAAAATAATAATTGCGCGCAAACTTTTGAAAGCCCAATGGCGCGTCCACACTGGGCAGGGAATACTCAGCCCCGTCCAATTGGCCTTGTTCGAATTGCGACAGAATCTCGCCGGCCTCCAGGAGCTTCACGTTTGCCCCCAATTTCGCCAGCACCTTGCCGCCGAGCCCCACAGCGCGGATGTTGAGCCCCTTAAAGCCCTCAATTGTGCGCACCGGATTGCGGTACCAGCCCGATGCCGAAGGTGGTAATGCGCCGCACAAAATCGCATGCAGCCCTTTCTTTTTCATGATCGCTTCAAACAATGCCCGCCCGCCGCCGTGGTAATACCAAGCTAAGTACTCCTCTGCGCCGGGGCCAAAGGGGATGGCGGTGAACAGTTGCAAAGCAGGCGTGGTGCTATCCCATTTGCCCGGGGTGGCGAATACGGCTTCTACAGTCCCGGATTTTACGGCATTGAGGGTGTCTTGCGCTTCGACCAAAGTGTTGGGGTCGTAGACGGTGACGCCAAGGCGTCCCCCACTGGCGATGGGCAGGGCCTTTTGTAAGCGCAGGGGCAATTCGCCAAGAATCGGTGTTTTCGCCGGGTATAGGCTGATGATGCGCAAACGCTTGACGGGCGCTTGCAAGCTGGAAGGAGCCGACAGCGCTGTTGTCTGCGCTAAGGTATTGGAGCTTAAGCCCAGAACCTCTGCGCCCGGTACGCTCGCGCTTGGGCTTTGGTGGCGGGCTTCTTCCAGACGCGGTGCGACCACGGTCGCGCCAATCATGACCCCGACGACCACGCCGATGACAATGCCAATGATGGTGTTGCGCATGTTGTGATTTCGCCCCAAGCCCTATGCTTTCAACCGACGTGTTCGGTCGTTTCATCTCCCCAAGCGCGGCGAGAATAGCAGCGCGTCTCGAGGTGGGGAAGCGTAGAGTCGTCCTATTTCAACGCATTTGATTTGCGTATTGTTTTACTGTGTTTTTGCGTACAATATTGACGTGTAGATATTGCACTGTTTCACGTTGGCCGATTTCCCGGCCTCGACACAGAAAAGGAAACCTCCATGGTCGCTATTGATCGAGGGCTTGTGACCCGCGAAGAGCAGTTGCAAGAAGCCCTAACCTCTCTGATCGAGCAGCATGGTGAGCAAAGCGAAACCGTGGCGCTTATTCGCAACCGCCTCGACGATGTTCAAAAAGACTTGGCGGCGTCACAGGTTGATCACAGTGAAAGCGAATCGCACCTCGGTAATATTGTCGAATCTTGGGGCGCGCCTAAGTGCAAGGACGGTGCGGTGATGTTTGTGATTCTTGGTGGTGTCTTGATATTCGCTTTTGGTGGCATGTCGACGTTGTTCGTGCTGATGCTGGCGGCGAAGTGGTGAGCGTCGAGTTTTTGACCATTTCGAATTCAGTTTTGTGGCGCCTCAGTTTGACAGCGCCTTTTCGACGGCTGCGATGAGTTGGTTCATATCGACCGGTTTGTTGACGTAGTTGATGTGCTTATTTGTGAAAATGCCCGAGTTCAGTTCGGATTCGTCGTGAACCGACAAAATCATAATCGGCACATCTTTGGATCTGGGGGCGGTCCTCAGCTTGTCAAACGTTTCGATTCCATCCATGACCGGCATGGCCAAATCGAGAATGATTAAGTCCACGTGGTTGTGTGTGGCGTAATCCAGGCCACTGAAACCGCTGCTGACGCAGGTTACGCTGTGCCCAGCATTTTCCAAAAATAACGAAACGATTTCATGGATGTTGGTGTCGTCATCAATCAGAAGTATTTTAGCCATTGCTCACCATCCCCAAAGCTATGTGCATTTTGTATAATTTGTGACCATGACCAGGGTTAAGACAAAATGCGTGTCATTTAGGTTGCTTTGTGTAAAGCATAGAGGCATTCCATTAAGAGAGGCAAGAATTGCTACAGACCATAGTGTTCGGTTGTGATGGGGTGAAAAAGGGCATGCAACGTCGCAGTCAGCGACGTTCTTGGAGGGGGAAAGACCATGGCCCAGAAAGGCTGGTCGAAAAGCACGTTTGAGGTGCTCACCAACAACGGTAAACGTTGGATCATCGATATGTCCTCGACGCGTCGCGACGATGCGATGGAATATGCCGAGAAGCTTTTGGCGGCGGGAAAACACGACGGCGTGTGTGTAACGGAATTGCGCGAAGGTTGGTCGACCGAACGCGTGGTTTTTGAAAAGACCAATTTAGACCGCGAAAAACCCCTGCGTATAGCCCTCGAACCGCAAGCCGAGTTCTGCACCACACTGAACGACTATTACGCTTTGCCTGCGCGCCTGACCATGGGCCGAATTTTGCGCGCGTATCTCGACCAAAATTCTCTTTCGATGTTGGAGCTGTTGTTTCACGCCGGTCATTTGCGGGCGTTGGATCGGATGGATAAGTTCTTTCCCTCCGCGATTCAGCATGGCGCGCAGTTGCAGGCGAAGCTCACGGGCCAGACCAAATTGGAACGTCTGGATAAGCTGCAAATCGTGTTCGACAAGGTGCTTGTGCGGGCCCGTAAATGTGACGACCTGGCTGCATATGCTGAATTTCTCGAACACAACAACTTGGACCGCACCATAGCCCTGATTGAACAAGACGTCGGCCCGAAACAGGTTGAACGTTCGATTTACGGCACGTTGGCCAACCATATTGAGGGCGGCGGTTGGCGCGATAAGTTCAGACGCGCCATCGAGTTGGCGGAGACATCGGCGGATGCGCGCTCCGTGGCCTTGGCCGATGAACTGCTGGCGGAAATTCTCGACGGCGTAGTGGCCATCGAAGAATTGTTCGGTGGCTTTTCCACGCCCGTCGATGCGTGGAAAACCTACGTGGCGATCATTAGCGGACGTTTCACCAAAGCGCCCGGCTACATGTCGCCCGATATTGTGCGGCTCAACGAATTGTTCAACCTTCACCCCATGACCGCCACGCGCCAAGTCTTGTTGCGCCGCGTGTCCAAGGGACTGGGCAGCACCCAAGCGTTTTCCAAGGATGGTCGTGAGAAGGACCGCTCCGATTTTGTCGGGTTGCTGCGGGGGTTGGTTGAACCCACGGGGCTCAGCGGCGGGCCATACATGGCCGAAGCGATGATCTTGCGTGCTAAGACATTGCTGGGCGAAGACGGCGACGACCTGCCCATCGACACGGCCATCCGTCAGGCCTTGTATCTGATGCCCAGCCAAGCGGTGCGGTTGGGGGTGTTGTTGGATTTGACATCGACGGATTTGGGCGAAAAGCACGAAGTCGCAATCCGCCAGCAATTGCTACATCTTCTGGATGCGCTGCGTTCCATCTATGATCTGTTTCCCGAAGACGTCCACGAAGACGAGCGCACGCACGGCATCGATGCTTTGCGCGAGCGTCTTGGTATGAGCATCTTGGGCGAAGACCTCAAAACGTCTTTGTCGGCGTCGCTGGGTAAAATGGTCACAGATAAATCTAAAAAACCTAAATCTGAACCTAAACCTGAACCGAAGCCCAAACCGCAGTCTGATAAAGCGCTATCACCTTCTGAGCAAACCGAGGGTGAATTGGCGCTTGCGCCGGGGCAGGTCTTGTTTGAGGAAGGTGAGGAGGGCAAGGCGGCGTATCTGGTTCTCGACGGCGTCCTTGAGGTGTCGCGCATCATTGGCGATGAGGCGCGCCATCTCGCGACCTTGGGGCGCGGCGAAATCGTCGGCGAGATGGCGCTGATCGATCACCAACCGCGCATGGCGTCGGTGAAGGCGGTGACCGCCAGCAAACTGATGTGCATATCCGAAAAAAGCCTGTCCGATCGCATGAGCAAGTTGGCCGAAAACGATCAGGTGTTGCACTTTTTGCTGAAAACTGTGGTGCGCAGGCTGCGCGGCTTGGCGCGCAACACCGAGTAGTCGGCCTTATGCATTCCAGATCGGCGTCATGTTCTGCGTTGGCAAGAACGTAGATGTCGGCGTGATGGCGTCAAGCGTGGCGGAAATCTCTTCCAAGCTTGGCCGCTCTTTATGATTTTCCAGCGCCGCCAAATCATCGTTGCCGTAGACGATGATGATATGGTTGCGTGGCGTGCCGAAGTACGGACCACGCGGGCTGATCAAATCGAACACCTTGGCTTGCAGGAAATCCGCCATGGGATGGATCAGGGTGCTTTCGAGGCCCTTGGCGCTGTCGTAACGCAGGATCTTGCTGTTGCACAACGAACGCTCGGTATAGATCTTCTTGATGCCGAAGCGGTCGAGCTGGTCGTGGATCGGGGTGCCTTTTTTCAACACGTAACCGCTGGCGAGAACCTTGTCGACCGTGTCGGCGTGATGGTAAAGAAACGCAACCGTTTCTTCCAGTTCTTCGCGGGTTTCCGATGGAAAACCGACGATGATGAACAGGTGATTGCGGATGCCCGCTTTGTTGGCGCGGTTCAAGGTGTTGGACGAGCTTTCGACCGTGTTGCCCTTGTCCATCATCGCCAGCAAGCGTTCCGATCCCGATTCCATACCCCAATAGATGCTGCGGCATCCAGTCTTGTACATGTGGTCGAGAATGTCCTGGGTGAAATCCGCAGTTGGTTTGGCCAGTGCGAAATAGCGGATGTCCAAGCCGCGTTCTAAAATCTCATCGCCGATTTTCTGGAATCGCTTGGCCGAGATCATCTCATCGACAAAGGTGAAGTGGCGCGCGCCGATGGTTTTGGCGTGATGTTCGATTTCCGCCACGCAACGCGATATCGATTGGGTTTTGTAGCTGCCGGCGTAACTGGCGAAGTGATCGCAGAACGTACAGCGCCGCCAATAACAGCCGCGCGAACTGATCAGCGGCACCACCGGGGATGGCGTCAGATAACCGTCGAGATCAAAATCGGAAAAATCGGCGAACGGCAGGTCTTCGTGGTTGAGCTTTTCCAAGCTCTGGCCGATTTGGGTTTTGCCGCTGTCCGTATCGAAATGCGCCAAGCCGGTGACCATGTCAAAGCCTTCGCCCGCATCGATCGCGCGCAACAGTTCCAAGAACGCCAACTCGCCTTCGTGCAGAACAACGTGATCGACATAAGGGCGGGTGATGAACCCTTGTAGGTTCACTTCGTTGAAAAAGCCGCCGCCGAAAACGGTCAACACGTGCGGGTTGATCTCTTTGATGTGGCGCGCCAACAGGGCGGAGAACCAAAACTGCTGGGTGAACATCACCGACAGCGCGACCACGGCGGGGTTGCACGCCAACACATGGCGCGCGAACTGATCCACGTACCACGGTGTCGGGCCATTGGTTTCATAGATGTATTGGCATTGGGCGTTGTAGGCGTCGCTGATCAGGCCTTGATAGCGTGAAAAGGTTTCCGCCAACGGGTTGTGAACGCTGTCGTCGTAAAAACCTTCGCCGCCGTGGGTGAACAGATCGGCGGCGGCGACGCACTGGTCGCTGTCGTCATAATGGAACGCCGCGGTTTTGTTGCGTTGCGAGTCCACAATGGCGCTGAACCACATCGGGTTGAGGTCGAAGCACTGAACCTTGAAATCGCTTTTTTGTTCGACGTTGGCTTTGATCAACGCCGGGCCCAGCGGTAATGAGGGGAACGTCGCGATGGCGCTGACCATGGCGACGTGCTTGGGCGCGAGTTCTGCATGCGCCAAGGCGTCGCGCGCGGGCGGCGGCGCGCTGAACAATGGATGCAAAAAATCGAAATACTTGTTTTGGTATCCCGGCACGGTTTGCGTGGCGTGCTTGTATTGGGCGGTGGCCTCATCGCGCCGCCCGGCGGTGGCCAGTGCATTGATGCGTCCGTGCCACGCGTCCAAAAGATGCGGGCGGATCGACAAGGCGCGGTCGTAGCACGCCAAAGCTTCATCGATGCGACCACGCCCGTGGTGGATGTGGCCCATGGCGGTGAGGATTTCGGCCGAAGTGGGCGCGTTTAAATCCAGCGCGCGGGCGAAGCTGACCAGCGCGGCGTCGTCATCGCAGACGTGGCGCAAGATGCGCCCCTTGAACGCATGGGCCAGGGGATGCATGCCAAGGGCGGCGATGGCGTCGTCGGTGACGCGGAGGGCTTCCTTTGGATAACCCGCTTCCAACAGCGTGTCGGCCAGGGCTTCATAGCCGTCCAACAGACCGGGGGCGAGGGTGATGGCTTTGCGCGCGGTGGCGAGCGACGCGTCCAAATCGTCGAGGCGTTCCAACGCGCGCGCCAACAAAACCTGCGCGCCGGGATTGTTTTTGTTCAGCGCCAGCGACCGCGACACCGCGCTGTTGGCGGATTCAAAATCGCGCTCGGCGAAAAAGGCTTGGGCGAGCACGAAGTAGACGTAGGCTTGCTCATCCTTGCCGGGCTTTTTCTTAGGTCTTCCGCCTTGGCTGAGGCTCGGCGCAATCACCCGCCAGCAACTGGCCGAGGCCTTTTTGCTGTCGCCGTTGCGATAGTACGTCAACGCTTGATCCAGCGCCGAAATCTCCAACCGGGTTTCGGTGCGCGGTGCGGCGACGGGGGCTTGAACGGTCGGTTTGTACGGCGACGGGGCCGCGTTCGCCAACTTCGTGTTGCTATGCATAGATCTCAGCCTTCTCGGTGGGCCGACAGTTTGAATGATTCAAGTGTATCGCGTCAATGGCTGCGCGGTGACGTCTATGAATTAACAACGACAGGCTTTCGCCGCCGCGACACGGTGAGCCCTGCGGCGGCGGAGCTGAGAATCAATGCGATGCCCACCAATTGCACCACGCTGAACCATTCATCCAGCAACAGCGCGCCAAGCGCCGTCGCCACCAACGGGCTGAACAGGCTCAAAAACGTAACCTCGGCGCCGATCAACGCGATGCCGCGGATCCACAACCAATAGGCCAGTGCGGTGCCGGGCAAGACCAGGTAGGTCAGGCCGATGGCGCCCAGGCCGCTGGGCAGAGGCGGCAGGCCTTCGACCATCAGCGCCAGCGGCGCCAGCGCCAATCCACCCAGTGTGAGTTGCCACGCGGTCAAATCCAACGGCGTGCCGACCCGGCCCCAGCGTTCAATCAACACGGTGCCCAGCGCCATCGATCCCGCCGCGCCCAACGCCGCGATCACGCCGATGGGGTCCATGCTTTGCTTGGGGTCGAAAATCAACAAGCCCACGCCGATCATCCCGGCGACGGACGCGGCCACTTGGGCGGGGTGGGGGCGGCGCAACAGCATCGGCCACGCCAGCAGGCCGACCAGCAACGGCTGCGCCGACATCAGCGTCGCCGCCGCGCCGCCGGGCAGGCGCGCGGCGCTGACGAACAACAGCGCGAAAAACAGGCCGATGTTGGCCAAGCCCAAAACGGTCAGCTTGAAGACCGCCGCGCGCGGCGGCAAACCGCTGCCGAGCATCATCAGCAGCAACCCCGCCGGAAGGGCGCGCAACGCCGCGACCAGCAACGGATGCTCGACCGGCAAAGTCTGGGTGAACACCACATACGTCGTCCCCCATAGGCACGGGGCGAGCAGGGTTAAGAGGATGACGCCTGTGCGCGAACTTGGCATAAAGAGCTCTCCATTAGGCGGCGGATGATCCTGGGAACGATCCGACAAAGGCAATTTCGTCAATCGGGCGGCGCAGGTTTTCATATGCGCCTTTGTGCAGGTCCTTGGGCAGGCTTTCAGGGTCGGCGGGATGACCGATGGCGATGGCCATCTCGACCCGGTAACGATCCGGCACGCCAAGATGGTCGCGCGTGCGGGCGAAATCGATCCCGGCCATGCCGCGCGCTTGATAACCCAGCCGCCCGGCCTGCAGCGCCAATTGCGCCCACGCCGCACCCGTGTCGAAACTGTGGCTGTGCGACGGTGACAGCTGGGTGGGGTCCGCGCCATGCATCAACGTGTCGGATAGAACGAACGTCAAGACCGAAGCATGTTGCGCCCAACCGGCGTTGAACGGCACCAGCAAATCCACAAAGCTTTGCCATTGGGCGTCGCCCCGGTGCGCATACACAAACCGCCACGGTTGATAGTTGTACGCCGACGGCGCCCAGCGCGCGGCCTCCAACACCGTGAGCAGATCGGCCTGGGGCATCGCCTCGCCACGGAACGCGCGCGGCGACCAGCGGTCTTGAAAAATGGCGTCGATAGGGTGGTCGGGGGTGCGGTTTGGCATCTGCGCTCTCCGGTGCGTTGCGTGTTTGTTTCGGCTCTGATATAATGACATCGAATTATTTGATATAAAGTAATTCGATATCGAACTAAATAGACCGAGGCGATCCATGAGTCAAGCAACAAAGCGCAACGTGCACGGTGAGGGCGGCCAGGTCGATGGTCAGAGAGATGATCGGCAAAGCATATCGCTGGATCACATCGTGGCCCAATGGCGGCGCGAGCGTCCGGATATCGACCCCAGCGTGATGGCGGTGTGCGGCGACGTCAAACGCGCCAGCGAACGCATCCGCCAAGCCATGGCCGACAATCTGGCGGGCACCGGGCTCGACTATGCGGGCTTTGACGTGGTCATGACCTTGCGCCGCCAAGGCCGCGGCGGCACGCTGTCGCCGTCGGCGCTGGCCAAGGACATGATGCTGTCCACCTCCGCCATGACCAGCCGCCTCGACCGCCTGGAAAAACGCGGTCTGCTCAAACGCCAATCCGACCCCAACGACCGCCGCGGCCTCAAGATCGTGCTCACCGACGCCGGCTTCACCCTCGCCGACGACTTGGTGGTGTCACACGTGGAGACGGAAGAACGCCTGCTCAGCGCGTTGAGCGAAAAGGAGCGGGCGCAGTTGCGGGGGTTGTTGGCGAAGGTAGGTGGTTGAGCTTGCGGACAAAAAGCATTGGATCAGCACATAGTATGGGCCACCCATCGGGGCTGCGGCAAGGCTGGATCGGATCAAGCGATCTCGTGGACATGCCGTAAATGCAAAGAGCAGTGGGTGACGAAGAGGAGCGTAATTAAAGTAAACTGACACCGTAATGCAATGAAGTTGATGAAGGGAAAAGTAATGGCCATTGAGTATCATAAAATTATCCACTCAGACGCTTCTGAAGAGTTGCTGGATGAGTGTGCCCAACTTTTTTCATCGCACTATGGAACATGGTCTCTGACGCACAAAAAGGCCGGACAGCGCATTACGTTAAAGGGACCTGCGCTGCATGACTTCTTACCTGGAGAGAGCTCTTGGATCGCTACAGCGCGCGAAGAGAAGAGGCTCGTTGGTTATGCGCTTGTTGTGTTAACGGATTATGGACCTGGCCCAATCACGTGGGTTACGCAGCTGGTTGTTCACGAGGCGTATCAGAATATGCTGGTTGGCAGTACGCTTCTAATGTCGATTTGGGGCTTTTCTGAACATTTTGCGTGGGGTCTTGTTTCTGCAAATCCTTATGCGGTCCGGGCCTTGGAAAAAGCGACACGTAGAAGATGCGATTACCGTCGCATGCAAATTAGTCGCTCTGCCATTGAGGGGGTTCTCGAAAAAGTGGGTTACACAAAAGATCGAGAAATAGCGATCAAGGAAAATGACTGTCGCATTGATACTAAATTTGATCAGGATTTGTCAGCCTTGCCAGAGAAGCTGAGGAAGGTGAGTGAAAAAACTCATTGGACACTGGGTAATTTGAATGCTGGAGAAGAATGGCTCGCAGTGACCTTTCGAAACCAGAAACAAATGAGATGGACTGATAAGGAGCAGAGCACTTTCCTCAAGCTATCTGATGACTTTGCAATTAAGGCCTACAATCGAATGGCCGAAGCCGACCCTCAACAAAATCACGCTTGGGCAGACCCAAAAAGAGCCGCAGATGAAGTCGCATTTTTGATAGAGGTAATGGGATTAAACGCAGGTTCAAAAATACTAGATGTCGGCTGCGGGGGAGGTCGGCATTCTATCCCGCTTGCCAAGGCGGGCATGCTTCCTACAGGTGTAGATTACTCAGACATTTCTGTGAGAAATGCTCAGAGAAATGCACGTAAAGAGAAACTTGATGACAAGATAAGCTTTCAAGAAGCTGATTGTCGTAGCGTAAAGCTTCATGAGCAGTTCGATGCCGTCATTTGTTTGTATGACGTCGTCGGCTCTTCGCCGGAAGACCAATCAAATATAGCAATTATTGAGAATGCCATTCGGCATTTGCGGCCGGGTGGGTGGATCGCATTGTCAGTTATGAGTTTCGAATATATCAACGCCAATCCAGTTAATGTATTTGATGGCATCAATCTCGACACTCAATTAAATGCCCTGCCTGCAAGCAACTCTATGCAAAACAGTGGGGAAGTATTTGACTCAAAATATTTGCTCATCGATCAAAAAAAGAAAATTATCTACCGAAAAGAGACTTTTGATGCTGGTAGCCTGCTCCCTCTGGAACTGATTGTGCGCGATAGGCGTTACGATAAAGGTGAGCTCGAAGAGATATGCCGGAGGTTCAGTTTGTCCGTTCATCATATCGGTTTTGTAAGGGCGGGAAATTTTAGGATGGTTCGTGAGGCGCGTCAGGAGCCAACAAAGGAAATCTTGGTGGTGGCCCAAAAAGGCATCGCTTAAAGGGGGCGGCCAAGGTTGGGCTTCGATCTGAAGACTTATACTTGGCAACAAATGGCAACGTTCCATTTTGTTTGCATTATGTTTCATGCCCCTGAAAAGAAAAACCCCCTGGTTTCCCAGGGGGTTAATTGGTCGGAGTGAGAGGATTCGAACCTCCGGCCCCTGCCTCCCGAAGACAGTGCTCTACCAGGCTGAGCTACACTCCGATAGTCTTGGTGCTCATTTGGAGGCGCTTATATAACGCTCCGGTCTTTGCAACGCAAGCGCCATAACATGGGCGCCATCACGCCCGCTTGGCTGGGATTCTAGTAGGCGCGTTCGATGCAGAAGTCGATGACGTCCAAAAGCGCGGTTTTGATGTCGCTTTCGGGGAATACGCCCAGCGCGTCGCGGGCGATGGCGCCGTAGTGGCGGGCGCGTTCGGCCGTATCGGTGAGGGCGTTGTGCTTGACCAGCAATTCCATGGCGCGTTCGATGTCGCCGTCGTTTTGGTCGAGCTCTTCCATGGTGCGCTTCCAAAAGGCGCGCTCTTCATCGTTGCCGCGCGCAAACGCCAGCACGATGGGCAGGGTGATTTTGCCTTCGCGAAAATCGTCGCCGACGGCTTTACCCAGGCTTTCTTGCTGGGCGGAAAAATCCAACACGTCGTCGATCAGCTGAAAGGCGATGCCCAAGTTCATGCCGTAAGCGCGAAACGCGTCTTGTTCTTTTTTCGGCCGTCCGGCGATCACCGGGCCCAGTTCGGCGGCGGCGGCGAACAGTTCGGCGGTTTTCGCCTGGATGACCTCCATATACGCGCTTTCGCTGGTTTCGGTGTCGTTGGCGGTGACCAGTTGCAGCACTTCGCCTTCGGCCAGGATAGATGAGCCTTGCGACAGAATGCGCAGGACTTCCAGATCGCCGTCTTCGACCATCAAGGCGAACGAACGGGTGAACAAGAAATCGCCGACCAGCACGCTGGGCTTGTTGCCCCACAGCGCGTTGGCGGACGATTCGCCCCGGCGCAAATCGCTTTCGTCGACCACGTCGTCGTGCAACAGCGTCGCGGTGTGAATGAATTCGATGCACGCCGACAGCAAGATGTGGCGGTCGCCGGTGTAGCCGCACATGCGCGCCGACGCCAGCGTCAGCATCGGGCGCAGACGCTTGCCGCCCGCCGCGATGATGTGCCCGGCCAGTTGCGGGATCAGCGACACGGGGGAGTGCATGCGCTCGACAATCGCGGTGTTGGCCGCTTTCAGGTCGTCTTCGACCAAGATCGCGAGGCGATCCAAAGGCGAGCTTTTTTGGCGTTCTTCATCTAAGTTTACGACAACGCCCAAAGCGCTTCTCCCGTGTGGTGCGTGGGGTGGCGTGCGTTCAGGCGGCGCGTTTCGCGTGCCCTGACAGCCATATTACAGTAGTGTTGGGGCATATATGACCGCCCAGGCGGGTCTTGGTCAAGCACCCTTAGCTGTTTTTGGGCGATCTTAGTGGGTTTTCGGGGGAATATCACCGTATGTTTGAACTTGTGCGCACCAACGATCCGGTGTTGATTTCGTGGCTTCGAGCCCAATTCGCCGACGCCGGGATCGATGTTTTGGTACTGGACGAGCACATGAGCATCATGGATGGCTCTATCCAAGCCATTCCGCGCCGGATTATGGTGGCGGATGAGGACAAACGCGAAGCCCAGGTCATTCTGGCCGAGGCTGATCGCATAGCATCGGGCCAAAAATTGGGCGAGACAGGTGAAGACGCATGAACGAAAAAAACACACAAGACCAAATCCTTGACGGCAAGGTGACGCTTAACCAGCCGCGCGACGGTTATCGCGCCGCGGTGGACCCGGTGCTTTTGGCCGCCGCGGTGCGCGCCGAGGATGGTGAACGGGCGCTGGATCTCGGCTGCGGTGTGGGCGCGGCGATGCTGTGCTTAGGTGCGCGGTGCTCGGGCGTGAAAATCGACGGTCTTGAACTGCAGCCCGAAATGGCGGCGCTGGCGCGGCAAAATATCGAGGTCAACGCCGCTGCCGACCGCATGCGTATTTTGGACGGCGATATCCTCAACCCACCGGCAGAACTGGAAGCGGACAGCTACGCCCATGTGTTCGCCAATCCGCCGTACATGAGCGGTGATCGCGGCAACCACCCACCCAACGAATCCAAAAAAATCGCTCATGTGGAAGGCGACGCGGACCTGGAAGACTGGGTCGATGCGGCGTTGAAATTTTGTCGCACCAAAGGCTCGATCACCTTTATTCAGCGCGCCGACCGTCTGGCGGAATTGCTGATCGGCCTGGAAGGGCGCGCGGGTGAAATTACGGTGTTTCCGTTGTGGCCTAAGGAAGACGAAAATTCCAACCGCGTCATCGTGCGCGCGCGCAAGGGCATCAAATCACCGATGCAGTTGATGAACGGCCTGACCTTGCACAATGACGACGGCAGCTACACCGCCGCCGCGGACAAAGCGCTGCGGGGCGGCGAGCTGCGTTTAAGGGCGTAAAAGGGGCAAGTAAGGGTTTGACCATGGCCCGGCCCGCCCTTACAAGTGTGCCATGTTCGGTTTCAGTCTGACAAAGCTGGTTTTCACCGCCGTGATCGTTTTCGTGGTGTGGAACGCCTTCAAATACTTCAACCGCGTTCAGGACCAGCGTGCGGACCGTTCGCGCGTCAAAGGCCAAGGCGGCGGGGCGAAATCCTCGCCTGCGCCCAAATCCACTGCGAAGCAGGACGGCGTCGAAGACATGGTTGAATGCAAAGTCTGCGGCGCTTACGTCACCCGAGGGGCGAAATCCTGCGGGCGAGACGACTGCCCATTTTCGGGATGAACCCCGTTTTCGGACTGAAAGAAGAGCATACCGGGCGTTCACGCCTGGACCTCCCCCTTGACCTGATCGTCGGCGCAAGGCTATCTTCGCCGCACTGCAACATTTTTGGTTCCGCTTTGATTTTTGGGGCCGTTTTCTAAGGTTTTCGTCATATGTCCGGCCTGCCCGCACCCAACCCAGAAACGTGTTTTCAAAATTTGATTCTCAAGTTGCAAGGCTTTTGGGCGTCGCACGGCTGCGTATTGCTGCAGCCCCACGATCAAGAAGTCGGCGCGGGCACCTTTCACCCCGCGACGACGTTGCGCGCGCTGGGGCCGAAACCGTGGAAAGCAGCCTACGTGCAGCCTTCCCGTCGCCCCACCGATGGGCGCTACGGCGAAAACCCCAACCGCTTGCAGCACTATTATCAATTCCAGGCGATGATCAAACCGTCGCCGCCCAACAGTCAAGAGCTGTATCTCGACAGCCTTAAAGCCTTGGGCATCGACAGTTCCAAGCACGACATCCGGTTCGTCGAAGACGATTGGGAAAGCCCGACGCTGGGCGCGTGGGGTTTGGGCTGGGAAGTGTGGTGCGACGGCATGGAAGTCAGCCAGTTCACCTATTTCCAGCAAGTCGGCGGGATCGAATGTAACCCGGTCGCGGTGGAACTCACCTACGGCCTTGAGCGTCTGGCCATGTACATCCAAGGTGTCGAAAACGTCTATGATCTGGATTGGAACGGCGAAGGCGTGCGCTACCGCGATGTGTTCCTGCGCAACGAACAAGAACAGTCCGCGTTCAATTTCGAACACGCCGACACCGACAAGCTGTTTAAACAATTTTCCGATGCCGAAGAAAGCTGTCTGGCGTTGCTGAACCTCGACAAGCCCTTGGCATTGCCAGCCTATGAGCAATGCATCCGCGCCAGCCACCTGTTCAACCTGTTGGACGCGCGCGGCGTCATTTCCGTGACCGAACGCCAAGCCTACATCGGGCGGGTGCGTAAACTGTCTTCTGGGTGCTGCCAAGCGTGGCTCGCGGGCGAAGAGGAGACGGTATAATGGCTGAGTTGCTCCTCGAACTGTTCAGCGAAGAAATCCCCGCGCGCATGCAAGCGCGTGCGGCGGCGGACCTCAAACGTCTGGTCGAAGACGGTCTGAAAAAGGCCGGGCTCGATGGGTCGAAATCCGAAGCGTTGGTGACGCCGCGGCGTTTGGCACTGGTGATCGACGGCTTGCCGGAAAAGCAGCCCGACGTCAAAGACGAACGCAAAGGCCCGCAAGTGGGTGCGCCGGAACAGGCCTTGAAAGGCTTCCTCGGTTCGCTCGGCGGCATGAGCATCGACGATTGCGAACAGCGCGAAGTTAAAGGCAAGACCTTCTACTTCGCGGTGATCGAAAAGAAGGGCGAGCCGACCATCGACGTGCTGCCCGGTATCTTGGACGCAGCGATGAACGCTCTGCCGTGGCCCAAGTCAATGCGCTGGGGCGCTGGCGAAAAACGCTGGGTGCGTCCGTTGCACAACATCCTCGCCCTGTTTGACGGCGCAGTGGTGCCGGTGGTGTACGAAGGCGTCGAAGCCAACCAACACACCTTCGGCCATCGCTTCATGAACCCTGGCCCCATTGCGGTCAGTGACTTTGCCGATTACCGCGCCAAATTGGCCGAGGCGCACGTGATGCTGTGCCCAAGCGAGCGCCGCGCCGAGATCGCCTCTCAAGCCGAAAAGCTCGCCGAACACGCCGGTCTGACGGTGAAGCCGGACGAAGGCTTGCTGCAAGAGGTCACCGGGCTGGTCGAATGGCCGGTGGTGTTGATGGGAAGCATCGAAGAAAGATTCATGGGGCTTCCGGCGGAAGTGCTGAGTGACACCATGCGCACGCACCAAAAATACTTTTCGGTGTTGAACCCGGACGGCACCATGGCGCCGAACTTCATCGTGGTTTCCAACCAAGTGGCCCCGGACGGCGGCGCTGCGATTGTCGAGGGCAACGAACGCGTGCTGCGTGCGCGCTTGTCGGATGCGCAGTTCTTCTGGGACCAAGATCGTAAAACCACGCTCGCCAGCCGTGCGCCGAAACTGAAAGACATCGTGTTTCACGCCAAGCTGGGTACGGTCGAAGACAAGGTCACACGCATCAAAAACTTGGCCGGGTTCTTGGCTGAAAACGTCGGCGCGGACAAAGCTGAGGCGGAACGTGCTGCGGAACTGTGCAAGTGCGATCTGGTCACCGGCATGGTCTACGAAATCCCCGAAGTCCAAGGCGTCATCGGTCGCTACTACGCGCTCAATGACGGCGAGTCTGAGCCGGTCGCCAACGCCATCGCCGAACATTATTCGCCGGTCGGTCCCGGCGACGACTGCCCCGCCGCGCCGGTCTCGGTTGCCGTGGCGATGGCCGACAAGCTCGACACCTTGGCAGGCTTTTGGGCTATCGACGAAAAACCCACCGGATCAAAAGACCCGTTTGCGCTGCGCCGCGCCGCGTTGGGTGTGATCCGTTTGATTGTAGAAAATGGGTTGCGAATACCTCTGCGAGAGGTTTTCAGTTCTGCACGGCAGAATTTCCCGGTGCAGCTTCGTGAGGCTGAGCTGAAACCTTCTAAAATGGAAACCATCGGGCAAACATACGACATTGTTTTTCGTGAAGATCTACGCTCATTTTTTGGTGAACGGTTGAAGGTCCATCTTAAATCTCAAGGTGTTCGTCACGATTTGATAGATGCAGTTTTTGCGCTCCCAGATGAAGACGACTTGGTGCGTTTGCTCGCAAGGGTCGATGCGTTGTCAGCGTTTGTTTCCACCGATGACGGCGCGAACATGCTCGCCGCGCACAAGCGCGCCACCAACATTTTGCGCATCGAAGAAAAGAAAGACGGTTGCTCTTACGCGGGCACGGCGGATCAAAGCGTGTTCGTCGATGACGCGGAACGCAACCTGTTTGCGGCGCTGAATGCGGCGGGTGCGGCCAGTGCGGCGCTGCTCCGTGACGAAAAATTCCAAGACGCCATGGTTGAACTCGCCAAACTGCGCGGGCCGTTGGATGGCTTTTTTGAAGACGTGATGGTCAACGCGGACGATAAAAAAGTTCGCGAAAACCGTTTGAAGCTCCTATCTCAAATACAGAGTGTTATGGGCGAAATCGCCGATTTCTCAAAAATCGAAGGCTAAGCCAATGTCTGAAAAGTGGACCTACTCGTTTGGTGGCGGCGATGCGGAAGGCAGCGCAAAGATGCGCAACCTTTTGGGCGGCAAGGGCGCGAACCTGCATGAAATGTGCGCCATCGGCTTGAACGTCCCGCCGGGCTTCACCATCACCACCGATGTGTGTTCGCACGTCACCAAAACGGGCGGTGATTATCCCGATGGCTTGAATGATCAGCTTAACGCCGCCGTGGCTAAGCTGGAAACCGCCATGGGCGCGCCGTTTGGCGGCACCAAGGCGGAAGGTCGGGTGCTGTTGCTGTCGGTGCGGTCCGGCGCGCGCGCGTCGATGCCGGGCATGATGGACACGGTTTTGAACCTCGGCCTCAATGATGAGGCGGTGGAGATTCTCGCCAAGGAAACCGGCGATGAGCGTTTCGCGTATGACAGCTATCGCCGCTTCATCCAGATGTTCGGCGATGTGGTGTTAGGCGTCGATCACTATCATTTCGAAGATTTGTTGGAAGACTACAAGCTTGACCACGCGTTGCAGCTCGATACCGATCTGACGGCGGACGACTGGAAAGCCTTGCTGCCGTCTTTCATTGACGCCATCGAAAAGCAAACCGGCGAGCCGTTTCCCCAAGACCCGCGTCAGCAGTTGTGGGCGGCCATCGGGGCGGTGTTCAAAAGCTGGTCCAACAAGCGCGCGCAAACCTATCGCAGGCTGCACGACATTCCCTCAGACTGGGGCACGGCGGTCAACGTTCAGACCATGGTGTTCGGCAACATGGGCGACGACAGCGCCACCGGGGTGTGCTTCACGCGCAATCCGTCCACCGGCGAAAATCTGTTTTATGGCGAGTATCTGGTCAACGCCCAGGGTGAAGACGTGGTCGCGGGCATTCGTACCCCGCAACCATTGTCGCTGGCGGAAAAGAACGCCGCGTCCATTGCGCTGCCTTGCCTTGAAGAAACCATGCCGGAGCTTTATCGCGAGCTGGACGGCGTGCGCCATACCCTGGAACAACATTACAAAGACATGCAGGATCTGGAGTTCACCATCCAAAAGGGCGAGCTGTGGATTTTGCAGACCCGTGGTGGCAAACGCACCACCAAGGCGGCGTTGAAAATCGCCGTCGATATGGTGGACGAAGGCCTGATCGATCACACCGAAGCGATCCGGAGGATCGAGCCTTCGCACCTTGATCAGTTGCTGCACCCGACCTTGGATCCGGACGCGCCGCGCGACATTTTGGGCCAAGGCCTGCCCGCATCGCCGGGGGCTGCGTTCGGCAAATTGGTGTTCACCGCCAAAGACGCCGAAGCGTGGACGGAACGCGGCGAAGCCGTGATTTTAGCGCGGGTTGAAACCTCACCCGAAGACATCGGCGGCATGCACGTGGCCGAAGGCATCCTGACGACCCGTGGCGGCATGACGTCGCACGCCGCCGTGGTTGCGCGCGGCATGGGCAAGCCATGTGTGTCGGGGGTTGGCGACATCATTGTCGATGTCAAAGCCAAGACCTTGTCGGCGCTGGGTGAGGTGCTTCACGAAGGCGACCTAGTGACCATCGACGGATCCGCAGGTCAAGTGATCAAAGGCCAGGTGGCGACGGTCGAGCCGGAACTGAGCGGCGATTTCGCCAAGCTGATGGGCTGGGCGGACGAGGTCCGCGTGCTGGGCGTACGCGCCAACGCCGAAACGCCCACCGACGCCAAAGTGGCGCGCGGTTTTGGCGCCGAAGGCATTGGCCTTGCGCGCACCGAACACATGTTTTTCGATGCTGAGCGCATCATCCACATGCGCGAAATGATCTTGTCCAAAGGCGTCGATGCGCGGCGTGCTGCGCTGGACAAACTGCTGCCCTATCAGCGCCAGGATTTTTTTGAGCTGTTAAGCATCATGGAAGGCCTGCCGGTCACCATTCGTCTGCTTGACCCGCCGCTGCATGAGTTCCTGCCTGAAAGCGAGGCCGACATCGAAAACGTCGCTAAGGCTTTGGGCGTTACGACCGAGGCCGTGGTGGGCCGATCCAAAGATTTGCACGAGCTCAATCCGATGCTGGGCCATCGCGGTTGCCGTTTGGCGATCACATATCCCGAAATCTACGAGATGCAGGCTCGCGCGATCTTCGAAGCTGCCGCAGATTTGATCAAAGCGGGCAAGGACGTGCAGCCCGAAGTGATGATCCCGCTGGTCGCCGATCGCGCCGAACTCACACGGCTCAAAGCGTTGGTGGTCGAAGTGGCCGACGAAGTTCTGGCGGCGCGGGGTGTCGAGCTCAACTACCATGTCGGCACCATGATCGAATTGCCGCGTGCAGCGTTGCAAGCGGGCGAGATCGCCAAGGATGCCGAGTTCTTTAGCTTTGGCACCAATGACCTCACGCAAACGACTTATGGTTTGTCACGTGACGATGCGGGGCCATTTTTGCAGATATATCGCGAAAAAGGCGTGATGGATTACGATCCGTTCGTGACCCTTGATCAAGACGGCGTTGGCGAGTTGGTGAAAATCGGCACAGAACGCGGGCGCGCTCAGCGCCCCGGCTTGAAGGTCGGGATTTGCGGCGAGCATGGCGGCGATCCCGCATCGGTGCGGTTCTGCCACGGTGTCGGACTGGACTATGTTTCGTGTTCGCCCTACCGTGTGCCCATCGCCCGATTGGCGGCGGCGCAGGCCGCGCTGGGCATCGATGCGGAAAACAACGCTTAAAGCTTAACACCTTGAGGAGATGCAAACTGGTATGACGGGTGAACCTGTGAACGTTTTGTTCTTGTGCCCGAACAATGCCTGTCGGAGCATCATCGCCGAAGTCTTACTCAATCGCGTTGGTCGGGGGCACTTTTGTGCGTTCAGCGCCGGTGAAAAGCCCCACGCGCAAATCAATCCTTATGTGCGCGAAACCCTCAAACAGGTCGGTTTCGATGTGTCCGGACAAGTGCCCAAAAGCTGGGGAACGTTCGAATCTCATACTGCACCGCGTTTGGATGTGGTGATCACACTGGCGGCGAGCCTTAAATCCGCGAAGCTGCCAATCTGGTATTCCAACCCCGTGCGCGTGGACTGGGACTTCGCCAACCCCGAATTGGTCGAAGGCGAAGATAATGAGCGCATCAGCGCGTTTCGGCGCTGTTATGGCAATTTAGAACAGCAGATGTTGAAGATGGCTGGCTTGCCCCTCGACGGCATGCGCGGTCAGGACTTGCAGCGCAATCTGGAAATGATTTCGCCCTAAACCCGCTTCACATAAATGGTGAATTCGGTGAGCGGATAGTCGTCGATGATTTCGACTTCTGGCGACAAGCTCATGGCGAATTCAACGAATTCATTGCGATCGGCGTAATACAGATCCAGCAAGCGTTCCTTTGAGGCGGCATCCAGCATGTTGAACGCCATCACCTTGGCGGTCTTTTCCCACAAACGCAGCAGGCTGGTTTTGACGTATTCGCCCCAGATATCGCGGCGCGCGCCGAAGTTCATGTTGTAAGTGCCCGACACAAACGAATAGTCTGCCGTTTCGGTGGCGACGGGGCTTTCGATGAAGGTGGCGCGGGAATCGGCGTGGCGCACCTTGGCTTCGTCGATCATCTTTGGCGATATATCGTAGCCGTAATACCGCCCGCCTTGCATCAGTGGCTGATCGGCCAGCAAATCGAACAGCGCCCCATAGCCGCAGCCCAAATCGTTGACGCTGATGGGGCCGTTTAAATCTTCATCCATGATCGCTTGCAACAGCAATTCATAGCGCAACATCTGACCGTCTTGGTCTTTCCAAAACACCCCATTGGCCACTGGGCCGCATTGGTTGACGCGATACGAATAGGCGAGCGAAACCAGATTGAGTAGTTGGCCGATGTCTTCGGGGGGGGCTTCGCGCATGATGTTAGTCGTCTTTCGCGTCTTGAAACTGAACCCACGCGGGGACTTGTGGGGTGAGCGTTGCGCCTTCACAGGTAAAGCTGACGCCGTCGCTCAATTTATCAAGGCGGACCAGCGCCAGGCCGACGTCACCCGCATGGCTGCGCATTTCACCGGCTTCACGACCATCCAACTCGAATATAGTGCCTTCAGCGGGGGCGGGGCCGTCGATTTTCACCGGCAACAGGCGCTTTTTCACCAAACCGCGATAGCGGGTGCGCGCGGTAAGCTCTTGGCCCATGAAGCAGCCCTTGGTGAAGCTCACGCCGTCCAGCTCTTCAAAGCCGTTTTCCAGCAGTAGTGCTTTATCCGCGATCATGTCGCGGCTGCCGTCGGCCAGGCCCAGTTCGATGCGGCGGTGCTCATAGGTTTCAAAATCGCCAGCGGTCAGTCCCACGCTTTCCAGGGCTGAGTGATCGCCTTGGGGCAGAACGGCGCGACAACCCATCTCGAGCACGCGCGGATCGGCATACACGACGCCGTCGCCCAGGACCTTACAGGCGCCGCGCTCAGCAAAATCGAGAGCGTCGAGCACGCCGTAAACCTGATAATCGTCGCTGATGTCGCTGAGCTGCACGTCTGAGCGCAATTTGTACATGTTCAGACGCTTGAAAAAATCGGAACGGCGTGCGCCTTCGCAGTCCAGCACCAGCGCGCCGTTCAGCTCAAATACGAAAAAATCGTACAGGAGCTTGCCCTGGGGGCTGAGAAAGGCCGAATACACCGCTTGGGCGTCGCTGACGCGGGTCATGTCCTGGGACACGAGACCTTGCAGATAATCGCGGGCGTCGGGGCCTTCGATCTTGATCAGGCCGCGCGCGGGAAGGGGCGTGAAAACTTTATCGCTCATAATCGCTTAACCGTTCTCGTTTATCAGGTGGGGGGCTGTACAAAAGGTGGGGCATCCGCGCCCAAATGGCAAGGCCCCTAGGCAATTGATAAGTTGGCCCTTATAAAGGCTCAAATTCAGGGGAAAACTGTGAGTCGCATCTTATTCATCACCTCCAACCGATTGGGCGACGCCGTGTTGTCGACAGGCGTGCTGGGCCATCTGCTGAACGCGTATCCAGACGCGCGCACCACCGTGGTGTGTGGCCCGGTTCCAGCTGGTCTGTTCGCGGGCGTGCCGGGGTTGGAGCAGGTGATCGAACTGCCCAAGCGCAAATACAGCCTGCATTGGTGGAAAATGTGGACCAAATGCTTTCCCAAATGCTGGGACATGGTGGTCGATTTGCGCAACGCGCCGTTGAGCTATGCGCTGTTTTCACGCCATCAAATTCATTTGGGTAAAGCCAATAAGAACCACGCCCATCGCGTGGTGGCGATGGGCTCTTTGGTGGACCTTGCCGACAATCCGCCCGCGCCGCGGTTGTGGACTATACCCAAAGATGAAGTCGAAGCGGCGAAAATGATTCCCGACGGCGCGCCGGTTTTGACGTTGGGGCCGACGGCGAACTGGATCGGCAAGACCTGGAACCCTGAACGCTTTGTCGAACTGGCGCTGCGTTTGACGGCCGACGACGGCATATTGCCCGGCGCGCGCATCGCGGTAATTGCGCACCGCACCGAATTTGATATGGCTAAGCCGGTGTTGGACGCCTTACCGGCGGATCGCACGCTCAACTTGGTTGGCGAGACGCCGCTGGGTACGGTGGCGGCGTGTTTGAAACGTGCGGCCTTTTATGTCGGTAACGATTCGGGACTGATGCACATGGCCGCGGCGGTTGGTACGCCGACTTTGGGGCTGTTCGGACCGTCGCGTGAAGAGCACTATGCGCCTTGGGGACTGCATTGTGCGGCAGTGCGCGGCGATAAATGTTATGACGATGTGTTCCCCGTTGACTACGATTACCGCAACACGCCGTCCTTGATGGGCGATTTGAGCGTTGAGCAGGCTGAACGGGCCGCCAAACAATTGTGGAGCCAAGTGTCTTGAACGAGATCGCGAGCAAACTCAAAACGCTGACGGCCTTGGTTGTTGCTCACAACGAAGAAGACAATCTAGCTGCGTGCCTCGACACGCTCAAATTCGCTGATGAGATCGTGGTGGTGTTGGACAAGTGCACCGACGGCTCCAAGGACATCGCGGCGCGCTACACCGACAAACTCATCGAAGGCAGTTGGGACATCGAAGGCCCGCGCCGTCATGCGGGCATTGATGTGTGTACCAGCGACTGGATTTTGGAAGTCGATGCGGATGAGCGGGTCTCGCCTGAACTGGCGACTGAAATCGTGGATAAAATTCAAACCGCGCCGTTCGGCCACTTTTTGATCCCTTACGACAACTATGTCGGCGATCATCTGGTGCGTTACGGTTGGGGGGCGTCGTGGGGCGTCAGCGCCACGGTGCGGCTGTATGCTCAAGGCGCAAAGGTATGGGGCGCGCAACGCATCCATCCAGGCGTTGAACTGCAGGGTGAGCGCATGTGGTTGGAAAGCCGCATGATCCATTATGTGGATCGCGACATTTCCGATATGATCCGACGCTTGGACCGCTATTCAACCGCTCGCGCTAACGATCTGCGCGCATCGGGCAAAATCGGCTCGCTGGCCAACAACATACGACGTTTGTTTTCGCGCTTTTTCAAATGCTACATCGGCCGCAAGGGCTACCGCGAAGGCCTTTACGGTTTTCTCATCGCCTTGATGGCGGGATTGTTCCCGTTGCTGTCATACATCAAAGCTAAACTGGAGGACGAAGTATGAGAGTTCTTCAGGTTATGGCCGGGGCCGAATTTGGCGGCGCGGAAGCCTTTTTCGTTCGTTTGGTGATCGGTCTGCACAAAGCCGGGCTGGATCAGCGGGTGATCATTCGCAAAAATGAGCATCGCGCCCAAGCTTTGCGTCATGCGGGTATAGATCCAGTCGAACTGTCGTTCGGCGGGCGCTTCGATCTCAAGACCGGGCTGATGATCAAGCGCCAGCTCCGTGATTTTCGTCCTCATGTGACATTGACCTGGATGAACCGCGCGACATCAAAAATGCCACGCCGCCGCCCGGCCGACCTGGACTATGTGTTGGCGGCGCGTTTGGGGGGGTATTACAATCTCAAATATTATCGCAATTGCGATCACCTCATCGGCAACACCCAAGACATTTGCGATTACCTGACCAAAGAAGGCTGGCCCGAGGATCGCACCCACTATCTGCCCAATTTCGTCGCTGCCGATCACCGCCCGCCCGCGCCGCGCGCAGCGCTGCACATTCCCCAACGCGCGAAGATGATTTTGACCCTGGGGCGATTGCACACCAACAAGGCGTTTGACACCTTGATCCGCGCCATGGTCGCGGTGCCCGACGCGTATTTGGTGCTCGCGGGCGAAGGCCCGGAACGCGAAGCCTTGACCGCCTTGGCCCAGGAATTGGGCATACGCCCGCGCATTCGCATGTTGGGCTGGCGTGATGATGTGCCGGAATTGATGGCGTCGTGCGATCTGTTTGTCTGCCCGTCACGCCACGAACCGCTGGGCAACGTGGTGATCGAAGGCTGGGCGCAAAACCGCCCGGTGGTCGCTGCCGCCAGCCAAGGTCCGGTGCAACTGATCAAGGACGGCATCGACGGTTTGCTGACCCCCGTTGATGATGCACCGGCCATGGCCACGGCGATCAAGCGGGTGTTGCAAGACGACACGCTGGCCGGCGATTTGGCCCAGGCCGGACGTGCACGCTATGAACGTGAATTTACCGAGGGTCAGGTTGTGCGGCGTTATCTCGACTTTTTCCAGGAGATCGCAGGCTAATGTGTGGGATCGCGGGGCTGGTCGGCCTCTCCAAAACACGGGGCCCGGATGCGGGCGTGATCGAACATTTCGCCGATGTCTTGGCGCACCGCGGGCCCGATGGGCAGGGTGCGTACCGAAACGGTTCTTGCGTGCTGGTCCACACCCGCTTGGCGATTATCGACGTTGAAGGTGGTAATCAGCCGTTCGTAGCGCGTCGCGACAGTGGCGACGAGGTGGCGCTGATCGCCAACGGAGAAATCTACAACAACCCCGAATTGCGCCAGAATATGAGCGCCACGCCGTTTTCCAGCTTGTCAGATTGTGAACCGCCGCTGCATTTGTATCTCAAGCACGGTTTGGACTTTGTCGATCAGTTGCGCGGCATGTACGCTATCGCCATTTGGGACGCGGCGTATGAACGCTTAGTGCTGAGCCGAGATCCGTTCGGCATCAAAAGCCTGTATTACGCACAAACGCCGCTCGGTTTTGCGTTCGCATCTGAACCGCGCGCACTGATCGCCCCCAACCTTAAGGGGGCCGCGTTGAATGCCGACAAGCGTGACGAGCTTTTGCAGCTGCAATTCACCACCGGAACGGACACGGCGTTTGCAGGCATCCACCGCGTCGCGCCGGGCGAAACCATCGTGGTGGAAAACGGGTCCATCGTCGAACGCCGTCATCGTCAAGCGCTTTCCGGCGGCGGCCCAAAGCCGGTTTCACGCACGGCAGCTTTGTCGCAGTTGGATCATGCGCTGAACGATACCGTCGGCGTGCATCAGCGTTCCGACGTGCCTTACGGCATGTTTTTGTCCGGCGGCATCGATTCTTCGGTTTTGCTGGCGATGATGAGCCGCCTCAACGAACAGCCGGTGACGGCGTTCACGGCAGGATTTAGTGGCGCGCAAGTGCATGACGAACGTGAACACGCGCGTGAATTGGCGCGCGCGGAAAACGCCAACCACATCGAAGTCGAATTCGGAGAAAAAGATTTCTGGTCCGAACTGCCGATGATCGCACGGCACATGGACGATCCGGTGGCCGATTACGCGGTGTTGCCGACGTGGAAGCTGGCGCAAACGGCGCGTGCTCAAGGTATCAAAGTGGTGCTGACCGGCGAGGGCGGGGATGAACTGTTCGGCGGCTACGGGCGCTACAGGGGCGCCAAGCGTTGGCTGTGGCCCAAAGAAATGTATCGCAAGGGCATTATGGACGGTCTTGATGTGCTCAGCGCCGCTGATCGGGCCCGTGCGTGGCGCGCGGGCATTGCTCAAACGGGTATAGCAGCGCGATTGCCTGGTCGCACGAAGTTGCAAATTGCCCAAGCTCAGGACATCGCCACATGGCTGCCGTGCGATTTGCTGAACAAAATGGACCGCATGCTGATGGCCCACGGTGTTGAGGGTCGGGTTCCGTTTCTAGACCCGGTGATGGCGGAGTTTGCCTATCTGTTGCCCGACCGGCTAAAGATTCACCATGGCCTGGGCAAAGCGGTGCTGCGCCACTGGCTTTCCACCGCGATGCCTGCTGCGCGGCCCTTTTCCAAAAAGCGCGGTTTCACCGTTCCGGTCGGCGAATGGATCGCCATCCAAGGCGCGCGCATCGGCAATCTGGTCGCCGCGCAAGACAGCATTCAGGCGGTGTGTAAACCGGATGCCGTGCGAGATCTGTTCGCAGTCCCCATCGGACGTCCGGGCAAAGCGGCGTGGACGTTGCTGTTTTACGCCCTGTGGCACAAAATACATATCGAAGGCGTGGCCCCCGACGGCGATGTTTTCGATGTCTTGAGCGCGTAAAGAGCCATGCAAGCGGGTTCTTGAGCCAGCGTGCTGATGACTGGTATACAAGAGATGCTCATCGTAGCATTGAGCCTTCTCGGGCATTTGGAGTAAAGACACGTGAACAGCATCACCCTGCGCCGCCCCGACGATTGGCATGTGCATCTGCGTGACGGCGATATGATGAAAGCCGTTTTGCCCTATACCGCGAAACAGTTTGGTCGCGCCATCGTGATGCCCAATCTGGTCCCGCCGGTGGCGACGGCTGAGTTGGCGCTTGGCTATCGCACCCGCATTGTCGATGCCGTGCCGCAGGGCCTGAACTTCACGCCGCTGATGACAGCGTATCTCACCGACAACACTGACGCCGACGACCTAGCAGCTGGTTTTAAGGACGGCGTATTCGCTGCCGCCAAGCTGTATCCGGCGGGCGCGACCACCAATTCCGACAGCGGTGTGACGGACATCCGCAATCTCGATGCGGTGCTGGAACGCATGGAACAGATCGGCATGCCGCTTTTGGTGCACGGAGAAGTGACCGACGCGGACATCGACATTTTTGATCGCGAGCACGTTTTCATCAAACGGGTGATGGAACCGACGCTGGAGCGCTTTCAGGGTTTGAAGGTGGTGTTCGAACACATCACCACATCGGCCGCCGTCGATTTTGTGCGCAGCCAAGGCCCGCGTGTCGGCGCGACCATCACCGTACATCACTTGATGATCAACCGGAGCGACATTTTTAAGGGCGGCATTCGTCCGCATCTGTACTGCTTGCCTGTGGCTAAGCGCGAACAGCACCGCTTGGCGTTGCGCGAAGCGTCGACCTCGGGCGAAGGTCAGTTTTTCCTCGGCACTGACACCGCGCCTCACGCGATCAGCGCTAAGGAAGCGGCATGTGGTTGTGCGGGTATCTTTTCCGCGCCAGCGGCTATTGAGCTTTACGCCCAGGTGTTCGACGAAGAACACGCTCTGGACCGCTTTGAAGCGTTCGCCAGCCTCAACGGCCCGGCGTTTTATGGGTTGGAACCCAATAGCGAGACGATCACGTTGACGCATGCGCCCTGGACCGTGCCCGGTGACGTCGCGGTCCCTGGAAATGGTTCGGTGAAACCGTTTATGGCTGGCGAAACCATCGACTGGCGCTTATCTGATTGACCATACACATTTGAATGACGGAGACCTCCCATGACATCCGAGACTGAGTTCCAAGCTCTCGTCCTTGACCAAGACGCCGACGCCAAGGTGAGCGGTTCGTTCCAGACCTTGAGCAACGACCGCCTGCCCGACGGTGACACCACCATCGCCGTGAAATATTCGTCCCTGAACTACAAGGACGGCATGATCATGAACGGCATCGGCAAGCTGGTGCGTGACTATCCGCACGTGCCCGGCGTCGATTTCGTCGGCGTGGTCGAAGACTGCACATCCGGCAAGTTTCAGCCCGGCGATGAGGTGATCTGCACTGGTTGGCGGGTCGGTGAAGTGTGGTGGGGCGGTTTCGCCACCCGCGCGCGGGTGAAATCCGAATGGCTGGTGCCGGTGCCGGACGGTTTGAGCATGCAACAAACCATGTCCATCGGCACGGCGGGACTGACGGCTATGATGTCGCTGATGGCGCTGGAAGACCATGGACTGAGCACCGCCAGGGACGGCGAGGTTTTGGTCACAGGCGCAGCTGGCGGCGTTGGCAGCGTGTGTGTGGCGTTGCTATCGAATCTGGGCTACCGCGTTGCGGCGGGCACTGGTCGCGAAAGCACTCACCAATACCTTACGGACTTGGGCGCGACCACCTTGGTGTCGCGTGAAGAGCTGGAAGCAAAGCCCCGCGGCCCGCTGTCCAAAGCGCGCTGGTCCGGGGCCATCGACAACGTCGGCGGTGCCATTTTGGGCAACCTTCTGGGATCGTTGGATACCAACGCCAGTTGTGCGGCGGTGGGCAATGTTGCGGGCTTTATGTTTGAAGCGTCAGTGTTGCCGTTCTTGCTGCGCGGTGTGAACCTGTTGGGCATCGACAGCGTCAATTGCCCGACCGAACGACGCATCGTCGCGTGGAATCGCCTGGCCAAGGAACTACCGCTCGAAAAGCTCGATCCCATGGTCGAAGTGCATCCGCTGGGCGATCTGTTGGACCTGGGTGGCGCGATCTTGAAAGGCCAAGTGCGTGGCCGCGCGGTGATCGACGTCAACACCTGAATCTGGGCCTGAGCCTGAATCTCTATTTGTATGTAGGAAAAACCGCATCAGCAGTGTGCTGATGCGGTTTTTCATGTCGTGCGCTGAATATCAGTAAGCCTAGCTTAATTTTGAACCTGGTAACGGTCATGGCATGTCTGACAATTATCCCGCACTTTCAATAGGCTATTGAAAGCTTTCTGACGGTTCTCTGCCTGTGCAGCCTCAGCCAAGGTCGAAGCGGATTGAGCCAATTCAGTGAATTGGTTTTGAAAATCGGTCCATTCAAGCCAAACCTTCGCCAAGGCTTCTGATGGGGGCTCGTTGCTCCCATTGGGAAACATCATGGGAAATTTTACAGCTAATGCGGCGATCCGCTTGGCTGGTTGTGTCGCCTTTTGAACATCAAGCCCTTTGCTTTCGAGCACAAAGCGTAATTCTTTGATGTCTTGGCGCATCAGTTTCATTGCCTTCATCCGTTCCTTAACGACCCCCGTCGCGCCGCTGTGCGCATGAGTGCTCAACGGCGAAAGAGACAAGATGGTTACCGCCAAGGTCATGCATGCATATTTTGAAATCATAAATGGCGATCCATCTGGTTGGTGATGTGAACGCAGCTCAAAGGCACTTTTAAAAAATTCCATTGTGCTTTTGAATTTCGCGGACGTATTGCACGATGGCGCCCATTTTAAGCTGGCTTATGTGCGGCTGAGGCGGCATGTCCCCAAACCGCCAGTGATGGGCGCGCACGCCACGTTGGGCGGCCAAATAAAACGCGCCATCAGCATGATGATTGGGCTCATAAAACTTGTGGATCAGGGGAGGGCCTTGCTCCGAGCCGGCGGCGTTTTCTCCATGACACTGGAGACAATTTTCCCCAAACACTTTGGCCCCCACTTTTGCCTTGGCGGACAACGTTGGTACAGACACGCCAACAATATGACCTGAGGTTTTCCCCGCGCCATTTGATGTGAGCAAAACGACGGCTGCGCCACCGACAAGGCAACTCAATACAGTGATTGGCAGGATAAATTTTAATTTCACAGCTTTTTCCAGAAGAGTTTAAGGGTTTCACACTTCATGTGTACATAAGGTGTGCATCTGCTGGAAGGTCAAGGGCCAAAGTCAAAACACAATTAAGCATCCGCTTATGGCGCGGCGGGGGCCCTGTGGCTTGGGGGTAAATGAAAAGGGAGCCATCACATAGCGTGAGGGCTCCCCAAATCAGGTGAGTATTTTGGTCGTGCAGGTCAGTCGCCGAAATCGCCTTTGGCGGCGCGGGTGTGGCAAGATTGGCAGTTGGCCCATGTTTTGGCGCGGTCCATGGCGCGTTGGCTGACTTCGCGGCGGTGTTCGCCCTTGAACCATCGTTGTTCGGAAATGCGTAGGATATTGTCATCGCCCCGTCCGGCGTTGGACGTCAGGTAGGCGGTGACGTGCTTGCGGGTGGCGTCGTCCAAGCTAGCGTCTTCGCCAAAGTGGTTGGACAAGTTGTTCATCATCTTGTTCCAAGACCCTGCGGGTAAAAACACCGCGGGATAGGCCATGTGGCAGTCGCCGCATTCTTTTAAGGTGGTGGTGTCTTGAACGGTAAACCGGGGGCTTGCGCCAGAGGCTTTCGCTTCACCGATCGGCAGTAGGGCCGGGGTGGCGTAAGCAATGGTCGCCGCAACGCCCAACATGGCCAGCGCCTTGGTGCGGGTTACCTTTTTTTGCGGACTGGACATGTTCGTTTCTCCCTTTTGAGCCCCGTTTCGGGGTAAAGCTTTAAGTGGCGCGCATTGCGAATATCATTCTTTGCACAACATCATAGATTTGAATTTGGCATATTATGACATAAGAAATCTGAAGGACTACTGAAGTTCACGTTCAGGTTCGGTTCAGAATAAACCTGCAAAACAGGCCGAAACATGCTCAACAGAAGGAATTAGAGGTGCAAATCGATTTTCAAGCCACGGTGATTTCGCGTCATCCAGACACTCAATTTCGCGAGGTGGGCGATGAAATCTACCTCGTGCATCCCGATGGCGCGCAAATCTACAACCTCAACCCGATGGCGGCGGCGTTGTGGCGGTTAACTGCGGAACCGATGACCATGGCGGATATGGCTGAAATCGTTCAAGCGGCTTTTCCGATCCTGTCGCAAAACAAGGTCAACGCCGATGTTCGGGCCGTGATGGGGGAGCTTCTCAACCTGGGCTTCGCCATTGCGAAAATCTAATCCCAATAAAGGGGTAAAGTGGGCTTGACGCCTCGCCCATGATGCCTTAATTACGGCGCAACCCATATGGCTGGGTAGCTCAGCTGGTTAGAGCGCGGCACTCATAATGCCGAGGTCGGCAGTTCAAGTCTGCCTCCAGCTACCAATATATCAAGGGCTTGGCGGATTACCGCCGAGCCCTTTTTATATTTGGCCACCAAGCCCCCTCCAGGAGCAATGTTTTGGCGGTCTTGCGGCGGCGCCATGGCCTAACCGGTCTTGTTTTTTTTGGCCCAAAGTCCACCGATATAAAAACCGCCAAGGCTTCCGATTAAGGCACCGGTCACGTCAAAGAACACTTGTATGCCTCCATAGGTGACCGACATGGTCTCTCCAAAGAAGTAACCAAGCAACAGACCTATAAACGCGCCTAAAAACCGTTTTCCCATTTATGCCTCAGGTTTGTTTCATCCGCCTGTCTCTGTATCAGGCAGGATGATCAACCAATGTTAGCACAATTCGTCTGCTGGACATCAAAAGCGTTTGCATCGGCATTAAACCTGCGGCGGCCATGAATGCGCCACATTCTTACATTAGGGGTTTCTAAAGTAAAAATTACCCCGAAAGGTACAAAAATGATTGAGCTGTTTCATCTTTGGCTCTTGATGGTCGTCATGATCATTTATGCCGTGACCATGTTCGTTTTTGTTCTGCTGTCTGTGAAAAGTCGCATCAGTTTTTCAGATGAGAACCCAAGCCCACGTTTTGCGCAGATGTTCTCGACCTCAAAGGCTGTGCTTACCCATTAGGCTCACTTTCCGGGCGGCGGTTTGATTTTGAGAAGCTTGGATAGATCGGCTGCTCTTTTAAAATAGTCTTTCGAGCCCTTGTGCAGGGGGGCCGTCAGGCCTTTCTCTTTCATGTCTGCGGGCACCAGGGTGAAAAAGGCCGGGTGGGAAAACTTGAAATCGGTGAAATTGTTGAAAAGGGCTTGAAGGAGCTCTTTCACAACGCGCGCTGGCATGTCGGACGAGGTCACCAATGTAGCACTGACGCCAAACGTTCGTGTGCTCAGCGAAGAACCGGGGTAGGCGCGGCCTGGAATCACCATCTGGCTGTAATAGGGATACTTCTTGATCAGCTGTTCGATGGCGGGACCGTCAACATTGACCAAAACGGCATCGCAGGTCGTAAGGGTTTTCTTAATTTCAGAATTGGGGTGACCCACGGTCATCACCATTGCGTCGATTTCGTGTGCGCACAGTGCCGCCGATTGCGCATCTGAAGGCAGCTCCGTGGTCGATGCAAAGGTGTCTTTGGTCCAGCCTTTGGCATGCATAACAAGATCCATGCTGGTGCGTTGGCCAGATCCTGGGTTGCCGATATTCACGCGTTTGCCGATGAGGTCGTCAAGCGAGCGGATGTGGGCGTCGGCGCGGGCGATGAGGGTGAAGGGTTCCGGATGAAGGGAGATGACCGCGCGTAGCTTGGGGTCCGGACCTTTTTGTTTGAAAGGTCCATAACCCTTGAGGGCATAAAACTGCACATCGGATTGCACGATGCCAAAGTCGTATGTTCCCGCACGGATGTGTTGCGCGTTGGCGACCGATCCCGCGGAGCTTTCGGCTGTGCAGTGAATACCGTGTCGTCCTTCTTTGTTATTGATAAGCTCACAGAGCTTTACGCCTGTTGGGTAATACACCCCCGAGGCGCCACCTGTACCGATGGTTATGTTTATTTTCGCATTCGCCGCCAACCCATGGGTGGGGGCGAGGACGGATAAACTCAGCACGCTGCAAACAAGGCTCGATAAAACGTTGCGACGATGCACGATAGATTTTTTATATATCACGATGAGCACCTATCAATAAAAAGCCTGAACTGTATCTGATTTTGGCTGAGCCTAAGTCACGGCTAAATTGTAATCATATTGGGATGATATTTCATTTGGGATGATGTTTCACCGTCGTTTTGCCGCCTGGACGGTGGTTTCCAAGGCATTGAGGAATTCAGAACGATCAGTCTTGTTGAACGGTCTCGGCCCACCGGTGATTTCACCCGTTTCGCGTAATGTCGCCATCAGTTCACGATTGGCCAGCGCCATGCCGATGCCGTTTTCGGTAAATTTTTCACCATTGGGTTTGATCGCCAGGGCGTCTTTTTCCAGGCACCGGGCGGCAAGCGGGATGTCGTTGGTGATGCAAATGTCGGATTTTTCGATGTGTTCGGCGATCCAATCGTCGGCGGCGTCGGCACCTTGGGCGACGATGACCAATTCCACCAGCGGGTTTTGGCTGGGGCGGATGCCGCCGTCGCTGACCATATAAGTCTTGAGGTTATGGCGGGTGGCGACGCGCAAGGTCTCGTCTTTGACCGGGCAGGCGTCGGCGTCGATGTAGATATTGACCATAAAGGGATAATCCGTAGATCGCTGTTTAGAGGATGGCGTGATATATTCTAAGATGCGGAGCAAAGAGTAACAACAGGTGCGGTCCGATATAAGCATGGTCAATGAAGTGAGCGCCAATGGTGCGGGTGGCAGCGACGCAGCGCTTCGCCCAGTGTTACCCGAACACGAAAAGAACAATCCGCCGTTAGATGAAACGGGCAACCCAACGCCTGAACAGCGTGCTGATTTTGTCGTTAAGCGGCTAGAACAGTTCATCCGCGAAGGTCGAACCTTGTCCGAAGGCATGTCTTTGCGTCAATGGCAGGACATGGCGCGGTTCGAAATCGCCAACGCCGTTGCGGCGGCGGAAAATGCCAGCCGCGATGACGATAAGGTCACGCGCCGGGTGATGTTTACCTTGGCCGCCGCGTTGGTGACGGTGGGGTTTTGGGGAACGGTGTTTTCGTTCGATAAGGCACCTTATCTAGTGGTCGCTTTTATCTTCACCATCACCGGCCTGATCACCCTTGCCATCGTCGGTGAATGGCGGTTCATGAAATACTTTCGCCGCCATCAAGCCCGCAAGCGCGAGAAGTCTTTGCGTCGCATCGAAGACCTGACCCGGCGCATCAAACGCATGGAAAAGGAACTCGATAAAGAAGCCAAAGATATGCGCGACAAACTCAAGCAACAGGTCAAAGACAAACGCGCTGAATTTTCCACCCCGCCAAACACGTGATTTCATCCATGAGCCAATACGTTTTTTTCACCGCGCAATTGCGTTTCGCAGCGTCCAAAACTGAACGCGCCACCACAGACATCAATGAGATGATGGATGTGCTTTCCGACATCGCAGATCAAATTGATGCGGATGAAAGCTTCACTGTCGATGCGCAAAACATGCGTATTGGTGCACGCGCATTAGCCGGAGTCGCCGGTTTTTTGCAACAACACATCCTTCCCGAAGCCATCGCGGCAAAAAATAATTTAGGTGAACGACAGGTGCGTTGGACGATTGAAACGTCCATGGCGCTGATGGCGACAATGATGACGCATGCGGAAATGACCTTTGATCAAGAGACGCTTAAACTGACATTGCCCGCCGCGCCAAACCTTCTCGACAAGACCGATCAGTAGCTTTGATCACGCTCAAAACACCCCGGCCCGTGGTGACAGGCCGGGGCTTTTTTGTGCGTCAGCGGTTGTTCATTTGAGCACGCACGATGCGCAAACCGAAACGCGTGATGCGATAAGGTCCACCCTGTTTAGAGGCGATCAGCTTGCGGTATTTCATTTTTCGAAACAGCATAAGGCAGGGCGGACTGTAGCCGTAGCCTTCTCGTGTATAGCAAGCTAATGCATTGTTGTGGCGGTTGAATTCAATCCATCCGCCTTGGGCGAGCAGGTGCAGAATGCGCTGCTCGGCACGTGATATATCCATGATTTATTGTCCGAGGCGATGCGGCGCGTGCGCCGCAAAATGCACGTAAGATCATGCGCCGCACCGTCGCGACAAGAAGACGCGGTGTGCGGGCTTGACGGTTCCATAGACCGTTTTTTGATTTTGTCGCGGAAGGTGTCTGACGCTTCCGCTTAACGTGCAAGCTGTGACATAAAGCCTCGGTGATTTTGATATGTCATTTATAGTGGCTACAGCGCAACGCGATCAATGAAAGAATTGAGAATACATTGGGTGCTGTTTATCTCGTGTGATGATGCGCACGTCTTACTCTTCACAAATCATCAATAATTCAGCTATACCTTCTATATCTGCTTGTAACTGTTTCGTTGCGGGCAAGCATGCCTTACTATTGGTGGAGACACGTCGCGCGTCTGCGGCGCATCGTGGGGATCGATCGGAATCAGGGGAGTAATTCAACTATGGCGAACCCGTCACTTACTGACGTTAAGGGCATTGGCCCGGCAGCGGCAGCAGCACTTAAAGCAAAACGTATCACCGTCGCAAAAATCACAACCATGACACCGGAAAAACTTTCGCTGGTTCCGGGCATTGGTTTGGTGTCGGCAAGGCACATCATCGCGGCTGCGAAAGCTGCTATAAAGGGTGGAGCGGCACCTGCTGCAAAAGCACCAGCAGCCAAAAAAGCTCCAGCTAAAAAAGCTCCAGCCAAGAAGGCTCCAGCCAAGAAGGCTCCGGCTAAGAAGGCTCCGGCTAAGAAGGCTCCGGCTAAGAAGGCTCCAGCTAAGAAGGCTCCAGCTAAGAAGGCTCCAGCTAAGAAGGCTCCGGCTAAGAAGGCTCCAGCTAAGAAGGCTCCGGCTAAGAAGGCTCCGGCCAAGAAGGCTCCGGCTAAGAAGGCTCCAGCCAAGAAGGCTCCAGCTAAGAAGGCTCCTGCCAAGAAGGCTCCAGCCAAAAAGGCTCCGGCGGCTAAAGCTCCGGCCCGTAAAGCTCCGGTCAAAAAGGCTCCGGCCCGCAAAGCACCAGCGCGCAAAGCACCAGCACGTAAAGCGCCTGCCAAAAAGTAAGCGCCAGCTGTTTCATCAAGGCCGTCCAAGCTTTTGGCTTGGGCGGCCTTTTTGCGTTTAGGGCTTGTCGGTCTGTTCGATGCTAACGGCTTCGGCGGTGCGGCTGGGTTTGCTGATCACGTACACGGCGCCGAAAGTGATGAATGCCACTGCGGCGGCAACGGCCAAGGGTGGGGCGCCACTGAACAGCGTTACGTAAATTAAGCTGATGAGCATCCCGCCGAGGGCGGCGATTTTTGCATGAATGGGGATGACACGTTCACGGTCCCATTGTTGCAGTGCGGGGCCAAATTTTGAATGCGTATAGAGCCAGCTGTGGAGTTTTTGTGAACTGTTGGCGAAGGCCCACAAGGCCATGATCATAAATACGGTTGTTGGCATCACCGGCAAGAAAACGCCGATAACGCCCAGGCCAAAGAATATCCAACCAAGGCCGAGAAAGACGATGCGCTTGCATGTTGGCTGTGAGGGTTCGGTTTCCATTCGGCGCACTCCCGCTGATTTCCCCAGTTCTGTACGTTCGCATCTCGCCCCTTTAAAACACGTGGGACTGTAAAGCTCTGATCGCAAGCACAAATGCTTTGTGGTTATCGCATGCTCTTGCATTGATAATGTTTGGCGCACTAACCACATATGGTATCTTCTTTTTTGACACTGGAGTACCCCGAACGTGCAATCGTGCGATGACTGTCCCGGCTCTGTGAAATGTACCAGCTTGCACCTGCATCCCATCTTGGTGCGGGTGTTCGACCTGTATGCGGGCGGTACGCAGGACAAGTTCGATATTTTATTTTCGCTGAGTGAAGAGGATGAAGAGGCGCTTGAGCTTTGCGACGCCCAAGTCTCTCGCGAGTGTTGGACCAAGGCCGCATTGCTGGCGATTGCCGAAGTGGTTGGACGCATTGGCGCGGGTGGCGTGGCGCCCGATGACGCTGAACAGCAACTTTATAACGCCATTCGCACCGCGCGCGCGGCGTTTGAGCGCTTCCCCTGGCATATGGAAGAACTGGTGGATCAAGCTCCCGGGCTTTACGCCTTAATCCAAGAGCAATGTCCATCGCCCCAACTGTGCGATCAGATCACCAAGCGCGCCTTTCTCAAAGCGTGCAAAGAGATCGTATACGCGCGTTGATGTTTGGTAGCTGTGCTTTATCATCGCTTTCACACATGGGAGTGACTAAGCATGAACCTTACCCCCGATATTACCCCGGGAATTGAATCGATTGTCGAGGATATGACGGCATGGCGGCGTGATCTGCATGCGCATCCTGAAACGGCCTATGAAGAAAATCGCACCGCAGCCATCGTTGCGGAGAAGCTCTCACAATTCGGTCTCGAGGTGCACACCGGCTTGGCGAAAACAGGCGTGGTGGGGGTTTTGGCAAACGGGGAAGGCCCGGCCATCGGCCTGCGTGCGGATATGGATGCTTTGTTCATCCAAGAACAGACCGGACTGGCCTATGCGTCCACCCATGCCGGCAAAATGCACGCGTGCGGTCATGATGGGCACACCGCCATGCTGTTGGGGGCGGCCAAGCACTTGGCAGCCACAAAAGCGTTCAAGGGCACGGTGGTGTTCATCTTTCAGCCCGCCGAAGAAGGCGAGGGCGGGGCCAAGTTGATGGTCGAAGAGGGCCTGTTCGATCAATTTCCCGTTGATGCAGTGTACGGCCTGCACAATTGGCCGGGCATGGAGCTTGGAACCTTCGCCATTAAGGCCGGTCCCATCATGGCGGCATATGATTCCTTTGAGGTTGAAATCACCGGGCATGGCGCGCATGGCGGTATGCCGCACCTGGGCGTTGATCCGGTGGTGGTTTCGGCGCAGGTGATCAGCGCGTGGCAAAGCATCGTCAGCCGCACCATTAATCCCCAAGACGCTGCGGTGATTTCCGTAACTCAACTGAATGCGGGCGACGCCTTCAATGTCATTCCCGATGTGGTGCGGTTGAAAGGGGCGGTGCGATCTTTTCGCGACGATGTGCGCGAACATGTGTGGGCGCGCATGGAACAGCTGGGACAGGGTATCTGCGCCGGGTTTGGCGCAGAGTTTTCCTTAACCCTCCATCGCAGTTATCCCGCAACCGTCAACACCGACACCGAAGCCGGCCTCGCCACCTTGGCGGCGGCGGCGGTGGTTGGTCATCAGGGCGTCGATCGTCACCCTACGCCGAGTATGGGGGCGGAGGACTTCGCTTACATGCTGGGGGCGCGTCCGGGCTGTTATGTGTGGATGGGCAACGGCCCGGGTGAGGGCGGCTGCATGCTGCATAATCCCAAATACGACTTCAACGACGAGGCATTGGCCATCGGAGCGAGCTATTGGGTTCAGCTGGTGGAAAATTTGCTTCCGGCTTAAGCGCGAGCTGGGGCAAAAAGGCGAGGGTCAAAAAACCGTATCGACCTGTTCGACGTTGGATTGGGTGACCATCTCAGAAGGCACTTCGATTTCGCGGCTGACGGCTTGGCCCATGAGAATTTGCACGGCCAGTTGTGCGCCTTCTTTGCCGCTGGTTGGGTAGGTGAATGTTGCGCTTTGTTCCCCGCTGCGGATGGCTTCACGCGCTTCGGGGATATAATCGATGCCGACGATCAGTTTGTTTTTGGGGTCGATGCCCGCAGCTTTGAGCGCCAAACGCGCACCGCTGGCCATGCTGTCGCTTTGCGCATAGATGGCGTCGAACGATAAGCCTTCGTCGAGAGCTTGTTCGACCACCTTGATCGCCTCGGAGCGCAAGTAGTTGGCAGGCCTTACCGCCACCACCTTGATGTTTTCATGCTTGGCGATTTCTTCCAAGAAACCGGCCGTGCGTTTGATCGCGGTGCTGGCGGTGGGGACGCCTTGTAGAACCAAAATCGTGCCTTTGCCGTTCAATTGTTCGGCCATGTAGGCAGCCGCGCGGCGAGCGATTTTATCGTCGCTGGCGGAGACGAAGGCCGTGTAATCGTCGGTGAGGATGCGCCGCGTCAACAGCACCACAGGAATGCCTTGTGCGCGCACATGTGCGATCACGGGGGTCATGGCGGCGGAATCTCGTGGACTGACCATCAAAAGGTCGATGCCGCTATCGACCATGTCTTCGATATCTCGAATGTTTTTGGCGGTGTCGCCCTGCGCGTCCGAATAGACAAATGTGATGCCGGGATGCAGGCTCAATTCCGCTTTAACGGCCATCACTTGAGCGCGCCGCCAGTCGTTGGCCATATTGTCTTGCGGAAAACCTATGGTGAAGTTTTTGTCCTGGGCGCCAGCCCATTTCATCGGCGCGCCTAACATAAGCGTCACAGACATAACAATCTGGGCAAAAACCTTTAATTTGAACATGATGCGTGGGCTCCACAGGGAATGTTGATGCTGCAAAACGTAATGCAAGGCGCGTGCCTTGCATATTGCAAATACCGATTGGGTTGTAAAGAAATTTACACAATCAATCTTAGGTTTTTCTCAAGATGGAGAGGCTTTTGTCCCATATTGGCAATGTAAAATTAAACGTCGTGCCGTGATTGCGGTCCGGTGCGCAGGTGCTTTCAAAAGAAATGTCACCGTCATGCATTTCAATGATGGCCTTGGTGATGGACAAGCCAAGGCCTGTGCCACCCTTTTGATCGGGCCGTGTTAGGGATTGGTCGGCTTGGGTGAAGCGTTTGAAAACGTGGGGGCGGAAGTCTTCTGGAATGCCCGGGCCGCGATCTGAAACAGAAATCGCGATGACCCGGCCTGCGCGGGTTGCTCGGATGCGGACTTTGTCTTTGGCAGATGAAAATTTAACAGCGTTGGAGAGCAAGTTTGTCATCACTTGAGATATGCGGTCCGCATCACCGCAGACTTCCATATTGTCGACGTCGCCCTCAATCGCAAAGGTGACACCTTGGGCTTGGGCGAGCGATTGGTTGGCCTCAACGGCGCTTCTAAATATTTCGCCAACGTTCATCGCTTTGAATTCGAACGTCATGGAACCGTTGGCGATTTTTTCAATGTCCAGCAAATCGTCAATGAGCAAACCCAGCCTTTTTGCGTTTTTGTCTGCAGTGCTCAGCATAATTTTCAATTGTTCGGGCAGGTCGCCCAACACGCCGCCGACAGCCAAGCCCAGGGTGCCGGTAATCGAGGTCAAGGGCGTGCGCAATTCATGGCTGACCGTGGAGATCAGGTCACTTTTGGCACGTTCCAAAAGATAACGTTCGGTGATGTCTTGTACTGTGGCGTTGAGGCGTGTGGCCTTGTCGCCGTCTTGCTGTATTTCACCGTGGTGTATGACGTATCGTGCACTGCCATCCGGCAGAACGATGCGATGTTCCATCTGGAATGTGCTGTTGTTTTCCAGAGATTCAAATATGCGCCGCTTTAAGGTGTGCGCATCATCTGGATGCACGCTCGTCAATAAGCCTTCAAATGTGGTGGCCATGTCATCGCCGTCCCGGTCCAAGATGGCGTGGAGTTCATCGGAAAAACTGACGTCGTCGGTACGTAAATCCCATTCCCAGTTTCCAATGCGGGCAATGCGCTGGGCATCCTTGAGACTGGCTTGGCTTTCTTTGAGAGATTGTTCCCGCGCAAGCACGGCCGATGACATCACCTGAAATGAGGTGGCCAGCTCACCGAACTCATCCGCAGCGCTGAAGTCTTCCATGGCTTGGTGATGGCCGCGACGCAAGTTGTCGACGCAGGTAACCAGGTTTTCGATGGGTCTTGTGATGAAACGATTGAGAAAAAAGGCACCGACAGGAAACAAGGTCAATCCCGTGACGAACAGCACCATAAGAACGGTGTTGCGAAAAGCATCCAGCGTGCTTTGCAGGGCGTCTTTGTATTGGGTGAAAATTAAATAGAAATGGGAGGCCTTATGCCTTTCCATGCGCACGGCACCGACGTAAAGATCGTTCGTCGAAAACCATGTATGTGGGCTGCTGTGATCAGAGGTCGGGTTGCCGTTGAGAACAAGTCTCGGCACATTCTTGGCGACGACTTGGGCGTCGAGTGTGCTGAGCTGCGTGGTTTGATCGTGTTCGTCGGGGTAGAAAATACGAAAATCCATTGCCGTCGCACGTGAAACGGAAAGCTTAAACGCTTCACCCAGAGCACGGCCCACGACAAGGACGCCGACCTTTTGAACGTTCCCCGATGTGCGCTTGCGTTCCATGGCTTTGGCTGCGCTGATCAGCAAGTAGCTATTTTTAGCGTGACTGATTTTGGGGAGATGAGACTGCGTCCTGTCAAGATGTCCCAATTGGCGCATGATGGCGGCCATGTACGCATCGTCAGTGGCGTTGAAGCCGCCTTTTGAATTTTGCACAAAGGGAATTTGTTTGGCGTCTTTGAAACTCACATAGCCAGCCCCATTCCCACCGGCTGCAGTCGAAAGGTAGAATGCCGTCAATAGGTTATCGCTATCGAATAGGGCCACGATATCTGTGCCTGTGGCGATGGCGTGTTGCGCCAGTTCCAGGGCGATCTTGCTTTTTTCAACGTCGAATATGTTGGCTTGATAATTGGCTGTGTCTTGATAGCTGTCGATCATGCTCATCGAAGAGACCAAATCGCTGCGCGCAGCCAGAGTCTGAGAGCTCTGTTCGGCCTGTTGGACTTCCAGTTCGAGGTCGTGATGGAGGATGCTGATCGCGTTGCTGATCGCTGTGCGGGCGTCTTGTTGGTGTAAAGCGCCGATTTGATATTCAAATAGAGTCGCCATCACGGTCAGAGTCAGGGCGATTGATCCCAGCCAGATCAAGAGAAGCTTGTATTTGACTTTCAGCTTCAGCATTGAGCTTTGGAAGCCTTTTTCAATAAAGGACATAATTTTGAGGAGTATAGCGGCTTATCGCGTTCGATGGTAGTCGCACATGTGCAGCTTTGGAGGCCGTCTGTTTTTTTTATGAAAGTTGGATCAAAGCGTCGCAGAGGGGCGTTGTCTACGTAATTGCCTAAACATGTGCATGGTCAAATAATGAAAAACAAGTCGTTATCGTGGGGTCTGCTTTATTCACTGCTGGTTGCGGTGTCGGCGGCGCTTGTTTGGTCCTCAATGAGCGCCGTTGCCGCAATTCCTCCGGCCCCCATCGGCGCTGTTGATACGTTGAAAGGCAGAGGCTGGGGTAAAACCGTCTTGGTCGGTCGCTACGACAAAACCGTCGGGGATTTGGTGGTTTTGGACGAAGTTCTCGGTACGGGCAAACATTCGAACATGAAGCTGTCGTTCATTGACGGTACGGTCATGAGTTTGGGTGAAGACGCCGAAATCATCGTTGATGAAATGGTCTACGACCCGAATGACACGAAGGATAATCGTGTCGTCTTGAGGCTGGGCGTGGGGGCGTTCTATTTTGTTTCAGGTAAAGTCGCCAAAGACAAAGTGACGATCATCACGCCGACAGCGACCATCGGCATTCGTGGCACCGAGCTTGTGATCAATGTGTCTAAAGACGGCAGCACCGCGGTCGGCGTTTCCAAGGGGCATGCCTATATGGATTCGCGTTCACAAGGCGGTGGCCGCGCCGAAATCGAGGTCGGAAATACCGCGCGCAGCAATGAAGAAGGCATAGTTGGCAAAAGCTTTCCCGGCATTGATTTGACCGGCGATGATGATGTGGACCGCAACATTCCCGGCGTTTCGGACTGGTTGGATGATGAACAAGAAGAGGACGAAGCGAAAAATCTCGGCGAATTTGGCGAGAAAAAAGACCAAGGCGAAGACAAGGACGAGGATTCTAAGGGCAATGATGGCGAAGATATGAATGACGAAGATCGGCAGGAACAAGACCAAGCCGAATTCGAGAGCGAAGAAGACGAGGACGGAAAAGAAATAGATCTTGCCGAAAACTATGGGTCTGACGATGACCAAGATGGCGGATCTGAAGGCGGCAAGGACGGCGGTGATGGTGGCTCCGAAGGCTCAGAAGGCGGTGATGATGGCTCCGAAGGCGGTGATGGTGGCTCAGAAGGCGGTGATGATGGCTCCGAAGGCTCAGAAGGCGGCTCCGATGGCTCTGACGGCTCAGAAGGCGGCGATGATGGTGGTGATGACGGCGACGGCAATTCCTCAGGTGATGATGGCTCCGACGATGGAAATGATGACGGGGATAGAGAAACGTCTGAGCAACAAGGCTAAGCTTCAATTTAAATATGCTTGAGAATTGGGAAAGCCCCACGCCTTTCGGCGGTGGGGCTTTCCTGTATGACCGAAGCCAGCGGGGGGACGCAAAAGCGGCTTCAGGTCAATTCTATGCGGTTTTAAGCGGCATAGGCTTCCTTCGCGTGACGGGCGGCGCGGGCGTCTTCGGCGGAATAAGCCTTGCCGGACCACAGCTGCTCGTAAGCGATTTCTTCGTTGCCGTTTTCACACAGCTGCAAAACTTCGGCGAACAGCGGCTGGAAGGTGTCGCTTTTGTGTGACAGCTCATGGTCTTCGAACGAACGCCAGAAGGTCACGATTAAAGCTTCGCGTTCTTTGAGCGGGCTTTCCACCGCTTGACCAACGGTGCTGCCTTCGTTGGACACGGCACCCGAATTCAGCATCACGATACCGCCATAAAAACCGGAGTCAGAGTGATATGTTTTGACGTTTTCGCACAGCACGGCGACGCGTTCTTGCAAGTCGTCAGTGTCGTACTCAGGCTTCAAAATAACGCGATTTACGGTGATCACGCCGTCGTTGGGAAAATCGGGGATAAAACCGGACATGTTGTGTCTCCTTTGGTGTTTTTGTCGTCATATTAGTTAACGCTAATGTTATGGGAGATGTGGTATGTCCAACTAAATTAGTCAAGTATATCGCCGATAAAAATTACAGTGCGAAGAACCGTCTGCAAAGCAGGCTTACGGGGGTAACGCTACTCGTATTCAAGGATTGAGAGGTACGCATTTAAAGCTTGTTGTGGGCTGATTCCGGCGATCCGCGCAGCAGCTTGTAAAGCTTCCGGTTCTGGCATAGCAGGGGCAAAAGCGATGCCTTGCTGGCTGAGGGTCTCAATGAAACTGAGAGCGTTTGAAAGCGGAACATCCAAGGTGTGGGTCTTGGGGGGAAGAGCCCGTGCTAAGATGGCGTTGCTGGGGGGCGAAGAGGTTGCCATGGTTAGCTCCTATATTGATGTTCCGCTTTCCCCAGTATCAAAGCAACCCCCGTGCCAACTTTATGATTTGTTGTTAACCTGTTGTTTTATTAGCTAAAACACATCTGTGTATGCGCGCGTGGGCGTTGCGTTTTGAAAATATTTCAATGCATAATCGATTTTGGCATCTCTCCATTTTGCATTTTGCAGCGCATCAGCGTGCTGGCGTCAATTCAGGAATCCCCTTAAAGGTCAGTTTGGAAACCAGATAGGCTGCCACCATGATTAACTTGCCCTTTGACCCGTATCGTTTTGTTTGGCCGTTCGTGCGTATGCTCGACCCTGAAATGGCTCATGGCTTGGCTGTTCGGGCGTTGGAAACAGGATTGGTGCCCACACCGCCCCCTGTTGAGGACGATGTCTTAAAGGTGCGTTTGTGGAATATGGTGTTTTCCAATCCGGTGGGACTTGCTGCGGGTTTCGATAAAGACGCGCGCGTGCATGGCCCAATGCTGGACCAGGGCTTCGGTTTTGTCGAAGTCGGCTCGATCACCCCGCAACCGCAACCGGGCAATCCCAAGCCGCGCCTGTTCCGTCTAGAAAGCGACCGTGGTGTGATCAACCGTATGGGCTTCAACAGTGAAGGCCACGCGGCTTCCGTCGCGCGCTTGCAGCAGCGCGATCGCGCGCGCGGCATCGTCGGCGTCAACTTGGGCAAGAACAAAACCACCGAAGACGCCGCCGCCGATTATGAAATCGGCGCGCGCACGTTTGCCCACCTTGCCGATTTCATGGTGATCAACGTGTCCAGCCCCAATACGCCAGGGCTGCGGGCTCTTCAAGGGGCGGAGGTCTTGCGCGATCTGCTCACCCGCACGAAGAGTGCGTTGAGCGCAGGGGCCACTGAGCACGGGGGCGGGCGTCCACCGTTGCTGTTGAAAATCGCCCCCGACCTCACGGATGAAGACAAAGCCGACATCGCCCATGTGTCGCTGGATGTGGGGATTGACGGCTTGATCGTCACCAACACCACCATTGAGCGCCCAGACAGCCTGACAAGCGCGCACAAGGGCGAGGGCGGCGGTTTGAGTGGCCGACCCTTGCGCGAAGCCTCAACCCGCGTGTTGGGCGAAATGTACGTCGCCACAGGGGGCAAAATGGTGCTGGTCGGCGTCGGCGGGATTGAGAGCGGCCGCGACGCGTACGATAAAATCCTCGCCGGGGCATCGCTGGTCGAGCTGTATTCCGCGATGATCTACGAAGGCCCTGGCCTTGCGGCGCGGGTCAATCGGGAACTGGCGGAAATCTTAAAGGCTGATGGCTTCGCATCCGTGCTGCACGCTGTAGGCCAGCACGGGGCTTAAGTCGAGTTTAAACCATAAACTGTTCGCGCAGGATGCGTTCTTCCAGATTGTGTTCGGGGTCGAACAACAGCACCGGCGCGATGGTGCGGTCTTCGACCACGTCGACCCGACGCACGTTGCGCACCGCCATATCGTCGGCCACGGCGCTGACCGGCCGTTGCTTGGCGTCAATCACTTCGAATGTGACCTTGGCTTCGGCGGGCAGCAACGCGCCGCGCCACTGGCGCGGACGAAACGCGCTGATCGGCGTCAGCGCCAACAGTTCCGCGCCCAACGGGATGATCGGACCATTGGCGGACAAATTGTAGGCGGTGCTGCCCGCAGCCGTTGAGACCAACGCGCCGTCGCAGATCATTTCTTCTAGCCGAACATGGCCGTCCACCAAGATGCGCAGCTTGGCCGCCAAACGGGTGTAGCGCAGTAAGGATACTTCGTTGATGGCCAGCGCTTCGTGCTTTTTCCCACGCGCGTCGGTGGCGGTCATGCGCAACGGGTGCAAGGTGATCGGTTGCGCGCGTTGCAGACGGCGCATCAGTCCGGTTTCGCGAAAGGTGTTCATCATGAAGCCGACCGAGCCCCGGTTCATGCCGTAAATCGGTACGTTGCGATGCAGGTATTTGTGCAACGTGCGCAGCATGAAGCCGTCACCGCCCAGCACCACGATCACGTCCGCTTTGGACGCGGGCACGCTGTCATAGCGTTCCTTAAGGCTTTTCAGCGCATCTTGGGCTTGTTTTTGGCGGGCCGCGACAAAGGCGACGGACTTGAATTTCATCTTATGAGCATCCTGCAACTCGGCATTGATTTGGCCGGGAGTATAACCTTGTCTGCTACGAAATGCCCAGATTAAGGGATTTTTTTGTTGGGAAACGAAACTTCAAGAACCAAACAACCGTCCGGGGTTTCAAAGGGGCCATGAACTTCGCCGGGCGGGCGGCTGGCGTAATGTCCGGTTTCCAGCCACATGTCGAAGGCCTGATCGTACAAACGACCGCTGACGATGAAGATTTCCTCAGGGTAATCGTGGCTTTTGCCGCCGAAAGCCCGCGTATCCGCGCCGGGCTGGAAACGTGTCAGGCGGGTGTATTCGCCGCTGTCCGCATCGATGCTCAGCGTCAGTTCTTCGGCGATGCCTTCAAGGCCTTCGATGCTTTGCCAAGCATCGGCGTTTTCTCGATAAAGGGGATTCCAATACGTGATCGTCGATTTGGACATAAGCTATGAACCTTTTGATGAAAAGAGACACAGCGAATGTGTGCATTCATGACGTGATCGTCAACCGCCTGTAACGCTCATGTGGCGTTTCAATGCGGGGCCATCATTTCCCGGTTCGATCACGAACTCATGGCCTTTGGGTTTAAGGGTCAACGATTCATCAATGGCGGTGTTGAGCTTTTCAAGGGTCGGGTCTGCGCGGAGCGCGGCGCGCATATCCACCGCGCTGTCTTGGCCCAGACACATATATAAGGTGCCTGTGCAGGTTAGGCGCATGCGGTTGCAGCTGTCGCAAAAATGGTCGCTCAACGGCGTGATGAAACCGACTTTTTGCCCGGTTTCCGCCACGCCCAGGTACTTCGACGGGCCGCCGGTGGTGTGATCGGATGGCGTCAATGTCCAATCGGCTTCCAAGCGGGCGCGCACGCTCGACAGCGGCAAGTATTGATCACTGCGATCACCGCCGATGTCGCCCAACGGCATGGTTTCGATCATGGTCATGTCGAAGCCTTGCTCGCCACACCACCCCAGCATGTCGCTGAGCTCATGTTCGTTGAAAGCCTTCAGCGCGACGGTGTTGATTTTGACCTTAAGGCCAGCGTCTTTTGCGGCCTCCAGGCCCATGAGTACCTGATCGAGCTTGCCGCGACGGGTGATCTCAAAAAATTTGTCTGCATCCAGCGTATCCATCGAAACGTTGATGCGTTCCACGCCCAAGCGCTTGATTTCATGGGCGTGTTTGGCCAGTTGACTGCCGTTGGTGGTCAGTGTGATTTCGTCCAACAAGCCGCTGTCTTTGTGCTCGCCAAGCCGCGCGATCAGTTCCATGATACCGCGTCGCACCAATGGTTCACCGCCGGTCAAACGGATTTTACGCACCCCACGCTTGATGAAAGTGGAACACACTTGGTCCAGCTCTTCGATTGACAAGAGGTCTTTGCGCGGCAGAAACTCCATCTCTTCGGACATGCAGTAAAAGCAGCGAAAATCGCATCGGTCGGTGACCGAAACACGCAGATAAGTGATGGAACGTCCAAATGTGTCTTGCATGATCTTCGTGGCAATCCTGGATAGCGTTGTGTCCACATGGATATAACGCTTTTTACCTACATAACGCGTTTTACGCGATCTGTCGTCGCCATTTTCAGTAGGGTTATTCGCAGATGTGGGTGTTAACGGCTGTGTTTGGGGTCGCGGCGTGAGCCTTCGCCGCGCTTCCACCACAGGAGCTCGCCCTTAACGAATGCTTGGGCAAGGTCGTTTTGCGGATGATCGAAAAAGGTCTTGGCCGGGGCTTGTTCCAGCAAGCGTCCGCGATGCAAAAACAGCACTTCATCGCCCAAACGCCGCGCTTGGCCCAAATCATGAGTGGTCATGACGATTTTTGTGCCCTGTTCGTGTAGGCGTTCGATCAGTTCTTCAATCTGGTGGGTGGCACTGGGGTCTAGGCTTGCGGTTGGTTCGTCGAGAAACAGAATTTGTGGCCTCAACGCCCACGCGCGGGCGATGGCCAAGCGTTGTTGCTCGCCAAACGACAACACGTGCGCGGGCGCATCGGCTTGGCGGGTGAGGCCGGTTTTTTGCAGCACGTCGTTGATGATGTCGGTGCGCGCCGCTTTGGCGACATGGTGCAGCGACAAAGCATAATCGATGTTGGCGCGTGCGGTCCGGCGCAACATCACCGGGCGCTGAAACACCATCGCTTGGGATTTGGCGGCTTGAGCAAGGCCTGTGGCCCAGTCGATGCGGCCTTCGCTGGGTTTGAGCAAGCCGTGGCACAACCTCAGCAGCAGACTTTTACCCGCGCCGTTGGGGCCGATGATCATGGTCCGCGAACCGGCGTGAAGTTCAAGGTTGAGATCCTTGATCAGCGGAATGCCTTCGCGGCCCCGATACCACACGCCGTCGAGTGTGACCGGTAGGATTGAATGTTCCATCGTCATGCTCGGGCCCTGCGTTCGCGGTGATCTGTGAACAGCTGCGCGAGTGCGCCAATGGCGATGGAAATGCTCAGCAACACGATGCCCAGCGCCAATGCCAGCGCCAGATCGCCTTTGCTGACTTCCAGGGCGATGGTTGTGGTCATCACGCGGGTGACGTGATCGATATTGCCGCCGACCATCATCACCGCGCCGACCTCAGCCATGGCGCGCCCGAATCCGGCCAGCACGGCGGTGAGCAGGCTGAACCGCCCATCAATGATCAGTGTGGGTAAAGCGCGTATACGCGTCGCGCCCAAGCTTGTGAGCTGTTCTTCGTATTCGCACCACAAATTTTCGATCACCTGACGAGTCAGTGCGGCAATGATGGGGGTGACCAACAGCACTTGTGCGATGATCATCGCAGTGGGGGTGTAAAGCAGACCGAACACCCCCAACGGTCCGGCGCGCGACAGGGTCAGGTAGACCAGTAAGCCCACCACCACAGGCGGCAAGCCCATCATGGCGTTCAGGGCGATTTGCACGGCTCTGCGTCCGGGAAAACGCAGCAGTGCAACACCCGCGCCCAATGGCACGCCAATAAGAGTGGCGATGACCACGGCGGTGAGGCTGACCTGAAGCGATAGCCCAACAATTTCCGCCAAATTACTGTTGAGCGAGAGAATCAGCGTCAGGGCGGTGCTGAATGCATCTGCAATTTCGACCATGGAAGAGGATGCCTTGAATGAACCTGAGTGCTTGGCACCATATCATGGTTGTTTGACGACGAAACCCCTTAGCAATCATCGTTGAGCTTATCGTGCGGTGTTTGCGAATGGGGGCGTGGAGGGGTGAAAAAATTGCTATACTCAGGCGTGAGCACGTGATCCGCCAGGGTAGCACCAGGGCAGCAAAGGGATGATGAACATGGTACCGATGATTTTCCGCGCACCTGCCGATACATTTGGAAATGGCTCAGACACCTTGGCGGTCGGCGGTGAACTGTTCGTTCAAGCTAACGAAGGTGAAGTGATTTTGCCCGATGGCTTTAATCCTGCGGACGCCGCGTTCGAACGCGTCGGCCCCGACTTGTTGATGACCGGCCCGGACGGCACTGAAGTTCTCGTCGCTGACTTTTTCATGATGGAAACGCCCCCTGATCTGCTCAGCACCTTGGGTGCGCGGGTCGTCGGGGATTTGGCTGTGCGTTTGGCCGGTTCCGTTGCGCCGGGCATGGTCGCCGGTGAAATTCCGGCACCCAGCGAAGCGATCGGTCGCGTTACGGATCTCAACGGCGAAGTCACGGTGATCCATGCCGACGGCACTCGCACCACATTGCAAATGGGCGATGCGGTGTTGCTGGGCGACATCTTGGAAACAGGTTTGGAAGCGGGTGTCGGTATTCTGTTGGCTGATGGCGCGTCGCTGGCGATGGGCGAAGATGCGCGCATGGTGCTGGATGAAATGGTTTATGACCCCAGTACCCAGGAAGGTTCCATCGCGCTGTCGGTGATGAAGGGGGTCTTCACCATTGTGTCGGGCGAAGTTGCCAAGACCGATCCCGACGCGATGACCATCAATACACCGGTGGCGACCATCGGTATTCGCGGCACGCAAATCGGTTTGGATCTCAGCAATGGTCGTGACCTCAGCGTGGTGATGATGGAAGAAGCCGACGGTTTTGTTGGCGAGGCCGTGATCACCAACGCCGGTGGCGTGATGACGCTGAACGAAGCGTACTTTGCAGTTTTGGTCCGCTCTTTTGATGCGCCACCGGTCGTGGCGCCGATGAGCTCGCCCGAAGGCGTCATGAGTACGTATGGCGGCGCGCTTATGTATTTGCCTCTGCAAGGTGTCAACGCCAACGATTACGGTGTGCGCGTTGCGCTCGACCAAGATTTCAATGCTTTTGATACTGCGGCTGGTGAAGCCGTCGCAGAGACGCAAGGCTTGGCGACGTTTGAAACCACAGCTGTTGAAGAAGGTGGCGATGAAATGGGCGCCGACGGCTTGGCCGATTTTGAAACGGTTGTTGCCGAAGCGCCCGCGCCAACTGAAATTTTGGTCGAAACGCCCTCCGATGACTTCGTTACGGACGCCGGGGAGAGAATGACGGCCGATGAATTGGCGTCTGAGGCCGACGTGGTGTTTGGCGAAGACCTAGCGCCGCTTGAGCCCGAAGAAGAAGTCACCCCGCCAGCATCGGAAGAAGAACCCATTGTCGAAGCGTCTCCTTCCGAAGTGCTCGTCGAAGAGGTCTCGGAATCCGCCGTAGAACCAGAACCATTGCCGGTCAATGCCGCCCCGGTTGCTGAACCCGGTTCGATGATCTTAGCCGAAGACAATGTCTTCAGCGGCCAATTGGTGGCGTCCGATCTTGACGGTGATAATCTGATTTTTGATTTGGCCGAAGATGGCGGGCCGTCTAACGGCGAGGTTAGCGTCAATCCAGACGGTACGTTTACCTACGTGCCCAACGCTGATTTTGGCGGCAGTGATAGTTTCACCTACATGGTCACGGACGATGAGGGTGCCATGGCGATGGCGACTGTCAGCGTCACTGTGACACCCGTTGGCGACGTGCCGCAGGTTGCGGTTGCCGATGTGTCAGGCGTTGAAGACAGCGCCATTGCCCTGACCCTTGTCACCAGCATGCCTTCGGGTACGACGGAAACGGTGGCCTCAGTGACCATCGGGGGCGTTCCCGAGGGCGCTGGCCTGTCCGCAGGCACGGACAATGGCGACGGCAGTTGGACCTTGAGCCCGGATCTGCTTTCCGACTTGAGCTTGACGCCGCCCCAAGATTACAGCGGTACAATCAATTTAACGCTCAGCGCCACCTCGACCGACGGCGCGGTAGGGTCGAGCAACTTCGCGTTGCACGTCGGCGCCGTGTCAGACACGCCGCAATTGGCGGTCGCCAATGTCAGCGGGGCCGAAGACGCGACCATCGCGTTGGCTGTCGCCGCAGCGATGCCAAGCGATACGAGTGAAACGATTGAAAGTATCGTGCTCACAGGCATTCCTGATGGTGCGATTTTGAGCGCAGGTACCGACAATGGCGATGGCGCCTGGAGCCTTAGCCCCGCAGAGTTGAGCGGCCTGACCTTGAGCCCGCCGATGGATTATAACGGCGCGTTTAACATCGGCGTCAGCGTGACGTCGAGCGACGGCGGTGTCAGCAGCGAGAGTTTCGCGGTAAACGTCTTGCCGGTCGCCGATGCGCCTGTGATCGCGGCTGCGGATGTGAGCGGCGCCGAAGACGGCGCGATTGCGTTGACCTTGACGGCGTCCATGCCAGCGGGCACGGCCGAGACCATTGATTATTTGACCGTGGTTGGCGTACCGGACGGTGCGGCCTTATCGACGGGTACGGACAACGGCAACGGCACCTGGACTTTGAGTCCCGAGCAGCTTTCCGTTCTGACATTGACGCCGCCCAATGATTTTAACGGCGCGTTCAATCTGGGCTTGATTGCCGTTTCTACGGACGGCAGCACGGCGACAGGCAATTTCAATGTTGTCGTTGAGCCATCCGCCGATGTGCCGCAATTGGCGGTGGCTGACGCCGTCGGCGCAGAAGATGGTGCGATTGCCCTGACGTTGGCGGCCAGCATGGCTGCGGACACCAGCGAAACCGTTGAGAGCATCACCATCCAAGGCGTGCCGGACGGCGCGACGTTGAGCGCAGGGTTTGACAATGGCGATGGGACGTGGAGCTTGAACTCGGATCAGCTTGCCGGCCTGACATTGACGCCCCCCTCTGATTATAACGGCACGTTGAGCTTGAGTGTGACCGCGACGTCAACGGACGGCGGCGCGGTGAGCAGCGGTTTTGATGTCGTGGTCGAACCTTCGCCTGATCTGCCGCACTTGGCGGTTGCCGACGCATTGGGCGTGGAAGATGGCGCAATTGCGCTGACCCTTGCGGCCTCGATGCCCGCAGGCACTACCGAAACACTCGACGGCCTGACCATCACCGACGTGCCCGCAGGCGCGGTTTTGAGCGCCGGCTCCGACAATGGCGATGGGACGTGGACATTGAGTGCGGATGAACTGAGCAGCCTGACTTTGACGCCGCCGCAAGATTACCACGGGACGTTCGATCTGAACGTGATCGCGACCTCGACCGACGGCAGTGCGGTGAAGGGCGTGCTTGGCGTGACGGTGACGCCAATTGCCGATACGCCGGTGATCGCGCTCACCGATGTCAGCGGTATGGAAGACAGCACCATTTCGCTCACCATCGCGGCCAGTATGCCGTCCGATACCGGCGAAACGGTGGACAGCATCGTCGTTTCCGGCGTACCCGACGGCGCGACCTTAAGCGCGGGCGAAGATAATGGCGACGGCACCTGGGCCTTGAGCCCTGATGACTTGGTCGGTTTGACCCTGACCCCGGCGCAAGACTTCAATGGCGTGATGGATATTGGCGTCAGTGTGACGTCAAGCGACGGCGGGGTGACGACCGATGGATTCGCCGTCAACGTCAACCCGGTCGCCGACACGCCCATTGTTGCGGCGGCGGATGTGAGCGGTACCGAAGATGCGACGATTGCCTTGACCTTGGCGGCGAGCATGCCATCCGGCACCGGCGAAACCATCGACACGATCACCGTGACGGGCGTGCCCGACGGCGCGGTGTTGAGCGCAGGTGCGGACAACAATGACGGCACCTGGACCTTGAGCTCAGACGACGTTGATGGTCTAACCTTGACGCCACCGACCGATTTCAACGGCACGCTGAGCCTCGGCGTGATCGCAACATCGACCGACGGCGCATCGGCCAGCGGTGGCTTTGATATCGCGGTCGCGCCTTTGGCCGACGTGCCGCAATTGGCGGTGTCCGATGCGGTCGGCGCAGAAGATGGTTCGATTGCCCTGACGCTGGCGGCAAGCATGCCCGTCGGCACCACCGAAGCGCTCTACACCATCACCATTGAAGGCGTACCCGATGGCGCTAGCTTGAATGCAGGTCTTGATAACGGCGACGGCACCTGGACGCTGACGCCAGATTTGATGGACGGTTTGACCTTGACCCCGCCGCAAGATTTCAACGGCGCGATCAATTTGAACGTCATCGCGACATCGACCGATGGGGGCGCGGCGATGGCTCTGCTGGGTGTGAACGTGACCCCAGTTGCGGATGTTCCGGTGATCGCCATCACCGATGCCAGTGGTTTGGAAGACGGTGATGTCTCTCTGACCATCGCGGTGAGTATGCCTGGGGGCACCACCGAAACGGTAGACAAAATCATCGTCACCGGTGTGCCCGACGGCGCGCTTCTCAGCGCGGGATCGGCCAATGACGACGGCACCTGGACGCTCTATGACTTTGAGCTGGATGGTCTGACTCTCACCCCGCCGCAAGACTTTAACGGCGTGTTCGATCTTGGTGTCAGCGTCATTTCCACCGATGGCGGCGTCAGCAGTGACACCTTGTCGGTGAACGTCGGCTCCGTCAGTGATATTCCAGTGATTGCGGTCAGCGATGTGGCCGGTGCGGAAGACAACACAATATCTCTCACCATCGCCGCGAACATGCCTGCGGGCACCAGTGAAACGTTGGACAATATCAGCCTTTCCGGGGTCCCGGACGGCGCTGTTTTGAGCGCGGGCACGGACAACGGCGACGGAACCTGGAGTGTGTCGGCAGCTGATCTTGCTGGCCTGAGCCTCACCCCGCCCGTAAATTACAGCGGCGTAATTTCGTTGACGGTGACGGCGGTGTCGTCCGATGGCGGAACCGCAATCTCGACGTTCAATGCAGCGGTGACTCCGGTTGCCGATGTTCCTGTGCTGCAAGTGTCCGATGTGGTGGTTACCCTTGAAACTCCGCCAGGCGAAGTCATCGATGGTACGCCCAGCGCCGATGAAATTTTCGGCACCATGGGTGATGATGTGATTGATGGCGGCAGCGGTCACGACGTGATTTACGGTGACAGCGAGCCCGTGCTTGAGGATGAAGGCAAAGGCGGTGGCAAGAATTACGGCAAAGACGATGACGATAAAGACGATGGCAAGGGTTATGGCAAAGACGATGACGCTAAAGGTGACGACGAAAAAGGTGGCGGCTATGGCGATGACGACGAGGGCGATGAAAGTGGCGGCGATGTTCCCGAGACGACAGAGCCGGTCATCATCGCGTTGGATGTTGATGCGGCGCTGAGCGACATCGATGGATCGGAAGCGCTGAGCATCGAAATTTCCAATGTGCCCGATGGCGGGGTCTTGAGCCTTGGCACCGACAACGGTGACGGCACGTGGTCTTTGTTGGCGGGTGACCTGAGTAACTTGGATGATCTGACGCTGACCTTACCTGCTGGCAGTGACGCCACGGATTTCGAATTGGGTGTGAGCGCGTCTTCCACAGAACTGGAATCCGGCGAAACCGCCACCACGTCTGCTGTCATTGACGTCACGTTTGAAGGTGGCACCACTGCTGGCGGCGATGACTATATCGACGGCGGCGCGGGTAGCGATGAAATTTATGGCGGTGGCGGCGATGATACGATCATTGGCGGCACGGGCAGCGACCAGCTGTATGGTGAAGCGGGTGATGACACGATTACTGGCGATCAAGGCGCCGATTACATCGATGGCGGTGCAGGTGACGATATCCTTGAAGGCGGCGCCGGCGCCGATGAATTTGTCTTCCACGCGGGCGACGGCAACGACATTGTGCTCGATCTCGGCCATCAAGACGTGCTGCGCTTTGAAGGCCAAGAATTCGACATGAACGATTTCATCTTGCAGTCGGACAACGAAGCCGATGTCACCACCATCACCTTTGGCGAGGGCTCTGGCGTGTCGGTGACGTTGAACGACGTCTATGTCGAAGACACCAGCAGCTACACCGTCACCCAAGACGGCGACGCGGTTGTGGTGACCTTCGACAAGGACAGCATTGATTAGCTTTAGGGTTTGAGACTAGTCTTTGGCAAAGGGATTGTGACCCTTGCGCACGGCAATGCGCAGCGGCACGCCCCACAGATCGAAATCTTCCCTCAGCGCATTGGCCATGTAGCGAGAATATGCTTCCGGTAAACCCTTGGCGTGACTGACGAACAGCGCGAAGGTTGGCGGGCGGGTCTTGGGCTGTGTCATATAACGAATTTTGACCCGGCGTCCACCGACCAGTGGCGGCTGGTGATGTTCCAAAACGTGTTCCAGCCAGCGGTTGAGCTTGGCGGTTGAGACACGACGGTTCCACACTTCAAACACATCCAGAACGGCATCGAGAATTTTATCGAGCTTGCGGTCATTCTTGGCCGAAACCGTGACGACGGGAATGCCGCGTACCTGGGGCAGGGATTTTTCCATACGATCGTGCAGTTTATCCAAGGCTTCTTTTTTGTTTTTGATCAGGTCCCACTTGTTGACCACGATGATCAATGCACGACCTTCATCGATGACGTTGCTGGCGATGATCAGGTCTTGTTTTTCCAGCATGTCGCGGGCGTCTAAGACGATTGCCACCACTTGGGCGTAGTCGATGGCGCGGCGGGTTTCGGCGCCGGACAAGGCTTCTACTTTTCCCGTCACTTTGGCGCGGCGTCTCAGCCCGGCGGTATCGATCAGATTGATTTGGCGGCCTTTATAATCCCACGGCACCATGATGGAATCACGCGTGATCCCGGCTTCAGGGCCGGTGAGCATACGGTCTTCGCCCAACAACTTGTTGATCAAGGTGGACTTGCCGACGTTGGGGCGACCGACGATGGCGAGCTGCAACGGGCGGTTCAAAACGGCATCGTCATCGTCTTCACTGCCACTGTCGAGGGGGGGGCGTTCGTCATCTTGACGTTGACGTTTGTCCCAGGCTTCCTTTTCAGTAGCCTCATCGGCGTAGGGGCGCAATGCATCGTACAAATCCACCATGCCTTGACCGTGTTCAGCTGACAACGGAACAGGTTCGCCCAGACCTAATGCATAAGATTCCAGCAACCCTGCTTGACCTGCTGCGCCTTCGCATTTGTTGGCGACCAAAATCACAGGGGTGTCGTGGCGGCGCAGCCAACTGACGAAGTGCTCGTCAATGGGGGTCGGGCCGGTGCGCGCATCGATCATCATTAAGCCGACGTCGGCCTCCAAGAAGGCGGTTTCGGTCTGTTCGCGCATGCGCGATTCCAGACTTTCGTCGTGTACGTCTTCAAGGCCAGCGGTGTCGATGATTTTGAAGTGCAGATCGCTCAATGTGGCGTCGCCTTCACGGCGGTCGCGTGTGACGCCCGGCATGTCGTCGACGATCGCCACGCGCTTTCCGACCAAGCGGTTGAACAGCGTCGATTTGCCCACGTTGGGGCGGCCAATAATGGCGACGGTTAGACTCATGTTTTTGGTCCATGCGCAAAGGCGCAACAGTGTTATCGATACGCCGACAAGGTGGCGTTATCGGAAAGGAAATAAACGGTTTCGCCAGCAACAATCGGCGGAACGGACACGCCATCGGGCATGCCTTCGGATCCTAAGATGTCGCCGGTATAAGGCGATACGGCGACGGCGGTGCCGTCGGAACTGGCGATGATCAGGCGGTCACTGACCAACAGCGGCCCGGTCCAAACAATTGCGCCTTCACGCGCATCGGGATCATCCCAACGCGGCAATGAGCGCACCCACAAGATGCGTCCGCTGTCGCGTTCCATCGCCACCAATTCTTCATTGCCGGTGAGGGTGAACAGATAGTCGCCCGCAACCCAAAACGATTGATGTCCGCCAATGCCTTTTTCCCACAAGCGTGTGCCGCTGCGCAGATCAATGGCGACCATCAAGCCGCTGTGGCTGATAGCAAACACCACGCCCCGGTCGATAACCGGGTTGGCGCGAATGTGCGCCAGGGCGGCGGTGGCGTCGGTGCGACGGCGAGATGTCAGGCTGTCCATCCACAACTGACGACCATTGTCCACTTTCAGCGCGACCAGTTCACCGGACGTGTAAGGCACAACCACCACGCCTTGATCGACGGCGGGGCTGGCGGCGCCCAAAAGCATGGCCAATTCTGGCGAACCTGAATGGGTCCACAGCAGGCTGCCGTCATGGGCGGCCAAAGCATGTGTTTTGTTGTCCAGCGCCACGGCGAACACGCGTCCGCCACGCACCGTGGGGGCGGACCGGACCGGGCCGCTGACGGCTTTGCGCCATGCGATCTGTCCGGTGACGGCGTCGAGTGCGATCACTTGAGCAAATCCCGTGCCCGCGAACACGCGTCCATTTTCATAGGCCAACCCACCGGCAATGTGACCGTCGTCTTCTTCATCGGGGGTCAGTGCCGTACGCCACAACAAGGTGCCAGTCTGGGCGTCAAAAGCGCTGACGTCGCTGTCGGTGTCGATGGTGAAAATACGCCCATCCGCGACGATCGGCGTCGAGGTCAGGCGTTCGCCGGAACCAGCGCCGGCGCCGATGTCGGTGGTCCAGTATTCGCGCAGCTGCGGAGCGGCGGCGACGTGATGCATGGCGTGATTGGCGTAGCCGCCATTTTGCGGCCAGTCGGGCGTCGGGGACGGCGCGGGCAAGCGAATGCTGGACGTCTCCAACCCAGTTTCGGGCTGCAAGGCGCTTTCGTGTTTCAAAACGGAAATCCGCTCACCCGGGAGCGGCGGTGCTTCAGAGCCACCCAGCCAGGTGTCGCAGGCGCTCAGTCCGGTGGCCAAAACGGTCGCGGTCAAAAAACGGATGATGGTGCGTTTGCTGTTCACGGAAACGGTCTTCCCCATATGTTTATTGGCCCATATGCTTATTGGCCCAGATGTCCAGTGTTTGAGGCCCGATCACGCGCCAAGGCGTTGGATCAGGCTTTTTGCGCGGTCGCGGATGCCCTGGGGCGCGGTGAGATCGCTGGCCAGTTCATTGAATGCGGCATTGGCTTTGGCCGTATCCCCTGATTCCAGCGCGATCACGCCCAGAAGTTCTCGGGCGCTGTGGCGGTAAGGGTGGCCGTCTTCGGCGATGGAAGACAAGCGAAACTCCAAAGCCTTGGCGTCGTAACCGCCGGCATTGATTTCGGTCATGATGCCGAGGATGTTGGCCAAGCCTGAAAATGCGACGTTGCCGACGTTTTCGCGGGCAATGTCTTGATAAAGCTGGGCCGCGCCAGCGGTGTCGCCTTGTTTGGCCAATAGCGATGCTTGTTGGAAACGCGCCAAGATACCGTATCCGCTGGATGCGTCATCGGCCAGCGTGCGCGCCGCTTCGATGGCGCCCGCAGTGTCGCCCGATTGGGCCAATTGCGTGGCGTTGTAAAAGCGATTGCCCTCGTCTGTGCGGGTGGAGATGTCGTAAGACTTCCACCCCTGATAACCGGCAACAACGGCAATAATCACCACAGCGACGCCGACAACGTAACTACCGTAGCTACGCCAAAGCTTCATCATCTGTTCTTCGCGAAGTTCGTCATTAACCTCGCGGATCAGGGCATCTTCAGTGTGGTCGGCCACGAATGTCTCCAGCAGTTCAATCGAGTTTATAGGGCCTTGGCGAAACGCGCCGCCAAGGCCCCCAAACATAGCTAAGCGCGCGGGCTATGGCAAACGCTCTTAAGGTCTATATAAACTTCTTAAAACCAATGGGTTAGGCGTGTGTCACCCTCAGTTCTGTTCGCGCCACTTGATCGAACAGCCCATTGACGGGATTTGATCTTTCGGTCCATGGCCTGTTTTCACCACTTGGCTCATGGCTTCGAACAGTTCACGACGGGCGTCTGCGGGTCCCGTTTCCTTGCGTGATGCATCCAAGCGACCGCGATATTGCAGCCCCTTCGCGGGGTCGAAGCCGAAGAAATCCGGTGTGCACACGGCATCGTACGCGCGCGCCACCTGTTGGCTTTCGTCAAACAGATAGGGGAATGAAAAATCGTGTTTTTCGGCCATGACTTTCATGTTGTCGAACGAGTCCGCTGGATACTGCACGGGGTCATTGGAATTGATGGCGACCACGCCGATGCCTAGGGCTTGAAGGTCTTTGACATCGCGGACCAAGCGTTCGATCACCGCCAAAACGTAGGGGCAATGGTTGCACATGAAAATCACCAGCGTGCCGTTTTCGCCTTTCACGTCGTCGAACGTATAGGCCTTGTCGTCAACACCGAGAAGGTTGAAATCCGGGGCTTGCCAGCCGAAATCGCAAATCGGGGTTTCTACCGCCATGGTCTCTCTTTCCATTTGAAGGTTGCTTTGCGTCTTTGATAACGCGCCCTTTGGGCGGGATCAACCCACGACAATAAGGACATTAAGAAGCCGTTAACCAAGATGGTTCATGCTGAAAGGCTGGATAGTTGTGTATAATGCGGTGTCCACGTCGATAAACGGAGCTTTTCGGAGCCTTTTACCCATGCGCGCACGTCAATTCATCTCAGTCGTCAGTCTTGCACTGCTGGTTTCGGCGTGCACAGACTTTTATTCGGTGGTGCCGCGCGACGCCTTGAAGACGGCGGGAAATCTCAGCGTTGTCAGCACCGCGCTGACCATGGGGACCGACAAAACCCTTACGGATCATTTGGTTTCCTTGAAGACCGGCAAGGATTGCTCCACCGTGCGTGTCGAGCGGGGCCGCACTTACTGTAAAGAAGATGAGCCTAATCCTGTCGCGACCGTGCATTGTTATCCGTCCATTGGCGACGTGACGTGCTATGCGCAAGCCAACCCCGCGCGTCAACCCGATGAGCGTGTCGGCGGCCAACCTTAAACTTTCCCAAAACCATCTTTAAGTGCTTAATTCGCTTGCCGTATTGACCCGGGCGAGGGGGTGGCGTTTACTGCTGCCTCGCCCGATCCTTTAATAATCGTAGTCATCACTAGCACCATGAAGCAATTATTCTTTGCGACCTTGGCCCTGTTCGTTCTTGCGGGCTTGACCTTTTGGACTTTGGGACAAAACCCCGAAATGAGTCCCGAAGTGCTCAAAAAGATAAAGATGGTGTCGCGTTTCAAGGAAACGCTGCCCGGGGCAGAGGCTGGCGACGCCCAAGCGCAATACGAAATTGCGCTGATGTATGAGATCGGCGACGGCACCAAGAAAGACAACAAGCAAACGCTTAAATGGCTGCTGAAGGCGGCGGAACAAGGCCATGCGCTATCGCGCTACAAGCTCGGCTGGATGTACGCCAACGGTATTATTGTCCGCCAAGATTATTTTTTGGCGGCAAAGTATTATCGATTGGCAGCCACGTTCAACAATCATGCAGATGCCCAGTTTCGCTTAGGTGAATTGCATTTCAATGGTCGGGGCGTGGAACACGACTACGGTAAAGCCATCAAGTATTACACCCAAGCCGCAGGTAAGGGGCATGCGGCGGCGCAGTACATTCTCAGTTCCATGTATGCGGAAGGTTGGGGCGTTAAGCGCGATTTGATCACGGCTTACATGTGGCTGAAGCTGTCGATGAACAAGCGCGACGAAGCCATGGCGGTGAACAAAAAGTTCGACCCGGTGAAAAAGATGTCCCAGCTCAGGCCGATGATGAATAAGTATCAGATCGAAGAGGCCGAAAAGCGTATGCACACCATGGCCAAGCCCTAATGCACCAAACGCTGATCACTTCTAAAGCAGCTTAAGAAGAACCCGGTTTCGGTTTAGCTTCCGTTTTGCTCGGGCCCTGGGGCAGGCGCAGCCTGACGATGCCCTTGAAATCGTTCGGGTCGGCAACTTCGCCTTTACGCACGATTTCAATGCGGCCTTGGCGCGCCAAAAACACGGCCTGTTGTTTTACAGCGGTGAGGTAACGCCGCCACAAGTCAGGCTTGTCTTTGGGACGTCGGCGCGCATCCGCGATCTTGACGGCGATGTCTTTGAAGCTTAGCGACGAGGCACCGGCCAACGCACCCAAGATGGTGATGGCGATGGGGTCGTCCTTTGCGGGCGTGTTTTCTTCAGTGTCCATATTAATCATGGGGCGGGGTTTACCACGCTTTTGCAGCCCTGTCTTGGGCAAAAAAGAGAAGCCGGGCACACTAAATATGTGTCCGGCTTCTGCGTTCATCGCGCCCGTGTCAACGCGCGGGGACTGGATCAGTCTTTCTTCAAGCGGCTTAGTCCGGCAAGTTTGAGCATGTGCTTTTCAAAACCGGGTTCGCTGATACCTTTGCGGATCTTGCGCAAGAAGTACTTTTCAAAGGCGATTTTCGCCAAGTGAACCCACTTGCCTTCCGACGACCAGTTGATGTTGCGCGGCGGAATTTGCGGCACAGCGACAAATGCGGCGCCACCGTCGCCAAAGTCGGCCAAACACGCGGCGCTCCATGTGCCTTCTTGTGTCGGCTCTTTGCCATCGATGATGTCGCGGATGTTGTGCGCGGTGGCCGTGACCATGCTTTCGATCATAAAGCCTGTTTTCGGGCAACCGGTGGGTACGGGGGTGACTTCGACGGGCGGGATGGCGATACACACCCCAACCGAGAAGATGTTTTGGTATTTGGGATTACGCTGGTTTTTATCGACGATGATGAAGTCACGCGGGTTGCCCAAGCCTTCGATACCCTTGACCGGGTCAATGCCGCGAAAGGCCGGTAAAATCATCGACCACGCGTTGTCGAGTTCGTGATCGGTTTTGGGCGTACCATCGGGGTTGTGCTCGGTGGCGAAAATTTTGCCGTCTTCGCATTTGGTGATCTTGGCGTTGCAGATCCAATTGATGTGGCGCTCACGCATGATGGATTCCACCATGCCCTTGGTGTCGCCGACGCCGCCCAATCCTAAGTGCCCGACATAGGGTTCCGGGGTGACGTAGGTCATTGGGACTTTGTCGCGGATTTTGCGCTTGCGCAGATCCGTTTCAATGATCATCGCCATTTCCAAGGCCGGACCAAAACACGATGCGCCTGCGGCCGCACCGATTACGATGGGGCCGGGGTTTTCAAGAAACTTTTCGTAGGCTTGACCTGCGGCAACCGCGTGATCGACGTGGCAAACCGAATGGGTGTGACCCTCAGGCCCCAAACCGGGCACTTCGTCAAAGGCAAGCTCAGGCCCTGTGGCGATGACCAAAAAATCATAATCGACGCTGGTGCCGTCGTTCAATTCAACCTGATTTTTATCGGGGTGAACCTTTTTCGCGCCAGCAGACGTGAAATTGATGCCCTTTTTCTTGAAGATTTTGGGCATATCGATGCAGATGTCGTTTTTGGTGCGCCAATTGACCGCAACCCACGGATTGGAAGGGACAAATTGGAACGTATCGGTGTTGGAGATCACGGTGATCTCCTCGTCCTTTTTCATCTGTTCTTTCATTTCATAGGCCATCGGAATGCCGCCGATTCCGGCGCCGAGAACGACGATATGGGTCATGAGAGTTCCAATTCCAGTAGGGAGGTGAGGGGGGGGGAATGCGCGTCTATCTTAAGACGACCGCGAAGGCGGCGTCTACTCCAGTGTCTTCACAAGGTCAGGGTTTCAGGCACCTCAATCCCAGACGAAAGGCGTATGAGGCCAGTATCGCCTAAGTCATGACGTTTTCGCCTTGATCTTATCCCGCAGCGCGGTGTTTTTAGGCCGCGTTGGTTTGATCTTGATTGCGGGCTAAGGGGTAAAGCTGTTCGCTTTCTGCTTGGATGCGGCTCCACACCAATTCGAACATTTCATCGGTTTCTTTGATAAAGGCTTGATGGTCGCCGATGTGCAGCCCGTTTTTGCACCATTTGTCGGCGTAAGACTTGAACAGGCGCTTGATTTCGCGTTCGCCTTCGATAAAACGATCGACCGTGGCGCGCACGGAACCGTTATTGTTGTTGAGCAACTGGGAATAGATGGCCTTGTTGTGATTCATGTGAGCATCGAACTTGTCGCGATAACGTTCGAACAGTTCGCAGGTGATGCCGGAATCGCACATCTCCCGGTCTTGGAACAGGTAAGACAGGGTTTTCGCCAGTTCTGCTATCTGGTGGTTTTGTTGGTGCAGTTCATCGAATGAGGTCATAAACTCTCCCCCACGCTCGATTTCCGACCACCGGCCAGTTCGAGGTGTCCCTTTTGAGGTTATTATCTGCGTTATTTTAGCGGGTAAGTGGTGCGCGGAAAACGTCTAAGGCGCGAGCGCATTCAACATGTTGAAGCATTAACTAATTAAGCAAAGAACGGAACGCGTCACTTAGACGGGGGTTAGGAAAATAAAGGGCTCGCCGCTAAGCCGTCGAACATAAACTGCACCGACAGCGCCGCCAACAAAACCCCAACCACGCGCGAAATGACGTTGAGGCCCGTTACACCCAGCAGTTTTTGCACTTGGCCCGCCATCATCAGCAATATAAGCGTGATCAACAGCACCGCCAAAAGCGCGCCCACGGTCACCGCCCAGTGCACCAAGTCGCCGCTGCTTTCGGCGGTGAGCAGAACCACCGCGCCCATTGACCCGGGGCCCGCGATCAGTGGCGTGGCGAGAGGAAATACGGAAATGTCGGGTTTGCTCTGGGCCTCGATCGTTTCATCGTCGGTGGTCGAACTGCCGCCGGAATGGCGCGCGAACACCATGTCGATGGCGATCAGCAGCAACAAGATACCGCCCGCCGTGCGCATCGCCGCCAAGCTGATGCCCAAACGCGCCAGCGCGGCCTCGCCGAATATGGCGAACAACATCAAGATGGTGGTCGCGATCAGCACGCCTTTTAGCGCCAGCTTGCGGCGTTGGGCCGCAGGCGTGTTTTGCGTCAGCGCCGCAAACAACGCCGCCACATCGACCGGGCCGATGGTGGCGAAAAAAGTGGTGAACGCGACCAGCGCGATTTCGATCAATTGAGCATTGTCCATGGCCGGACCTTAACACGGGGCGGGACCTAAAGATCAAGCAGATCCGCGATCTGCACTCGCACGCGCGGACGCGATCTGCTAAGTGAAGACGATGAACCCGCTCATCACCGACCTCTCGCACAAACAGACCATCCAGCACGGCGGCGACCCCAAGGCTGTCGAGGCCCGTTTCGGTACGCCGAAAGACGGCTGGTTGGATTTGTCGACCGGCATCAATCCGGTGGCGTATCCGCTCGCCCCGGTGCCGGGCGAAATGGTTGCGAGATTGCCTTTACAGGATGATTTAGACGCGCTGCTTGATGCCGCGCGGGGGGCTTATGGCGTGTCTGTGGACGCGGCGATTGTCGCCAGCCCCGGCACCCAAGCACTGATCCAGATGGCGCCAACCCTGTTTGCACCGTCCAGCGTCTCAATCATGGGCCCAACCTACGGCGAACATGCTCCGGCGTGGGCGGCGGCGGGCCACAAGGTAGAAGACGTCGGCTCCATTTGCGCACAGGCGGCTCAACCCGCGCCGTTTGGCGTGGTGGTGCATCCCAACAATCCCGACGGACGCACCCAAACAATCGAGGGCCTGCTGGCGTTCAGCGAAGAATTGCACGACCGCGGCGGCGTGTTGGTGGTCGATGAAGCGTTCGCCGACGTCACGCCAGAGCTGTCCGTCACGCCCCATGCGGGCGGTGAAGGGCTGGTGGTGCTGCGTTCGTTCGGTAAATTCTTCGGGCTTGCGGGGGTGCGGCTCGGCTTCGCCATCACAACGCATGAAATTGCCGAACGTCTGGCGGCCAAGCTGGGGCCCTGGTCGGTGTCGGGTCCGGCGTTGTGGGCCGGGACCCAAGCGCTGAACGATCGCGATTGGATCCAAGCCACACGAGTGCGTCTCAAGGCGGACGCCAAGCGCTTGGATGGGTTGATGGAACGTGCCGGGCTCAAAGTCGTCGGCGGCACCGATCTGTTCCGCCTTGGTGAAAGCGCGGGTGCGCCTGTGTTGTATGAAAAACTCGGACAAGCGGGCATTTTGGTGCGACCGTTCGATTATCAGCCCAAGTGGCTGCGTTTCGGTCTGCCGGGCACCCCTCAAGATTGGGCGCGGCTGGATGCGGCACTCAGCGCTTAGTCGTCGCCGTTTTTCTTGTCTTTTTTGTCGTTTGAACCACTCAAAATCGCGCGCAGCATAAAAATCGTAGCGAAGAAGATCGCGGCGCCGGCAACGTAGCCGAAAACCGTCGAAACCTGGGCCACTGTCGAAACATCTGCCATCACTTGGGTGTTCCTTTTGCCGCGTTACGCTGCGTTATAGGGCGTAGCTGGTGTGTCCTGCAGCGAGTTCATGTTCCGCCTCGACCATAGTGCCGTTTACAGTGCACGCGGGTGACGCCAATTCCAAGAACAAGTGATTGATGGCTTCGGGCGCTTTGACTGTTTCCGGCTTTTCGCCGGGCATGGCTTCGGCGCGCATGTCGGTGCGGGTGCCGCCGGGGTTGATCAGGTTGACCTTAACGTTGCTCTTGGCGCATTCCTCGGCATAGATGCCTGCGGTCATTTCCAGTCCCGCTTTGGAGACCGCGTAGGTGCCCCAATAGGAACGTGGTGCATGGCCCACGGTGGATGTCACAAAAATCGCGCGACCTGCGTCGGAGGCCTTCAACAGCGGATCCATGGACCGGATCAAGCGCCAGTTGGCGGTGAGATTGATGTCGAGAACCTTCTGCCATTCGCGGGGTTCAATATGCGCCAGCGGGGCCAGGGTGCCTAAGGCACCAGCGTTGCCGATCAAAATGTCGAGCTTTTTAAAGCGCTCATAAATCGCGCCGCCGATCTTGTCGATGGTGTCGAAATCGGTCAGGTCGCACGGCACCAGCGTGGGCGCGGGGTGGCCCGCAGCGCGCAGTTCATCGTCCAACTCTTCCAGCGCGCCTTGGGTGCGTGCGGTGAGGATCAGGTGCGCGCCATGTTCGGCGAAACATGTGGCCAGCGCGCGACCGATGCCGCGTGATGCGCCGGTGATCAGGGCGACGCGGCCCTCAAGAATTTTATCAGCCATGATTGAGCTCTCTTAATCCTCGGACAAAAGGGTCAGCTGTTCTGGGCCCGGATTGCCCTCTTTATCGACAAGCGGGATGGCGTATTCGCCGGTGAAGCACGCGTCGCAGTATTGCGGACACTCTGCGCTGCGTCCATCTTCGCCGACGGCGCGATACAGACCATCGTGGGAAATGAACGCCAACGAATCTACGCCAATGTGCTTGGCCATTTCATCGACCGTCATGTTGTGGGCCATCAACTGTTCTTGATTGGGCGTGTCGATGCCGTAAAAGCACGGATGTGTTGTCGGCGGGCTGGAAATGCGCATGTGTACTTCTTTGGCGCCGGCGTTGCGCATCATCTCGACGATTTTGACCGAGGTGGTGCCGCGAACGATAGAATCGTCCACCAACACCAAACGCTTGCCTTTGATCCACGCACGATTGGCGTTGTGTTTCAATTTGACGCCCAAGTGACGGATGGTGTCGGACGGTTGGATAAAGGTTCGACCCATATAGTGGCTGCGGATGATGCCCAAATCGAACGGCACGCCGCTTTGTTCGGCGTAGCCGATGGCGGCGGGCACCCCGGAATCGGGCACAGGAACGATCATGTCGGCTTCAACATGGCTTTCGCGGGCCAGTTCCTTGCCGATGTTTTTGCGCACTTCATAGACGTTGCGGCCTTCGATGACGCTGTCGGGGCGCGCGAAGTAGATGTATTCGAAAATGCAAAAGCGCGATTTTTGTTTGGGGAACGGTTTCAGGCTTTGCATGCCGTCTTTGCTGAAAATCACGATTTCACCCGGTTCGACGTCACGCACGTATTCGGCACCAATGATGTCCAGCGCACAGGTTTCAGACGCCAGCACATGACCGTCGCCGATCTTGCCGATCACCAGCGGGCGCACGCCGTGAGGGTCGCGCACGCCGATCAATTTTTGCCGTGTCAGCGCAACCAGGGAATAAGCCCCGGTGACGCCGTTCAGGGCATCGGTGAGACGGTCCAAAACCTTGCGGTATTCACTGGTGGCGACGCGGTGCAAGATCGTTTCGGTGTCCGACGTCGATTGGAAGATGCTGCCCCGTTCAACCAAGGCATGACGACAGTTGCGCGCATTGGTGAGGTTGCCGTTGTGCGCAATGGCGAAACCGCCGAACACCAGATCGGCGAACAGCGGTTGAACATTACGCATCACGGTCCCGCCCGAGGTCGAATAGCGCACATGGCCGATGGCCATGGGGCCTGCCAGGCGGCTGATGACCTCTTCGGAATTGAAGTTGTCGCCGACGCTGCCCATGGCGCGGTGGCTGTGAAAATGCTTCCCGCCGTACGACACGATACCGGCAGCTTCCTGGCCGCGATGCTGCAAGGCATGCAGACCGAGCGCCGTCAACGCGGATGCATCGGGGTGGTTATAGACTCCAAAAACGCCGCACTCGTCGTGAAAATGGTCGTCGTCGGGAAACGATGCGGTGGTGCATGATGTGGTGCTGGGCGTATCCATGGGCTTCGCGATCCGAGTTTATGAGCCAGTGAACAATTTTGTTTTTAGCGTGAAGTCACTGGCTGGTTTCAAAGAGCCGGTCCATCTCTGAACGTTCCTTTTTGCCATATCCGTCGGCTTTCGATCCGGCGGGGGCTTTGGGAATGGCGTTGATGGCTTTGTCGAGCAATGATTGGTTCTGGTCTTTTTGCGGCGTGGTTGTTTTGGTTTTGTCGCTGGGGGGCTTCGCGGGGGCGTTTGGATCCGTCTCTTCGGTGGGCGGGGCCAGCGCTTTCAACATGTCGGCGCCTTGGATGATCAGGGGAATGGTGCGGGCTTCATAAATCCATTCCGGCTGTTCATCGGGCGGCGTCATCCAGGCGTAGCCGATCCACACCAATGCGACGATCACGGCGCCGCGCAGCAGACCGAAAAGAAATCCTAAGGCCCGATCCAGTGGCCCCAACGCGCTTTCTTTCACGCTGCGTGAAATGCGTCGTGTGGTGATGGATAGGATCGTAAGGGCCAAAATGAAAACCACAATATACGTCACCAAGGAGGCGATGAATGGGTCTTCAATGAATTGCAGGGTGAAGTGTTCCAGCACCGGGGTGCCGTACAAGGTGGCGAAAACCGCACCGATCCAGGCCGCGATGGACAGAACCTCATGCACAAAGCCGCGCGCATAGGCGAAAGCGCCAGATATCAGCAGAATGCCAATGACGAGGATGTCGATCCAGTGCATGTGACCTCAAAATCCGTCTTCGTTTTCGAACATTTGCGCCAGCTCTTGAATGTGGCCCAATTCGTTCGATGTAATGCCTTTTGCCGCAACCTTGGTCTTACCACGATTTTTCGGCACAACAGCGCGCTTAAAACCGAGTTTAGCCGCTTCCTTGAGCCGGCCTTCCGCGTGGCTGACCGCGCGGACCTCGCCGGACAGGCCGACTTCGCCGAAAAACAGGCTGCCGCGGGGCACCGCAATATCGCTCAATGACGACAGCAAAGCCGCTGCTACAGCCAAGTCGGCGGCGGGTTCTGTGACCCGCAAACCACCTGCGACGTTCAAGTACACGTCGTTGGCCCCGATGGCAACCCCGCATCGGGTTTCAATCACCGCCATGATCATCGCCAGACGCGCGCTGTCCCAGCCGACAACCGCGCGTCGCGGCGTCGCCAGCGTCGAAGGCGAGACCAGAGCCTGGACCTCCAACAGCATTGGACGGGTGCCTTCCATACCAGCAAACACCGCCGAACCGCTGACGTCTTGTTCACGATCCGACAGGAATAAAGCGGACGGGTTGCTGACTTCGGACAGCCCCGCATCCGACATTTCAAACACGCCGATTTCATCCGTCGCGCCGAAGCGGTTTTTGACCGCGCGCAAAATACGGAATTGATGGCTGCGGTCGCCTTCGAAATAGAGCACGGTATCGACCATGTGTTCCAACACACGCGGTCCAGCGATCTGGCCTTCCTTGGTGACGTGGCCGACCAAGATCACGGGAAAGCCTTTGCGTTTGGATAAACGGATCAGTTCTTGGGCCGAGGTGCGCACCTGGGCCACGGTGCCGGGCGCGCTTTCCAGGCTATCGACGAACATGGTCTGGATGGAATCGATGATCGCCACGTCGGGCGGGTTTTCATCCAAGGTGGTGACGATGTCGCGCACGTTGGTGGCGGCGGCCAACTCGACCGGATATTTTTCCAAATTCAGGCGGCTGGCGCGCAGGCGCAGCTGATCGACGGCTTCCTCGCCGCTGATGTAGGCGACCCGTCCACCCTTGGAAAGCTGGGCTGCGGCTTGCAACAAGATGGTCGATTTGCCGATACCGGGCTCGCCGCCGACCAAAATGGCGGAACCGGCAACCATGCCGCCGCCGAGCACGCGGTCGAACTCTTCGATGTTGGTTTTGCGCCGGGGTGGGCTTTTTTCTTTGCCTTCAAGGCCGACGAAGGTGACTCTGCGGCCTTTTTTGGCGCCCAGCCCTTTTGGGGTGTCGTCGGCGGCGACTTCTTCGCTGAGCGAATTCCATGCTCCGCAGGTGTCGCACTTGCCGCTCCACTTTGGGTGCGTGGCGCCGCATTCGGCGCAGACAAACTGGGTTTTTGACTTGGCCAACAGGCGTTCCCGAACCCTGAAATGATGAGATAGCGTCAGCGGCCTCAGATGAGACCCGACGCCCCATTGTGTAGCGTGATTCGGGGTCCAAGCTCAAGCCACAAGCAGGGGCTTTGCGGGGCGGGCGTCGTTGTGATCAAATGGAGCAAATCCAAGCAAGGCGGGAGGTTCGTATGTGTCAGGTTTTTGCGGGGCAAGACCCTAAAAGCTATAGCTATCAGACGCGCTCGATACGTCTCAACGGGCAAAGCACAAGTATCCGTCTAGAAGCCACGTTCTGGAGCTTGTTGGAAAACATCGCCCAGTCCCAAAGCCTGAGCGTGCCCAAATTCGTCTCCACCGTGCATGAAGAGGCCTTGCTGCTGCATGGTGAGGTGAACAACTTCACATCGCTGTTACGGTGCGCGTGCATTGTGCATTTGCAAGGTGGCGCTGATGGTGAAAAAAGCGCCGTAGTATCCCTATAACACCCGGCTGTTTTGTGATCGGTCTAGACTTTCAACCCGATAGCCTGAAACTGAACATTGGGAACTGCATCGATGGCGAAAGCGATCCACACGATGATCCGCGTCCTTCAAGAGGCGCGATCCGTTCAATTTTATCAAACCGCATTTGGCCTCGACATCGCCGAACGTTTTGAGTTAGACGATTTTACGCTGGTTTATCTGCGCGACGCCAACACCGGGTTTGAGATTGAGCTGACCGTCAACCATGCCCGCACCGAACCTTACGACTTGGGCGATGGCTATGGCCATATCGCGTTTGTCGTCGATGACCTGGAGGCGGAACACGCTCGCTTCGAAGCCGCAGGACTGGCGCCTAACAAAATCGTCGAGTTCAACCGTGACGGGGCGCTGATGGCGAAGTTCTTTTTTGTTCAAGATCCCGATGGCTACAAAATCGAAATGCTGCAAAGGCACGGGCGATACGCCTAAACCGCTTATCAACTAGGGAGAAATCACAATGCTGTTTCACTTGGATTTTTACGTTGAATACCCCGCAGACATGGAACAAAAAGAACTGTTTCGCATTTGGGCCGAAGAAGCCGATGCTGCGCTGGGCGCAAAGGATGCGGGCGTGGTGGTTGATCTGTGGAAGGCCGTGGGCGCGCGCCGGGTCATCGCCATCGTCAATGTGGACGGGCCCGATATGCTGGATCAAATCTTGCTCGACCTGCCGATCATGAAACAACACGGCCAGAATGTGCAGGTCGAAGTGACGGCCTTGCGCCGCTATGAAGATTTCGCCAGCGACGTGAAAGAACGCCTGGGCTAACGCCAACGCTCTCACCCATTCAAATTCTAAATCACCCGCCCCAGCGCACGTTCTGGGGCGGGTGTTTTTTTGCATAAAACCATTCGGTAGTGATGGTTATCACTTTGCCGGCGCGCGGATGGTGGCAAAAAGAGCTCACGATTTGAAATGGTTGGTCTGAACCTGAACGCCAAATGAACCCGAAATAAACACGACCTGAATGCGGTGCTCAGACTTGGTTCAACCCCGTTCATGTAAAACAGTTTCAACATCAAGACATGATGCCGAAAGAAACCAGGGATTAAATAAGAGCTGCGGTTCGTTATATCCCTGAAGGTGACAACAAGGGCCCAAGCCCAGAGTACCAAAAAGGAACACAGAAAATGCATGACCCCGGAATGGTTTACATATTTGGTTTTGCGGCGATGTTGGCCGGTGTTGCGATCACGCTGTTTTTCGCCAAACGGTCTTTGGACAAGCGCGACGAAGAAGCCAACAAAATGACCATGAAGCCCATCTACGCATGCTGGGCAGGCTCAGCGGCCATGGTGATGGGCGCAGTCGTCAAGGTCACCGTGTTCGCAGACTTTTACAACGCCCACTCCATGTACACCCCGACCGCTTAAGCGCAGCAAAGACAGTTCAAGGATACAAACATGACAAAACGCATCGACTACGCAATCTGGATCTTCGCCCTGGCTTGGATCAGCATCGGCCTCAGTCAACAAGTTATCGTCTAATGGATAAAACAATTCCCCGATCAGGGGGAGCCAAAAAATCGATAGCCTAACACCCGCTCTGCTGCATGGCACAGGCGGGTTTTTTTTGTTCATTTATGCTATAATGACGATCACGCGACTGAGGACGGCATAAGGAGCAAGCCATGGATTGCAAGACGGTGATGGCTCCCATCAAGGTCAGCCTCTACGCCGATGAGACAGCTGGCCAAGTGATCGACTTCATGGTCGAAAAGCACATGGGGCTGGTGCCGGTGACGGAACGTGACGGCACCTTCGCAGGCTTGATCAGCGGTGACAGTTTGATGGCCTTTTTGCTGCCCAAGTCGCTGAGCGCACTCGGCACCCTGTTTCGCCACGGTGCCATGAAACGCGTCAGCTTCTTGCACGAAACCGCCGAAGATATGAAAGAGCGCTTGGATGCGCTGCGCGACCGTCCGATCGGTGAAATCCTCGATCGCAAGGTCAAAACCGCGACCCCGGACACCCCCCTCATCGACGCCCTGATGATGATCAAAGACAAACAGTACGTGGTGCCGGTTGTGGACGCGGATCACAAGCTTGTGGGCGCGATTTCCTTTTTCTCGGTGCTTTACGGACTGAACGAAGAATATGATCGCGAGACGGTGGAAAAATTGAAAGCCGCCGAACGGGAAGCCAGAAAAGAGCAGAAGGAGGGCGGGGTATGAGTCCTCACGAAACTGGCGAAGTCGTACGTCACGCGGTGATGTTCGGCATGGACCCGCTTTGGCTCAGCACCATTTTGCTGATCATTTCGTACGCAGTCTTGTTGAGCGAAAAGTTCAACCGCACCGTGGTGGCGTTGCTGGGCGGTGGGCTGGTGATCATCACCGGCGTGGTGTCGCAGAACCAAGCCATCGCCTCCATCGATTTCAACACCATTGCGCTGCTGACGGGCATGATGATCATCGTCGCGGTAACACGGACCTCAGGCGTATTTGAATTCGTCGCCATTTGGTCGGCGAAAAAGGTCAAGGCCGACCCGATGGGCATCTTGCTCGTGCTGTCGGTGGTAACGGCGGTGTTTTCGGCATTTTTGGATAATTTGACTACGGTGTTGCTGGTGGTGCCGGTGGCGCTGTTGATCGTGGAAAAGCTCAAGGTCTCTCCCTATCCGTTTTTGGTGTCGCAGATTTTGGCGTCCAACATCGGCGGCACGGCGACGCTGATCGGCGATCCGCCCAACATCTTGATCGGTTCCGCCACCGGATTAACCTTCATGCAATTTCTCAACAACCTTGGCCCGGTGGCGGTGTTGGTGCTGATCGTGATGGTGCCGATTTTCAAATACATGTGGGGCGATGAATTGGTTGCGTCTGAAAAAGACCGTGAAAGCATCATGCGGTTTCGCGAAGCCGATTCCATCACCGACGTGCGCCTGTTGGTGATGTCGTTGGGCGTGCTGGTGTTGGTGATCGCGGGCTTTATCATTGGCGAGCACTATCACATCCCCCCCGGCACCACCGCCATGTTCGGCGCGGCGGTGTTGTTGCTGATCACCAGCTTCGGACTGCACAGCGAAGAACAAACCGAACGCCTTCACCAAGCCCTGCTTGAGGTCGAGTGGGCGGCGTTGTTGTTCTTCATCGGCTTGTTCATCATCGTCTCAGGGGTCGAACACGCCGGATTGTTGAACATCCTCGGTGCCGAGCTGTTGGCGTTCACCGGTGGCGATGCGGCGATGACGGCGGTCTCAACGTTGTGGCTGTCGGCCATCGTGTCGGCGGCGGTCGACAACATCCCGTTCGTCGCCACCATGATCCCGCTGGTTCACAGCATGCAAGACGCCATCGGCGGCGCGGCGGCGCTGGAACCGGTGTGGTGGTCGCTGGCGCTGGGCGCATGCTTGGGCGGCAATGGATCACTGGTGGGTGCTGCGGCCAACGTCATGGTCTCGGGCATGGGCGAACGCGCGGGCCATCCCATCAGCTTCATGAAGTTCCTCAAAATCGGCCTGCCGCTGATGCTGCTGAGCATCGTCATCGCCAACGTCTATATCTATCTGCGTTACTTCTGGTGAGCCTGCGCCAACCCTTGGCCTGATCGACAAAGTTCTATAGCGTGTATCCCACGGCCTAAGGCCATCACCACGGGAACGCGCCATGAAGCTTGTCCGCACCGCCATCCTCACAACGCTCACCGCACTGCTGCTGAGCCTCAGCGCGCCCGCTTGGGCGCAATGGGGTTATCCACCCCAGCAACCTGCCGCCAGCGAACGCGACGTGCAAGACGTCCAGCATCAGCTTGACCTGCTGAAGAAAAATTTCGAGCGGCAGGGAAAACAGTCGAGGCAGTCCGTAACGTTTCAAGACAAGCGGATAACCGACTTTCAGTTTGTCGTCAGCATAGCTATTGGCATCTTAGGCATCATGATCGCGGTGGCCAGCTTCGCAACCTTCTTCACCTCGCGCAGTAAGGCCAAAGATCAAGCGGCTGAGTCAGCGGAACAGTGGATGAAAGAGCATGCACAAGAAGAAGTTGCAAAGCGCATGATGGCCTTTGATGAACGCCTCAAAGATTTGGAAAATGCAGCGCAGAGGCGGATCAATGATCTGGTTCAGAAAATAAGTGATGCTGCTCAGCATGAAAACAAACAGACAATTACTCAAAATCAAATAGATGAACTGAACGAAGTTGTTGTGGACGTAGAAAAACGCCCAGAGCCTGAACGGAGTTTCGATGATTGGTATGCCATTGCAACCGCGTATTTTTTTGAAGGGGAATACATTGAAGCCATCAGGCATTTGGAAAGGGCAATTTGTGCTATCGATGCCACCGATCAGAACATTGCAAAGGCTCTCTACAATAAAGGCATAGCTTTGCGTAAAGCTGGAGACACGGAAGCCTCAATTGTAGTTTACGACACCGTTATCGAGCGCTACAAAAATTCTGCGGATACTGCCTTACGTCAAAGGGTCGCTTTGGCCCTTGGAAATCGTGGTTTTGCTCGCCTGACTATGGCCAAGAAAGTTTGGCAAGACCCGGAAGAAGAGGGGGAGGCTAGAACTTTACTTTCAATGGCTCTTACGGACATCGATCAATCATTATCAGAACTTCCTGAACACCCTACGCAACTTGGGAATAGGGGATATGCTTTGTATTTAATGGGGAACGAGACTGATGCTGAAGCGGCTCTGCAGCAGGCTTTGGTATTTGGCAAGGAGGAGGCAAGAGATGTTGAATTGGCTGACGCCAAAATCCACCCTTTGCCTCAAGACGAAGCCTTCGTCGCTTTGGTCAATCGTTTATGGGCTGAGGTTCAGGCGACTGAGACGGACGTTTAAGGTTTTCGCGGCCAATAGCTCATGGTGAGGTAGAGGGCGATGGTGCTGGCCACGCCGACCGCGCCCGCCCAGGGTCCGATCCAGGCCCAGAACAGGCTTGCCATCATGATGCCGAAGACGATGCACAGCATCAGTGCAGCCTTGTCGGTGGGGTTGATGCGTCATCCCCGGCGATGTCTTGCGGCAGGGCGCTGGTCGGGCACGCTTGGTGGTGGGTCACTTTCCATGCGCCGTTTTCGCGCACGAAGATGTTGGTCGCCGCCAGTGCGCCGTCTCCCAAAACTTCCAGGCATGTCACCCACGCCAAGTCGCCGACCACATGGGCTTTGGCATCGCGGCAGGTGAAGCCTTCGGTTTGGCCGCTGATTAAGATTTCTACCCAACTTTCCAAGACAGTGTCGCGGCCTTCAAGCACCGGGCCGCCGGGGTGGATGCAGGTGACGGGTGTGCTCTGGGCCCAAATGGCGTCCATGGCGTCGACGTCGCCGCTGGCGAACGCGGTGTAATAGGCCTCATTGGCGAACAGGATTTCTGCTTCGGGTGCGGACAAAATCAAAAGCTCCTGCTGTGACGGTGGGGTGTGGACCCGTCTTGGGTTCTCATTATAATTGCCGTGCTGGATACGGAGCAAGGGATAGGACGCAAGTTATGAAGCAAAGCGATATCACGCCATCCATCACTGAATCGAACCGCGCAGCGTGGGACGAAGCCGCGCCCTTGCACCGTGAACACAATCAAGCCGACTTGTTAGCACGCTTTCGCCAGCCCGGCCACTCGGAGCTGGACGCGATCGAAACCGCAATCCTTTTGGACTTGGGCGTGGCGGGCAAAGATGTTGCGCAGCTGTGTTGCAACAATGCGCGCGAACTGATTTCGGTGCGCAATATGGGCGCGCGGCGCTGCGTAGGCTTTGAAGGCGCGGCGGGCTTTGTTGAGCAGGCGCAGGAGTTGAACGCGGCCGCGGGGCTCGATTGCGCCTTTGTGCTCGGCGATGTCTACGCCATCCTCGCTGATTATGATGCCGAGTTCGACATTGTGACGGTGACCATCGGGGTGCTCAATTGGATGCCGGATGTGGATGGTTTTTTCGCCGTCGCCGCACGGCTGTTGCGTACCGGCGGCGCGCTGTTCATCTATGAACAACACCCGATTATGGATATGGTCGAGCCCGGTGAAGTCGATGATCCGGTGGCGTGGAACTACCCGTATTTTCGCGAAGGCCCGCGTGTGTATACCGAGGGCTTGGACTATTTTGGCGGCGCCATCTATGAGGCCAAGCCGGTGTATGAAAACCAGCACACCATGGCTGCCGTGATCATGGCGGGGGTTAAGGCCGGGCTGACCCTGAAAGATTTCGCGGAGCATCCCCACCACATTTCCAACACCTGGTACAACGTCGAACGCCAAGGGCCTGAGCTGCCGATGTGTTACACGTTGGTGATGGAAAAACCTTAAGCGCGCTTGGTGTAAACGTCGGCGTCCAGGTCGTTGACTTCGACGCTCACCGCGACGTCGGCATCGAGCAGGGCTGTCACCGCGTCAAATACGCTTTGCGACAAGGCCTTTTTTTGCACGTTGGTGCGACCGGGCAGCAGCTTGATGTTGATGTGCGTGAACGACTGCTTCGCGTCGCCGATCCAGTATGCGTCCACGGGATGCGCGCGAGCCTTGATGGCGGCGGGGTCGAACAGGTCGGTAGCTTTTGCGCCGTTGAACGCGGCTTCGACCAGCGTTTGCATGTCGATGTCTTGGGCCAGCGGCGCGGCGTATTCGATGATCAGGTGCGGCATGGAGCTTAAGCCCGCACTGCCATCTTGATCGGGCCTTCGGCGCGACCGTGGATGAATTGGTCGACGTGTTCGTTGCCGGAATTGTCGATGTCGTCCACCGGGCCTTGCCAGATGATCTTGCCCTCATAGAGCATCGCGATGCGGTTGGCGATTTTGCGCGCCGACGCCATGTCGTGGGTGATCGACAGCGCCGTCGCGCCGACTTCACGGGTCACCTTGACGATCAGGTCGTTGATCACGTCGGCCATGATCGGGTCCAGGCCGGTGGTCGGTTCGTCAAAGAAAATCACTTCCGGGTCGGATGCGATGGCGCGCGCCAAGCCGACACGCTTTTGCATGCCGCCGGACAGTTCCGAAGGCATCAGATCGGCGACGTCGGCGTTCATGCCGACCATGGCGAGCTTTTGGATGGCGATGTCGTGGGCCTCATGACGGGTGCAGCGCTTTTCCGCCAACAAGCCGAACGATACATTTTCCCACACCGGCAGGCTGTCGAACAGCGCCGCGCCTTGGAACAGCATACCGAACTTGTGATTGACCTCTTCGCGGTCCGCCGTGCCCATGCCGACAACCTCTTGGCCATCGACTTTAATCGAGCCGCGGTCCGGGGTCAAAAGACCTAAAATGGATTTCAGCATCACGGACTTGCCGGTGCCCGATCCGCCGATGATGACCACGCTTTCGCCGACGCCGACGTCGAGATCGATGCCGTCCAATACCACCTTGCGGCCAAAGGCCTTGGCGACGTCACGCAACTGAATTTTTGGTTGATCGCTCATGTCATCCATCCCTTGTTTCGGCCCTTATTTCGCAAAGAACATTTCGGTGAGGATGTAATCGGAACACAAGATCAAAATACACGCCGACACCACCGCGTTGGTGGTCGCGCGCCCCACACCCTGGGCACCGCCTTTGGAATTGTAGCCGTGATAACAGCCCATCAAGGTGACGATGAAGCCGAACACGGCGGCCTTGACCAGACCTGAATTGACGTCTTCGGCGGTCAAGAAGTCCCACGTGTTTTGCAGGTAGTTGGAGGGGTTGAAGCCCAACTTATAGACCGCCACCAGATAACCGCCGAACACGCCGATGATGTCGGCGATGAGCACCAAGAACGGGAACGTGACGATGCCTGCGATCAGACGCGGCGCGACCAGGTACTTCATCGGATTGGTCGACAAGGTGGTCAGTGCGTCGATCTGTTCGGTGACGCGCATGGTGCCGATTTCAGCCGCCAAGCTTGCGCCGATGCGTCCGGCCACCATCAAGCCGGCCAGCACCGGCCCCAGTTCGCGGGTGATCGACAGAACCACCACGTTGGCGATGGCGCCTTCGGCGGAAAAACGTGAAAACCCGGTGTAGCTTTGCAGCGCCAAAACCATGCCTGCAAACACGGCGGTCAGGCCGACCACGGGCAGGGAGTAATAACCGATGTCGATGATCTGGCGCATAACGATGCGCGGATAAAATGGCGGGCGCACGGCGTGGCTGACGCCCATCGCCATAAACGTTATCAAACGTCCGGTGGTCGCCAGGAATTTCAGAACAACGCGGCCGATGGTTTGCAGCGGATTCATGATTTTATGTCTCTTCGCCTACATATACGCGGTGAAACCGCGATCCCAGACTTGTCAAAATTTCATAACCGATCGTGCCGGCCCGTTTAGCCACATCATCAACCGGGTTGTTGGGCCCGATCATGTCAACCAGCATGCCCACACGGCAGAGGTCTTCAGGGACGGTGGACACATCCAACGTGATGAGATCCATGGAAACCCTTCCAACCACGGGGGCCTTATGATTGCCGATATAGGCCAGCCCTGCATTGGACAAGTCGCGTGAATAACCGTCCGCATAGCCTAAGGCAACGGTTGCTATCCGCTCTAACCCTTGGGCCGTATGGGTGGCACCGTAGCCCACGGTTTGTGGGGTGTCAATTGTACGGACTTGTAGGATTTTTGCTTGTAAACGAACCACTTGGGCCATCGGATTGAGCTGCCCGGGGGTCGGGTTGACGCCGTACAGCGCAACCCCCGGGCGGGTCACGTCGAAGTGAAATTCGGGACCTAAGAAGATCGCGGACGAATTGGCGAAGGATGCGCGCGCTGGCGGCATATGGCTCAGCACATCGCGGAATGCGGCCAATTGTTCCGCGTTGTTGGGGTGGTCGGTAATTTCAGAGACGGTGAGATGGCTGAGGATCATGTCGAGCTTGAGATGCGTCAGATGATCGGGGTTGTCGATGATCTTTTGCATTTCATCGCTGGGCAGGCCTAAGCGCGACATGCCGGTGTCGATGTGCAGGTCGCAGGGCAGCGGTTCACCCACGCCGGTGCAGAACGCCCGCCACGCATCGACTTCGCCCAACGAGTTGAGGACCGGAATCAGGTCGTGGTGGGGATAGTCGCGTTCCGCGCCATCCATCAAGCCGTTGAAGATGTGAATGGCGGGGCCAATGCCTAAGGCCTCGCGCAATTGGATGCCTTCGTCGATGGTGGCGACGAAAAAGGTTTTGCATCCAGCATCGCGTAACGCCTGGGCCGCGCGGTCTGCACCGATGCCATAGCCGCCAGCTTTGACCACGGCGGCAGTCTCAACGCCATCTGCGGTTTGTGCGGCGCAGGTGCGCCAATTGGTCTTGAACGCATCCAAATCGATGGTCAAGATCGCCCCAGCACGCCGTGCTTCGGGTGTGTTGGGGGTGGCGGGGGCGGTGACGTCGCTCATAACTCCCCTCACGGCCCTTCGTAACTGGGGTGGTGCGGGTCGAGATCGGAAAAGCGGGTGAATTCGCCGATGAACGACAGCCGCACGTCGCCGATGGGGCCGTGACGTTGCTTGCCGATGATCACGTCACCGATGTTTTTGATCTTTTCCAGCTTCTCTTCCCACTCGGCCAATTTGTCGAGGTTGTCGGGATCGGGGCGGCGGCGCTCGTGATAATATTCGGGGCGATAGATGAACATCACCACGTCGGCATCTTGCTCGATCGAGCCCGATTCACGCAGATCCGACAACTGCGGGCGCGGCGGGTCGCGACTTTCCACGGCGCGCGACAGCTGAGACAGCGCGATCACCGGGACGTTGAGTTCCTTGGCCAAGGTCTTCAGGCCACGGGTGATTTCCGAGACCTCGTTCACGCGACCGTCAGACTTGCCTGCGGGCGGGGAAATCAGCTGCAAATAATCGACTACGATGAGGCCTAGATTGTGCTGACGTTTGAGACGCCGCGCGCGGGTGCGCAGCGCCGACACGGTCAGCGCCGGGGTGTCGTCGATGAACATGGGGATGCGGTGCAGTTCTTGAGACGCGACAACAAGGCGCGTAAATTCGTCGTTGGCCAACTCGCCTTTGCGCATCTTGTTGGACGAGATCTCGACCTGTTCGGACAAAATACGCGCAGCCAGCTGTTCGGATGACATTTCCAACGAGAAAAAGCCCACCACCGCGCCTTCTTCGCCGCCCGACTTGTGATACGAGTAGGCGGCGTTGTAGGCGATGTTGGTGACCAGCGCGGTCTTGCCCATGGACGGGCGACCGGCGAGAATCAGCAGATCGGAATTGTGCAACCCGCCGAGCATCTGGTCCAAATCGCGCATGCCGGTGGTGACGCCCGCCAGTGCGCCGTCGCGTTTGTGCGCGGCCTCGGCGACGTGAATGGCTTCCAGCACAGCGGTGCGGAAATCTTGAAAGCCGCCTTCGTGGTCGCCCTGGGTGGCGAGGTCGTAGAGCTGCTGTTCAGACTTTTCGATTTGCTGGGTGGCGGATTCCTGGACGCCCTGGTCATAGGCATCGTTGACCATGTCGGTGCCGAGCGCAATCAGCTCGCGCTTCATGTGCAAATCGTAAATGATTTTGCCGTATTCGCCGGCGTTGATGATGGTCACGGCGCTGGCGGCCAATTCGGCCAGATAGGTCGAGCCGCCCATGGCGATCAATTCGTCGTTGCCTTCGAAAAAGCCTGACAAGGTCACCGGATCGGCGATCTGGCCGTTTTCCATCAGGCGCTGCATGGCGTCGTAAATTTTGCCGTTCTCAGGCACCGCAAAATGATCGGCGTGCAGGAATTCCGATACCCGTTCATATGCGCGGTTGTCGCTGAATATCGCACCCAACAGCGCTTTTTCGGCTTCTAAGTTGTGCGGCAGCGTGCGGTACGCGGGCGCGTCCTGGGCGATATCCTGAGATACGGCTTCTTCACCGGGATGAACGGGATCGAACCCAGCCATGTCGTGGCTGTCATAATCGGGGCCGTCGAGTTCAGGTGGAGGACCTGAATCTGGGATAGGGATGATGTTGTCTGTGCTCATGGGTCCAGAGAATACGCCAGTTCCTGGTTACTCCCAGGGTGTTAATAGTGGGGAAAAGTATAGCCCGATTCGCTTTACACTTTGAAAAGCAAAACGGCGCGCCCTGCAGGACGCGCCGTTTCGATCAGTCGGTAAAGAGAAAGGGGCTTATTCAGCCGTTTCTTCTTCTTCGCCAGCGTCGTCAGCAGCTTCTTCGGCAGGAGCTTCTTCTGCGTCGCCAGATTCTTCAGCGTTTTCGTCGAAGACCGCTTCCATTTCGTAAGGCGTCTCGTCTTCGTTTTCGCCCGTCACGGCACGGCCGGTTGCGGCTTGGGTTTCGGCTTCTTCAGCGGTACGCGCTACGTTGGCGGTCACGGTGGTGGCGACTTCCGGGTGCAGGCTGACGGTGAGGTCAAACAGGCCGAGCGTCTTGATCGGGTGCGCTAGGTTGACTTGGCTGCGCGAGACGGTGAAACCGGCGTCGCTGATTGAAGCGGCGATGTCACGGGCGTTGACCGAACCGTAAAGGTGACCGGCTTCGCCAGCTTGGCGGGTCAAGATAACCGACAGGCCTTCCATTTTCTTCGCGACGGCGTCAGCTTCTTCGCGCAGTTTGAGGTTTTCGGTCTCCAACTGGGCGCGCTGGCCTTCAAAGCGTTTTTTGTTGGCGGCGGTTGCGCGCAGAGCTTTTTCGCGCGGCAACAGGAAATTGCGTGCAAAGCCGGGTTTGACGTTAACAACGTCGCCCATTTGGCCGAGTTTTTCGATGCGTTCGAGCAGAATGACTTCCATGATATTCCTCCAGCTCCCTCTGGGAGCGGTCTAAACGTTAAGGTCTTAAGCGGGCGGATCCGTTGGTTCCATACGGCTTTTCAAGCCAACCCACTGTTCTAAAATTCCAATTCCGGCGATTACCAGGACAAACCAGCCCGAAAAGATGATCACCAAGTAAACCAGACCAAGCATCGCCCCGGGAAACGGGGTCAGCGTGGCCAGCTTATGCACCACAGCCAGACCGAGGAAAAAGAACGGCACGGCCAAAATAATCGCAATGTTGCGGCCAAGATATTCAATTTCACCCGATGCGATCAACGCCAACAGCGCCGACCCCACCAAGGCCCAACTCAACCAGTCGGGAAGCGTCAGCTCCCGCAACCGTGGGGTGGGACGAATATTGCGTCCACCCTTGGCCAAAAGCCCTTGGGCAATGACCATGTTCACCACCAGACCCAAGGCCCACATGCTCGCCGCCATTCCGGCGAAGTAGGGCACCAAGGTCAACACCGCCTGTTGCAGGACCGTTTCGCCCTGGGGTGCGGCAAAGGCGCTGGACAATTCAGTCAACGCCTCGGTAACTTTTTCTTCCAACCCACCGCCGGTCATAACCGACAAGGCGATGATGTAGGCGCCACCGATCGCCGCAATCACGGCGAGGATCGAACCCGCTGGAAACCACCCAGTATCTCTGGGCGGTTCACCCGGCTGGCTCGCCCAATCCACTCCGCGACCAAGCATGCGATCGCCAAACGTCGATTGGGTTTGCGGCCCTTCGGGTGTATGGGCTTGTTGATCTTCCGGTATCCGCCAGACGATCCCATTTGGGCCGATCAGGCTGAGACGGACGATCACCCATACGGGGACGGCGTACAACACTGCGAACACCAAACCCGAATACGGGCTGGCCAGCACCACGATGGCAACGGCGGTTGCTGATGCAATCAAGGCCGCCCGGGCCCCCAGTGATTGCCCCGCGTAAAACAGCGGCAGCGGATGCACCAGGGACAGATAGAAAACGGCGATGCTTGCGCCTGACAAAGACGCCAAGGCTAACGTGCCGCTTACGATCCCAGCTGCAATGGCAAGAAGCGTGTGTTTCATGCCGATTTGCCTTCTGCCGGTTCGACGTGGTTGGTACGCCAGGGACACCAAAGCGCCCCTGGCGATAAACCGAAGCCTTATTTGATCACGTAAGGCAACAGGCCGAGGAAACGGGCGCGCTTGATCGCGATCGCCAGCTCACGCTGTTTCTTCGCAGAAACGGCGGTGATGCGGGACGGGACGATTTTGCCACGCTCAGAGACATAACGGCTCAGCAGTTTGGTGTCGCGGAAATCGATGACCGGGGCGTTCGCACCCTTGAACGGGCAGGATTTGCGGCCACGAAAGAAAGGACGACGTGCCATTATTCTTCTCCCTTGCTTTCGGTTGCTGCCGGAGCAGCAGGAGCAGCAGCAGCAGGTGCTGCGTCAGCATCGTCACGACGCGGACGGTCGTCACGACGCGGGCGGTCATCACGGCCGGGGCGGTCGTCACGGCGCGGACGCTCGTCACGGCTGGCTTTGGCGGTCAAAATGGCGCTCGGCTCGGGATCGATGGCTTCGATGCGCACGCTCAAGCTGCGCAGAACGTCTTCGTTCAAGCCCAACTGACGTTCCAGCTCGGACAAAGCCGCTGCCGGCGCGTCCATGGTCAGCTGAACGTAGTGACCCTTGCGGTTTTTCTTGATTTTGTAAGCCATGGAGCGAAGGCCCCACTGCTCGGTCTTTTCGACCTTGCCACCGTTGTCGTTGACGACGGCGGTCATTTGCTCGGTCAGCGCTTCCACTTGCGTCGTGGAAAGGTCCTGACGAGCGATGATAACGCTCTCGTAAAAAGGCATATTGCCCTCCTCTCGGATTGTCTCAGCCCCACATGTTTCCGCCAAACATAAAGAGAAAACGGGGCATAGCTGAGGGACATCCCCCAGCAAGGAGCTATGAAGCGGCGCAATATACAGGGTACTTGGGGGAATGCAAGGGGGGCGTGGGGATAATTCTAAGCGGAGATTAAGCACATTTATTTGGGGGCAGAGCCGCTGACGGCGTTGCAATTCATTTCAGTGATGAGTTTTTGGGCTTTGACATAATCTAAGCCCCGATTGTTGTATTTATAATATGCTGCCGCTGCGGAAATATCAGAGCAGCCCTTTTGTGCCTGCCTTAATTTAAGTAAATATCTTGCTAGAACAACTTGTGAATCAGCCGCTAGTCCTGGCTGGTTTGCTCTGATGAAATAATTGATGCCTTGATCTAGTTGGTCAAGTGCCGCTTGGTGGTCTTGTTGGTGCGATGACACCTTTGACATTCGAACGCTTGCTATGCCAAGGCAAAAGATATCGCCAAGGCTTGCACAGTTGGCCATCAACTTTTGAAGGGCGGTTTTTGCGGCCGCTAATCCGTGTCGTTGTTCAGAGCCAGAAGCATTGATTGCTTGAGAGAAATTCAAATCGGCGAGTTGTAGGTAAATATGAGGGAGATCAAGTGGGTTATCGATATTCTCAGCGATCTGGCGCGCTTGATCGAATGAGTATAGTGCTTTTTGAGTTTTCTGCCTGGAAATCGCAACGTGCCCTTCCGCGATGAGGAGGTATTGTTCCGTTTTTTTTGCGTCGAAAAATATCAAGAGCTCTCTTGCACGAGTAAGTGTTTGCTCTGCTTCAACGATTTTTTTTACGTCGATGTACAATTGAGCAAGATAAATGTGAGCAAAGTATTGAAAGCGGGTCTTATCTGCTTTTTCAAAATATGAAATTGCTTTGTTGTAAAACTTTTCTGCGCTTGGGAAGCCGCCATATGTGCTGGTAATACTGCCCTTATTTACAAGAGATTCTTTTAAGGCCAATAGGACATAAATAATACCAAGAGCTAAGTTGTCATTGTTTTTGCTGAAATACGGCAAAGAGATAGCAGCAAATGTTCCTGCTCCATTTATATCGCCATGAAGCTCCAACGAAATGGTGGCAAACAACAATCCACTCCAGGCACGAATATCTTGATGTTTAGGGGGGAGCTTTCTTTCCAAGACGTAAAATGCATTCAAAGCTGCTTCGAGCTGGCCTAGCTCTGTCAGTTCAAGCGCATCTAAAAAAGCGTCCGTAACTTTTTGCCGCTCAGTGTCTTCAGGCGAGGAAAAATAGGTTTCGAGTTCACCTTTAGGGAGCAGGGATGGTGTCGGGTTGTCTAAGTAATTGCGCGATATATTGTCCGAAAGTGCGGCGAATGAATTGGCCGCACTGATTGTGACCCCAAATGCGAAAACCAGTAAATATACGGATACGGTTTTAAAAAGATGTTGGGGCTGCATTTAATTTATCGCCTCACTAAATATATCTCTAGAGAGGCTGAATGATTGGCAGTGTTGTGTCTAGCTCAAACATGCATGGGTTGTGATGCGTGCCAAGGTGTGTGCTCGGCTGATGAGGGATTATAGCCGCCCCGCCGCCGTAATCCCCCCAAACCCCTGCGGTTGGGCAATCAGCACGTAGCTGAGATTTTCCGCCCCCCCCTTGGGCAGCGCAAAGCTCAGCGTTTGCGCGGTTCCGCTCCAGGTGCCGAGTTGCTCCAGGGTTTCCACCGAATTCACATAGGTGATGGTTTTGCCGCGGTTTTCGCCGGATTTTATGGCTTGGGTGTGGTCCGAGTGGGTGCGCATCAGCCATAGGGTTTGCAGGTTGGGGCCGCCTGTCAAGGCGGGCAGGGTGGCGGTGAGGGTGTTGGCGTCTGTGCGTTCCAGCTTGATCGGTTGCACCGTGGATGAGGCGATGGCGCGGGTGGCCTCGGTTCGGTTGGAGCCGATGAACTGGTGCGCGCCGTTGACCACCATCTGCGGGGTGTAGACTTGCTTTGAGCCCATTTGGCGGGCGTAGGCGCGTTGGCGGTCCGTGCAGAATTTGCGGCTGAGCGTATCGCGCCAGTTCAAGTGATCCCAATACGTCACGTGACAGCCCAACGCGATGACGTTGACGTGTTTCGCCAGCTCGCCCAGCAACGCATCGGCGGGCGGGCACGACGAGCAGCTTTGCGAGGTGAACAATTCTACCACCACCGGCCCGTCGGCCTTGGCTTGGCTGATGACCTGCACGGGCGCTTTTTCGCCGATCATCGAAAGCCCAACGATGGCGATCAAAAACGGTAAAAACAGAAGTTTGTGTTTCATGAAATCCAATTCGGTCTCACCTTATGTTTGGTTACACAAAATTGACTCTGGCTTGACTCTTTTGGCGGCTGGTGTAGGAACAGCGCAACTCATCACAGACTATACTATATAAGGGGTCGGATATGACGCGCGCATTGGTTTTTCCGGGGCAGGGTTCGCAAGCCGTTGGCATGGGTAAAGAGCTCTATGACGCCTTTCCCGCCGCCAAGGCCGTTTTTGACGAAGTTGACGATGCCCTGGCGGAGGATGGGGGCGAAAAGCTCTCCGACACCATCTTCAACGGTCCCGAAGATCAACTGACGCTCACCGCCAACACCCAGCCCGCATTGATGGCGGTGTCCTTGGCCGCGTTTGCGGTGCTCAAGGATCGCGGTTTCGATCTGGCGTCTCAAGCGGCGTATGTGGCCGGGCACTCCTTGGGTGAATATTCGGCTTTGGCTGCGGCGGGCACGTTCAGTGTTGGCGATGCGGCCAAGCTGCTGCGCATTCGCGGTTCCGCCATGCAGGCCGCCGTCCCGGTGGGCGAAGGCGCAATGGCTGCGCTGTTGGGCTTGGATTGGGATGCGGCGGTGGCGGTTGCCGCCGAAGCGGCCCAAGGCGATGAAGTCTGTTCCGCCGCCAATGACAACGTTGACGGCCAAGTGGTGATCTCCGGCGCCAAAGCCGCCGTCGAGCGCGCCGCCGAACTGGCCAAAGAGCGCGGCGCCAAGCGCGCCATCATGTTGCCGGTCAGCGCCCCGTTCCATTGCGCGTTGATGCAGCCCGCCGCCGATGCGATGGCTGAGGCTTTGGCCGCTGCGACCATGAACGCGCCTGTGGTGCCGGTCATCGCCAACGTCACCGCTGCGCCGACCACGGACCCGGACGAAATCCGCAAGCTGCTGGTCGAACAGGTCACTGGCACCGTACGCTGGCGCGAAACCATGCTGAAGATGGTTGATTTGGGCGTCGATCAGATCGTCGAAGTGGGTGCGGGCAAGGTTTTGTCCGGCCTGGTGCGGCGCAATCCGGCTATCGAAGGCTGCAACATTGGCGGTCCCGACGATATTGAGGCTTTCCTCGCCACGCTGTAATCGGCACAATCTTGGATAAGAATTAGATTCGGATCTATTGGGGAACCTCTAAATGTTTGATTTGAGTGGCAAAAAAGCCCTGGTCACCGGCGCGTCCGGCGGTATCGGCGGCGCGATTGCGAAGGCTTTGCACGGCTTGGGTGCGGATGTGGCCTTGTCGGGCACACGGGAAGACGCGTTAAAGGCTTTGGCGGATGAGCTGGGTGAGCGCGCGCACGTGACGCCCGCGCGCTTGGGCGAAGAGGGCGCCGCTGCGCAACTGATCGCAGACGCCACCGCCGCCATGGGCGGGGTGGAAATCTTGGTCAACAACGCCGGCCTCACCTGCGATACGTTGGCGATGCGGATGAAGGATGAAGACTGGGACCAAGTGCTCAACGTCAATCTCAAATCCGCGTTCCAGCTGTCGCGCGCGTGCTTGAAGGGCATGATGAAGGCGCGCTTTGGCCGCATCATCTCCATCACCTCGATCGTTGGCGTGACCGGCAATGCGGGCCAAGCCAACTACGCGGCGTCGAAAGCGGGGTTGATCGGGATGTCGAAATCGTTGGCCCAAGAAGTCGCCACGCGCGGTATCACGGTCAATTGCGTTGCGCCGGGCTTTATCGCGACACCGATGACCGAAGCGCTGAATGAGCAGCAGCAAGCGGCGATTCTTGGCAATATCCCAGCAGGGGCCATGGGTGCGCCCGAAGATATCGCCGCAGCAGTGGTTTATTTGGCCAGTGTTGAGGCCAACTACGTCACCGGTCAAACTCTGCATGTTAACGGCGGCATGGCGATGATATGATCGGCCAATGGGAGTATCCGCAAAGCCGCGAAAACTTTGGCTTTTCGGATGCTGGTCATGGCAGGTAAAGTGTGTTAGGAAACGGTGCTTTCTTACGGAGGAAGCCTGAGTTTTGTTACCGTGCCGTACGGGAAGCTACGTTAAGGGAATGACCTCTTGCGTGGATTGTGGGGCAAGGTTTCTTTATTAATTACAACGTTTTAGTTCGAGGAATTCAGACATGAGTGATGTCGCAGACCGCGTTAAGAAAATCGTCATCGAACACCTTGGCGTGGACGACTCCAAGGTTGCCGAAACTGCTAGCTTCATCGACGACCTTGGCGCCGACAGCTTGGACACCGTTGAGCTTGTAATGGCTTTTGAAGAAGAGTTCGGTTGTGAAATTCCGGATGATGCCGCCGAAAAAATCCTTACCATCAAGGATGCTATCGATTACATCACCGCGAACTCTTAAGGTTCGTCTGTGGTTGATGGGCGGGGGATTGCTGAACCCTTTGGGCTGCAGTCCTCCGCCTTTCCCACATATGGGCGAAGCTTGGATACTGTTGCGTCTCGCACAAGTTTGACACGCCAATTTGACATGAGGTCAGCATGCGTCGAGTAGTTGTCACGGGTATGGGTATGGTTTCGCCGTTGGCAGACGGCGTCGAAGCCAGTTGGTCAAAGCTGATCAATGCGGAATCCGGCCTGAACGCCATTGAAAGTTTCGATGTTTCGGATCTTCCCGCGAAAATCGCGGGGCAGGTCCCCTTGGGCGATGGCCCCGGGCAGTTCAACGCCGACACGTACATCACGCCTAAAGAACGTCGCCGGGTAGACGATTTTATCGTTTACGGCATGGCGGCGGCTCAACAGGCTGTCGAAGACAGTGGTTGGACCCCTCAAGAACACGAAGATCAGTGCCGTACCGGTGTATTGATTGGTTCGGGTATCGGTGGTCTTCCGGTGTTGTCGAGCGGCGCGATCACCGTCGATTGCGAAAGCGGCGGCGGTGTGCGTCGTCTCAGCCCATTTTTCATTCCCGCAAGTTTGATCAACTTGGTGTCTGGCCAAGTATCGATCAAGTACGGCTTTAAAGGCCCCAACCACGCGGTGGTGACGGCATGTTCTACCGGCGCGCACGCCATTGGCGATGCTGCGCGTTTGATCATGTGGGACGACGCGGACGTGATGGTTGCCGGTGGCGCCGAAGCTGCGTGCTGTCGCACCGGCATGGCTGGGTTCTCCCAAGCTAAAGCCTTGTGTACCACCTACAACGACGATCCGACCGCAGGCTCGCGCCCGTGGGATCGTGACCGTAACGGCTTTGTTATGGGTGAGGGCGCAGGTATCGTCGTGCTTGAAGAGCTTGAGCACGCCAAAGCGCGCGGTGCGAAGATCTACGCCGAAGTGGTTGGCTACGGCCTCACCGGCGATGCTTATCACATCACCGCACCGACCCCGGATGGCGATGGCGCATTCCGTTGCATGAAAGCGGCGATGAAGCGCGCAGGCTTGAATCCCGAAGACATCGATTACGTTAACGCTCATGGCACATCGACCATGGCCGACGTGATTGAGTTGGGCGCTGTAAAACGTGCATTCGGCGATGCGGTGAATGATATTTCCATGTCATCGACCAAGTCGGCGATCGGTCACTTGTTAGGGGCTGCGGGTGCGGTTGAGGCTATTTTCTCAATCCTCGCCGTTCAAAACAGTGTGGTTCCGCCGACGCTTAACCTCGACAATCCGGACGAAGGCTGCGACATCGATTTGGTGCCGCACCAGGCGAAAGAGCGCAAAGTGCGCGCCGCGTTGAGCAACTCGTTCGGTTTCGGCGGCACCAACGCGTCGCTGATCTTCAAATCGTTCGACTGATTATGAACTGAGGGGGCTGCATGAAACGCGCCCTGTTGGCTCTGGTTTTGATCGCCCTCGCTGGCCTTGGCGCCAGTGGGGGCGGTTTTTTCTATGTCAAAGCCAAAGCCCGAGCGCCGGGGCTTAACGAGCAGCCGGTGCGCATCTTGATCGAGCCGGGGTTGGGCGTCAGCGCCATCGCCGGGCGGCTTAAATCGGCTGGCGTGACCCACCAACCTTTGGTGTTTCGGATTTGGGCGCGCTTGACGGAAGCCCACACCAAGTTGCGCGCCGGTGAATACGACCTGCCTGCACGCGCCAGTACGGTCCAGGTCCTCGATATCCTCAAAAGCGGCAAGACGGTGGTGCGCAAGCTGACCTTGGCCGAGGGGCTTTCGCTGACCGAAGCCTTGATGGTGGTTCAAGACGCCGAAGGCTTGCAAGGCGACATCACCACCATTCCCGACGAAGGCTGGTTGCTGCCTGAAACCTATCACTATTCGTGGGGTGGAATGCGCAACGACTTGATCGCGCGCATGGCTGACGATATGGGGTCAGTACTAGCCACATTATGGGCGCAGCGATCTGATGACTTCATTCTCACGTCCGCCAAAGAGGTCTTGATCTTGGCATCAATTGTGGAAAAAGAAACCGCCATCGCGGCGGAACGTCCACGGGTTGCGGCGGTGTTTCTCAACCGCCTAAAAAAAGGCATGCGGCTGCAATCGGACCCAACTGTGGTCTATGCCTTGACCGACGGGGCGGGTGCCTTGGGGCGAGCTTTGACGCGGGCTGATTTGAAAATTGACAGTCCCTTCAACACCTATCGGGTTCGTGGGCTTCCTCCCACGCCCATCGCCAACCCCGGCCGCGATGCGATCCGTGCGGTGATCCATCCCGCCCAGACCAATGCGCTTTATTTTGTCGCCGACGGCAGCGGCGGGCATGTTTTCGCGAACACCTTGAAGGCGCATAACAGAAACGTTCAGCGCTGGCGTAAAATCAAGCGCGAGCGCGCCCTAGATTAGTCACACGGGAATTTTTCGATCAAAGCCGCCATAACCACATCACCAAGGCTGTAATCTAAGTCTTCGGGGTGATCATCCATATACGACCTAACGGCCATCACCACGTTGCCACGCGTAGTGGTGTCGGAGGTGCATATAAGCTGGCTCATGTCATCAAAGCCCTGATAGGTCATCGCGACGTCGTGCGCGGCGGTGATGGATCCGACGCACAAGCCCCAATGTACGTCATCCGCATCCATATTGTCGCACCAGCCTTTGAGGTCGCGAGCCCCGGAAAAGGCTTCGGTGGCGAGCGTGGTCTGGGGGGTGAAATTTATGACGGCGAAGAGGAAAAGCGCAGCTCCTGCGCGGAATATCCAGGTCATAGCATCACCTCTGAGTTGATAAGTCTCAGCGCTGATTATACCACGGATCAGGATTTTTTGGGCGCGCGCGACAAAATCCACACGCGCCAACATGGCGGCAGCACACTGATCAGCCACGTCACGGCGGCGAGGCGCTTGGGGAAAAAGAGGCTGATGGGCTGTTTTTTTAAGCCGTTGCGAATGCGCTGGGCGGCTTTGGGGCCATCCATGAACAGCGGCATAGGAAAGTTGTTTTTTGCGGTGATGCGACTTTCGACAAAACCTGGGCAAATCGCGGTGACGACGATTCCGTCAGGCCGCAGCGCCCCGTTGAGGGCTTCTGCATAGGCTTTAACGGCGACCTTGGAGGCCGAGTACGCCGGCGCCCCGGGCAATGGCGTCACCCCGGCGATGGAGCTGACCATCGCGATGTGGCCGCATTTTCGGGTTTTCATCGCCTCGATTGCGGGCCAGATGGTGTTGAGCACGCCAGTGAAGTTGACGTCGAAGATGGCGCGGGCTTGGGCTTCAGTCTCTCCGTCACCGCCGCTGCCGCCCGAAATTCCTGCGTTGGCGATGACCAAATCCAGCGGATGGGCTTGATCAGCCTTGGCGATCAACGCCGCCATGGCTGTGCGCTCAGTGACGTCCAAAGCGACGGCCTCAACCGTCGCACCCAGAGCCTCACAGCGCTGGCCGACGTTCACGATCCGTGCGCCGTCGCGCCCGGTGAGCGTCAGGTGGACGCCGGAGGTGGCATATTCCAAGGCCAAAGCCTCGCCGATGCCGCTGCTGGCGCCGGTGATGAGTATGGATTTTGGGTCTTTCATGAGGGGCAGAGTGCCTGAACCAAGGCGTGCGTGCAAACGACAAATCGCGCGCGATCTTGTTGCAAAGCAGGGGGGAGGTAATAAGAGAAGACAACCTTTCAAAGGGGCTTCTTGTGAGCATTTCATCCTTGACCGGCTTCACCCGTGCAGAGGTCACCACCACCTGCACGGGCGAAGTCAAGAACCTGTCTTCGTGACATCAAACTTATATTGGCGCATTTCAAATCATTGAATGATTAATCAGCGCTGACTCTCGGAAACCTCCCCGCCGCTGCTGACTTTTTTCAGCACATAGCGAAAGCCTACTTGCAAGGTGGGGTTTGCCCCTGCGAGCAACCACCCGACACCAAATCCCCAGAGAAACACCTGTTCTCCAATAAATGTTGGATTATAGTTTTCTGATGGAAGCCCAATGAAACGCATAACGTGTTCTATGATGGCTTTGATGGTTTCTGGGTCAAGGTACCCCCAAATTAATATTCCTAATCCTGTACCCATAACGAGCAACGCAATTGAGTAAGGCCACGTAGGCTCTTCGGTTTGTTCACTGCGCGCTCTATGTCTAAAAATAAGCATGAGCATAAGCAGTAAAATAAAGAAAATACCGGCAGCCCGCATATGTACGTCACTCACTTCCAAGTCAGGAGAAAGGAGTTGGGTTACATAGGTTGTCCATTCAGGGGGAGCGTGCTTGCCATTGGTTGGGAAGAGGGCGACGACGATTGCTAGGAAACCCGCTATTTTGCTGAACACGTTCTCAAATGGACCAAATCCATTATAGATGAACATGCAAAAACCAATGCCGACCAAGCAACCAATAAAAATACCGCCAGAGTCAGTCCAATAGGACGCACTCATGGAGGTGATCTGGTCTTTTCCTCCGGCAAGCCTGTTCACCAGCGTTGCAAGACCGATGGCCGTTACGCCAACGATCATCCACAAAACTCTATAGCTGACCAAGCTTGTCGTTTCTTGCGCGTGAGAAGAATTCATTTTTCCCCCTTATTTCTGAGTTTGAAACCAGCCGCAATCGCGATGGCGAAACCAGATGTCGTGCTCCATGATCATCGTGCAGATGGCCTTTTTGAATTTAAACCAATGGTATTTGTGTCTATTGATATTGTAAACAATAAGTTGTGTGAGTGGGGCGTCGGGACGGCTCTTGAACCCTACGACCAACCCCGTCAATCGGTCTTGCCTCGTCACATCAACGGTGTGAGTGGTGATCAAGATGGATTTAGGATTTTTAGGACCGGAAGATTGCCCCAAATGGGAACGCATAGCGGGTTCTTGTTGCCGGGCGGGGTCGAGGCTATAAAAGAACGTAACCTTTCAAAGGGGATTCTTGTGAGCGTTTCATCCATGACCGGCTTCGCCCGCGCTGAGGGCGCCACTGACACCTGTACATGGGGGTGGGAAGCCAAGAGCGTCAACGGTAAGGGCCTTGATGTTCGGCTGCGTTACCCGCGCGGCTTCGACTTCATCGACGCCCCGGCGCGCGATCGCGTCACCAAACGTTTTAAACGCGGCAATGTATCGCTCAACCTCGACGTTAATTGGACCCAAGCGCGCGCCAGTGTGGCGGTGAACGAAGACGTGTTGGCGGAAATCCTCAGCGCCATTCCTAAAATTCAAGACGCCGTGCCCGGGGTGCAGCCGCCTTCGGTCGACGGTATTTTGGCGCTGCGCGGGGTGTTGGAACAATCCGACGACGAAGCCGGTGACGAACAAAACCGCGCCTTGGAAGCGGCCTTGCTGGAAGGCTTGGATCAGCTGCTCGATCAATTGGCCGAGGTGCGCAACGACGAAGGTGAACGCATGGGCGGGGTGCTGCACGACCAGTTGGCGGTGATCGAAAATCTCAGCGAAGAAGCAGGTGAGTTGGCGGCGTTGCAGCCCGACGCGATCCGCAAACGCTTGGCCGATCAAGTGTTGATGTTGGTCCAAGACATCGCCGTGATCGACCCCGACCGTCTCGCCCAAGAAGCCGCCATCGTGATGACCAAGGCCGACGTGCGCGAAGAACTTGATCGTCTCAGCGCGCACATCGAAGCGGCGCGCGACCTGTTGGCCCAAGACGGCCCGGTGGGGCGGCGGCTGGATTTCTTGTGTCAGGAATTCAACCGCGAAGCCAACACGCTGTGTTCCAAATCTTCCGACACCGATCTGACCCGCGTGGGCTTGGATCTCAAAGCCGTCATCGAACAATTTCGCGAGCAGGTGCAAAACATTGAATGATCCGCACAACATCAAACGCCGGGGCCTGATGCTGGTTCTGTCATCCCCCTCCGGCGCCGGTAAAAGCACGATTTCCCGTGAACTGCTCAGCCGCGAGCCGGAACTGACCATGTCGGTGTCCGCCACCACCCGTCCACCGCGCCCCGGTGAGGTGGATGGCAAAGATTACTTCTTCATCACAAAAGACACCTTCCACGAGATGGTCGCCAAGGATGAATTTTTGGAACACGCCACCGTGTTCGACAATTCCTACGGCACCCCGCGCCCCCCGGTCGAAGAGGCGCTTTCCAGCGGCAAGGACGTGCTGTTCGACGTCGATTGGCAAGGCACCCAACAGCTGCATGGCCGCGCCCGTCATGACCTGGTGCGCATCTTCATCCTGCCGCCGTCGAAAGACGAGCTGGAAAACCGCCTGCGCACCCGCGCCCAAGACCCCGAAGAGGTGATCCAAAAGCGCATGGCCAAAGCCGCCGATGAAATGAAGCACTACGACGAATACGACTACATCGTCGTCAACATCGACGTCGAAGACAGCGTTCGCGAAGTGCAAGCCATCCTCACCGCCGAACGGCTGAAAAAAGACCGTCGCGAGGGGCTGTACGATTTTGTGCGGGAATTATGCGGGACGGGCTGAGAGACATGACCGAATTGCCAAGCGCAATTTCGATCATGTCCCCAGTATGAGCCTCAGTATGTGACCAATCTGAACGATTTATCCGCTACTCAGACAATCATAATGCTTGCCCTGAGCAAGGCGCTTAGCACTTGGCCGTGCAAATGCCGAAACTGACAGGGTTTGTCAGCACCCCCGCCATACGTGAGTTCGCAGCGCAGTTTGCGACGCAAACAGCGGTGGGTTGATCGGATGGCTGGCCATTGTTTGTGGACTTACACGTACCCGTGAACAAATCCAGGTATTGCGTGCCGGGGCAAGGGTTTTGCATTCCCACTTGCGTTTTATCATGTCCAGTACAGCTGGCTGAGCATTTGCCAAATGTGATTGGATTGACAAGCCCGCTCGTCGTTGATGAGGTGATGCAGTCGCTGACGCACGCTTCTGTCGGTACGTCCGTCGGCTCGCCGTTGGTGAAAGTTTCGCATTTCTCTTTAAACAAATCCCAGTATTGACCGGTGGGGCAATTGGTTATGGGATTGGCTTCGGTCATGGAGCCAGCTTGGGCGGGAGTGTGGCCAAAGCTGACCAGCGCCCCGACCAGGAACATCAAAACAAAAGCGGATATTGTGGTGAGTTTCTTCAAGGTATTCTTCCCCTGTTCATTGCGCAAAATTGGCGCGTTGGTTAGCGTAAATGTCATTCTTGACCTTTATGTCCAAAGGGATGTTACCCTTATGGATTGTTTGCGTAAATAGAGATGCATGTACATGATTGTGTTGTTTGGTGGTAGAATGCGGGTGGCTTTACCAAGTCATCTTTACCGCCAAACGCCTCCAAAGAAGCCGCCAGTCTGGGGCTAGACTGGCGGCTTGATGGTCAGGAGTTGGCGGCCTGACCTTTTTTAATACACGTCCTCGCGCGTATTAAAGACGTTGAACTTTCCGGTTGGGGTGATCAGTCGTTTGTCTTTGATGACTTTTTTCACTTTGCGGGTTTTGTCGTCGAGAACCACGATTGCGGATTCTTGATCCTTGCCGTTCCAGACCGAGAACCACACTTCCGTTCCGGCTTTATTGTATTCGCCTTGCACCACACGGCGCGCGCCTTCCTTGAGGCCCGCAAGTTTGGCGATGGGGATGACCTCATATGGCGCATCCGGTTTGGTCATATCGAACACCGCTATGGAAGACGAAACCTCTTCGTCGGGATTGAGCGGGCTATCGACCCACAAATTGGTAGAATTGGGGTGGGTTTTGACGAACAGCGAACCGCCGCCCTGGGCTTCCAGGCTTTGCACCACTTTCCAGGCTTGATCGGGATGGCCCTCGGGGTCGGTGCCGATCAACGCCACGGTTTCATCGCCGAGATGGCTGGTCGCCCACACGGGACCGTATTTTGGATGCTTAAGGTTGGCCCCACGCCCCGGGTGCGGGGTGACGCCGACGCCGTCGGCTTCGCGGATCAGTTTGACCAGTTTACCTTCTTTGGTGTCGACAACCGCGATGGTGTTGCTGGCGTTGGCGGCGACCATGAAATAGCGACCGGTGGAATCCAAACCTCCGTCGTGGAGGAACAACTCGGCTTCGATGGTGGTCGTTTTGAGGTTTTTGATGTCTTCGTAATTGACCAGCAAGATGTTGCCGGTTTCCTTGACGTTGACGATGAACTCAGGCCGGTAGTGCGAACTGACAATCGCCGCGACCCGCGGTTCGGGGTGATATTCCTGCTTGCCCACGGTCATGCCGCGGGTGGAAACGACCTTCAGCGGCTTTAACGTGTTGCCGTCCATGATGGTGAATTGGGGCGGCCAATAGGCCCCGGCGATGGTGTATTTGTCCTCATAGCCTTTCATTTTGGACGACTCGACCGAGCGCGCTTCCATGCCGACTTTGATGGATGCGACCGTGGCGGGGACTTTCATCCACAGATCGATCATGTTGATTTTGGCGTCGCGTCCAATTACGAACAGATAACGACCGCTGGCCGAAATACGGGTGATGTGCACGGCGTAACCGGTGTTGATGATGGTTTTGATTTCATAGGTCGCGCCATCGATCAGAGCGATCTGACCGGCGTCGCGCAGGGTCACCGAAAACAGATTGTCGATGTCCCAATCGTTCATTTTTTTGGTTGGGCGTTTTTCGGGCGGGATGTTGAGATCCCAGCTGGCCATAATTTCGGGTAGGCCAAATTCCGGCGGGGTTTGCGGCTCGTTGAGCAGGTAGCGCGCCATCAAGTCGATTTCGGTTTCGCTCAATTCACCAGACGTTCCCCAGTTGGGCATGCCGGCGGCGGAACCATAAGTGATGAATGCGACCAACGTGTCATAGCCGCGTTCCTTGGTGATGTCGGTCGTCAACGGTTTGCCGGTGGCGCCTTTACGCAAAACGCCGTGACAGCCGGCGCAGCGTTGGAAGAAGATTTGGTTGGCTTTTGATTGCTCATCTGCGGTGAGCGTGAGATTTGGTTCTGCAGCGTAAGATGTGAAGGACAAACCGAGCACGGTGCTAAAGACGGCTAAACTGGTAATCCATCGGCGCGCCACTCCGATTGCATGCGAGCTTCTCATTCCAATACTCCCCATTAAAAATCAGTCATTTCTGAAAAAAGATGAAGTAAAATAGCCCACATTTTGAAGTATAATCATGATTGTATGCTGTATTCATTGATGATCGTCAAATTAGAATATTAATAATGTAGTAATGTTTGTGAATTCATCTGTTTCGCCCAATAAAAAAGGAACAGATCACAGATTTGCGCCGGAAGGGTTCAAACCAGAAACGGTTTGATCAGGCTGAATGCAATCGCCCACATCACCATGCCGATGGTGGCGTCGAGCAATTTCCATGTGATCGGGGCGCGAAACAGCGGTGCCAGTTTGGTAGCGGCAAACGCCAGCGCAAAGAACCAGACGAACGAGGCGATGACCGCGCCGCCTAAGAACCAGGCACGGTCCGGCCACGGATGTTGGCCCGAAATGCCGCCGAGCAGCACCACGGTGTCCAGATACACATGCGGGTTGAGCAAGCTGAAGCCGAGCGTGGTCAGCAGTGCGGCTTTGAGGCTCATGCGCGTGGGTGCGTTTTCGTTGCTCTCGCTTTTGAGTACTTCACCCACCCAAGCGCGGCGAAACGCGAGTATCCCGTAGACGAACAAGAACACTGCGCCGAACACCGCCGCTCCGGTGGCGAGCGCGGGGGTGCTGGCCACCAGCGTGCCGACGCCGAGCCCGCCTAAGGTGATCAGTGCGGCGTCGATGATGAAGCACAGTGTGGCGATGGCGAAGTGATGTTCGTGCTTCAAGCCTTGGCGCAGCACAAAAGCGTTTTGCGAACCAATGGCGATGATCAACCCCGCACCAAGGCCCAGGCCTTGAATGAAGAGTCCGCTGCTCATTGCGCTTCCAGCAACCGCGCCAATGCGGCGAAATCTTCGGGGCTAAGCTCTTCGGCGCGGGCGGTTTCCTTGATGCCGACGTCTTGAGGATTAAGGTTTAAAGATTTCAGGCTTTGGCGCAGCATCTTGCGGCGTTGGCCGAACGCGGTGGCGGTGACTTTTTCCATCGCGTCCCAACCGGCCGGGGCCAAGGGTTCGGCGCGTGGAATCAGCGTCACCACCGTCGATTGGATTTTCGGCGGCGGGGTGAAGGCGCGGGCATCGATGTTGAATTCGGGGCGCACCTCGCACAGCCATTGGCACATGATCGACAGTCGCCCATAGGCCTTGGTGCGCGGCTTGGCGGTGATGCGATCCGCGACCTCTTTTTGAAACATCAAGGTGAAACCGGTGAACGCCGTCGCGTCTTTGCGGGTGCTCTTCAACCAGCCGATCAGCAACGGTGTGGCGATGTTGTAGGGCAGGTTGGACATGATGCGCTTAGGCGCGGGGGCCAGGGCTTCGTAGTCTTGCTCAAGCGCATCCCCAGCGATGATTGTGAAGCGGTCAGGATAGGCAGGTGCGAGATAATCATTGAGCGCATCGATGCAGCGGTCATCGCGCTCGACGGCGACGAGCTTCTTCGCGCCAGCGGCCAAAATCGCGCGGGTCAACCCGCCTGGACCCGGGCCGATTTCGATTACGGTGGTGTCGCTGAGATCGCCCGCCGTGCGCGCGATCCGCGACGTCAGGTTGAGGTCCAACAAGAAATTCTGGCCGAGCTGTTTTTTCGCCGCCAAGTCGTGTTCGGCGATGATGTCGCGCAGCGGCGGCAGATTGTCGATGTGCTCGCCAGCCATGGTTTAGGCCTCAAACGCGGCACGCGCGTCGGCCATTTCAGCAGCTGTGCGCAACGCGGCCATGAGGCTGTCTTCACAGGCCTTGCCGGTGCCCGCAATGTTGAAGGCGGTGCCGTGATCGGGCGAGGTGCGCACGAACGGCAGGCCCAGCGTGATGTTGACGCCGTTGAAATCCAGCGTTTTGACTGGGATCAGCCCTTGGTCGTGATACATGCACAGCGCCACGTCGTAGGTCGGCAGGGCATGGGCGGTGAACATGGTGTCCGGCGGCATCGGCCCGACGGCGTCGATGCCTTCTGCTTTGAGTCGTTCGATAGCCGGGGCGATGATGTCGATTTCTTCGCGGCCCATGGCCCCGCCTTCGCCCGCATGCGGGTTGAGACCGGCGACCGCGATGGTTGGAGCCGCAATGGCAAAGTCGCGTTTGAGCGCGGCGTCGGTGATGCGCGCAACCTCGACGATGGTGTCCGCATTGAGTTTTTCGACCGCATCGCGCACGGATACATGCACGGTGGCCAAGACCACCCGCAGCTTGTCGCACGCCAGCATCATCACCGGCTTAACGTCTTCACCTGTCACATGTGAGGCGAGGTGGGCGAGAAACTCGGTATGACCGGGAAACTTGAAACCGGCATCATACAGCACGTCTTTGGCGATGGGGTTGGTGACCACCGCGCTGGCACGTTCCGATGCGGTGAGCGCAACGGCGCGTTCGATGGCGTTGATCACGGCCTTGGCGTTTTGTGGATTAGGCGTGCCTGCGATCGGGGGGGGGACCAGCGGTTCGCTGAGCACCGGCAAGGCGTCGTAAAAACAATCCAGCGCGTCAAGCGGGTCGGAAATGATCCGCACCGGCACGTCCAGGTCCAAATGCTTGGCGAGTTTGATCAAGCGTCCCGGATCGTCAATGGTGAAGAAAACCGGCAAGCCTTCGTCGCGCCGCAGCCACGATTTAAGCGTGATGTCGCCGCCCACGCCAGCGGGCTCGCCCATGGTCAGCGCTAGGGGCAGCGGATCGTCTTTTTGTGAGTTTGAGGCCGCGTTCATATGCGCGTATCGACAAATGCGTCACGGCGGAGATCGCGTAACTTGCGCTGTGAGGCGACGCTGAGGCGGTTCTGAACCAATTTATTGCGAATGTCGTCGCGCACTTTTTCCATATCCATGGTTTCGTCTGTGCGTTCACAAATCATCAACACCGCCAAACCGCCGCCGGTGGGGATGGGGGCGCTGGGCTGGCCGACTTTGAGATCACCCAACACCTGTTGCATTGTATCGGGCAACGAGGTGAGCTTCATTTCGCCCAACGATCCAGACATTAAGGATCCCGATTGCGCACCGGCGGCTTCAAGTTCAGCGCAACTTTTCATGTTGCGGGTTGCGGCGACGAGTTGGTTGCTCAAATTCTGTAAGGCCGCAGCGCCGCTGCCTTTGGGCGCCGGTACGTGAAATTGAGACAGCTTCACCATAGCATCCCCACCGCCAAGGCCGGGACTGGTGCGGGTTTTACGCAGATACATAATGTAATAACCGCCCAACGTGCGCACCGGGGTGCTGGCCGTGCCGGCACGCATTTTGCTGATGACGCGTTGCAACGCAGGGTCTAAATTGGCGTATTGAACCCAACCCATATCTCCATCGAGTGCGGCGGATGGCGCGCGTGAGAAGTTTCTCGCCAGTCCCGAAAACGGTGCGCCTTGTTGCATTTGCACCAGCAGGCGTTCCGCCACGGTGCGCACTTCGGCCTCTTGCGACGGGGATTCTACCGGTAAGAAAATTTCCGCCAACAAATATTCCGGCTTGCCTGCATTGGTTTGAATGCGGGCAATTTCATCTTTGATTTCTTCTGCGCCGACCTGGATCTTTTTGGCGAGACGGCTTTGAACGTAGTAGCTCCACGCCAGTTCCGTTTCCACGCGGGTGGCCAGCGTTGATATTGGCACACCTATGCTTTGTAGGTGATCGGTCAACTTTTTGATGGTCATTTTGTTCTTATCGGCGATGTCTTTGAGAGCCAGCTCAATGTTGTCTTGCGTCACCTTGACGCCGCTCTCACGCGTTTCTTGCAGTTTCAGCTTTTCATCGACCAAACCGCGCAGCACCTGGGGTGCGATTTTCATGCGGTTTTCAGCGGTGTTGTCGAGTTGAGCGGATTCCATCACCATGGAGATCCGCGCATTCAAATCCAGCATCGAAATGACGTCGTCATTAACGACCGCCGCAATGCCCAGACCGCCCTGGGTTTGGGCTTTGACATGTAAGGGGAGTAGGCTCGCAAGCGCCAAACAAGCAAGGCCAAACATACACAACCTCGCGCTGGCAAAGGTGCGCGAGACAGCCAAGTTGTGACGTGGTGCGTGTGCGGTGGTGCGTTGCATGGTCCGTAGCGTTCTCTTTTGTTATGCCCGCATCATATAATCGGCAATGCGCCGACTGCAAATGGCGGACGTCTTGTAGGGCGTCGTCAGTTGCTGGCGGTGACGTCCGATCTGACCTCGCCGAGCGTCTTAAATACTATGCGAAACATGATGGCATCGGTGGGGCGGACTTCGCGATCAAGATAGAACGTGCGCCCCAGTGTGGTGTCAAAGGTCAGGCATTCGTCTTCGTACACCAAGCTCAGCGCCATGGACCGTTGCCCGCCGTTGTCGGACATATCACGTACGCCGCTAAGCTTGGTGCGCCAAAATTCCGTGATCTCGCTGCCAAACGTAAAGCTGAGCTCTTTGCGGCCATCGAATTCGCTGCCTTGCTGCTTGTCGAAGAAGACGTAGTCGGCGCTGTAGTCAATGACCGAATATTGACCGTTCAAAGCGATTTCGTTGCGTTTGAAATCGAAGCTATCCTTGCCGATACGGGTCCGATAAAGAAGGTTCAGGTGCGCGCCCGGCGACACTTTCAGTCGACCGACATAGTCGGAAAAATTGTCTTCGAGACCAGAGCCGACTTGGAAGGTGCTGTCGTCTGTCACATGGTAGCTTTGCCCCACCAATACCGAGGTGCTGCCCCCGTGATCGCCAACCACGCCCCATTTCAGCCCGTAGTTGGCGCGCGGGCCGCTTTCGACCCGGTCGTATCCGGTAAAGCGGTTGGCGCTGAACAGATTGGTGTCGTTGAAGTCGAAATCCTGACTGTCTTCGTTGGCCATCTTGTAAGAGTTGCCGCCGTAGGGACTGACAATGACTTGGGCAATGGGCTCGATCGTTTCGGTGACGTTTGCGGTGCGCTTGGCGAACGGCCAGCTCCAATCGAACGCCAGTTCCGGATATACCCTCAACGCCGAGCCGTTGTACGTGTCGCCGCGATCTGCCGGCACACTCAAGCTTTGCGCATTGAAAAAATCCAAGCCCATGGTCGCACGCAATTTGTAGATGTCGCCCTTGGGGGCGATGTGGGCGACGTTCCAGCTTGGCCTTAAGCTGATGCGCGTGGAATCGACGCCCTGCTCACGCGTGAGGGCCGCGATGTTCATGTCGAAGGCGTTGTAAGCGCCGTATTTGTTTGCATCGCCGTGGTGGTTGAACTGAATCATCGGCAACACCAGCGGACTGGTGCGGGAATCGTCCTCGGCGCGCAAACCCTGAAAGGCTAAAGCCGACACGGACGTGTAGTTGTTGCCGCGAAAGCCTTCCAAAAAGGCTTGGCTGGTGAGGCTGTCTTCACCACCAAAACCGTAACGGCGCATGTAGGTGTCGGACGATGAGCGGTTCACGTCCGCGCCCCAGCGCCATGAGTTATTGATGTCGAACCGCGCTTCGGATTTGATGTGGCCGTAGGCCCTTGATTTTGAATTATACGCCATACTGGCGTCGGCGTTGATCTCGCCTTTGGTGAAGCGTTCGCGGTATTCGCCGGCAATCGCGCCGCCTTCTTTGGAGGTCAGGATTGGCGTGACGGTGACGTCGGAATAATCATCAAGTGCATAAAAGTAAGGCGCGCGCGCGACAAACCCCAGATCGCTCGACCCGCCCCAGCTGGGTGTGAGAAAGCCGGATTTGCGTTTCACCGTGGGGTCAGGGTAGCTCAGATACGGTGTGTACATCACGGGAATTCCCATGACTTCCATCCATGCGTCGTAATAGCTGATGACCTTTTTATTGCGGTCGTGAACGATTTTGATCGCCTTAAGCTGCCACAAAAGCGGTCGTGTCGGATCGGTTTTGCACTGTTCGCACGGCGAATACACCGCCCGGTCCATGGTCAGGGTTTCGTCATTGACCAGTTTGGCTTGTTTGGCGGCGAAGCGGGACCGGTCCTTCATCACGGCGCGTAGATCGGAAATCAGACCGTTTTTCAGATCACCGGTAATTTCCATGGACTCGGCAAACAAAATTTCACCTGTCGGCATATGCAAGGCAATATTGCCATTGGCGACCAGGGTGTCGGTATTTTGATTGTAGGAGATGGAATCGGCCAGCAGGGTGCGCTCGCCGTGGTTGACCTCGACATGGCCGCGCGCGGTAACCACATTTTCGGTCTGGTCGTGGCTCATCTCATCGGCGACGAAGGTGGCCGGCTGCTCATTTTCCGGGATTTGTTGGGCGTGTGTAGGTACAGCTAGCAATGCGCCGCTCAAAAAGATGGCGGCGGCGCTTAAAGAGGCCAGCAGGGTGCGTTTCATAATCATTGCGGCCTAACCATCCTCAAGATGAAGCAACATGGCAAGCCCCAACATGGATGCGACCCCTGATGGCGCCCATGCGGCCAACGTCACAGGGATGCTGTCGGACAGCCCCAATGCATAAACCACGTCCGAAAAAAAGTACAAAACAAAGCCTGTAAAGACGCCTGCGGCGATGACAAAGGTGGTCGCGCCGCGCCGTGCGTGACGCAAGGTGAATGTCGCCGCGATCAGCACCATGGCGCACATCAGCAATGGTGAGGCCAAAAGCGCGTGCCATTGCAGGCGGTGGCGGATGGCGGAAAATCCAGCATCTTCAAGGGTTTTGATGAATTCTGGCAGCTTCCAAAACGACATGGTTTCGGGTGCCGCGAAATTGTCTTGAATTTTGGTCATGGTCAAATCGGTCTCAAGCCAATACTCAGATAGGTGCTCCGGTGGGGCTTCGGGGGAATTGACCCAGGCGTTTTCCATACGCCAAAACCCATCGCCCAAAACGGCCCGTTCCGCGTCCACGCGCCCAATAAAGGTATCGTCGCCTTGAAACAGATAAGTGATGGTGTTTTGCAGCTCGACTCGCTCGCCTTGTTGCAAAAGATTGACCGCGTGCACCACGGCGTGACCTTCGGCGGTGCCTTGTCGCAGCCATAAACCGTTGCTGGAAATCGCCAAGATGCTCTTTTGGCCCTTGAGGTGGATCGCTTCCATGGCCTGAAAGCGCGCCAGCGTCGCTGACGCCAAGGGGTTGAAGGCGGTGACCTTGAACACGCCGAGCACCATCGCCAAGATCAACGCGGGCAACAAAAACTGCCATACCGAAATGCCTGCCGCCCGGGTGACGGCCAGTTCTTGACTGCGCGACAACCGCCAAAACGCCGTCATGCCCCCGAAAAGAGCGGCAAACGGGAACAGAAGTTGACCCATGTGCGGCAGTTTCAAGAGCGCCATTTGTAAAATGATGAACAGCGTCACATCGGGCTTGGACGAGGCCCGGCGCAGCAATTCGATGCTGTCGAGCAGCAAAATCAGCGTCAAAAGGCCCAAAAAAAAGCCGAGGAAGCTCATCAGGAAATTGCGTCCGATGTACAGCGATAGGGTGCCTGATAATTTCATCTCACCCGTCCCCTATGCCGACTTGCTTATGCTGGGCATTGATGTCGAGCGGAACATGCGTCCGCTAAACACTCGCGGCAACAGCAAAACGACAAGCCCCAACACGATGGGCGCAACGGTGATGATGTAAATGGCGGGGAATAGAGCACCGTTTTTCGCCGCTGCATTGAGAATGGCGAGCATCGCGCCCTGATAACCGGCGGCCAAAAGCACTGCGATGAGTACGCGCTTGCCTTCGCCGCGCCGGGTGAAGGCACCGGACATCAGTACGCTCAGTGCGATCATGGCGAAGCCCAGCGCGCTCCACGGAAAGGCGAGGCGTCGGTGGGTTTCGACTTTGAATTTGCCGATGCCGTTTTCATCCAATCCGGTGGTGTCCAGGTCGTACAGTTCGGCCATGGACCGTTCGCGTGGTTCACGGTGGCGCACTTGGCCTTGCTCGCTGGGCGGGTCGAGGTCGAGCACCGACTGATCGAAATACAAAATTGTCAGCTGCTTGCTTTCGTTGGTGAATTCTTGGCGCGAACCGTTGAACATCACCACCCGCGCGCCGTCTTCGTTTTCCACCAGCGCGCCGCGTTCCGCCAACCAGGTTTCGCTTTTGAGGTCGCCTTTTTCGATGTGCGCCATAATGCCAAGCAACTGGCCGTCATCGGTGCGTTCGCGCACATAGACCGTGACGCCGCGCGACACATCGTTGAAGGTGCCTTCACGCAGCAAAACGTGGGAAAAATTATAACGCGCATCCCATTTTAAGTCGCGAAACTGGGCATATGAGGTTGGCACCACATAGGTCGACAGCACGTAGCCGACGGCTACGATCAGCAGGCTCAAGATGATCGCGGGCTTGGCCAGCGCTATTTGTCCCAATCCGGCGGCGCGCATCACCACCAGTTCGCGGTCCATGATCATGCGGTGATAGCTGAACGTAATGATGGCGAACAGGCTGACGGGCAAAATGATGGTCAGGAAATTGGGCATCATGAGGCCGGTTAGAAACACGAACGTGCCGGCGGACAAGCCGCTGTTGACGATCAAGTCGACGAAGCGCAACGATTGGGTCAGCCACACCACGCACGTCAGCGCCGACGCAACCAGCGCCAAGCCGACGAACAACTGTCCAAACATGTAGCGGGTGATCCCCCTCATGTGCGCTTGATGCCCCTCCTGGAAAGCTTGTGTAACGGCGTCACGACACGCCCGGAGTCGATGCGTTTTATATCAGCGCGCAAAGTGCGTGAAAAGTGCGGCGAAATCAAGGAAAACAGCCCAAAATAGTCAAGAAAAACAGCCTCGAACGCCTTATTTTTGTGGTGGAAGCACCTTGCCGGGGTTGAGTAGGTTGAGCGGGTCGAGCGCGTTTTTCAGCGTGCGCATCAAGTCCAGCTCAACTTCGGACTTAAAACGCGCCATTTCGCCGGTTTTCAGCTGGCCGACGCCGTGCTCGGCGGAAAAGCTGCCGCCCATGGTGACGACCAGATCGTGGACCTGTTCGTTGACCGCGTGCCAATGGCTGAGAAACTCGGTTTTATCGGCGTCTTCGGGCTGGGTGAGGTTGAAATGGATGTTGCCGTCGCCCAGATGGCCGAACGCCACCACCCGTACGCCGGGGATTAGCTTTTCCACCAGTTCCGTGGCGCGGGCGATCATCTCTGGCGTTTTGGACACCGGCACGGCGACGTCGTGTTTGATCGATCCACCTTCTTTTTTCTGCGCTTCGGGGATGGCTTCACGGATTCTCCATAGCCCATCGGCTTGCGCGCCGCTTTGAGCGATCACCGCGTCTTCGATCACCATGTCTTCGAATGCGTCGCCGAGCACCTTTTCCATCAGCACGTTCAGGTCCGCGTCGGCGTCAGCGCTGCCAAATTCCAGCAACACGTAGCAGCCATGGCGCCCTTCCAAGGGGCTGCGCGCGCCCTCGATATGCTTTTCGGCGATGGTGACGGAAAAGTCGCTCATCGCTTCGCACGCCATCAGCACGTCTCCGGCACGGCTGCGCGCCACTTGAAATAGCGCCAAGGCTTGGTCGAACGATGCACAGCCGACGAACGCCACCGATTTGCTCAGCGGTTTCGGATACAAGCGCAGCACCGCGCGGGTGATCAGGCCCAGCGTGCCTTCCGCGCCCAGAAACAGCTCTTTCAGTTCGTATCCGGTGTTGTTTTTGCGCAGTGCACGCAGACCATCCCACACCCGCCCGTCGGCGAGGACCACTTCAAGGCCCAGCGCCAATTGGCGGGCATTGCCATAGCGCACCACGTGCACGCCGCCTGCATTGGTGGATAGGTTGCCGCCGATGCGACAGCTCCCCTCGGCCCCCAGGCTTAAGGGAAAGTATGCGCCCGCATCCTCAGCCGCAGCCTGAACGTCGGCTAAAATCGCACCCGCTTCAACCACCATGGTGAGGTTCGCCGCGTCGATGGAAATGATCTTGTTCATGCGCGAAAAATCGACGATCACCGCGCCATCGGGGACGCCGCCGCCGACCAGCCCGGTGTTGCCGCCGTGGGCGATGATGGGCGTGTTGTGGTATGCGCAAATTTTAACGATTTCAGTGACTTGTTCGGTGTTGGATGGTTTTACCAGCGCCGGAGACGCGCCTTGATAAAGGCCGCGTTCTTCGACCAAATGCGGGGCCAGATCGCCCGCATCGGTGATCACCACGCTGTCGCCCAGCGCATCTCTTAAAGCCTGAATCAGCGTGTCATTGCTCATACCGGCGGTGCCTTTTCTTTCGGCACAAAGATGAAATTGAACACATAATCCGCAGGGCTTGGTGCGGCGGTGTGATGCGCTTTGGCGTCGAAGCGATCACCCGTATTGAGCACACCGCGATGCAAAAACAGCATGCGGTAGCCCAGATCGGTGACGCGTTTGAGATCACCCTCGATGGGTCGTCCGGTGTGTTGCTGTTCCATTTCGATCAGCAACGTCGGGCGGTCGCGGGCGATGGTTTCCTGCGCGCCGTCGAGCACCGCCATCTCGTGGCCTTCGACGTCAATCTTCAAAAAACCGATGTTGCTGATGGGCTCATCGTCCAGGCGGCGGGTTTCGACGGTCACTTCGCCGTAACTGTCGCCAACCTTTTGGTGGTTGAGGCTGCCGCCTTGGTTGGAATAGGTGCCGCGCGCGGTCTTGGGGATGCGCAGCGCGAACGACCCGGCTTGGTCCGAAAGCGCCGCGTGATGCACGGTGGCCTTGACCCCGACGCCGCGTTTGAGCACGTCGAACATCTTCGGATTGGGCTCATAGGCGTGCACACCCGCCGACAGGCGTTCCAGCCAATAGGTGTAAACACCCTTGTTCGCGCCTGCATCGACGCTGATGCGTTTGGGGTCGATCAAAAACGGCAAAATCCGCAGCTCGGCTTCGCCCCGCTTCAATTCGCGACGCGCACGCAAAACATAATACAGCGCCGGCGGTATCAAAGCCCCGCGCAACCGTTCCTCAAAAGACACCGGCGGCTGCCAGTTTTTAGCAGATGCGTTCACAGCCAAATCCCCAAAATCACAATGCGGCGCGGACCATACCACGACGGGGGGCGGGGACGGAAGGTGTTGGATGAGGCAGAGAGAAGCTGCGGCCAACGTGTGCTTGGGGCCGCAAGCATCACAAATATGCGCTTCAAAGGTCATGTCTTTGTGGAAGCACACCTGAGATCAACTTTTAGAAAGGATATGAACATGAGAACCGCACTCATTTTGACCGGATCGTTTTTGCTGCTCTTGATCAATGTTGGCACTGCGTACGCCGCAAAATGCACCACCGTCGCATCTGTTATTTCATCAGCTGTTGTGGCCGATAACAATAGTTATAAAGGCCACGTCGGCGCGCACATCAAAGACGTTGGCGCTGCAGATTACGCCACATCAGCCGTTGGTAAGACGGTCTACACTTCGCTGGCTGATTTTCAAACGATTTGGACCAAATTGGTGGAGGTTGATACGTCTGAGTGCCCTGATAGTCCAGGTGGCGACAATGCCAAGATCGCCCTTATTTTGGCTGCCGATGCTGGCGATGCCGCTGTTAAAGGTTATGTTTGCGATACCGTGGATGGCGCCATGGCATCAAAATGTACGGCGGTGAAGGACGAATTCACCCCGACAAAATATTATTTTCAATTCTTGTACAAGAACACCGCGCCAAAGCTAGCGGGAAGCAACTGGATTCTGAATACGGCCTTTCCGCGTAACGATTAAAGCGTTTGCGTGGTTTGCGGGGACATGACCGATTTCCCGCTTGGGAAGATCGGGGCGTGTCCCCGCTCTGCCAATTTTCCTTCTTTGCGTCGCTTCCGCGTAGGCGGGAGTGACGTGGGCAGCGCGTCAGATCTGGATGTTACTTAAGGGGGGGGGTGAGGGAGACGCGCGTTTCAGATTCACTTAGTTGGATTTATTATACATATCCGCTAAGACTTTTTTGTCCGCTTCAGTCAGCGGTTGCCCTAAGTGCATTTTTGCTTTCACCTCTTCGACAGTGGGCAATGGCGCTTTCTGCTGGCTGACGGTCTGGCAAGACGCAACGGTTAGCATTCCGACTGTAGCCACTAATATAATTTTCAACTTACTCATTGCCATTTTGCGCACTCACCCTTTGTGACGCTCTACACCAGCAAAATTTAAAATATTCAATTATGCATGTCTATGTAATTACCTATGCAATTTATAGTGATTTGTGTGGTGGCGTTCGATTGAGCCTGAGGGTCTCACCAGCAGGCAGCTCTGCCCTGGTCTGAAAATGCCATCCGTCCCTCGGCTTTATCGGCGTGTATGAGGAATGGTATGAGTGCATTCTGAGGGATGTCCATGGCGTTGGCGGGACGGGTGCAGGTGAACGTAGGGTGCTGTTCAATTGTGCGTTTTGTGTGCGCAGGGTTATGTCATAGAATACCATTGAGCTCAAAGCTCATGAGGCGCAAAACCGCCTAGATGATGGGCGAAAAACACGCTGGTTTGTCGTACGGGGTGTGACCCCTCGGCGGATGAAGAACCGCAAATAAAACAATCGATTGTGATGTTTAATGCCCAAAACAGAACTTGAATATGGCAACAAGAGCGTTCTGGTGGTCGAGGATGTTCCGTCGATGCGCCAGCTGTTGGCGTTGCTGCTGCATGAGATCGGCTTTAATAAAATTGTGGCCTGTGAAGATGGCGCCGAGGCCTTGAAGATGATCGAGTCCACCGCCAATGACATTGACTTGATCATCTGCGACTTGGAAATGCCCATCATCGGCGGCTTGGAATTCATTCAAATGTTGCGTCAAAATAAGCACGGCCAGCATGCACAGGTGCCTATCGTTGTGCTCACGGGGCACAGTGAGCAAACAAACATTCAAAAAGCGGTGAAGTTGGGGATCAATTCATTTTTGGTCAAGCCGGTGAGCCGCAAGGTCCTGGAAGATCACGTACGCCGGGCGATGACGCGCGGGCAAATTGAACCGGACGTCCTCAGTAAAAAATCTCAAAATAGACGTGAAGGCTTTGATGCGGTTAAGATTATTGATGGCTGACTGAAGTCTGCTGGTTCGTTGCGCGCAGCATGGTGAACAGGGGTACCGCGGCTTCTTTGCGCTGTTCCTGAACTTGTTATGCGCGGGCTTGCCTCGCGATTGCGTGTGCGGAAGGCTCGCGGTGCTTGTCAATCCAGTAGCCCCACAACACCATCAGCCATTGCAAATGGCCGGCCCAAGCAATGGTCTCGACGCTTGGCGGCGGGGGACCGAAAAGGTTCGCGGCGTAAGAGCTCAACAAAAATGCAACCAGTCCCCAAAATGCCCAGTGACCGGCGGCGTCTTTGGCCTGGGTTGCGCGGGCGTAAAGCCACACGCCGGTGCTGAAAATCGCAAGCTCTAAGACCAGCGTCAACGCCAGCGAAGACCAGGCGTGAAGACCGACCTTGGTGGCGCTGCCGGGAAACAGGGGGAGGTCGGGTTGGTGGACAAGGGCATCCAGAGCCCAATGGCTGAGGACCAATGCGCCCACAACCACTGCGCCGATAACCGATGTCCGCGTGAGCGAGCGCTTGAGAGTCAAGTATCCAAGCCCAACCACAAACGCCCAGCCCAAAACCGCCAGCAAACTGTGGGAAATGGGATAATGCACGAAGACCAAGGGGGTGACCGTGGTCGCGCCGGGCACGATCTGTACCCGCTCTACACCCAGCAACAACAGGGTTGGCCACAACAGGTCGATAAACTGTGCGCCGATGAACAACGTGCCTAGAGAGACCTTAGGCGCAACGGCCTTTGCGCCGAAACCCAATCCAAAGTGACCGATGAACATGCGCGTCTCCCCAGGCTCGCGATGATTTAGGGCTTGGCCCCATAATGGCGTTAAATTTGGATGTTGCCGATGGGATCGTGGGCTTTTGGCGGGCCGCCCGGTTTTTCGCCTTCTTTGGGTGCAGCGGCGCGCTCCAAGCGGTCGTTGATGGCGCGGCCTAGGCCAACGTTGGGGATCGGCACCACGGCGATGCCGCGGATGCCGGGCATGTCCAGGGCGCGTAGCATGGTGAACAGGTTCGCTGCGGCTTCTTTGAGATCGCCGGTTTTGGACAGATTCACCGCGGCGCGGCGCGGCATGTCGGGGCCAAAGGTGATCAGGCTTTCGCCTTTCAAACGGTCTTTGGGGTCGATGTTGATGCGCAGTGGGATCGACGGCGCGTAGTGGCTTTTGAGCTGGCCGGGGGCTTTGATGTCGTCTGTATCGTCAACCTTGACCGGGCCGACCACGGCTTCGATGTCTTCCACGGCAATGCCGCCGGACCGCAGCAAGACAGGCGCGTCGCCGGTGAGGTCGAGAATGGTGCTTTCCACGCCGACCGTGCACGGGCCGCCGTCGATGATCAGGTTGAGGCCTTCGCGGTCCTTGAATTGCATCAAGATATGGATCGCCTGAGTGGGGCTGACGTAGCCCGATTTGTTGGCGCTGGGCGCGGCGATGGGCACGCCCGCTTCGTGCAACAGGGCTTGCGCAATGGGATTGGCGGGCACGCGTACGGCGACGGTGTCCAGCCCTGCCGTGGCGGTCAACGCCAGCGGGCTGTCGGCTTTGCGCTTGAGCACCAACGTCAGTGCGCCGGGCCAAAAGACGTGGGCGAGCTTTTGCGCCATGTCGTTGAATTCGGCCAGCTCAGCGGCTTGGTATTCGTCCTTCACATGCACGATCAGTGGATTGAAGCTGGGACGACCCTTGATTTCGAAAATCTTCGCCACGGCTTGAGCGTTGGTGGCGTCCGCGCCCAGTCCATAAACCGTTTCGGTGGGAAACGCGACCAAGCCGCCAGCGCACAACACCGTGCCGCCTTCTTCGGCGGCGGCCAGGGCCGAGGCTGGGCCTTCGGTGGCTTCGACAACTTTGAAATCGGGCAGTTCGGGTAATTCGCTCATCTGATCCATGTGCTCTGGCGTTTTCATTTGTAGTGGGGTTCTACGCGCAAAATGGGGTCTCCGTCCAGACGCTTCAAGGGAATACGGGCATGAGTGGGCATCAAGAACGTGCATATGGAAAACCGCCGGGCCTGAGCGCCGACGGTTTCCACGGTATCACTTATTCTGCGTTTGGATCAGGTCGCCCGGTCCTTAGAAACTGTCCGAGGGCTCGGCTCCGGCTTGCGCCAATGGTTCCAGCAATGGCCTTGTCTGTCGCCTCTGCCTGCGTATCTCGGCCCCTGCCCAAGGTTCGGGTGATGGCCTACCCAGCAGTCACAGCACTGAGGTGCTGCGGCTTTTTCGCGGTATCGGGGACACGTCCCCTGAACCGGCAAGATAAATTGTGAACCCGCCGGGCTAGGACCGTCAACCGGGCAGTCCAGGAAGATAGGCCGCTTGACATGCCGGTAGTCCTGAAACGGGTGGGTTTTGGGAGGTTTTCCGGTCAGGAGTGCTGACGTTTAGGCGTGTTGCTTGCCCTTGGCGACAAAATGCGGGTTTTCAAAGCCCGGCTTACCGTAGGTCAGAGGCTTGCCATCCAAATCGGTGACGGCGCCACCCGCCGCGTGCAGCACCGCATGCCCTGCCGCCGTGTCCCATTCCATAGTCCGGCCCAGGCGCGGATAGATGTCGGCGATGCCGCGTGCGATGACGCAAAATTTCAATGAGCTGCCCGCGCTGGTTTCTTCGCGGATGTCGTAATCTTTGAGGAACTCATCCGTTTCGGGAGTTTTGTGGCTTTTGCTGACCATCGCGGTCAGCCCACCGGGAGGCCACGGGCGGCACGAAATCGGTTTGGGACCGTCGCCCAAATCGGCGAACGCGCCATGCGGACTGCCCATATAGACATGCCCGGTGGCGGGGGTATGGACCACGCCGACCACCGGAAGCCCCAAATTGATCAGCGCGATGTTGACGGTGAATTCACCGGTTTTTTTGACGAATTCCTTGGTCCCGTCCAAGGGATCGATCAGCCAAAACGGGCCGTCGCCGATGGCGGGGGCGTTGCCGTCGGAAAAAGCTTCTTCGCCGACGATGGGGAAATCTGCGGTGATTTCGTCTTTGATGGCCTGAGTGATGAGCGTTTCGGCCCTGCGGTCGGCGGCGGTCACGGGGGAGCTGTCGTCTTTGACCTCGACCTCAAAGTCCGAGTTGTAGACCTCCATGATTTCTTTGCCGGCGCGCACCGCCATCAGGTGCAGGCTGTCGAGCATGGAGAGCGGAATGTTGAGTATCATGGTGGGGACCCCAGGGAATGACGAAATACGAATCGCGCAACAAGTGTGCGCACGCAGAGTAAGCGTCACGGGATTTTAGTTCAATGGTTCTCGGAAGGGATATCAGACCAAACGGCACCGGTCTCCGCGGTGATGAAGCGCGAGGCTTTGAACGTGCCCGACCAGTGCGTGGCACCCAATCCCGCTTTGGTCTTGAGGTGGGCGACAAACTGAACCGGGTCGGGCAGTTGCGACCACACGGACGGTAAAAACAACGCGCGACGGCCTTGGTCTTCGATGATCAAGCCGTCTTCACCGACGCGCAGCTTGACGATCAGGTCGTCTTCATCGCGAAAGGCAAACTGTTCGGCGGGGCTGAGTACAGAAAGATGAATGTCGAGCTGGTCGGTTTCATCGCTTTTTAATGGCGCGAAGCGCGGGTCCTTGAACGCCGCGCGAAAGGCGTTTTCGGCGACGTCGGTGGCCAGCGGTCGCCAGGCTTCGGGTGATCCGATGCAGCCGCGCAGACGTCCGGTTTTGTTTAAAGTCACGAAACAGGCCCCGGTCTCGACCATTTCCGGCGGCAGAGTGTCGAGCGCTGGAGTCAAAGGGCTGTGGGCGCTTAGGCCGTGTTCGATGGAGCCTTTGGCGATCATCAAAAACACATCGCCGTGGGTGCCCAGCAACGCCCGCGTTTGGGCGGCAAAGTCGGTTTCGTTGGTGGTCATTGGGATGCGTCCTCCCAAAAGCCCCACGCGCCGTAACCCACCACTTGATTGCGCGGCCCGGCGGTGTCGCCGGAATTGCGTAGGTCCAGCGTGCGTACGGTTAAACATTTGCGCTTGGCCAGATGCAACAGCCCCTTCACCGGCATGCGTCCACAGGCCTGATTGTCGCCGATGGCGTCAACGTCCAGATGCTCGATCGCATCGCAGGTTTTGCGATCAATGGCCACGGCGGCGTCGTAATTGAGATAGTGGCTGAGATCAGATGAAACCACAATCAAGGTTTCCGGACCGCCCCAGACCTGTTCCAGAACGCCAGCGACGTCTTCGGGGCTGGCTTGACCGACCACCATGGGCAACAGTTTAAATTCATCCAGTACGGTTTGCAAAAACGGGATGTGCACTTCCAGGCTATGCTCAGCGGTGTGCGTGTCGTCATAGACGTGAACTTGAGGCAATGCCAATAAGGTCTCGTCAAAGCTGTGGTCGATAGGCACCGGACCCAGCGGGGTGAGGAAGGTTTCGGCGCTTGATAACGCCAGACCCAACGTCGCCACGCGGTGGCATGGGCCCAACAGCACCACGCGCTTGATGATGTCGTGTAGGGGTTGCAGATGGGCATAGGCATGTGCCGCGACGGGACCGGAATAGATATAGCCCGCGTGCGGTGCGATCAGCGCTTTGGGCGCCACGCCAATATCTTCGCCAGCTTCGGCCAAAAAGGCGCGGACCTGACCAGAAAGTGTGGCCGCGTCAGCGGGATAGAAAGCGCCAGCGACGGCGGGGGAACGTACTAAGCTCATGATCTTAATATGGTATACTGTTTAGAGTGATTGGGGAACCAGGAGCATGTTATGAGCGAGCAAAAGGCGGCGGAAACGTTCCAAGGTCCAAGCGTTGTATCGGGACGCTATTGGCAAGCGCTGGGTGATGGGCGCGTACAGTGTGACCTGTGTCCGCGTGAATGCAAAATTCATGATGGACAGCGCGGCTTGTGCTTCGTGCGCGCCGCACGGGGTGGGGAAGTGGTGCTGACCACCTATGGCCGCTCATCGGGCTTTTGCGTCGATCCCATCGAAAAGAAACCGCTCAACCATTTTTTGCCCGGCACCCCGGTGCTGTCGTTCGGCACGGCGGGCTGTAACCTGACGTGCAAGTTCTGCCAAAACTGGGATATTTCCAAATCCCGCGAATTCGACATTCTCGCCGCCCAAGCCTCACCCCAAGCCATCGCGCACAAAGCCCATGAGCTGGGCTGCAAAAGCGTCGCGTTCACCTACAACGACCCAGTGATCTTTCTAGAATACGCGGTGGACACGGCAATTGCCTGCCACGAGCTGGGGGTGAAAACCGTGGCGGTGACGGCGGGCTATATTTCGCCTGAACCCCGGCGTGAGTTTTTCAGTCACATGGATGCCGCCAATGTGGATTTGAAGTGCTTCACCGAAGTTTTTTACCAGCGCTTGTGCAGCGGTCACTTACAAGACGTACTCGACACCTTGGTGTATTTGAAGCGCGAAACTGATGTGTGGTTCGAACTCACCACATTGCTGATCCCTGGCGAAAACGATTCAGACGCAGAGTTGGACGCCATGACCAAATGGGTGGTCAAAGAGCTGGGCCCTGACGTGCCGATGCATTTCACCGCGTTCCACCCCGATTGGAAAATGCGCGACACCGCCAATACGCCGCATTCGACATTGATCAAAGCCCGCGATATTGCGCTTCGTAACGGGGTGCGCTACGCCTATGTCGGCAACGTGCACGACCTTGAAGCCGAAAGCACCTATTGCCACAGTTGTGGCCAACGCCTGATTGGGCGCGACTGGTACGTACTCTCAGATTGGAATTTGACCGATGACGGTCATTGCGCTAAATGCGGCGCGACGTGCGGCGGTGTATTCGATGGTCCAGGGGGAACTTGGGGGGCGAAACGCATGCCCGTTAATATGAATATACAAATGGGCTGACGGTGAGAGTGTGCCAAACATGATCACTGGCAACAGCATTGCGATCTTCGTCAAAGGTGTCGTGTTGGCGGCCTTGGTGTGGACGCCGTTTTGGTTGGCGGCGGGCGGCAAAACCATCAAAGGGGCGGAAGCTTTCGCCGAGCGCTGATCTTTAACGTTTGCGGCGGGGCCTCTCGGCTTGTTAGAGTGCTGGCAACGCGTCTTTGCAGTTCCCATATCCGGGAAAGCCAATCACATTTTCGAACTCGGAGTTTTCCATGAAGATCTCGTTCGCCAATCTTGCCGTTCCCAAAACCGGCGCCGTTGTTGTCGGTGTTCTCGAAGGCCGCAAACTGACCGCCAGCGCCCAGGCCGTCGATGACGCCACGAGTGGCGCGGTGATGCGTGCGATCAAAGCCAGCTCGTTCAAGGGCGCCAAGCACCATTCGCTGACCGTGATGACGCCGGGTGGACGTCTGAACCGCGTGGTGTGCATGGGACTTGGCAAGGCTAAGGACGTCACGGCGCTGGAGCTGCAAGCCTTGGGCGGACGCATCGTCGCCAATTTGAAAGCCCATGCCGTCAGCGCTCAGGTGTTGGTTGATGAAGTCGATGGCTGCGACATGAAAGCACACGAGATGGCGGCTGAAGTTGCTTTCGGTGCGCGCTTGGGTTCGTACACCTTTGACAAATACAAAACCAAGAAGAAAGCTCATGACACGCCAGCGCTGCGCGACGTGAAGCTGTTTTGTAAACTCTCAGCCAAAGCTAAGGCGCTCTATGAGCCCCAAGACAAGGTTGCCGACGGTGTGTTTATGACCCGCGATTTGGTGTCAGAACCGGCCAATGTGCTGTATCCCGAAACTTTGGCCGCCGAGGCCAAGACGCTCAGCAAGTTGGGCATCAAGGTTGAAGTCTTGTCCCAAGCGCAGATGAAACGCTTGGGCATGGGCGCGTTGTTGGGCGTGGCCCAGGGCAGTGCGCGCGAACCCAAATTGGTGGTCATGCACTACAGCGGTAAGCCCGCGCGTAAGGGCGCGAAAGCGGCTAAGGCTGACCAGCCGGTGGCGTTCATCGGCAAAGGCGTGACGTTCGACTCCGGCGGTATTTCCATTAAGCCCTCAGGTGGCATGGAAGATATGAAGTGGGACATGGGCGGTGCGGGCGTCGTCATCGGTCTGATGAAAGCGCTGGCCGGACGTAAGGCCAAGGTCAACGCGGTTGGCGTCGTCGGTTTGGTGGAAAACATGCCGTCCGGTACCGCGCAACGTCCCGGCGACATTGTGACATCAATGTCCGGTCAAACCATCGAGGTCCTCAACACCGACGCCGAAGGCCGCTTGGTGTTGGCAGATGCACTTTGGTACACCAAAGAACGCTTCAATCCGCACACCATGATCGATCTGGCGACGCTGACCGGCGCGATCATGGTTGCATTGGGCACGCACTACGCAGGCCTGTTTTCAAACGACGACGATTTCGCGTGGGAGCTGATCGAAGCGGGACGCGATGTGGATGAACGGGTGTGGTCTTTGCCGCTGGGTCCTGAGTACGACAAGATGATCAACTCAGGCGTAGCCGATATGCAAAATATTGGCGAGCGTTGGGGCGGAAGCATCACCGCAGCGCAGTTCCTCAAACGCTTCGTCGGTGACACCAAGTGGGCCCACCTCGATATCGCGGGCGTAACCTGGTCCAAGGCGGGCAAACCAATCGCGCCCAAGGGCGGCACCGGGTTCGGCGTGCGGCTGTTGGATCGCTGGGTCAAAAATAAGCTCGAAAAGTAATCCAAACCGATGTCGGAAATCGCGTTCTACCATCTGACACGTTCGCCTCTGGAAGCGGCCTTGCCCAAGCTGTTGGACAAGACCCTTCAGGCGGGCAAGCGTGCGGTGGTGATCGCGGGCTCACCTGAACGGGTGGAACACCTCAATGGGGCGCTGTGGTCGTATGATGACGCCTCATGGCTCCCCCATGGTTCCGCCAAGGATGGGCATCCAGACGAGCAGCCGGTGTGGCTGACCGCCGTCGATGAAAACCCCAATGGGGCGCAGTTTCTCTTTTTGACCGACGGTGCGTCAGCTGCGGATATGGATGCGTATGAGCGGTGTTTCGAACTGTTCGACGGCACCAACGTCGAAAGCGTCCAAACCGCGCGCGAGCGTTGGATGGCCTATAAGAGCGCAGGGCATACGCTGGCCTATTGGCAGCAAACCGAGCATGGCGGTTGGAGTAAAAAAGAAACCTGAGTTTAGGTTCATGTGCGGATATAAAAAAAGCGGCGCACAATGCGCCGCTTTTTTAATTCTGCTTGAGAACGATCTCAGTCGGGTTGTGCTCAGCCCGGTTTGTGCGTGCGGCGCGCCATGGCGCGTTCGGCGGGGTTCGAGCCGCCGGGGTCTTCCACGCCTTTGCGGCGTTGTTCACGCACGGCCTTTTGGCGGCGTTTGAACTCAGCTTCTTTGGCTTTCATCTTGCCGCTGAAGCTCACCAGTATCAACTGGCTGCCGATGATCGCCAAAAGGCCCATCATCATCGTGGCTGAAACCCAGTAAACCGCGTGCGCCAAGATGATCTCTTCGATCATGAACACGTGGTAGAAGAACACGAAAATCCATAGCACGGCTTCGGCAAGGATAAACAAGCGAAACGAGATGCGCTCCGACAGTGGGCGTGGCTGCAGGTTGTTCGAATTGAGAAACGCAAGTGCGCTCAAAATACCGCCCAAAAAGCAACTCGTGAACAAAAATGCACTGATCACGGCGATCCACGCCTGCATCTCTGTAAAATTAAAGGCCTTGAGTAGCTCTAGATAAGCTTCCGCCATGGCCACCTCCATTATGTGGTCGTACTGACCATTATCTCATGCCCGGTCGTTTAGGGCGCCCCTGAACAATCACTATATGGGGCTGAATGACAGCTCCCCAATGATCGCAGATATAAAACAGCATAGATCTGCAACATGATATTGCGAATCGGCGCAGCTTTCGAACTTCAATTGTGTCTGGCTATAGTGAAGAAAAAGTTACCTGCGCCCGTTGGCCTACATCTGCTGCGTGTTTTAACTGATTCCAAAATGCGCGCAACGATAAATATTGGCGAACCAGATTCGTTTTTGTGACGCAATAAATGCAAAACACATTGATATTATGAATCTACAACGTTGTTCCGTTCCATTACAGATTCGGCCTCAAGCCAAGATACCTCAGCGTCTTGAAGCCTTTTTTCAATTTTACCAAGTTGAATTTGTAGCCGTGTGAGATCGTCGGTTGTGCCTGAATATAGGCTTGGGTCGGCCAATTTTTTTTCTATATTTTCTTTCTCAATGCTCAGTCTGCTGACTTCTTTTTCTGCATTTTGAGCATTTTTACGCAATTGGCTTGATGCGGCGCGGGCGTCGGCACGGGCTTTTCGCTCGGCTTTTTTGTCGGGTTTGGGTGCCTTGGCCGTGCTGTCGGCGGTCTCTGAGGCTTCTTTGCGCCCCCGTCGGCTGTCCAACAATAGGCGCTTATAGTCATTCAGATCGCCGTCGAATTGGGTGCACTTGCCGTCATCGACCAGCCACAGGCGGTCGCAAACCAGCTCCACCAGATGCGGGTCATGACTGACCAGAACCACGGCGCCTTCATAGGTGTTGAGCGCGCCGACCAGCGCTTCGCGGGCATCGACGTCTAGGTGGTTGGTGGGCTCATCCAACAGCATGATGTGCGGCGCGGTGCGGCTCATGTTGGCGAACAGCAGGCGCGCCTTTTCGCCGCCCGATAGGTTGCGGATCGGGGTGTCGGCTTTGTCTTTGTTGAAGCCGAACTTGCCCAGCTGAGCGCGGACCTTGGGCTCGATCACGCCTTCCATCTGCTCTTGCATGTACTCATAAGCGGTTTCGTCGGCAGGCAGTTCTTCGGATTGGTGCTGGGCGAAGTAGCCGACTTCGAGCTTTTTGGATTTGACGATTTTACCCTCTTGCGGCTTCAAGCGTCCCGCCAGCATCTTCATCATGGTCGACTTGCCATTGCCGTTGGCACCCAAAAGCGCAATGCGATCATCCATGTCGATGCGCAGGTCCAGGTCCTTGACGATTGGTTTGCCCGGCTCATAGCCCAACACCACCTCGTCCATCGCAATCAGCGGCGGCGACAGGGGCGATGGGTTGGGGAAGATAAAGTTGGTGGTCTTGTCTTCGATCACCGTGGCGATGGGTTCCATCTTTTCCAACAGCTTCAAGCGGCTCTGCGCCTGACGGGCTTTGGAGGCCTTGGCGCGGAAGCGGTCGACGAAGTCTTGGATGTGGCGCTGTTCAGCCAATTGCTTGGTGCGGTTCTTAGCCTGTTGGCTGAGTCGTTCGCGTCGGGTTTTCTCGAAAAAATCGTAGTTGCCGGAGTACCGCACCAGTTTTTGCTCTTCCAAGTGGATGATTTCGTCCACGGCGGTGTTGAGCAGGGTGCGATCGTGCGAAATCACCATCACGGTGCCGCGCCAATTGGCCAGATAGCTTTCCAGCCACAGGGTTGCTTCCAAATCCAAGTGGTTGGTGGGCTCATCCAGCAGCAACAAATCGGGGGCCGCGAACAGCACTGCGGCCAAGGCCACGCGCATGCGCCAGCCGCCGGAAAAATCAGAACACAGGCTTTGCTGCGCTTTCTCGTCAAAGCCCAAACCCGACAAAATCCGCGCCGCGCGGGCGGGGGCAGAATGTGCATGGATGTCGGCCAGACGGGTGTGGATGTCGCCGATGCGGTGCGGGTCGGTGACGGTTTCTGCTTCTGCCAACAGAGCTGTGCGCTCGACATCGGCGGCCAGAACGGTGTCGATGAGGCTCACCAGGCCGCTTGGAGCTTCCTGCGCGACCATGCCCAAGCGTGCGCCCTGGCGCAGGTTGATGGCGCCGCCATCGGGCGAGATTTCACCGGAAATCAGCTTGAACAATGTCGATTTGCCGGTGCCGTTGCGGCCCACCAAACCAACCTTGTGGCCTTTGGGGACGGCGACGGTGGCGTTATCGAGCAAAAGCCGCCCGCCGATGCGAAATGTGAGATCATTGATGTGTAACATGGCGGGGCTTTTAGCACGCAGATTGCGTGCTGGGAACAACATCTCACTTTTGAACCATTCTTGAGGATGAAAACCTCCTCTTGTCAGCGCCCAGCGATCCGGTTATAACGCCGCGACCCGGCACAAAAGAGATCGGGGACGAAATTTCCTTTAACAGCAAAAGGCTCTTGAGCATGGCTGTCGAACGCACACTGTCGATCATCAAACCGGACGCCACCGAGCGTAACTTGACCGGTAAGATCAATTCCTACATCGAAGCCGCGGGTCTGCGCATTATTGCCCAGAAACGCATCCGTCTCACCCGCGACCAGGCTGAAGCCTTCTACTCGGTTCACAAAGAACGCTCGTTCTTTGGCGAATTGGTCGACTTCATGCTGTCTGGTCCGGTTGTTGTTCAAATCTTGGAAGGTGAAGACGCCATCGCAACGTATCGCGGTGTTATGGGCGCCACCAACCCGGCCAACGCCGACGAAGGCACGATCCGCAAGGATTTCGCCATCGACGTGCAGAACAACTCGGTGCATGGTTCCGACGCGCCGGAAACGGCTGCTGAAGAAACTTCGTTCTTCTTTTCCGGTATCGAGATCGCCGGTTAAGCACTGAGCTGAGTTTTCAAGCTTAAGATTTAAAAGGCCGCTCCTTTCGGGGCGGTCTTTTTTATGCTTGAGTGACGGCTCACCACGTAAGGAGCTGAAAGTCATGATCGCGGTGATCTTCGAAGTCTGGCCCGATCCGGACCACAAACAGGCCTATTTTGATATTGCCGCCGAGCTGCGTCCGTTGCTGGACGGCATCGACGGCTTTATCTCCATCGAGCGATTCGAAAGCCTGACGGAGCCGGGGAAAATCCTGTCGTTGTCGTTTTGGCGCGACGAAGACGCTATTGCCGAGTGGCGCACCCTGGAAAAGCACCGCGCCGCCCAAAATGAGGGCCGGGGCAGGGTATTCAAGGACTACCGCCTGCGCGTTGCCAGCGTGATGCGCGATTACGGCCTGAATGAACGCGACCAAGCGCCGGAGGATTCGCGCGGCGTGCATGAACAAAACTAGCTATATGCCTTAAATCAGCTTATAGGCTCTCATCGGCCCGCAATGTGCGCGCCTTGTCTGGAAAACTGAAGATGGCTCATGGGGCGGCAACTCCCGTATTGCCACCCGCAGCGGGTGGTGGAAATTCGCTCGCCTTTTGGATCGTCATCGCCGACGCGTTTTCCAGTGATGAATGCACTCAACTCACCGACGTTTACAACCAACTCGACGCCGCAGACGGCGGCCTGGTGGCGGGTCGGTTCGATCAAAAAATCCGCCAGTCCGCGCTGGTGTGGGTGCCAGAATGCGCCGAATTGGCGTGGGTGGACACACGCATGGCCCGCTTGGCCGCCGATGCGAACCGCCAGCTGTTCAACTACGCGCTGGAAGGCTTCGACGAGCAGCTGCAAATGGCCGCCTACGGCCCCGGCCATTATTACGACTGGCACATCGATCGCGGTCAAGGCAGCACGGCGGGGCGGCGCAAGCTAACCCTATCGGTGCAGCTCACCCAGCCGGGTGATTACCTGGGCGGCGAGCTGGAAATCAACGCCGACGGCCACCCCTTTCAAGCGCCGCGCGCCCAAGGCACGGCGGTGATCTTCGCCTCTTCAACTCTGCACCGCGTCGCCCCGGTGACCAGCGGTCAGCGCCACTCCCTGGTCGCCTGGGTCCACGGCCCGGCGTTCGTTTAGGCGCGGCTTGAGAATGCTCGCTTAGAGCCCATACTGTTCACGCGCAAACTTCGCCAAATCAGCCTGTTCCAGCTTGCTCATCGGTGCCAAGAACGTGACTTGAACGACGCCCGGATTGCGACCGATCTCAATGGCCCCGGTGATGGTGGCGCGGTTTCTTATTTCGGCGACGCTCATATCCAGCAAGTCGGACGCCCGTTGTAATCCGTTGTCGGTTGCGGCGTTGAGGTCTGGCCCTGTGCCGATGACAGAAATGGGTGCGGAGTCTTCCAATCCATCAAGCCCCCAGTGTTGGGTAAGGTGTTCCGCTTTGAGCTTTTCCGCGTCCGTAAACGGTCGGGCCAGCGGCGGCAGATCTTCGACCAGAGGAAATAGAACCGGTCCATCGAGCGTCCGATTTTTCACGATCTCGACCTGTATCGTTACGCTGCCTGCGACATCCATGGTGTGTCCGGCAATCTCGCCGTCACCTTGTAAAGCGTGCATGTCGCCCATATAGACGCCAGCTCCCGGAACCTTCACGGGAACAATGAGGATCGCGCCTTGACGCACGGCGTCGATGTCCATGTGCCCATCGGTGCGGTGTTTGGCAAGGTCCTCCGTCGTGATGGCGTAGGGATGCGGTGCACCGACAAGGAATGGGCCGAAATCCCCCGCATTGTGTGAGTCTGGCATGGGCATGGATGGCGTGGTGCCAAGTTGTCCCATGAAGGGCCGCATCCGAACCATAACACCCGCCATGTCCGATGCTGCGAACGTCAGTATGGGATGCTGCACGGAGTTATCGGGAAGAGCCGCATAGTGAGCGGCATTTGCGGCAATTTCCTCCGCTGCCGCTTTCGCCATGGTCACGCCGACACTGTGTGTGTCATCGAAAACAACTGTGTAACCATGCACAAATTGGAACGGCGTGACCGGGTTGCCGCAGCCATTGCAGATGACGGATTGCGGTCCGATGCCCTCGACATGGGTTTCCGGCCACAGTTCGTCGCAGGTGGGGCAGCGTGCGGCCACGTAGGGGTCGCCAAGAAAATAGCCATCGGGCGAGGTGTCGTGCCCCGATGAGGTGGCGATGGATGTGACCGTGACGTCACGGATGCGTAGGGCCAGGGCATCTCCAGGTTCTGCACCCTCAACATAAACCGGCTGGGTGACTTCATGCCCGCCCCGTAATTTGGGGGTGATCATCGGCCCCCAGCAGCCCGGCGCGGTGTTGGCGATAATGGTGCCGCCATCTTCCACCGGCCCCAGCATGGGTTGGCCGGGGTCAAGAATGCCGTTGGTGAATGTTTGCACGATTACGTTATGTTGAGCTTGGTCTTCAACCAACTCAACGCGTTTTTGTGCGGTTGCCATTGTGGGCCTCCTTTCAGATGCTGAAATGGGTGGCCAATATGGAACGCCTCTCTTGGTCGTGGTTATGGCGACCAGAAACGTTTCATTGGGGAAACGGGGCGCGCGCCCGTGTACGATTGGCAGAGTTCGGCATGCGAAGCATTGTCCAGAAAATACAACTAGGCACAGCCCAAACGCTTCCTCAAACCACTCTTGATTATAGCCGAAAACAGCTGCGTTAGGAACCGCAGCCGCAGTTGGCGACAAGCCGCCCGTCCTAGTTGGCTGGGTTGTTCAGCGCGCCTTCGGGCACGATGTGGTCTTCAATCAGAACGCGTTCGGCGCTGACGCGCACGCGGCCCTCGGCGATGTATTTGACCGCGCGGGGATAGATGATGTGTTCTTGCTCTAAAATACGTGCGGCGAGGTCGTCGGGGGTGTCGGTGGGGTGCACGGCGACCACGGCTTGGCTGATGATTGGGCCTTCGTCCATGGCCGGGCGCACATAGTGCACCGTGCAGCCGGAAAAGCGGGCACCTTCTTCGATGGTGCGTTCGTGCACGTGCAGGCCCTTGAAGGCGGGCAGCAGGGATGGGTGGATGTTGATCAGGCGGTCGCGCCATTGACGCACAAAACCGTCCGACAACAAGCGCATGAAACCGGCCAGACACACCAGTTCGGCACCGGAGTCTTCGATTTTGGCGCTCATCGCCGCGTCGAAGCTTTCACGGTCGTCAAAATCTTTGTGGCTGAGCACGGCGGTGGGGATGTTTGCGTTGCTGGCGCGCTCAAGGCCGTAGGCATCGGCCTTATTGGACAGCACCAGGGCGATTTCGGCGGGGAAGTCATCCGCCGCGCAGGCGTCGATCAACGCTTGCAGGTTGGAACCGCGACCGGAAACGAGCACCGCAAGCTTCATAGCACTTAACCCCAGGCTTTATCGGCGTTCAGCAGAACCACGCCGTCGTTGCCTTCGGGGCGGGCGATGACACGGCCAATCTCAAACACCGTTTCGCCCTCAGTTTCAAAAATGGTTTTGAGTTCGGCGGCTTTCGATGCATCCACGACCACGGCCATGCCGACGCCGCAGTTGAAGGTGCGGGCCATTTCGGTGGCGGCGATGTTGCCTTCAGCTTGCAGCCAGCGGAACACTTCGGGGGTGTGCCAAGAGGTGGCGTCAACTTCGGCGGCCAAGGTATCGGGCAGCACGCGGGGGATGTTTTCCAACACGCCGCCGCCGGTGATGTGGCTGAGTGCATGCACGCCGCCGGACTTGATCGCGGCCAAGCACGACTTGACGTAAATTTTGGTCGGAACCAGCAGGGCTTCACCCAAGGTCTTGCCGGGGGCGAAGGGGGCGTCGGCTTGATAGGCCAAGCGGGCTTTGTCGACGATGTGATCGCGCACCGCGGCTTGCATCTTGGTGTCGGCGGGGCCGCCGATTACGGCATCAGACACCACTTTGCGCACCAGCGAAAAACCGTTGGAATGCAAACCGCTGGACGCCAGACCCAAAATCACGTCGCCGTCTTGAACTTTGTCGCCGGTGAGCACCGCATTGCGGTCCACCGCGCCGACGCAAAAGCCCGCCAGGTCGTATTCGCCGCCGCCGTACATGCCGGGCATTTCCGCAGTTTCGCCGCCGATCAGCGCTGCGCCGGATTGGCGACAGCCTTCGGCAATGCCGGAAACGATTTCTTTGCCCGCTTTAACGTCGAGCTTGCCGGTGGCGTAATAATCCAAGAAGAACAGCGGCTCAGCGCCTTGCACCACCAGATCGTTGACGCACATGGCGACCAGATCGATGCCGACGGTCGAATGGCTCTGCATGGCGATGGCGACCTTTAGCTTGGTGCCGACGCCGTCGGTGCCCGCAACCAAGATCGGATCGTCATAGCCCGCAGCCTTAAGATCGAACATCGCGCCGAACCCGCCCAGACCTGAAACCACACCGGACCGCGATGTGGATTTAGCGTCGTCTTTGATGGCTTCGACCAGCGCATTGCCCGCATCGATATCGACACCGGCGTCTTTGTAATTTGCCCCGGACATGGCGGCCTCCTTAAGGGTTCTCAAATGGCTTCTTTGGGCGAGCGCAAAAGCCGCTCTGGTAATGATGGCTGGGCATGGTAAAACAGTGCCAAGCCTGTGTTCTTCAGGTGAAACATACCCATTTAAGGACGCTTTGCAATGGCGCAGAATAAGGGGACGGGACGGATGAGATTTGGAACCGCTTACGGGCTTGTTTTTGCCGTGCTGTTCGCGCTGGTTGGCGCCGACGCAAAGGCCGACGCGCCGCGCCTGTTTGAGGTCTCCAACGTCACCGTCGATGTGACCGCCGATTCGGCTACAACCGCCCGCGCCGAAGCCCTCGTGAGCGGCGAACAGAAAGCATATCGTCAGTTGTTGAAGCGCCTCACCTTGCAAGCCTACCACAACCGCTTGCCGGACATTGGTAGCGCACAACTGGCTGAATTGGTTCAAGATTTTTCCGTGGTCGAGGAAAAAACCTCGTCCGTGCGCTACATCGCCAAGCTCACCTATCGTTTTCGCGCCGAAGGCGTGCGCGCGCTGCTGGATATGCACGGCCTGCCGTTCGCTGAAACGGCGTCCAAGCCGGTGCTGATGCTGCCCGTTTATCAAGCTGCGGGGGCGTTGCTGTTGTGGGACGATCCCAACCCGTGGCGCGCGGCGTGGCGAAACTACGCCGAAAATGGCCCTGGCCAAGGTTTGGTGCCGATGGTTCTGCCGGTCGGCGATTTGAACGACGTGCGCACCATCGGCGCGGAGCAGGCCATCGAAGGCGATATGGCGCGCCTGGAAGAAATCGCCCAGCGCTACGACGCCGGCGACGTGGTGGTGGCGCACGGCATTTTGCGCATGGATTCGTACAACGGCCTGCCGGAATTGGAAGTGTACCTGACGCGGTTTGGCTCGGCCTTGCAAGAACACACGGTGGTCAAAAGTTTTACCTCTGAACCGGGCGACGACATGCAGACTTTGCTGAGCCGCGCCGCCGAGCAATTGACCGCCCAGGTCGAAGACAATTGGAAGCAAGACAACTTGATCCAAGCGGGCAGCGCGCAGTTGTTGCCGGTGTCCGTGCCGGTGCGGGGCTTGAGCGATTGGGTCAAGGTGCGCGATCGCTTGAACGGCGTCGCAGTGGTGCGGCGCGCCGATATGGTGTTGCTGCGTCGCGACCAAGTGCGCTTGAACCTGCATTTTATCGGCGACGCCGAACAGTTGGCGTTGTCGCTGGATCAAGCGGATTTGGCGTTGTGGGAAGAAGCTGGGCAGTGGTACCTGGCGCAGAAAATTTCTCAGACATCCGCCGCCGAGTGATGGTGCTTTAAGTGAATATTCCCAATATCATCACCCTCTTGCGCATTGCGGTGACGCCGTTTGCGGTGTGGCTGATTCTTGAAGGCTATCTGCTGTGGGCGTTTTGGGTGTTCGTCGCGGCGGGCATCTCCGACGCGTTGGACGGCTTTATCGCCAAGCGCTTCAACATGGAAACAGAACTGGGCAAGTATCTCGACCCGCTGGCAGACAAGGCGCTGTTGGTGTCGGTCTATGTGTCCTTAGGGATTGAGGGCTACATCCCCAATTGGTTGGTGATCATCGTGGTGTTTCGCGATGTGTTCATCGTCGGCGGGGCGTTGCTCTTTGAAACCATGACGCATTCCCTTACCATGCAACCGTTGATGATCAGCAAGGTCAACACCACCTTACAAATTGTGCTGGCGGCGGCGGTGATGGCCAGCGTCGGATACGGTATCGAATTGGATGGTGCACTGGATGCGGTGGTGATCTTGACCGCCATGGCGACGGTGTTGTCGGGGCTGAGTTACGCGGTGGTGTGGATCAGGCGCTGGGCCCAGTTGGAGGACGAAGAATGAACGAAATCATGAGTCGGGACCGCCAGACTTTGGTGTGGCTTGCCAGCTTCGCCGTGTTCGTATTTTTGCTGTACGCCTTGAGCAGCGTTCTGACGCCGTTCGTCGCGGGCCTTGCTGTGGCGTATTTCCTCGATCCCTTGGCGGATCGATTGGAAGGACTGCTGAAATCACGATCTGCCGCCACCGCACTCATTTTGTTGACCTTTTTTGCCGCCGTCTTTGCTTTGGGCGTGGTTTTGTTTCCATTGCTGCAAGCCCAGGTGACGGGGCTGATTGCGCGCATTCCGGACGCAGTGGATGCGACACACAGGTTGCTCGATCCACTGGTCAAGCAGATCGAGCAAGAGTTGGGCGCTCAAGAAATTCAAAAGCTCAAAGACAGTGCCGGGGCCTTCACCGGCGCCGCGGTGTCGTGGCTATTGGATGTGCTGAAAAGCCTGTTTTTGGGCGGGAAAGCGTTTGTCAATGCGCTGTCGTTGCTGTTCATCATGCCGGTGGTGGCGTTTTTCCTGCTGCGCGATTGGGACATTTTGGTGTCCAAAGTCGATGATTTGTTGCCACGGGCATCCGCCGACACCATCCGTGAGCAGTTCACAAAAATTGATGAGACCATTGCCGGGTTCGTGCGTGGACAAGCCACCGTGTGTTTGGCGCTGGGCACCATTTACGCCACTGGCTTGACGCTGGTGGGGCTGGAGTTCGGTTTGTTGATCGGATTGATCACTGGATTGCTGGCGTTCGTGCCGTATGTGGGCATGATCATCGGCTTGCTCATCGCCTTTGCCGTCGCGCTGATGCAATTCAGCGATCCCATTTCGTTTGTGTTGGTGGCGGCGGTGTTCGCTTTCGGCCAAACCTTGGATGCGGCGTTTCTCACCCCCAATCTGGTTGGCGGACGGGTCGGTTTGCATCCGGTGTGGATCATTTTCGCCTTGATGGCGGGGGGATCGATGTTTGGCTTCACCGGTGTGTTGCTGGCCGTGCCGGTCGCCTCTGTGATCGGCGTCTTGGTGCGCTTCGCCATTGGCCGGTATCGCCAATGCGCCTTATATACGGGTTCATGAAACACGCTGTGAAACAGATTCCATTTGATTTCGACCCCAGACCAGCGCTCGGCGGTGAGGACTTCTTGGTCGCGCCATCGAACGCCGACGCGGTGCAGTGGGTGGAGCGTTGGCCCGATTGGCCCGGTCCAGTGCTGGCGATTGTCGCGCCCGCAGGGGCCGGGAAAACCCACTTGGCGAATGTCTTTCAAGCCCAAACGGGTGCGCGGTTGGTGAGCGTTGAGGATTTGCGCAGCCAGCGTGCTGACGGCGTCTTGGTGGGTGCTCCGGCGCTGGTCTTGGAGGACGTGGAAACGTTTCTCGATGCGGACTTGGCTGAAGAGCTTTTGCACCTGTACAATCTGGCGCGCGAAGAAGGTGTCAAAATGCTCATGACGGCGGCGCGTCCGCCATCGCGTTGGGCCATCACGTTGAAGGATTTGAGCTCGCGTCTGAAAACGGCACCGGTGGCGGAGATCAGCCCGCCCGACGACGCATTGATCACGGCGTTGATCGTCAAACAGTTTGCGGATCGGCAATTGAGCGTGGATCCGGACGTTTTGACGTATATGCTGGCGCGCATGGCCAGATCGTTTTCGGCGGTGCGAAACTTGATCCAAGCCATCGACGAGCACGCGCTGGCGCAAAAACGCCGGATCACCGTACCTTTGGTGCGTGACGCAATGGGCGTGCTGGAAAATCAACACTCAGATGATATGGATACATAGATGGATTTGGGACTGACAGGCAAAACGGCCATCGTCTGCGCCGCCAGCAAAGGTTTGGGACGCGCATGCGCACATTCTTTGGCGCGTGAAGGGGTGAACCTCGTTATTGCGGCGCGCACCGAAAGGCCGTTGCTTGAAACCGCGCGCTTGATCAGCGACGACACCGGCGTGACCGTCACCCCGGTGATCGCCGACGTCTCCACCGAAGAAGGTCGAGCGGCTGTATTGGCGCAATGTGCACGCCCGGACATCTTGGTCAACAATGCCGGTGGTCCGCCGCCGGGCGATTTCCGCGATTGGGATCGTGATGATTGGATCAAGGCCCTGGACGCCAATATGTTGAGCGCCATCTTCATGATTAAATCCACCGTGGACGGCATGATGGACAATGGCTTTGGCCGCATCGTAAACATCACTTCAGCTGCGGTGAAAGCGCCCAACGATATCTTGGGACTATCCAACGGCGCGCGTTCGGGATTGACCGGATTCATCGCCGGCCTCAGCCGCAAAACCGTGCAAAGCAACGTGACCATCAACAACATTCTGCCCGGTCCGTTCGACACGGACCGCCTGCGCGCCACCATCGAGGCAGGCGCCAAGCAACAGGGCAAAACCGCCGACGAGGTTGCCGACGCGCGGCGCACGCAAAATCCAGCAGGACGCTTTGGCGACCCAGACGAGTTCGGCGATCTGTGCGCTTACCTGTGCTCGACCCAGGCCGGTTACATCACGGGGCAGAACTTCCTGATCGACGGCGGGGCCTACCCCGGCACATTTTAACTTTTGCTCCTCAGCTAAAGAGGCAATTTTGCGAGGATACCCATGCGTAAAGTGACGTACTACAGTGCCGGTCTTGTTGCGGATTTTGCCATCACCGACCAGGCTTTCGATAAGTTTTTAAAAGACTTGAAGGAAGCCGAAAATGAAATCGACCGTCATGGTGAAGGTGACCTGATGACGGCGCGCACTCTGCTGGACAATTTCATGGCTCGCGCGCAACAGGGCGAAGACGTCGAACAGGGACCCGGTGAGGTTTTGGGGGCGTGCTTCATCTGGAATTTCTTCAACACGAACCCCAATATTACACGGATGATCGCAGGCGACATCGTAATCGTAGATTTGGACGGTACGCTCACGACAGTCGAATATGCCTCCGTCAACGATCTGCAAATTGCTGATCCCAAACATGACCACGAACATGGGCACGTACATGGTCACAACTGCGGTTGCGGCCACGACCACAAATAGGGTGGGTTCTGTAAGGCAAAAAGAAGCCGCCACCCTGGGGGGACAGGTAGGGTGACGGCCTAAGTTTGGATAACGTGCAGTGTTCGGCTGTATGTCGTCAGCCGGAACGATTTAGGTTCGTTTTTTGGAACCTCCCGCGCGGATGTCGACCATGAAGCTTTGCACTTCACCGCCGAGTTTTTCAGATTGTTGCGACAGCCCGCTGGCGGCTTCGAGAACTTGCCCCGCTGCGCGGCCCGCTTCGTTGGACGCGGTGGTTACACCTTGGATGTTGCGTGCGACTTCTTGGGTCGATGCGTTCTGTTCTTCCACAGCCGATGAGATGGTGGTCGAGATCTCGCTGATTTCACGGATGGTCGCGCCGATGCCTTCGATCGCCCCGACGGTGTCTTGCGTGGCGTTTTGGATGTCGCCAATTTGGGCGGAGATTTCCTCGGTGGCTTTGGCGGTTTGGTTGGCGAGGTTTTTGACCTCTGAGGCCACCACAGCAAAACCTTTGCCCGCTTCACCCGCGCGCGCCGCTTCGATGGTAGCGTTGAGCGCCAGCAAGTTGGTTTGCGAGGCGATGTCGTTGATCAGGTTGACCACGTCGCCGATTTTCTTTGCGGCTTCGTTCAGGCCTTGCACCATCTCGTTGGAGCGTCCGGCTTCGGACACGGCTTCAGCGGCGATGGAGGCCGAACGCCCGACTTGGCGGGAAATTTCTTGGACCGAACTGGACAGTTCTTCCGCCGCCGCCGCAACTGCCGAGGCCTGACTGGTGGTTTCTTCGGATGTCGCAGCCATGCTTTCGGCGGTCGATTGCAGTTCTGTCGAGGCGCTGGACACGGTGCCCACCACGGTGCCGATGTTGCTTTCGAAATCGTCGGCGAGCTTGATCCGTTCGGTGATGACGCTCCACGTCAGCATCGCGCCGATGTAATCGCCGCTGCGCCCCATGACCGGCGATACCAACAAATCTAGATGTTCGTCACCCAGGCGAATGTTGGCTTGATGGGGAAGGTTGGATGGGTCGGTAAGAATGCCGCGTTGGTGTTCGGGATGCTTGTGGAAGATGTCCACACATTGGCCGACCAAATCATCGGCTTTGCAGGGGATCAGCTTTTCAAGCGTGCGCAAGGTGTCGATGCTGGTTTTGTTGGCATAGGTGATGGTAAAATTTTCGGGTTCCAGATACATCACGTTGATGGGCATCTGGTCGAGCATCTGTGCTTGGCGATTGGCGATGCGCTCAGATTCCACCTTGTCGGTGACGATCGACCACGTCAACATCGGAGCAATGTACTTGTTGCCATCCATGATCGGCGTGACCAACAAATTGAGGGTCTCATCGCCGAGCTTAATCAGGGTGTTGTGGGGCAGGTTGGCGGGGTTGGATAGAAGCTTGCGTTGGTGTTCTGGGTTTTTGTGAAACACATCGATGGAGCTGCCGACCATTTCCGAGACTTTGATCGGCAACAGATGCTCAATTTGGCTCAAGGTCTTGCGGCTGGTTTCGTTCATGTAGGTGATGCGAAAATCGCGTAAATCGCAAATCATCACCGCCACCGGCATATCGTTGACCATTTGTTCGTAGAGCTTGCTGCTAATCGGGCTTTTTTTCAACATCCTTCAAATCCTCAATCGCGCGTTGACACCTATGCCTTAAATGACATGCGGCCCCCCAAGTTTACCCGCCCAAATTTACCCGAGTGAATTGATCGGGTATAAGGGCATGTGGGGCAGCCTAAATGTGATTTCAATCGTCTTTTGATCCATTTTTTGAATTTTTTGCGTCACTACGCGATCAGGCGTGCTCAGGCATGACATTTAGGTTGTAAGCGATTAAAGTAGAGCTTGAATTTCGTATCCCCACGGTGACAAGTCCAACTGTGAAATTCTCCATTCCGTTTGCCTCGTTGCGGGGCGAGCACTCATGAATATGCACCGCTTTCGCGCGCAAGGGTCTTAATCTATGAACTCCGTTGACTACTCCCGGATCAGCTTGAATTCCAGTGATCGCTTCATCAACCGCGAACTGTCGTGGCTTGCTTTCAACACCCGTGTGATGGAAGAGGCGATGAACGAAAAACATCCGCTTTTGGAGCGGGTGCGGTTTTTGAGTATTTCCGCAGCCAACCTGGACGAATTTTACATGGTGCGCGTGGCGGGGCTGAAAGGCCAAGTGCGCGCTGGCGTTACGACAATTTCTGAAGACGGCTTGACCCCGGCGCAACAGCTGGTCGCCATTAACGACGCAGCTCAGCAATTGATGAAAAGCCAGCAAGATTGCTGGATCGTGCTGAAAGACCTGCTGCACAAAGAAGGCATCAAGGTTCTTAAGCATAAAGAACTCTCAGATCGCGACACCAAGTGGCTGGAAAGCTATTTCCTCGACCACATCTTCCCGGTGTTGACCCCGCTGGCGATCGATCCGGCGCACCCGTTCCCGTTCATTCCCAACTTGGGCTTTTCGTTGGTGATGTTTTTGCAAAGGCGCAACACCGAAGAACAGTTGCGCGCGCTTTTGCCGATCCCACATTTGATTGAACGGTTTGTGCGTTTGCCCGGCGCGGCCATTCGCTTCATCCCCATCGAAGAAGTGGTGGAGATGTTTTTGGACCGCTTGTTCCCTAATTATTTGCCGCTGCAAATCGGCAATTTCCGGATCATCCGCGACAGCGAAATGGAAATTGACGAAGAAGCCGAAGATTTGGTGCGCACGTTTGAAACGGCGCTGAAGCGCCGCCGTCGCGGTTCCGTCATTCGCTTGACGCTCAACCAGGGCATGACCGATGAGCTGCGTTCCGTCGTCAGTGATGAAATCTTCGTCGATGAGGAAGATGTGTTTCGCTTGGGCGGTATCCTCGGCATGGCGGACTTGTCGCAGCTGATCGTCAAGGAACGCACCGACTTGTTGTTCGAACCGTTCAATGCGCGCTTCCCGGAACGGGTGCGTGATTTTGGCGGCAACGTCTTTCAAGCGGTGCGCAAGAAAGATTTGGTCGTTCATCACCCCTATGAAAGCTTTGATGTGGTGGTGCAGTTCGTCCGCCAAGCCGCGCGTGATCCGAAAGTGGTGGCGATCAAGCAGACCTTGTATCGCACTTCGAACGACAGCCCCATCATCGAAGCCTTGATCGAGGCCGCTGAGGCTGGCAAGTCCGTCACCGCGATGGTCGAGCTGAAAGCGCGTTTCGATGAAGAAGCGAATATCCGTTGGGCGCGCGATTTGGAACGCGCGGGCGTGCAGGTGATTTATGGTTTCATGGACAAAAAGACCCACGCCAAGGTCAACTTGGTGGTGCGCCGTGAAGGCAAAGGATTGCGCTCTTACGTGCATTACGGCACCGGCAACTATCACCCGATCACAGCGAAGATTTATACCGACCTGTCGTTCTTCACCTGCGATCCTCAGTTGTGCGCCGATGCCGCGCGGCTGTTCAATTATATGACCGGCTATGCCAGCCCCGAGGGCATGGAGAAGCTGTATTATTCGCCGCTAACCATGCGCGACCGGCTGGTCGATTTGATCGAAGAAGAAATTTCCAATGCCAACGCGGGCAAGCCCGCCGGGATCTGGTCGAAGATGAATTCGGTTGTTGATCCGGTGTTGATCGACGCCATGTATCGCGCCTCAAACGCAGGTGTGCAGATTGATTTGGTGGTGCGCGGGATTTGTTGCTTGCGTCCAGGCGTCAAGGGCTTGTCGGAAAACATCCGCGTGAAAAGCATCGTCGGGCGGTACTTGGAACATGCGCGCATCGTCGCTTTCGCAAACGGTCAAGAGCTGCCGTCGCGCAGCGCCAAGGTCTATATCTCGTCCGCCGACTGGATGCCGCGCAACTTGTACCGCCGCGTCGAAACTTTGGTACCGATCGAAAACCCAACCGTGCACCGTCAAGTGCTTGACGAGATCATGGTCTTGAACTTCCGCGATACCGAACAAAGCTGGACCCTGGCGCCGGATGGCTCGTATGAGCGGATCAACCAAGATGGTGGCCTGAACGTGCATCATTACTTCATGACCAATCAGAGCGTTTCCGGGCGCGGCACGGCGGCACGCGGCACCCGTCCCAAGTCGAGCCGATCGAGCAAAGCTAAGCCTAAGGCTAAGGCTAAGTCGAGCAAGAGCAACGACTAAAAAAATGATTGAGCGGGGATGGGATGAATAGAATTGCGAGCGCCAAACCCGGTGAAGCGCACGGCCGCGTCGCCGTGGTCGATATTGGTTCCAACAGCGTTCGTCTGGTGGTGTACGACGCGCCGACCCGTTTGCCGATCCCAATGTACAACGAAAAGGCCCAGTGTGCGTTGGGCCGCGGTTTGGGGGCAAGCGGAATGCTGCATCCCGGCGGTGTTGAATGCGCGCTGAGTTCCATCAAGCGCTTCGTCGGCTTGGCCAAGGCGATGGGGGTGGAGGAGCTGGAGCTGGTCGCCACCGCTGCCGTGCGCGAAGCCGCCGACGGTCCCGATTTCGTTTCCCGCATCCACGACGCGACCGGCCATGACATCCAAATTCTCAGCGGTGAGGACGAAGCCAAGTACGCTGCGTTGGGTTTGCTGATGGGCGTGCCCCAGGCTGACGGCGTGATCGGCGATTTGGGCGGCGGTTCGCTTGATTTGGTGGGCTTGGACAGTGGCAAGTTTACCCATTCCGCGACCTTGCCGTTCGGCCATATCCGCTTGTCGGAAGCCGCCGAAGGCAATCCCGAACGCGCCCGCGATATCGTCCTTGAAGCCATGTCCAAACTCAAATGGCTGCCCTCGGTCAAAGGCCGCACGTTGTACGCGGCGGGCGGATCATGGCGCGCCCTGGCGCGTATTCTCATCGATCAGACCAGCCACCCGCTGCACGTGGTTGATAACTTCACCATTCATGCGCAGTCGGCGTTGAAGATATTGCACCTGATCAGCGGCGCGGGGCGCCATTCATTGGACCTGATTCCCGGGGTGCCGAAAAAACGTATCGAGACCTTGCCGTTTGCTGCCGCCGCATTGGAAGGCATGCTCAGCGTCAGCCAAGCCTCAACATTGCAATTTTCCGGCTTTGGCATGCGCGAGGGCGTGTTGCTGTCGTGTTTGCCCGATAATATGCGCCATCAAGATCCGCTGCTCAGCGCGTGCAAAACCATGGCGGAGCGCACCGGGCGTTTTTCCGTCAAGGGCCGTGAAATGCTCGAATGGATGACGCCTTTATATCCAGATGAAACACCCGCCGAACAACGCTTGCGCTACGCCGCGTGCTTGATGAGCGACATCGGTTGGAACGAACACCCCGATTACCGGGCCGAACATTCGTTTTTGCGGGTGCTGCGCGTCCCCTACGCGGGGTTGACTCACGCCGACCGCGCGCTGTTGGCGGCGACGGTGTATGTGCGCCAAAACGGCGACCTCGGCGACCCGCTGATCCGTCCGATCCTCGGCTTGCTCGACGTCGGGCAATTGTCGTGGATCAAAGTCACGGGATTGGCTCTGCGTCTTGCCCACACCATATCGGGCAGCGCGCCGGGCGTGCTGGGCAAAACCCAATTGGATGTCGGTGCCGAAAAGCTCGTGCTGCAAATGGAAGAAGAAGACCGCGACGCCTTGCTCAGCGAAGCCGTCCAACGCCGCCTCAAAACACTGGGGCGGGCATTGGGATTGAAGGGTAAGGCAGAGTAGACTGGAAGGCACATATAGGATGTCTATTTACTTGATCCGTCATGGGCAGTCTGTGTTCAACGCCGTCTATGATGCTGCTATTGGCGATCCTTTGATTTTCGACGCCCCCCTATCCAAGATGGGCCGTGAACAGGCCGTTGAGGCTAGGGGCCATGTGGCGCAGCTTGGCATCGAACGGGTTATTGCATCGCCTTTGACCAGGACGATTGAAACGGCACTCCATATTTTCGATAATGGCCCTGCCATTGAAATCGATTCTCGCGCCCGAGAACTTCTGAGCAACAGTTGTGATGTGGGGCGTCCTCCCAATGAACTCGCCAAAGATTTTCCACATTTGTCATTTGCCCATATAAGTGAGCGTTGGTGGCATCAAGGGACTGAGAATGAACACGGTGTGGCCCATGAACCACTGAGTGTGTTTGAGCGGCGGGCTGCTGAATTTCGAGATTGGCTGCTCACGCAGTCAGCGCAGTCCTTGGCTGTCGTTGGCCACGGCAACCTTTTTAAGGCCTTGACGGGGCGCATGCTGGATAACTGTGAAGTTCACGTCTTCGAGGCGTCGGGTTCTGGTATTTTTCCAATAAGATGATCGATAGACATGGCAATCTACCCATAGGCTGAAAAAAGTCTTCGATTTAAGGCCTGTCCATGGCGGGGTAAAAGCTACAGCCGTGTCACGGCTTAAAGGGCTTTAACATTCAAAACGCCCTGGATGGCGCTGACGATTTCCGGAACTTTAAACGGCTTGGTCAGGTATTGCTTGAAGCCCGCATCCAGGCCTTTGTCGATGTCTCTGGGCATGGTGTTGGCGCTGAGCGCAAAGACTGGGGTGTCTTTGGTTTCACTCATCTGCTGCAATGCTTTGAGGACTTCAAAACCGTTCAGACCGGGAAGGTTGATGTCGAGAATGATGAGGTCGGGGCGACTGGTCTTCGCCATCTGCAAGCCCAGTTCGCCAGTGTGCGCCGTCATCAAGGAGAGACCTTCGATGCTGCCGAGGATCATTTCCATCAACTGCAGGTTTGAAGGGTTGTCCTCGACATACAGGACGCTGCCGGAAATATGCGCCAACGGAGCGTATTCGTGGCGCGCTGCATCTGTATCGTTTGTGGGTGATGTGCCCGCGGCGGGCTGGGCGAGGGGAAGCTCAATCCAGAAGGTTGAGCCCGTGCCGATCTGACTTTCGACGCCAATGTGGCCGTGCATGCGTTCGATCAGTTTTTTGGTGATGGTGAGGCCGATGCCCGTGCCTTCGATCTCCGATTTTTCGGCTCTCAGCCGGTTGAACGGCTCATAAAGCTCCGCCAGCATATCATTGGGGATACCTATTCCGGTATCGGTGACGGAAATGCGCAGCATGTCATCTGTTGTTTCGTGGCAGTCCATGATGATTTTGCCGTTCTCAACGTTGTATTTGACGGCATTGGACAGCAGGTTGAGCAGAGATTGCTTGAACCGGGTGTAATCTGCGCGCACCGTTGCCGTGGTCTTGCAACCGGCATTGGTGAGCACCGTGATGCCACGTGAGCTGGCAATCGTTTCAATCAGCGCAAAGCACTCATCTAGGATGTTGGAAACTGTGATTTCTTCTATCGATAGATCAACCTTGCCTTCTTCAATCTTGGTGAGGTCGAGAACGTCATTGATCAATTCAAGCAGGTGGTGCCCACCTTTCATGATTTGATCGACGCATCTCTTTTGATTTCCCGTCAACGGCTCGCTGGGATTGAGTTCAAGCAACTGGCCAAAACCGAGAATGGCGTTCATCGGCGTGCGCAACTCGTGGCTCATGGACGAAAGAAAATCGGACTTGCTGCGGCTCGCAATTTCTAGCCTTTCGACCGTTTCACGGAGCTCCAGTTGCGAGACGACTTGCCGAGCAAGGACTTCCAATGCTTTTTTTTGATCCTCAGAGATCGTGCGCGGTTCGTTGGCGACGATGCACAAGGTTCCGATCCTCAAATCGCCCGGCATGATCAGCGGCGCCCCGGCGTAAAACTTGACTTGAGGGCCACCCGTAACCAGAGGGTTGTCGTGAAAGCGTTCGTCTTGGGTGGCGTCTTCGATGACGGTCACGTCATTGTCGAGGATCGCATGCGGGCAGAACCCCAATTCGCGAGACACTTCGTTGGCGTCCAAACCATGGTGAGACTTGAGAAATTGGCGATCTTTGTCAATTAAGCTGATCAGCGCAATCGGCACATCGCAAATTTGTGCGATCAAGTGCGTGATGTCGTCATAAGCCTGCTCTTCCAGAGTATCTAGAATATTGAGTTCGTAGAGCTTTTCGAGGCGGAGATCCTCGTTTTCTGGAAGCGATGCGGGTATCATTGGTCTTGGCCTTTTCGGGCGGTGGCGGACATTTTCAGCCGGATTAAGAGCTGAACGTCAATATTCTGTGCGGATCATAACGAAAAAAAAGCATCCTAAGAAGAGGATAGCGCGTGTGAGCGGTCTCACAGCTCATATGCGCCTCGCATATTTTTAATGGATTTGAGCTTCTCTTCCAGCTGCGACCAGTCGTCATTTTGCGCTATGGCGTCCCAAATGTGTTCGACCTCGTCTATCAACATGGTGCAAGGGCGACCGCTTTGGAAATAGGCGTGGTCGGGGGTGACGCCATCTGCGGGGGCGCAGGTGGCGAGGTCCCTGACCAGATTTTCCAGCGCGGTGTCGGCGTAGGTCTTTTGTGCGATGCCCTTGCGGGCGGACGCGTGGCCACCGTAGCAATCGAAAAATACCTGCTCGAATTTGACGCCATTCACAGCTGCTTTGGCCATGGCGGGGAACAGGCGGTGGCCGAGTTCCAGGCGTTTGCCGTCCTGCCCCGAAATGCCAAGGCGGCGGGTTAGGGCGGTGTTGAGCGCACCATTGAAAGCTTCGTCAAATCCGCTCAATGCGTTCGAGAGGTCTTGTTCGGCGGCGAACGGCGCAAAGCATTCGGCCAAACGGCTGACATTCCACAACACCGCTTCGGGCTGGCGGCCAAAGGCGTAGAGGCCCAAATCGTCGAAATAGGCGGCGGTGAAATTGGGGTCCATCTGGTCCATAAAACGCCATGGACCGTAATCGAAACTTTCGCCGGTGATGTTGATGTTGTCGGTGTTGAGCACGCCATGCACAAAGCCCGCAGCGGTCCAGTCGGCGGCGGTGGTGGCGGTGTTGCGCACGACTTGAGCCACCAGGGCGACGGCAAGTTCCGCCATAGGCGCGTCGGCGTCCACGTCGGGCAGGTAATGTTTGGCGGTATGGCGGGCCAAGGTCTCAATCGCATCTAAGTCTTTATGGTAGGCGTGGCGTTGAAAACTGCCGATGCGCACATGACCGTGGGACAAGCGCACCAGCACGGCGCTGCGGGTCGGCGAAGGCTCATCACCGCGGGTCAATGCTTCGCCGGTTTCCACCACGGAAAAGGTTTTTGAGGTATCAACCCCTAACGCTTCAAGCATTTCGGTGGCGAGAATTTCACGCACCGCGCCTTTCAGCGTCAGCTTGCCATCGCCGCCACGCGACCACGGCGTTCGTCCACTGCCCTTGGTGCCAAGGTCGAGCAATCGGCCATCGTCGGGGGCGCGCAATTGGGCGAACAAAAATCCGCGCCCGTCGCCGAGGTCTGGATTGTAATGGCGAAACTGGTGACCATGATAGGCCAGGGCGATGGGCTCCGGCAGGCTGTCGGGCAGGGCTATGAACTTGGCGAAATGGTCCGTCCAGGCAGCGTCGCTCAAATCATCCAAGCCGACATGCTGCGCCCAGCGTTGATTGCGAAAGCGCAGATCGTGGCGCGGGAATCGGGCGGCGGGGACAGGCTGGAAAAAACGCGCCCCTAGATCGAGATGAGCGGTCGAAGCGTTAAATCGTGATGGCGCGCGCATGGTCAGCCTTTAAACGTTGGATCGGGAGTGTGCGCTATATGTGAGGTGAGATTGGTTTCGATTCAACCACGACGTTAAAGGGGTTTTCGCCACACTGTCGCCAGCCACGGCTGTTGGTCGCGGGGCAGGCCCTTTGGGCGGAAATAATGACGGATCTCAACAAAACCCGCCGTAGTGACGAAGTCGCGCCAGGTCTCCAAATCGTGGTAACACCCATAGCGCTCTTGATTGAAGCCTTCTTGATTTTCGCCGCGCGGGTTGGAGCAAAACAACACGCCGTCGGGCTTGAGCGCGGCGTAAAGTTCGCTAAGCACGCGGGGAACTTCCTGGCTCGGCACGTGAAACAGTGATGCGTTGGCGAACACGCCGTCGAAACGCTCAGTCGGCAGGTTCAAGCTGAGAAAGTTCTGGCGCCACACTTCGCAGCCTGTTTCGGCGTGGGCCATGTCGACAAATTCTTTTGATCCGTCGAGACCGATAGCCTCGACCCCCTGGGACTTGAAATAGGCTAAATCGCGTCCCGGTCCGCAACCCAGATCCAGCACGCTGTGGGGTGGCTCACCCCGAAGCTCGCTGAGCAAGGCGTCGTAGTTTTGCGTCACGTCGTGATCCCAAGTGCCTTCGCGAAACCCCTTGGCGGATCGGTCGTAATGATTGAGCGTGCGCTCCGCCGCGTGCTGTAAATCGTCATCGGTCAATTTTGCGGACATGCGGATCATCCTGTTTGCTGGTTCTTATCGGTGACGTTGACGTCGAATTGCAGCGCAGCCAGATGGGCGTAAAGCGGACTGCTGTCGAGCAGCTGTTGATGGGTGCCGGTGGCGACGATGCGGCCGTGGTCGATCACTGCGATACGATCAGCGTTCACTACGGTGGCGAGGCGATGCGCGATTACCAGTGTGGTGCGTCCGGCCTTGAGTGTTTCCAGCGCAGCTTGCACCAGACGTTCGCTTTCCGCGTCTAGCGCACTGGTGGCTTCGTCGAGCAACAACACCGAAGGGTCGCGCAGCAACGCCCGCGCCAGCGAAATGCGTTGGCGCTGCCCGCCCGACAGCCGCACGCCCTTTTCGCCTAAAAAGGTTGCGAAGCCTTCGGGCAATTGGTCGAGGAACTCCGCCGCCGCCGCCGCCTCGGCCGCTTTGCGCACGGCGGCGTCATCGGCGTCGGGACGACCATAGCGGATGTTGTCCCAACCGCTGGCGCCGAACAGCACCGGGTCTTGCGGCACCAAAGCGAAGCGCTCGCGCACGGCTTTGGGATCGGCGTCGCACACATTGACGCCGTCGAGTATGACGCGGCCTTCAATCGGGTCGTAAAACCGCAGCAGCAACTGAAACACCGTCGACTTGCCGGCGCCAGACGGCCCCACCAGCGCTAAGGTTTCACCGGGTTTGACGTCGAGGGTGAAGTCAGTTAGGGCCGCTTGGTCGGGGCGCGATGGGTAATGAAACGTGATGTTTTGAAAGCTGACTTCGCCGCGCGGCGGGGTGGGTAGGGCTAAGGGAGCAGCAGGGGCTTTGATGTCGGGTTCAGACTCCAACAATTCGATCAGGCGTTCGGTTGCGCCCGCGGCGCGTTGCAGTTCGCCATAGACTTCGCTCATCACGCCGACGGAAAAGGCCACCAGGGTGGCGTAATAGATGAACGCCGCCAGTTCGCCGCCGCTGATCTCGCCAGTCAGCATTTGCCGTCCGCCAACCCACAAAATCACCCCGATGGCACCGAACACCAACACGATCACCACCGCCATCAGCGCGGCCCGGGTGCGAATGCGGGTGATGGCGGTGTCGAACGCACCTGCGACTTCCGCGCCGAAGCGTTTGCGGTCGACGTCTTCGTGGGTGAAGGCTTGCACCGTGGACATGGCGTTGATGGTTTCTTCGGCGAATGCACCGACGTCGGCGACGCGGTCTTGGCTGGCGCGCGATAGCTTGCGCACGCGCCTGCCAAACACCAAAATCGGCACCACCACCACTGGCACCACCAGCAACACCATGGCGGTGAGACCGGGGTTGGTGATGAACAGCATGATCACGCCGCCAACTAGATTGAGGGCATTGCGCAGCGCCACCGACGCGGATGATCCGATCACCGATTGAAGCAAGGTGGTGTCGGTGGTCAAGCGTGAGAGCACTTCGCCGGTTTTGGTGGTTTCAAAAAACCCGGCATGCAGGCTCATCACCCGGTCGAACACCGCTTGGCGCAAATCCGCCACCACCCGTTCGCCCAGCCACGACACCATGTAAAAGCGCGCATAGGTGCCCAGCGCCATGATCACCGACAGCGCCAGCAAAAAGTACAGCGCACGATCCAACGCGGCGGCGTCGCCATCGGCAAAGCCGCCGTCGATCAAACCCTTGAGCCCTTGTCCCAGTCCCAGAACCGCCAGCCCGGTGACGAGCAGCGCCGCGATGGCGGCGAAAACGCGCGGCGTATACGGCTTTAAAAAACCGGCGGTGCGACGGAGATAGCGAAAGTCACGGCTTTTTGGCCGGTCGAATGCTGCGGTGTTTCTGGCCAATGATCATACCCCGATGGAATGCGAGTGGTGCGCAGTATATGGGCGTGCTGTAGCGATGTGGCAATTAGCTTGCGACGGTCACCCGATTACGCCCTGCACCCTTGGCTTGGTATAGTGCGTCGTCGGCACGCCGCATCAGATCTTTGATCGTCTCGCCGGGGCGGATGGTGGCGACGCCGAAACTGGCGCTTTGAGCCGTCAGTCCTGGCGAGACATTGGTTTCAATTTCCAGCCTCAAAGATTTTGCCAATATCAGCACCCCTTCGGCTGTCGATGAGGGGCAGATGATGAGAAACTCTTCACCACCCCAACGTCCCGCCGTGTCGCTTTTGCGGGTGTGGTTGGTGAGAATACCCGCGATGTGGATGAGCACGTCATCACCCACCTCATGACCGTGTTCATCATTGATTTTTTTGAAGTGATCAAGATCCATCATGACAATCGAAAAGATCGTCTGGTAACGCTGAAAACGGGCAAATTCTTGATGCAGGATTTCATCGGTTTCTAGCCGGTTGGAAAGGCCGGTCAAAGGATCCGTGCGCGCCAAGCGATCCAGTTTGCGGTTTGCGGTTTCGATTTCTGCGTGCGCCGATTTTAAAACGGCTGAATTTTGCAGCCCCTGACGATAGCGGTAATAGATGTAGGCGGTGAGCAGGCTGAGGACCAACAACGCCTGCCAGAACCGGGTGTAGTCGCCTTGCTTCACATAGGCGACCGCAAGCCAGCGGTTGTAAATAGCGTTGATGTCTGTGGGGGGGATGGTCCTGACGGCGCGTTCCATAATGTTCAGCAGTTTGCCGTCGTCACTGCGCACGCCCATGGCGTAGTTTGCTTTGATGCCAAGCGCACCCGAAATTTTGACGTTGTCTATGTCGTGGGTCTGCAGCGCGCGGCTGATCGTGGCAAGGGTGTCGATAAAGCCGAACACATCGCCCTGAGCGACCATCAATAGGCCGTCCGTAACGGTGTCGACTTCCACCAAGTTGATGGTCGGGTGTGCGGCCAACAGCGCCGTCTTTGTCGAGTGCCCGCGTACGATGGCAAAGCGTTGATCATTCACTTGGTTGAGGTCCGCAATGTAAACTTGGTTGTTGCGGGTGGCGACCACCTGTTCCAGCGACAGCCACGGAGAGGTGAAATTCAGATGCGTCCTGGCCTGCGCGCCTTTGCTGATCATCGGTACGATGTCGCACGTGCGTTGTTTGGCCAATGTCACGCTTTGCGCCCAAGTGCTGCTGGGGACGATTTTGAAAGGCACCTGCACCCGTTGGGCAAGCAATTCTACGAATTCCGATGAAATTCCCGTCAGGCTGCCATCGATGTTGACGGCTTCCAGCGGCAGTCGGTCAGGGTCAACGCACACCTTTAATTCACCCAATTGATGCAGGTAACTCAAATCGTCTTCGGACAGCTGCGAAATGTGGTTTTCCTTGAGAGCCCATTTTTCATTGATCGCTTGGATCTCTTGCGTGGTGACGGAATCCACGGCCTTTTGCAAAATGCCGCTTAACGTCGCGTTGTCTTTGTGGGTGGCGATGGAAAACGTGGTGATGAACACCGGATCAGACACTTTGCCGGCGAACTTGATGTCGTTCATGGGGGTATCGCGCAAAACATGACGGGCGACCAAGGGCACATCCATAGCGGCGTCCACTTCGCCCTTTTGCACGCCGACAAACGCCGCTTGTAGGGAAGGATACGGGACGATGTTGATGTTTGGGTAATACTGGCGCAGGAATTCGGCAAAGAAAAAACCGTCGATAAAGCCGAGCCGCTGACCGGCAAGGCTGTCGAGGTCGGTGATGTCGTTGCGCGAACTTTGCACGTACAGGGCGACATTGGTGATGTGGTACGGATCGGTGAAGCGGAGATACTTGCGGCGCTCCCGGGTGTTTGCGATGTTAAGCATCACATCCAGGGACCGGTCTTTCATCATCTCTAAGAATGTGCTCCAACTGGGGCCGCTGACGTATTGCACATCAACGTTCAGCTTTTGCGACAGTAGGTTCATGTAGTCAATCGAGTAACCGATCGGCGCGCCATTTTCGTTGTAATTGTAAGGCTTCCAGTCCATTTCATTGTGGACGCGCAAAGGGGCAGGATGGGCGCGCAGCCAATCTTGTTCTTCTTGGCTGAGAAACAAGGTGTCCGCTGCGTGAACGGGGATCGAAAGCAGCAGCAGAGCGCTCAGTGTTGCCCGGATCAACCATTTCATTTTGCGCGTATCTCCATTCACGCCCTGTATGGCGTTCACGAACATGCTTGGGTTTGTGCGCCGATTGGTTGGGCGGGCCAATTGGGTGGTCGAGTTCGGGATGTGTCAGTCGCCGTTAGAATTGTCCAGCAGAATGACTTTTTTGTTTTTTATGGCCAGACCCATTTCGCCGGAGCGCAGTTTGACGGCGGCTTCGCCGAACATCTCATAGCGCCAACCCTCCATCGCATCGACCTTGGCGTCCGCGCCGAACGCGGCGATGTGGTCGATGTCGGAAGAATTGGCGATGAGCTTTTGCGCCACGCCGGTTTCTTCGCAGATCATCTTCAAAAAGACTTTCAGCAAGTCCGACACCGGGCCGATGCCAGACGGCAGATCGACCTTTTGAGGGGCTTGGGGCAGTTCGCTTTCCGGAATAGCCAGCGCGCGTTCCACGGCTTTGAGAATTTCCACACCGCCCGGTCCCTTGGCCATGCGATCGCCTAACCCGCGAGTGCGCGCCAGGTCATTGGCGTTTTTCGGCGCGTGGTGGGCGATTTCCATCAAGGCGTCATCGCGCAGAATGCGGTTGCGCGGCATGTCGCGGCGCTGGGCTTCGCGTTCACGCCAGGCGGCCAGCTCTTTGAGCAACGCAGCCACGCGGGGTTTGGGGTTGCGCGCCTTGATGCGTTTGTAGGCGAGGTCTGGATTGCCTTCGTAGGTGCTGGCCGATTGCAGCACCGCCATTTCCGAGTCCAGCCACGCTTCGCGACCGTTGCGTTCCAGCTCTTTGGTCAGCTTTCGGTAGGCGTCGCGCAGATGGGTGACGTCGGACAGCGCATAATTGATCTGCTTGTCGGAAAGCGGGCGGCGCGACCAATCGGTAAAGCGCGACGATTTGTCGATGCGTGCTTTGGTCAGCTTAGCGATGAGGTTTTCATAACCGACCTGATCGCCGAATCCGCACACCATTGCGGCGACTTGGCTGTCGAACAGTGGCGCGGGAACGTGGCCCATCAGGTGGTAGAAAATTTCCAGATCTTGGCGCGCGGCGTGGAAAACTTTGAGCGTTTCCGGCGCATCCATGAGATCGAAAAGGGGTGCAAGGTCAATCCCCGGCGCCAGCGCATCGATGGCGGCGGCGGCGTCGGGTCCTGCGACTTGGACCAGGCACAGTTGCGGCCAGTAGGTGCTTTCACGCATGAACTCGGTGTCCACGGTGACGAAGGGCAACCCTTTGAGCGAGTTGCAGAACTCGATCAGTTCCGCTGTTTTGGTGATTAATGTCATGATGGCTCCGCTTTTACACGGTTTTGCCGAGATTCGGAACCGTCAAATATTAGCCACGTTTGCAAATCTATTTTCCCCCACTACCTCTATGGTGATTTTAGGCGGTAAGTTTACACTGAGGTGGGGGGGAGTGTCTGAAATGATCGACTTAAACGCCGTTAAACTGCAAGACATAGTCGGGCACCCCGTCAGTCAGGAGGATTCCTGGGATGTCGCGGACTATCTGTTGGCATGCCTGACACATGTCAGCAATGCACGGCCTTTGTTTGGTGTGTTTTGTACCGACACAGGGCAATTGACGTGGACGGCCGGTGGGGCTGAGTTTCACTGTTTGTTGGGCGCAGGGAAGCTTGATGGGGAGGTATCGCAATTTGCCCCGCTGATGGCGGCGTTAGGCATCGCTGCAAGAGAAGTCAGTCTGGTCGTTCAAGACGCTAGCCAGCTTTCGCCAGGTGCCGCCATGACGGTTATGAAACCGTTATTGGGTTCGAACGCCAAGTGCTTTCGCGTGGTGATGCGGCGACGGCTGGCACCGCGCCAGCGCCAGGTTCAGTTTTCAATTTTCGATGTGACGGCGTTTCAAGAAACGGCGCGGCGCACCCGCACGATGGCGACGGCGTTGGTCAAGGCCCTCAACGCCCCGATAGACGATCAACAGAGCGCGCGCGATCTATTAGACGGCGTCGCACAGGACTTGCAACGGTTGTTCACGCTTGAAGGGGACGAGGCGATCTCGACGCTGGCCGCTGATATGAGCGTGCGCGTGACGGCCGTAACGGAGCGCATGGTCGCGATGCTGCGCACGTTCGAAGTGGGCGACGCAAGCGACCTTTGGCAACCCGTTGACCTCAACCCGCGCCTGCGCCCAGTGATTGCCGCGCATAATGTGCCGGTTAACGATTGGCATGAACTGCACGGTGAGGTGTTGCGCACGGTGGACGGCGTTCCCGCACTGATACCGGAGCTTTCCGAACAGGTTATTCACGCCCACAGCTTTGTGAAAAATGCCGCCAGCACCATGTTGATTTCACCGACGGAGGACCGTTTTTTCGCCCTCAATGGTCCGGCGGCGGAACAACACTTCTCCACCGTTGAAGATTTTGTGCGCGCCATTGGGGTGGAGGAAAACTCCACCCGCACGGCAGTTGAGTTCTTCTCCAACCTTAAAAACGAACCCGCGCTGAGCCTTTTTGCCATCGGCGGTGAAAATGTCGAGGCTTGGGGACGTCCCGGCCTGTATGGCGGTTGGCAGGCGATGCTGGCGCCGGTTTCCGCCCACGGTACGGCGCACGGGCGGGGCGACGGCGTGGACGTGCGCGGCTTGTTTCACGGCCTTAAAAACCTGCTGTTGCACCTGCAGGTGCTGTATGTGGTGCACACCCGCACCGATGTGGATCAAGTCCACGCCGGATTGAGCGAAGCGGCGGAGAAAATCGCCGCGCGCCTCAGCGATCTCGACGCCATTGCCCAGACGGGTCAGCGTATGCGTTCTCATGAAGAAGAAACCGTCGCCCAGTGGCTGGCGGCGGCCAAGCGTGTCGGCGATGAGCACGGCGGCGAGGTTGAGGTTATTTGTGACGGTATCGACCGCACGGTATTCACCGACGCGCCATCCGAAATGGAAGACACCTTGGAAGAACTGGTGCGCAACGCTTTTCTCAACGGTGCAACAAAGGTTAGCGTCGGTGCGATGGGGCGCGGGGATCACCTGTGTATGAACGTCACCGACGATGGTCCGGGGATGACGGCGGTGAAGCTGGATCAGGTGAGGCGCGTGCTGAAAAACCGAGCCTACGATCCCGATTTATCAACCCGCAAAGACGGCACTGGCAATGGTCTTTTGGCCGCTGCGAACGCGGTTTCGCGCTTTGTCGATGGGCAACTCAGCGTCGATCTGGGGCCCGGCGGGCGCGGTGTGCAAATCGGCATTTCCATGAAGCTGCCCGCGTGATCCGACTTTATTGTCGTCGAGTTACAGTCTTTCCTTGACAAACCGCCCTCAAAGGTGTGCTTTTGCGCCGATTTCACGCGTGTTTGCGCGTCTGTTTTGGGGCGCTTTTCGCCCTGTTGTTTTAAGAGATGTAAGGATCGTCGATGCACCCCTACCGAACACACACCTGTGGCGCGCTCCGTCTTGAAGATGCGGGTGCTGAGGCACGTATTTCGGGCTGGGTGCATCGCAAGCGCGATCACGGCGGGCTGCTGTTCGTCGATGTGCGCGATCATTACGGCCTCACCCAGGTGGTGATCGATTCGTCTCACGATGCCTTCGACGCGGTTGAAAATGCCCGTCCCGAAAGCGTCATCACGGTGACCGGCAAGGTCGTGCAGCGTAGCGAAGACACCGTCAATCGCGAACTGCCCACCGGTGAAATCGAATTGGTGGTCAAGGACTTCCACCTGGAAAGCGCCGCCGATGTTCTGCCCATGCAGGTCGCGGGCACCGAAGATTATTCCGACGAGATGCGTCTGACGCACCGTTATCTGGATCTGCGCCGTGAAAAGGTTCACGCCAACATCGTGCTGCGCAGCCAAGTGATCGCGTCGATCCGTCGCCGGATGACCGATCAGGGCTTCTTGGAAATGCAGACGCCGATTCTCACCGCCAGCTCACCCGAAGGCGCGCGTGATTATCTGGTGCCATCGCGCATCCACCCCGGCCAGTTTTATGCGTTGCCGCAAGCCCCGCAGCAGTTCAAGCAATTGCTGATGGTGTCGGGCTTCGATAAGTATTTCCAAATTGCGCCGTGTTTTCGCGATGAAGACGCCCGTGCCGACCGCTCGCCGGGTGAGTTTTATCAGCTCGATTACGAAATGGCCTACTGCACCCAGGACGATGTGTTCAACGCGATTGAGCCGGTGCTGCACGGTATTTTCGAAGAATTCGGCGGCGACCGCGAAGTTACCCCGTTCCCGTTCCCGCGCATCGCTTACAAAGACAGTATGCTCAAGTACGGTTCTGACAAGCCCGATCTGCGCAACCCGCTGATCATCACCGACGTCACCGAACACTTCGCAGGCGGCGGTTTTGGCTTGTTTGCCTCCAACATCGAAAAGGGTTCCGTGGTCCGCGCGATTCCCGCGCCGGGCGCTGCTGAAAACCCGCGCAGCTTCTTTGACAAGCTCAACGACTGGGCGCGTGAAGAAGGCATGGGTGGCCTGGGCTACATCATCTACAACGCCGACGGCACGTCCAAAGGTCCAATCGCCAAGAACCTGGACGACGACCGTGTCGCCGCCATCAAAGAACAGACCGGCGCCAAAGACGGTGACGCTGTTTTCTTTGTTTGTCAGACCGAAAACATCGCCGCCAAGTTCGCCGGTTTCGCCCGCGACAAAGTCTGTGACGTGTTGGATATTCGCGAAAGCGGCAAATTCAAGTTCTGCTGGATCGTTGATTATCCGATGTACGAACTGGACGAAGACACCGGCAAGATCGAGTTCTCGCACAACCCGTTCTCCATGCCCCAAGGGGGTATGGACGCATTGCTCGGCGACAATCCGCTCGATGTGTTGGCCTATCAGTACGACATCGTGTGTAACGGCGTTGAGTTGTCTTCGGGCGCGATCCGAAACCACTTGCCGGACATCATGTACAAAGCATTTGAAATCGCGGGCTATTCCAACGAAGTGGTCGAAAAAGAATTTGGCGGCATGCTCAGCGCCTTTAAGTTCGGCGCACCGCCTCACGGTGGTTCCGCGCCGGGCATTGATCGCATGGTGATGCTGTTGGCCGACGAGCCCAACATCCGCGAAATCATCGCCTTCCCGATGAACCAACAAGCGCAAGATTTGTTGATGGGGGCCCCGGCCAACGTGGAGCCGGAACGCCTGCGCGAACTGCACATCAAACTCGCCCCGTTGCCCAAAGCAGAAAAGAAAAGTGAAGAGGGCGAAGAATAGGGTGAAGGCGAAAGCTAAGC